>LNFM01001136.1_pt1 | contig 62112 bp, 49 predicted proteins | sample 596031 | NCBI WGS metagenome assembly LNFM01 (sample SAMN04254537, study PRJNA301005) | activated carbon metagenome | isolation source: dual media filters at the Ann Arbor, Michigan drinking water treatment plant | place: USA: Ann Arbor
TGAAAATCCTAAAGTCCGGCGCTTCGCCCGCCTCAATGGCTGTCTTGTCTCGGTCGAACAAGGATCTTGCGATTGTCGCTCGCGAATTCGTTCGTCAGGGTCTGCCAATTCAGATTCACACCGCGGGAGCCTACTCGGATCGTTTGGAGATTTCAGATCTCTGCGCGGCTCTTAGCTTTTTATCAAACCCGCACGACGACGAAAACCTCATTCACTTGGGTCGAACCGCGTGGTTTCCGATTGATGAAAATGTGATGGCCAAAGGATATCACCGCACCACGTCGCTTTGGTCTGTCATCGAGGCGCTCGCTGTGACGTCTCCAGGTCAACATCCTGAAATCGAAAAACTTCGTGCCGGACTTCTTGCTGCCAAAGAGCGCGGTATCGTTCAGGCTTTCCGTGAGCTTCTTGTCGCGTGCGATTTTTTCTCGTGGTGCGGGGTTCTTGATCCCAGCGGCCGCCGGGAAGCGAATGCTCTGAAATTTATTTCGAAGCTTGCGACGGCCGAGCGACAAGCTGGTTTTTTGGCACGGCGATTTGTCGATGAAGTCTTGGGCGGAAGTGATCGCGGCAGTGGTCAGGGCGGTGAAAACGAATCGAATGATCGCGATGCGATTGCGGCCGCGAAACCAGACCGCATTCATTTGATGACGATTCACGTTTCTAAGGGCCTCGAATTCGATCATGTTTTTCTTCCTTTTCTTGGCGACGGCGGAGCCCGAGGTCGGTCGAATTCTGAATTCGTCGTTCATGAAATGAGACGACTGTGGACAGTGGGGCTTTCGGTTGATGACGAGTCGCCCGCATCGGCCGGACCGCTTGCGCGCGAGTGGAGTGAGACTTTATCGGTCTGGGGGCTTGAAGAACGAAAACGGCTTCTTTACGTGGCACTGACAAGGGCCCGTGAATCACTGTTTTTGTCAGCCACGGGCGAAGCTTCCACAAACAGCTTCCTCGAATTTCTTGATCTCAAACGCGACGACGGATTGCACACAGACTATCGCACACTCAAAGAAATTCCTTTGGACGCTGAAGACGGAGCACCGTCTGGATTCGCAACAGTAGATTCGTCCAGAGTTCGAGATCCTTGGCGTGGGGCCGAGACTCGGAATGAAAAACGTCTTGTCTCGATCTCGGTGACTCGACTTCTTGAACTTGAAGACAGCGAAGGCTCTCGTGCGGACGCGCGGCCGAGCGCTGCGCCTCATTCACCTGCGCCCACGCGCTCTGTGGAGAGTTCGCCGACAAACTCGTCTGCGCAATCCTCTGCGCGTTCATTGGCGCTGGCCACAGCGGCGGCCCGCGGAACTCGTCTTCACCGGGTTTTTGAAATGGCAAAACCTCAGGCTGGCGGCGATACCCATCGTCACTCAGAAGCGCTGGCTCAAGAGATCGCACGTTGGTTTGTTGGGCCAGAGCAAGACGAAGCCCGCGAGGCTTTGCAGTGGCTTCTGAATCTTAAAGAGCCGAAGCTTGAGGCCGTGCTTTCGAACGGCGAAGCCGAGTGGAGTTTTACCTATGTGAAAGACTCGTTCGCGGTCGATGGGCAGATCGATCTTTGGGGCCGAGATTCCGAAGGTCGGCTTTGGATCGCCGATTATAAAACGGGTGATTCATCGTACAAAGACAAAGCGTTTCGCCAGCTGAAGCTCTATGCCGAAGCGCTCATTGCCAGTGGGCACGCGAAAAAAAACGAACCGATTTTTCTAGCCGCTCTTTATCCGTTTTCGAAAGAAGCTTTCACAGAAAAAATTTTCTAGCGGAACCTTCGCCCGCAAGCGCTGGGCGAGATAATCGCCGCCTTTATTCTAAAGCGAATCAGGTTCACCCGTGGTGTCTGGCGGGACATCCAATTTCATTGCTGGTTCGGTGCTTTGTAGCGACGACCCTGTTGAACTACTTCCTGATGATATCGGTTTGAATTCGAGGACGCGACTTCCCAAAGGCCCCGTCAATGTCAGTTTCACGACTTGAGTTTCGATCGCTTTTGCTGAAACCGGAAATGACAGCATGTAGGGCGTATTCCAACGCGTGTGAAACGGAAACTGCGCTTGAAGTTCGGCGATCAAGCGTCGTTCTTTCTTCGGTTGTCCGACATAGCGGCGGCCGCCGACATCCAGAAAAATCCGCCAGATAGATTTTTTGTCAGTGAGGTTATCGTTCTTTCGCTCGGGCGTAGCGAAGCTCAAAAAAACTTCCGTCTCGGCGCTAAGTTCTTGGGTCGCTTTTTCTCGTTCGGTCGACTGCTGTCCCTCGTCCCACTGATAGTATTCCGCCTGGCGCCGAATAAGTGCCTCTCGAACATCTGTGTTGAGAAGTGTCGCTTTGAGTTCAAACGTATTGTAGAGCCCCGCAAATTCTGAATCGCCGGCCGAGTACTGTTCGATCACCGCCGAGTGCGAGTACGGAATTTTAAGTCCGACCGGGCTTTCCGTGACGAGCGGCGAAGAGGCTGTGGTTTCGTTCGAACTTCCAGAGACACCATGGGCGCAGGAAACTTGTATCGCAGCAGCGACAAGAGACAAAATAGACACGCGAGACATTGAAACTGCGAAATTTTTCACTGAGCACCCCCAACGACAACACCAAGAAATGCATCGATGTCGCCGATCACTTGTTCGCGTTCAATATCGTTCAAAACTTCATGGTACGATTTTTCGTACACAATGAGCTTCTTTTTGTCCGCGCCGATTTTAGGAAAATAACTTTCGATCGCGGGCCGACTTACAATGTGGTCGTCACCGGCCGCTACGATCAACGTTGGAATTTTAATCCGTGAAGCGCCAGCGCCGACTTTCTCAAACGCTTCAAGCATTCCGAAGTACATGGCTGGGGAAATTTTGTCGTGACGAAGAACATCACCGGGATACTTTTTCCATCGCTCTTCTATATGAGTCAGTTTGTCGTAGGGAATATCGTTGGGAAGAGTCACCGTCGGCAAAAACCTCACAAGCGCGTGCGCTGCAAACTCTTTGATCGGAGAGATCGGCATCGAGATTCCCAAGGCCGGCGAACTCAAAACAGCAGCTATCGCCGGCGAGGCTTCGCCTTGATCGACCAAATAGCGAAGCGTGATAAGACCACCCATCGAGTGCCCAAACATCACCATGGGAACTTTCGAATCTTTCAACGGACCACTTCGCAAATAGCGCACGAAACGATCGAGGTCTCGCGAGTAGCGGTGAAAATCGTCGATGGCTCCGCGCCGACCTTCACTGCGCCCGTGCCCTCGAAGATCCATCGCGTAGATGTCCCAACCTTTGGGAACTAAATCGAGTGCGACCTCATGGTACGCTTCGGAATGTTCGGCGATCCCGTGGGTTAGGACCAAAGTCGCGCGAGGTTTTGTGCCGGTCCACGACTGATAGAAGAGTTCGCCGTGCGATGGATGGTTCGTAAGCTTCTGCCCAATGTGCTGAGGGCCCCGAAGTGCAGTGTCGGAGTCGCCCTGAAAGTAGCCTTCGGTTCTTTTGATCATACTCTTCGATTGTCCGTTTTTCGGTGGAACGAGGTCAAGACTTGGTGAGTGACGGCTTGTTACGTTATGCTTTTCGAATGAGAAGATTTCTCGCGCGCGGCTTAGGGCTCGTTATTTTGTCTGTGGCTCTTTCCATTTTGGGTGGAAGCGATGCTTTTGCTCAAGACGATGGCGGCGGGGGAGAGGGCGGGGGTTCTGAAATTTCGCTTTATCTGGGAACAATGCTTCCTAACCAAATCGATGGTGTGACTGAAATTTTGCCGCTCATGGGTGGACGTTACGGTCTTCGAACAGCTTCGATGGGGACCTTTGAGCTTGGCGCGACCAACACTCACGCCGAAGGTGTGGACTTCACAACCTTCACCGGAAGTATTCGCGCTGATCTCCCCGCGATGGACGGTTTTTTCGGAATTATCTATACAGGCATCGATATCAATTACTACCGCCCCGCAGGCTCCGAAGACCGCCGCACCGAAACGGGCTTCCACGTGGGCTCAGGCCTTTTAATGCACGCAAGCGACACTCTCTGGTTCCGCTCAGATCTAAAGTTTATGGCCTCGCCCGGAACATCGCTCTCGCTTCTCTTCGGCCTCGTCTTCCGCACGAATTAAGTTCGTTCACTTCCGGCGCCGGAAGTGGCGGTGGCCATTTGTGGCGCGGGCTCGCCCTTGGCGCGGGCACGGTGGTAGCGCAGCGGCGTTAGTAGCTGCAGGAAGAATTTGTGATTTTAGAGAGGTCTTCGGTGAGGTTAGCTTTGCAGGCGATGCTGGTCCAGTGAACGCAGCCCTGTTTTTCGAGGTGTAGGATATTGAACTCAATAGTCCATTCTTTGCTTGCGAGCTGCTCGGTCGAATGAACGTCAATGTCGCTCAAGCAGTCTTCGCCATCATCGCCAAACATGTAGTCGGTGACATCGGTCTCGGCCATTAAAAGTTCGATGACCTGATCGATCTGTTTATTTGAGAGCCCAGCGTGAGCAATTCCAACCGAAAGTGATCCAACCAAGAACAGAACCAAAAACTTCACCATAAGCACACCCTTCATAAATCGACCTCGCAACTTGGTCAGACGGTCGAAACCTTAAGAAGGTCGGACCTTAAAAACTGACTTCCTTTCAACGAGCCGGACCCGCATCCTACAAAACTCTCTGCAAAAGAGTACGAAAGACAGAGAATCGAAAAGTTTCTAATACGAATTCGGTGCTGAGCCGAACTCCGTGCTCTAAGTTTCCGCTCTTCTGAGTCAAAATTTCTGCCTAATAGCATCGGTAAGGCTGAATCAGGTCTTTTCCTAAAATTCTCTCCGCGGCCGCGAGGTTGTGGGTTCTGCACAGGACGCGAAGATTAAGCAGGTCGTTGGTTCCGCCAAGCGCCACGGGCACGACATGATCGACTTCAAGAAGGTGGCGGCTTTCACAGCGGTATCCCGTCCTCGGATCGGTGAACTGACACCGGCCGTCGGCTTTGCGAAAGATTGCGTTTCGCATTGAGGGCGCTAGAGACATTCGTGTAAGCGGCCTCAGTGGTTCATGATTTTGCTTCGGCATCGCCGACTCATGCGCCGTCACTTCCGGCGCCGGAAGTGCATTCGCCGCCGTTAAAGTCTTTCGCGGTCGCGGTTTTACTTCGCGTAAGAGCGGATCGTTTTTTTCAAGGTAGGTGCTTGCGAGCATGTCAATGATTTCTGAAAGCGCGGCTCCAAAATGCGAATGCGAGGCGAGATCACGCACGCGGTTGAGATTTGCAAGTTGCTTTCGAGTCATTGTCAGTTCGACGCGGACGTCGGTTTCACTGATCGGACGCACGGACTCCGGCCTTGCAATAGACTTGGCGGCCTCGGGAAAGGCCGAAACTAAAATCGCCTCGACTTCTCGCGACGACTTCTGTTCGACAAGCGAAAATGTCTCGGTCCGTTTCTCGAGGCTGAGTCGGCCGCCAGTCCGTTTTTCTTCTGCGCGAATCACGGATTGGGCTTTTGCGAGGTTCGTGAGATTCAGTTCGCCAGTTTCGATTTTCTTCTCAATCGCTGGGACTTCGCGAAGAGCGCGCGCCGATTCAATTCTTCGCATCGCGGCCGGCGCCGAATAGCCAAGTGCTTTCGTGAGCCACTCGAAAAGACTTGGATAGCCGGCCTCCGCATAAAGGCGTCGACTGTGGGCTTCATTGATAAGATGCAAAATCTGAAGTGTGATTTTTCGTTCGTCAGCGATCATCGAGCGCAGTGTCGAAACGAGGTTTTGATTCGAAAGAGCTTTGTAGGAATTCACGACTTTCTCCTTGGTGATAGACTTTGTTTTCGCCACCAAAAGATCTACCACCGGTTTTACGGAGCAGATTTTTCGCCCATGAATGCGCAGGAGAGAACGCTAGCGGTCGACGATGCGCGCGGGGTTGCTCTGAACAAGTTAACGCTGACAAGGTCGACGTGCTTACCAACGAGGGCCTACTGTTGGCGACTCATGAATCTTCGTTAACGTCGCGCGAGTTTCAGAAAAAATATCGTCAAGAATTTTCTCTGCCGCTCATCAAGTGGCGATCCACTTTCGGAACAGCCTGCAGCAATCAGGAGGGACGAACAGAAAGAACAAATGTCAGTTAAGAGTCGATTGGAAGTGAACAAGCTTAAGCGCGGGAAGAGTGATGTTTAGCAATAGTCCAGCAAGTGATACAGTGACCGTTTGGAACACTCTGTTCCCATAACTTCCGGCGCCGGAAGTGTTTAGTTCTTAGGTGTTTTCGAAAAAGCAAAAGGAAACGAGACGGAGACGATTTGGCCTCTCGGCGCTGCCGGAAAGTTCCATGACTTCAGTTCTTCGATCACACACTTTTCGGCCTTTTCGTTTTTGAATGTCGACTTCGACTTATTTACTTCTGCTTTTATCATCTGGCCCTTGTCGTCCACGTCCCACTCGATAAGAAGTTTCCCGGCCAATTCGGGGTTCTCTTTCAATCCTTTATTGTAGCAAGCGCTTATCTTTGCATTGTTCTTGCGAACGGTTGATTTGATCTGTTCTCTATCAACCGTTGCGTACGCGGTGGCGATAAGAAAAAGCGGCGCTAAAGCAAATACTAACGATTTCATATTAAATCTCCGTAAGTCCAGGACTTACCAGATCAGTCAAAATTGTCAGTAACCAAAAAACTCAATTACTGGTGTCAGTTCGCACTTCCGCAGCGGTGTCGCGTCGCGCACGGGGAGTGTTACAACTGAATTAGTGAGGTAGCACGCAGCTTAGTGAATCCCTTCGGGCGGCCACGAAGTGTACGCAAGGCTAAATGGCCGGAAGGCGCATCAGAAGAGCGCGGCCGCCGGGGGGTGTGATCTCTGACTCTCTTACGAAACCGGCTTTTTCAAAAGCGCGAACTGCGCGCAGATTCTTCGGATCCGGATCGATAATGACAGAAGTTAGAGACGGCTCCTGTTGGCGAACAAAACTTAAGAACTCTTCGATGATTTTCGATCCGAAGCCCTGGCCGAAAAATTTTTTCGACCCAATCATGAGATCAATTCCAAAAGTGCCGTGCGTTTCATTTTCCCACCAGCCGCCGCCTAAAACGTGAACGCGGGTCCGGACTTCACGGCGTGAGCACCGAATCCTGCGCGAGGCCGGGAAGCATGTTCGGAAAGTCGATATTGAAGTGGATGCCGCGGGACTCTTTGCGTTTCTGAGCGCAGCGGATTGTGAGATCGGCGAGTGTCGCGATGTTGCGAAGCTCGATTGCGTCGGGATGAAGTTTCAGGCGATGATCGCGTTCGATCTCTTCTAAGATTAAAGTCATTCGTGCGCGCGCGGCATCGAGGCGGCGGTTGGATCTGACGATACCGACGTAATTCCACATCAGGCGACGAATTTCTTCCCACATGTGAGCGATGGCCACTTGTTCTTCGTCCGCCGACGAATCACGAACTTCCGCACTCAGCATCGACCAGTCGCTGAGAACTGGCGCGGGTGCCGGATACTTTTCAAGGTTGTCGATCACTTCGCGCGCCGCACGATCGGCAAAAACGAGACATTCAAGTAGGGAATTCGACGCGAGACGATTGGCGCCGTGAAGACCAGTGCAGGCTGTTTCACCGGCCGCGAAGAGTGAATGAAGATCGGTTTGACCATTGAGATCCGTGATCACTCCGCCACACAAATAGTGAGCCGCGGGGACAATCGGGATGGGTTGTTTCGTGATGTCGATTCCGTATTTCAAACACTGTTTGTAAATGACGGGAAATCTTTCGCGCAAGTACTCGGGCGATTTGTGCGAGACATCTAAAAACATGCAGGGCGCGCCTGTTTTTTTCATCTCGGCATCGATCGAGCGTGCGACGATGTCGCGGGGGGCGAGTGCGCCCACTGGATGATAGTTTTTAGCGAATGCAACACCGCTGCTATCGACAAGTTCGCCACCTTCGCCGCGAAGCGCTTCGGTGATTAGGAAATTGCGCGCGTCTGGGTGGTAAAGGCATGTTGGGTGAAACTGCATGAACTCAAGATTCGCGATTCGCGCGCCCGCTCGCCACGCCATCGAAATTCCATCGCCCGTCGCTCCCGACCAGTTGGATGTGTAGAGATATGTTTTTCCGGCACCGCCTGTGGCCAGCATTGTTACTCGTGCGAAAACGTCAAGGCTGCTGTTGTGAGCGCGGTCAAACACATGAGCGCCAATCACGCGCAATGGTCTTGATCCCGAAGCTTCCAAAATGAGATCTACTGCGAAGTGATCTTCTTTGATTTCAATATTTGAATTTGCGTGCACAAGAGCCAAAAGCCGTTCGTGAATATCTTGGCCCGTATGATCTTGCACGTGCAGAATGCGGCGATGACTGTGGCCACCTTCGCGTGTGAGATCGATTTTTCCACCTGGTCCTGTGACGTCGAAGTGAACTCCCCACTCGATGAGCTCGCGAATCACTTCCGGCGCAGCCTCGATGACCGTCCTCACGGCCTCTTCGCGGCAAAGTCCCGCGCCTGCGACCAAAGTGTCGCGAATGTGAGAGTCAAAACTGTCGTCGTCGCCCATCACGGCGGCGATTCCACCTTGAGCCATCGACGTGTTTGTTGCTGGTGCTTGAGCCTTTGAGAGAATGATCACGCGCCCAAATTTTGAAACTTTCAGCGCGAACGCGAGACCAGCAAGACCCGAACCTACGATAAGAAAATCACACGTGAGCGAGTCTCTCGCCACCTTGGGTGCGGTCGAACTGATCTGCTTTGTTGAATCTAAACCCTGGGCCGAAGTCGGGTACTGAGGCGTCGCCATGGACTGAGACCCTAATCGTGTTCTTTCGGGCTGTCACGAACCTCGACAGAGGTCCTGAACTCACCCCACGCAAGCCGCCTCCTCGACACTCGTCTTGCCGGCGGGCTCGACTCGAACACAGAATGGAAAAGAAGAATCATTCTCGGGAGTTAAATCTTCATGTCCGAAAATTCTGGTTTTCAAAAATCTTCGAACCGTCTCCCGAAAGAGCCCCTTATTGTCGCGGCATTGATCGTGATGGTCTCGGTGTCCCTTGCTGTCGGCGGAATCGTTTTTAAAACACAAGATAGTCTTCGCCAAGACAAGGTCGATTTCCTCGCCGACGCGAATCAAAAACAAGTCGCTCCACTTCGCAGAGTTATTCAGCTGAGGCTCGCTCAAGACAAAGCGCGACTCATTCAATTTGCGGCGACTCGCTCGTCACTAGGGCCTGGGCGTGCGCGTTCGTTTGGCGATTTCGCCTTGGTGTCGATGGTGAGTCCAACAACGGGCGGGCAGTGGGGACTTTCTTGGATTGAAAAAGGTCCGCTGTACGCGCAGCTGCAAAGTGCCCAGGTGATGCTGACGTCGGACCAAGAAGTCGCACTGTTAAAAAGTCTTCCTTACGACCGAATTCGCGAAGGCGATGTTCATTGGCAGCGTTTGTCGGACAAAAGTGGTCGCCCGATCTGGGCTCTTGCAGTGAGTGTCGAAACGCAAGCCCGCGGCACTTCGAAAGCTGGTCCGTCGGCGGAATCTCTTCCAGAAGGAACAGACTACCGATCCGTTCAGATCGGCACCGGGGGCCGCGCCGTCGTTGTTGGTTTCTTTGGCCGGAATCCACTTTTGTCGGCCACAGAAGATTTCATCGGCTCAACATCGAACGCTTTTGTTGTCGATAGTCGCGGTTATGCCGCCACTCATTCGAATAAAACAATGGTGGGCGCGATGCTTCGCGAAGACCCTTCGGTGAAGGAAGTTTTCTCGGCCAGAAGTTCGGCCGGAACAACGCGCTATCAAATTCCACAGGGACCAAAAATATTTTCGGCGTTTGAACAAGTCGACCGCGCCAATCTTTACGTCGTGATCTCAACGCCCGAGACGGCAGCCAGTTCATCTTCGGGTCAGAGCTTTAATCGCACGGCTCTGACAACTGGAGGCCTTGCCTTGGTGGTCGGTCTCTTTCTGATTTTTGCGTGGGGCACACGGCTGCTTCCGCAGGCCGCGGTTCTGTCGCCGCAAGCAGCTCTTCGTATTCCAACCGGGCCAAGCTCAGGCGTATCTTCTGGCATTTCTTCTGGCCTATCTTCTGGCATTTCTTCGATCCCGTCTCGCGCGGCGAGAGGCCGCGAGGTTCAACCGTCGGTAGAGTTCTCTTTGGAAGATCTTCCTGCTAGCGAAACTAAAAGGCCCGCCGTCTCCACACAGCGCCCTGACGTCGCGATTCCTGTGACGTCTGAAATCGCGTTGGGAAAAGATCGCGCCGAATTTGTCGGACATTTCGTGACGGGGCTTGAGCGCGGAATGAAAGAGCCTCTTCTTGCGGCGATGGCCCACGTTCAGCTGGTAAAAGTGAAGTCCGGGGATACGCCATCGGTTGAAACCATGATGGAGATTTCCGAGCACATATCTTCGGTCGAGCGCGATCTAAGACGAGCCAAAGAAATCATCGACGAGCTCTCGCAGCTTTCGTCGACATCGCTGGCACCGAGTCGCGATGAGCGAGCTGACGTCCATCGCCTCTTGACGACGGTTCTTGATCAGCACCGGGCCTCACTTTCCGAAGACGGAATTGCGCTGAAAGTTTCGCTCTCGAATATTCCCTTGATTCGCGGTCGCGAGGAACCGTTGCGCAAGGCGATTTTCGAAGTTCTAAAAAATGCGCGTCGTTCTCTTCAGGGCCGGTCCAACAAGGTGATTCACGTTAATCTCGAGGACAATGGCGATTTTGTGAAATTAAAGATTTCAGACAACGGCGTCGGAATGGACCGTGAGACGAAGATGAAGGCCTTCGACCCGTTTTTCCATGGGAATGAAGATGCAGAATCGCGAGGTCTGGGCCTTTCGATCGTGCGCGCGGTTGTTTTGGCCCACGGCGGCCAAGTGGAACTTAAAAGTTCTATCGGAGACGGTACGACGGTTGAAATTCAGTGGCCTGTTCTTTCTGCCGAGCGCGAATCATTCGCGCATCGTCCTGTGAAAATAGACATAAGTGATGTCGAGCCGACCGCAGTTTCCAATACGCGAACCCACACGCGAACGGACGGTTCGACAATCGATTTTGCGGAAGAGGGCGCGCATGCCCTTGGCGGAAAAGTAGCGCTTTCGTCCGAGCACGCCAGTGGGCTACCACCACCGCCACTTTTCGGCGCCGAGAGTGCTGACTTGGATGAAGGTGATGACGGCGATGAAGCTTGGAGTTTTGATCCCCGCGCCTTGAATTCGACGTTGGGCGATGCGACCGATGTCACGATGACCCAGCGAGTGGATCTCACGTCCGGTGGAACTCCCGAGACGGTAAAAATTCGTCCCGTGCGTCGGGGGTAGTGAGTGATCGAAATTCAGCGGCGTGACTTTCAACTCTTGATCGTTGATCGCGATGATCGACGGCGTGAGATGATGCTGGATATGCTGACGGAACTTGGTTTTGGCGGTGTACAGATCGCGGCCGCACCCAATTCGGCCGAAAGTTTTGCCGATGCGCAGCCCCCGCACATAGCTCTCGTTTCGCTAGAGCCAATTGATGAAGCCAGATTGACGATTCAAAAGTTGCGCGCCGTTAGTCGCGAAATACAAATTTTAGTCCATGTTCCAGAGAACGAGACGCACGCCCTCAAGCAAGCTCGAGATCTCGTGCTTGAGTTTGTTCAAACAGGTCCAAGTGGTCCGCAGATTTGGGATGTTTGGAGTTTCCCCGGCGATGAGCGCGATATGAAGGCGCGTCGTGAAGCTTTAGAAATCGCAGTGGACCGCGCGTGTCAGCGACTCTACTTTCAGTTTGAAACTGAGTACTGGAAAGATCGTTTTGAAAAAGCAGCGCCCGCGCCAGCAACAGGTGATCCTTTAGCCGCTCGCGATCGGCTCTTTGCGTGCGTTCAGGAGTTTTCACGTGTGCGCGATTTGGACGCGGTCCTAACAACAGCTGTCGCGGCCTTTTCGCGCGGACTTCAGGGACGTTCCGTTATTTACATGCGCTGGGTGTCGATTCGAAGTTCTTTTATGGTGGCCCAGATGTCGGGGGTCTTTGATCCAAAGCTGAGAGGTCTTGGGTTCCCGATTTCGACAACAGATTCTCTCAGAGACATCGGACAACTTGGAGCCATGAAAGAATTTGTGCGCGACGTTTTTAGTGTGAGTGAATTCACGGCACTTCTTCACGGAGCTCCCACAGATCCCATCGGGCTTTTCATTTTCCTGGGTGAGGGCGTGCACCCCTCGGGGCAAGACGAATTCGAAGCGATTTCATTTCTCTTCGATCTGACGTGGACTCGTCTTGAAGCCGTTCGCGACCGACATGCGCTTGAGCGCGTGGACCGAGGCACGGGACTTCCCAATAAAAAAGCGCTGGGCGAAGCCATCGACTTTGAATGTATGCGTGCGCGTCGCTTAAGGCACCCTCTGTCGGCGGCTGCGATTGAAATTGGAGAATCATCACCAACAGACCTTGAAGCAAAACTTGGCGCATCTTATGAGGCTGTTTTAAAAGTTGTCGGAGCGACATTGCGGCGAGCTTTGCGCGGAACCGACTACGTCGCTCGTGTTGATCGAGGACGGTTTGCTGTTCTGATGCCGCACACGTCGGTGGCAGAATCGGTCGGCGTTATTGATCGCATGTGCCGTCTGATTGAACGATTACAACTTCCAGCCCTTGAAACGTCGGGGGTCACAAAACTTCGCGCGCGCGCTGGGATTTCCGAGTACCCACGTCTTTGTGGCGATGCCGATGGCTTAAGTGTCGCTATGGATGAAGCGCTGAACGCGGCGTGGGCTGGTCTGGTTGATTCTGGGATTCGAGTGATGGTCTCTGAAGTTCCACCAGGTTTTCAACCCGACTTCGAACCGGTGATGAGCCCGGGGGGATCGTGACGTCAGTGGGGCCGCACTTTCGACCGACGCTAGCCCGGATTGATTTGCAGAAAATCGCCTCTAATTTTGATCGCCTCCGATCGAGCGTGGCTCCCACGACTTTTATTTGCCCGATGGTGAAAGCCAATGCTTACGGCCACGGCGATATTGCCATTGCTCGAAAGCTTCGTTCGCTTCATGCAAAACATCTTGGAGTTGGTTTGGTCGAAGAGGGTCTTCACCTTCGTGAGTCGGGTGATAAGGGATCAATTCTGCATTTCGGCCTTTACGATCATCAGGCTCTTGAAGCCATGATTCAGAAGACGATCACGCCCGTCGTAAGTTCCATCGAGCAGCTGGAACTTCTGATAAAGTCCGCCACTTTAAAGTCGTCGGAAAAAAACTTTCAACCCATCGACTTTCACCTGAAATTTAATACCGGCATGAATCGTCTAGGCATCGGACAAGGCGATTGGAGTCGAGCGATTCAAATGATCGCGCCTTTCGGTGGGCCGTCGGGCCAAAGCCCGCTTCGATTGAGTGGGGTGTGCACTCATTTTTCTGACGGCGATGATTTTGGTTCCAAAGGGCGAACAGAAATTCAATTGCTTCAGCTGAAGAAAGCACTTGGGCTTTTAGCATCGGCCGGATTGGGCGGATTTCAAATTCACGTTTCCAATTCGAGCGCCGCTGGGGCGCGGATGAAGAAAAGTAAGTTATCTGATTTCGATGAATCGTCTTTGGCCGACTCGTCGGGGTGTTTGGGCTTACGTCCGGGGCTTGCGATCTATGGCGGTGAGCCTGGTTTTTTACCGGCGCTCGAATTCTTAAGTCGCATCGTCTTGATTCAAGATGTTCGTCAGGGTGAGCGAGTGAGTTACGGTGGGCGATGGACGGCGTCTCGAAACTCCAAGATTGGTGTTGTCCCGTGCGGGTACGCCGACGGTTTTCGTCGCGGCCTAAATAATCAGCAGCAGGCACAAGTGATTGTGCGGGGACGAAAGGTTGCCGTTATTGGAGCCATCTGCATGGACTATTTTATGTGCGATCTGACCGAGGTCCAGGAGGCCATGCTCGGAGATCAAGTTGTCATGATCGGAACCTCTGAAGGAGTTTCCCTCACAGCCAATGATCTCGCCGATGAGGCCAAGACAATACCCTATGAGATTTTCACTGGCATAAGCGAGCGGGTCCCGCGTCTTTATGTCGACGGCGAGCCCTCGGTCAGCGTAATCTGATTCCAGAGTGGCCCAACAAACTTTGTCTCACCGCTACATGTCAGCTCGCGACCGATTCAATCGGTCGTTTGATTCGTTTTTTTTGTGGCTGGCAAAAAAATTCCGGCAGTTTGTTGTCGATGTCGGTTTGATCGCTCGCTTCGGATTTGAGGGCTTTCGTCTTTTCGGTGCAAAACCTTTTCGCGGTTCCGAACTTGTTCTTCACATGGAGTTTATCGGGAACAAGTCGATCGGAATTATAGTCATGTCAGGCCTTTTCACGGGAATGGCACTCGCTTACCAAATTTATCTTGGATTTAAATTGGTGAACGCGACGTCGCTTGTCGGTCCTACCGTCGGCATGGGGATTACGCGCGAACTAGGTCCTGTCTTGACGGGATTGATCGTCGCGGCCCGCGCGGGCGGTGCGATGACGGCCCGAATCGGCAGCATGAGGGTCACCGAGCAAATCGACGCATTGGAAGTCATGGGCGTAAATCCCATGCAGTACCTAGTGAGTCCGCGATTGGTCGCCTCGGTGATCGTGATGCCGCTTCTCACAGGAGTTTTTGATTTTGCAGCGATGTTTGGCTGCTGGTTGATCTGTATTAAACTTCTCGGGATGGATGAGGCTGCGTTTTTTGATCGCACTTATTTGTGGCTTGAACCATTTCACATCAACGAAGGCCTTTTCAAAGCGGCGGTCTTCGGTCTATTTTTCGCGGTGATTTGTACTTACAAGGGATTCAATACCAAAGGCGGAGCTGAGGGCGTGGGTGCAGCGACCAATCAAGGTGTCGTTCTGTCGATGGTCATGGTGATCGCCAGCGACTTCTTCCTCACGAATTTCATCAATATGTTTTACATCGTGTTTGGTATGTCATCGTGGAAATAAAAGTTCTCGAAGAATCAGATATTACGAATGTGGCTCCGTCAAACTCTGCGATCTCCATCCGCGATCTGAAAAAATCATTCGACGGGAAAGAATTCGTCCTCAACGGAATGTCCCTGGAAATTCCTCGAGGAAAGATCACAGTTTTGATCGGCTACTCGGGCACCGGAAAGTCCGTGCTGCTGAAGCACATTTTGGGGCTCTTAAAGCCGACGTCGGGTCGAATTCATATTTTGGGTCAAGACATAACCGACATGGATACCGACCAGCTCACGAAACTCCGTCACAGTTTTGGAATGCTTTTTCAGTACGCAGCACTCTTTGACGACATGTCGGCCCTTGAGAATGTGATATTTCCACTGAAGGAACATCGCCGCGATTTGACCCGCGAGAAAATGGTGGAGACGGCACGCGCTCGGCTAAAAGAGTCGGGTCTTGATGAAAAGCACTACAAGAAACTCCCTTCCGAGATGTCGGGCGGAATGAGAAAGCGCGTCGGTCTTGCTCGTGCACTGGCATTGGATCCGGAAATTCTTGTCTACGATGAGCCGACCACTGGACTCGACCCCGTTCTGACAGAAATGGTGGATAATCTGATCGTCTCAACTCATAATTTGAGGCCAGGGACAACGTCAGTTGTTGTGAGTCACGATTTGTACGCGGCGTTCCGAATAGGAGATTACGTCGCGATGCTCGACAGCGGCCGAGTTCTGTTGCATGGAACTCCGCAAGACTTTTTGGATTCGGATATAGACCTCGTGAAGCGGTTCGTTTCCAAGGGTGTTCGCAAAGAGCTTCATGTGGGTCACGATGATCGTTCGACGGAGTGAAGAAGTAGGTATGTAGGGAATGGGTCTTTTTTCGGCGCCCGAATTTAAAGTAGGCCTTCTTGTGTTGATTGTCTCTGGCATCATCGCAGGCATGTCTATCAAAGTTTCCAACGACCCGGCCGGATTGGGATCGTCCAAGCGCGCGCATTTTTTCATGGATGACGCCAGCGGACTGGTTAAAAACTCGAACGTGCGAATGGCCGGTATTCCCGTCGGCACTATCCAAGACATCAAACTCGAAAACGGTATGGCTCGAGTGGAGGTCGTCTTAAAGGGCGACACACCGATGACAAAATCGGCGCGTGTTGAAATTCGACCCAATGGAATTCTTGGCGATAAATTCGTCGAGATCATCGGAGGCGATGTACGAGATCCTCCCTTGGTCTCTGGCGATCAAATCATGGTCGTCGATGACCGAGCGTCGGTCGATCGCTTGATTGGTGAAATCTCAAAGATCACAAAGTCGATCGCGCAGGTCGCCGACAATATCAAGGCGGCCACCGAGGGCGACAAAGAAAAACCGCTCGGAAGAATTGTCGACAATATCGAGAAGCTCACCACCGATCTTGCGACCCTCTCGGCCGAGCGAAAAGATGACATCAGTGAAATTGTCCTCAACCTTCGTGAAACGACCGACACCATCAACGAGCTTGTCACCGACGAATCGCCCGAGGGATTCAAAGCGGCTTGGAAGGATGCGCTTCGCAGCTTGAAGAAAATCGAAGCTTCGTTGGATAACGTCGAGCAGATTACCGGCAAGATCAATCGCGGCGAGGGTACCATTGGTAAACTCGTGAACGATCCGGAAACAGCAGAAGAGCTCAATACCGCGATCGCTGGAATCAACAATCTGCTGGATACCAGCAACAAACTTCAAACAAGTTTTGATTACCACTCCAACATCATGGCCAACACCGGCGAAGCAAAGTCGTATTTGAATTTGCGTCTTCAGCCCGGCGTTGATCGCTACTATGAAATCGGTATTGTCGATGATGCCAGTGGGTCGCGCGAACGACTCACAACAACATCCACCACCGGAGGTGTGCAGACGACCACGGTGGAGGAAAGACGCTTTCAGGATCGGGTTCGATTCACCGGACTCTTTGCAAAAAACTTCTACGATCTCACCGTCAAGGGCGGAATCATGGAGAGTTCGGGTGGCGTAGGCCTCGACTACTACTTGCTTCGAAGGCGACTGCGACTTTCGGTCGAGACGTTTGATTTTGGCAATATTCAGGTGCGCGCATCGGCGCGTTTGAATCTTTGGAGTGGTTTGTATCTCACTGCCGGTGGCGAAGATCTCGCCTCAAAAACGGGTGGCTCGACGGCCTTCATCGGTGGTGGACTTTTCCTCACCAACGACGACTTAAAGCTTTTACTCACGCGGCTCCCCTTCTAAAATCGTTTCTCGCTTCCAAATTTCGAATTGGTCGAGGGCGTTTGCCTCTCGCCGAAGGGGCGATGTAGACTTCCGTCCATGGTGATGTTTCGAAATGCGCTTGTCAGTGTCTCCGATAAAAAGGGCCTCGTTGAATTTTTAAAGCCGCATGTCGAGCGCGGACTTCGAGTCGTTTCGACAGGTGGAACTTTAAAGCACCTCAAAGATCACGGCATTCCCGCCGTCGACATTGCCGATCAAACTGGTTTTCCCGAAGTCATGGATGGGCGTGTGAAGACGCTTCACCCACGAGTGCACATGGCGCTTCTTTCAAGAGACGGTGTTCCTCAGGATCAAGATCTTCTTAAGAAAGAAGCTCTCGCGCCGTTTGATCTCTTGATCGTGAATCTCTATCCATTTGAAGAGGCCCGTGCCAAAGGGGCCAAAGGTGAAGAGCTTATTGAGTTCATCGATATCGGCGGACCCAGCATGCTGAGGTCGGCCGCAAAAAATCATGCGCGACTAACAGTGATTTGTGATCCAAAAGATTACGAATGGGTCGAGTCCAAAAAAGCGCCGTTAACTCTTGAAGACCGACGCTGGCTTGCGGCCAAAGTTTTTTCACACACCAGCAGCTACGATGATCTTATTTCTCGAAGTCTCTCGGAAGAATCTCCGGCGACAAACAATCTCACGGGACGCCTAGTTTCTGAACTTCGGTACGGAGAAAATCCGCAGCAAAAAGCATCTTGGTACCGTGATCCTATGGCGAGGTCAGGACTTCACGACGCGCAGATCATTCACGGTAAAGCTCTCTCGTACAATAATCTGCTGGATCTTGATGCCGCGTGTGCCGCCGTCACAGAGTTTCGAATTCCGACGGCCGTCTCTGTGAAACATAACAACCCGTGCGGTGTTGGCACCGGTCAAGACATTCGAACGGCTGTTCGACGTTCCGTGGCCGCGGACCCGGTCAGTGTTTTTGGCGGCATCATCGCGCTCAATCGCGAGGTCGATTTTGAAACGGCCGAAGCGATGGCCTCAATATTTTTGGAGTGCGTGATTGCTCCGGGGTTCACACGAGACGCGCTGGAGCGGCTCAAAGTGAAGAAGGATCTTCGCATTCTTGTTTGGCCGGGGCTTGCCGAGCATCAGCCGGTCCGGCAGTTTAAAACGATTGCCGGTGGATACCTTGTTCAGTCGGCCGATCGAACCAGTGATTGGTCTGAGAGCTGGAAAGTGATTGGAAAACCACTGTCCACGGAACTCAAAGTTGATTTGCTTTTGGCGTGGAAAGTTTGTGCGCACCTTCGTTCGAATGCGATTGCGATTGCCAGCGAGGGCGCGACGGTAGGTCTGGGAATGGGGCAGGTCAATCGTGTGGATGCTGTGGAACACGCGATTGCTCGCTTAAAAAAGCATCATCCCAACGCAGTAAATCCTGTCCTCGCGAGCGATGCGTTTTTCCCGTTCTCCGATTCGATGGAGAAAGTGGCCGACGCAGGAATTCGCTGGGTGATTCAGCCGGGCGGCTCGATCCGCGATGAAGAAGTGTTAAGTCGTGCGCAGGCACTAGGTATCACGACGGTACTGACGGGAACACGACACTTCCGGCATTAAGTCTAGGCCTCGATAAAGGCTTCAATCCCAGCCGGGATTAAGTGAAACTAGGTGCTCGGGAGGCGGAGTGGCCGCGAGCGACAATCAGCAACAGCCTACAAAACCAATTCTTGGAAAAGACACTCTTTGGTTGGTGAAGAGCGGTGACCGCATACTTGGACCGTTCCTAACGGCTGAAGTCGTGCGGCGCTTGCGCGCGAAAGAGCTTGTTGTCATTGATGAAGTGATTTCTCCGCAGTCTCGCTGGCGCCATATTCGCGACGAAGCTGTTTTCTCGGTAGTGGTCGACGAAATTCGAACAGGACTCATGACGGTCCGTGACGACACAGAGGTCGGCGACGCCGGCGCAAAAACTGAAACCATCACAATTCCAAGAAATGCCGACGATAAAACTCCGCGTCCAATAAAAGATCACAACACATCCGTCGGATCAGTGACGTCGGCGGGTTTTGATTCGTCGGTGCGAGCGTCCGAAATTATCGATGCCGATATTGTCGAGGAAATCGATGACGATGGCGAAGTGATACATCATGCCTCGGCTCGAAAAATTGAAAAGAACTCCGACCGAAAATCCTCAAAAAAAGCCAACGTGCACAGCTCGCTTTCTTACGCACCACCGGGTAAAGAAAGAAATTCGGGAAAGACATCGGGGAAGAAGTCAGGGCGGACGGCGTTTGTCTCGAAGACTTCGCAGGCGCTTTGGGCTTTGGTTTTGTCCGCTATCGTCGCAATCGGTGGCAGTATTTATTTCTTCAAGATTGCCCCCGCACGTCGAGCCGCCGTGCGCGCCGATGAGGTTGCTCGCTTGAGAAAAGAGGCCGACCGCGCATGGTCTTTGGCTGAATTTCAGCGCGCCATGAAACTTTACGGCCAAATAAATCGTGAGCCTCGGTTAGATTTAGAGTCGGACTTGCGACACGCGATTCTCCAGCTTCGTGTGGCACGTGAAACTTTAGCAGCGAAGCGGCGACTCGAAGAATTGATTCCAAAACTTCCAACCTCTGAAGCAAGAAGCCGCGCTCGGATTGCTTTGGCGGTGGCGAGCCTTCAGGCTGACGAACCTTTGGTGGCGCAAAACGCACTGTTAAAAATCATACGCGACACGGATGCTGGGCCGATTGCGTACTTCAATCTCGGTGCCGCTCAAGCGGCCAATGGCCAGCGTGCGGAAGCCATCGAAACTTTGAAGAAGCTTGATGGACACGCGACGCTCGGAGGCCCATCGCGCCTTTTGATTTCAATTCTTCACATGCGAAGCGGGGCGATGAAGTTGGCCTCTTCGGCGACAGATATCGACGATCAGGGTCAGCAGCCCGCATGGCGACAAGAACTTTACACCGTCGGAGCTGTGGCCGATTGGATCGACGGAAATAAACGTCGGTCGAATCAGAGGCTACGGGTTGCCCTTGATACGGATCCCTTCCAGACCGAAGAGTTTTTTTACGATCCGCTTCTCTACTTTGAAGCCCTTCGTTGGCGGAACCTTCTTCCTTACGTGAAAGATTACTCGGCGAAATCAAAGTCCAATGGCGCAAAAGCACTTTACGCTCTTGCTCTCGTAAAGTCGGATCGTCGCAGCGATGCTCAACAAGTATTGAGTGAGAGCCTTTCGCCGAAAGTGAACGACTCGGATCTTCAAGCGGTGAGTGCTTACAGCATGATGATGCAGAGTCGCGACGAAGAGGCTCGAGGGGCGCTGAAATTCTCAAGAGCGACAACCGGCGGCACGACAACGGCTGTTCCCATGATCAGCGCGATTCTTGACGCAAGAATTTACGAGCGAGCGGGGGATCGAAATTCTGCAGACGCCGTATGGATGGAAGTTGCCAAGCGCCCACAGCCACCGGTTGCAGCCTTGGTCAGTGTGGCCCGCGTCGACAGTCAGATCGCGACAGAAAAAGTCATCGGCACCGTAGAGAGACTTAAAGTTCTTTACCCACACTCCGTGCAAGTGATGAAACTCCATGAAACTGTTTTTGCACCCGCGCCAGAAAACCCATCGGAAAAGGCATCCGAAAACCCGGCAGCTGGCGCAGCCGTCGACGCGAGTGCCAAGCCTTGAAGCATTTTGTCCAGACCCTGGTCGCTCTCATTTTTCCTGCACTTTTTCTTGTGGGTTGTAAAAGTGAGCCTGCATGGAAGTCGAGGGTTTACGTTGAGCGATCCTTGTCGAGCAATATCGGTGAAGTGATGATTCCTGCCGAACTTTGGGAGAGGGTCATTGATCCCGAGCGACCTCTCATCGCACCCATGAACTTGAGTCAGGTACCAACACCCAACCGTGGGGGCGGAGACTCGGCCATTGCCAGAACTTCAGTTGAAACCGATTTGAAACCCGTGTCGGTTTATCTCTTGGAAGAATCAGAAGGCGTCTTGGGTGGTCGAAATCAAAAAGTCGTTTTTGGGCCCGGTGGCGGCGATATTGATCTGCGGGATTTCGTTCGCGAAAAGAAAGGTTCCTTCCGCGTCGTCTTTTCCTTTGCGGATGATGCGGGCCCGGAAGTTCCTCGGCGTGTTTGGTACGTGTCCAATGCTCAACGCCGAAAAGTCGGCCCTGATCTGGTCGGCGCAGGCTGCGATACGTACATGGACATTTCGTCCGTCGTTGCGTCGTCACTTAAGACCGATGGATTATTGATGGCCGTCGGCGGCGATCGCCACGTCAGTGCGTTGGCGGGCACATTTATTTTTTCGGTGAAACGGGGTTCGCGGATCGAAGTCGCACGCCTTACCTTCACAGACTCTTCGAAAAAGAAAGATGTCCTCTGCCGCGGTCGCGGTGAATCGTGAAACTTAATTTGGCTTCTTACCAGTGGCAAACATTGGCAGGAGAGCCGGTGACTTTTGACCGCTTCAAGGGACAGGTTTTGTTGATCGTGAATGTCGCAAGTCACTGCGGGTTCACTCCTCAGTATGAAGGTCTTCAAGAGCTTCAAAATAAGTACCGGACCCAAGGGTTTTCGGTTTTGGGTTTTCCCTGCAACCAGTTCGGATTTCAAGAGGCCGGCTCTGCCGAATCGATTCAGACTTTTTGTCAAACCACCTATGCCGTTGATTTTCCGATGTTTGCAAAAGTGAAAGTAAACGGTTCTGACGCTCACCCCCTTTTTCAAGATCTAAAGAAAGCCGCGCCAGGATTTATGGGCATGGGCGCCATCAAGTGGAATTTTACGAAGTTTCTCGTCGATCGGGGCGGAATCGTGCGTGAACGCTTTAAGCCCAGCACTGAGCCGAAAGATATGGCTAAACAAATCGAAAAGCTTCTTGAAAAGGCCCTTTGAGCCGCCTGGCAATTCCAAGTAAGCTCCTACGTATGATCACGCGAGAAAATAAAGGCCCGTTTGTCTCTGAACTTTCCGACAAGATGGCTGTTGAGTCGGTTTTTTTGATTCGCGAAAAACATTTTGGAACCGGTAAAAACGGCAAAAGTTTTTTGACGCTTCAATTGGCCGATCGTTCAGGGTCTGTGGACTCTCGAATCTGGGAAAATGCCGAGGCCATGCAGCTGATCTACCAACAAGGCGACGTCGTGCGCGCCAAAGGTGTTGTTCAAGTTTTTCAAAGTCGCCTGCAGCTGATTGTGCATAAACTCGATAAACTTGATGTCTCGTCCGTTGAGCCGGATCTTTTAATTGCGGCCAGTCGTCGGAGCGCCGAGGACATGGAAGCCGAGCTTCACGCGCTTGTCGCGGGACTTGATGCGGGACCCGTTCGAACACTCTTGCAGGCGACGCTTGAGGAACCATTGGTTCGGACTCGTCTCAGAACTCATCCGGCGGCAAAGACGATTCACCACGCTTACCGCTCGGGACTGCTTGAGCACATTTTGTCGATCGCGAAACTGATGAATTTGCTGCACGCCCATTACACGAGCGAAGGCGTCGGGCTCGATCGATCACTCTTGGTTTTTGGCGCGATCTACCATGATATCGGAAAACTTTGGGAGCTCGAAGGTGACGGGCCTTACAGCTACACCGATCGCGGACGTCTTTTGGGTCACATGTCCATTGCCGTTGAAATGATCGAGCGGAAGTCTTTAGAGATTCCTGAACTGAACGACCGCTTGAAAGATAAGCTGAAGCACATCATTCTCAGCCACCATGGGCGCTTAGAGTACGGTTCGCCGAAGGAACCGATGTTCCTTGAAGCGATCATCGTTGCAATGATCGATGACTTCGATAGCAAGGTGAATTCTATTCACCACTTTGCAGAAGCAGAGCGTGCTCAGGGCGCCGAGTGGTCCAGGCTTCATCCGCAGCTGGGTCGTTTTTTACTGCTTCGGTAGTAAAGATGGGCCGAAACTTGGGCCAGAAATCGGGCCAGATTGGAAAGGCGTTTTAGAATGTTGGGTGATCTTTTCGATTTTATCAACGCGTACAAGCGCTACGATCCTGCGGCGAAATCGCGCCTGGAAATTCTGCTTCTTTATGGCGGACCTAAAGCGATTTTTTTTCATCGATTGGCTCATCCACTTTACAATTCAAGACTCTATTTTTTTGCGCGCCTTCTTTCAGAGATCGCGCGCCTGTTGACCGGTATCGAAATTCATCCGGGGGCTAAGATCGGACGCCGACTGGTCATCGATCACGGCGTTGGCGTTGTGATCGGCGAAACGGCGGTCGTAGGCGACGACTGCATTATCTTTCACACCACGACATTGGGCGGAGTAAAGTTCGATCCGGTGAAACGCCATCCCACAGTGGGAAATCGTGTCTTGATCGGTGCTGGAGCGAAGGTTCTTGGTCCGATCACGCTGGGAGATGATTGCCGCATTGGTGCAAACACTGTAGTTCTTCACGATGTTCCGCCGGGCCATACGGTGATGGCCGCGCCATCTCTCGTGGTTCCACCGAAAGTCCGATGAAATCTAAAACGCCCCTCTATAAGTCGCCGCTCTTTGCGATCTTTTTAATTGTCGCAGTCGACGTTCTTGGTTTCACGATGATCCTTCCTTTGCTCCCTTTTTATGCTCAAAAGTACGGTGCTTCGCCGTTTGTCGTCGGTGTCCTCGCAACGACCTTCGCGGTTTGCCAATTAATTTCAGGACCGTTTTTGGGCCGAATTTCTGACAAGTACGGACGGAAGCCGATACTCATGCTGAGTCAGATGGGAACATTTGCAGGATTTGTAATGTTGGGACTCGCCAACAGTCTTCCGATTATTTTTCTCTCACGCATCATCGACGGCATAACGGCCGGAAACTTGACGATTGCCCAAGCGGCGATTGCGGATGTGACACCGCCCGAGGGTCGCGCCAAAGCCTTCGGTGTTATCGGTATCGCATTTGGTCTTGGATTTCTTATTGGCCCTGCGATTTCAGCGGGACTTGCGCCTTTCGGTGTTCATTATCCGGCGTACGCCGCCGCCGGGCTTTCACTGATTTCGATCTTTGCAACGTGGAAGCTTTTGCCTAAAGCCTCTGTCAAAGTTCAATCCTCAGAGAATTCAAAGTCCTTTGGGCGCGCCGCAGTCTACCTGCGAGACCCGAAAGTGCGATGGCTGTTGGTTGAGTTTCTCATTTTCGGATTTGTTTTCGCAGGATTTACCTCTGGCTTTGCGCTTTTCGCGGAACGTCGTTTCACGTGGGAAGGAAAACCTTTCGGGGCCAGCGAAGTGGCGCTCCTCTTCGCCTACTCGGGCTTTCTTGGTTTAATATTTCAAGGACTGATACTGGGTCGCCTGGTCAAAGCTTTTGGAGAAGCGAAGCTTGTCTGGGCTGGATTTGCGGCGATGGCCGTCAGCTACTTTCTTTTAGCGTCTGCTGATTCGATCGCAGCACTATTGATTGCTAGTACGATTGGATCTTTTGGGACTGGCGTTATCCGTCCGGCCCTGACGTCGCTCGTTTCTCGAACCTCCAATTCTGACGAGCAGGGCGCGGCTCTTGGTGCCACGCAGTCGATGGCGTCGATGGGTCAGATTTTTGCGCCGTTGATTTCAGGGGGAATTATAAACGCTTCTGCCCAATATCCGATGGCGCTCGCCGCGTGGGGCTGGTGGCTGGGCGGGCTTTCTCTAGTGGGACTTGCTGTTCGGCACTGGACGGGCCCGAAGGCAGCACCCTAAAAAATTCAAGATGAATTTTTTTATTCGGGTTCGCGGAGGTTAAAGACTATCGTTCGTCTTGATGGTTTCATCGATTATCGCTCGAGCATTCATCTCTGGTTTTGTTTCTGGTTTGGTTTTCGTAGCCGCAATGCCGGTGGCGGAGTCAAAGACTGATGCGAGCCCACACCGTGCGCCCCAGTTTAGCTTTCTATTCGTCGGCGGGTTTGGAAACGAACTTGGACGGAGCAATTATTTTTCTGAAAATATCTTGGCGGTGCGAGAGATGGGAGCCGCTTTGGCGGAAGCTTATTTCCCGCCGTCACTCCAATCGGTCGAGAAAAACACGGACGGGTTAAAGGCTCGGATCCTTGAGCTTCACGAGCGCGGCGGCGGACGCCCGGTGATCGTGGTGGGGCACTCAAAAGGTGGTCTCGAGACACTGGCCACACTCCTCAGATTTCCCGAACTTGTGCGTGAGCGTGTCGTTGATCAGGCCATTCTGATTCAAGCGCCTTTAGGTGGTAACACGTTGTTTGACGAGCGCGGCCGGTGGGGGCAGTGGCTTGTTAAGTTGTTCTCGGTGGCGCCGGGATTTCGCTCGCTTCGTTCGGCGGGAATTCAGACCTCGATCGCGGATCGGCTGGTCAAACTTTCCGAAGTCGACGAGGATTTTCGGCGAATTAGCCGCTCTGTGAGTTATGTCGTCACCGAGAAACCGTCTGCAGATTCCGCTCAAATATTTCGGTTTCAGTCGCTGCTTCCGCGAACGCTGTTTCCGGCCCACGTTCCGAATGATGGCCTCATTGCCACCGCCGACATGGCCATTCCTGGTTTTGGTTCGGTGCTTGCTCGTCTGACCGCGGATCACTTGGAAACTGTGCTTGGTCGCAATGTTCGTTTCTTAGTTGATAACGTCGATCGCGATTCCGTACACACTTTAACGAAAACACTTGTGGCCTCGGCGCTTTCAAAGAAGCGTGCAGCGCGGGTCCTATCATCGACCTGCGAGTCCCTGTTCTTAAGCACGTCGTTTGAATTCTGAGGATTTCGAGCAGCGCGGACTTCACCGCAGCAGCAACATAAATTCGGCCTTCTTCTGGTCGTCTGGTTTTTTCGCCCAAAGAGTTGAAAGTTCCGCTAGCTTTCCTTCGTGAACGACTTCTTTTGACGATGTGAAGTCGCAGCCCAAAATCGCGCGGCGCTCGGGCATCAGGGCGGCCAGCTCGCTCAAGAGTTTTTCAAGACGATACGGTGTATCCATTAAAATCGTCGCATGAGTTTCGCGGACGACGGCTTTCAATGCTTCGTCGCGCTCATCACGAGATGCTGGTAAAAATCCCCGAAACACGAATTGATCAATTCGATGACCAGCCAGCGAAAGTAAGCACATCAAAGCGGAAGCTCCCGGAGCCGCCGAAACTTTCACACCACGACGGCGCAGCTCTTGAACCAAGGGCGCTCCGGGATCACAAAATCCGGGTGTGCCACAATCGGAAACAAGCGACGTGAACCCTCCGGCCTTGTGAATTTCTATCACTCGGTCCGCCAGCGCTTTAACGTCCTCCGGTTTTGAGTGCTCATTCAAAACTTCGATGTCCGATGGCTCCGCATTTCGAGTTTGCGGCGGGGCCGACTTTCTTGGACGACCAATTCTTTTTAAAAGTGTCGTGAGCGGTCGAAATTCTTCGCCAATCACGAGCGTCGCTTCTAGCAGGAGCCGTGTGGCGCGCACCGACATGTCGTCGTCGTCGCCAATGGGTGTGGCGACAAGAAAAAGGGCGGTCTTTGAAGAATTCACGGGGTCTGTCATAGCACGTCAAACTGGACGATGTTCGTGTCTCGGGTCAAGATGAAGTGATGAATGAAACGGGAAAACTGTCAGATCATTTGATATGGGACACGCTGGAAACGAAGGAACGTCTTAAGGCCGGTTTTTTTCGTCTGCGCGAGGACAAGTGTCGTCTTCCTGATGGCCGAATTATGCCGGCGTACTATGTGATGGAATTTCCGGACTGGGTGAACATTGTTCCGGTCACACTCGACGGAAAAATAATCTTGGTCGAACAGTACCGTCACGCCAGCGGAAAAGTTCACCTGGAAATCCCAGGTGGGTCGATGGATCCAAAATCGGGCGAAGACCCCAAGCGAGCGGCGTTGAGAGAACTTTCTGAAGAGACTGGATTTGTGCCTGACGACATTCGGCTGATCGGAAAACACTTTCCAAACCCGGCGATGCAAAACAATGCGATGTGGACGTATGTGGGCTTTGGCTGTCGCAAAGTCGCCGCACCTACGCCGGATCCCTATGAAGATATCCGTGTTGTACAGCTTCCGGTGAATGAAGTTTTTGACAAAATCCAATCGGGTGAAATCAATCATTCGATTGTGGTCGCGTCGCTGATGTACGCAATGGCAGTCCTCGGAGTGCGATAGAGTTTTAGGCCGCGCTTAAGGATATTTCGTGCGACGCCGGATTGTCGAAATCTACTTTGCATGAAATCAGAGTTCCCAGCTCAAGTTCGGGGGGAAGAGCCGTTGGATGAAGGCTTGAACTTCGAAGCAGCCACTCGGTTCCCGTCTCCGGATGGACCCATCGGCAAACCATGCGCACCATTCTTGCGTTTTGAACGCGCTCGTTGGTGGCTTCCAGTGCAAAGAAAGTACATTTCGTTTCTGTTACGACATTCTGACGAACGGATCGTCGCCGGGATTCAAATTTTGCTAAGCGAAACGAATGAAGAGTAAACATCGCAAATAAGAACCAAGCGAGGCCGGCAAGAAATCCGAACAGTTTCGGTGCCGTCGTGGCTTCCGAACTTAAAATGTCGCGGATCTCGGCTGGATTCTCGGGGTTGTAGTAAATTGTCGTCGTGTCGCCGACCGAGTAAGATCGTCCAGCAGCAAGGTTTCGATCGCTCGCTCGATGTTCGAAGACGGTGCCGCTGACTCGGTATTGAAAGACCGGAAAATAAGTAAACTCGGTTCGGTTTTCGTCTTTGTTCGTCGACGCCACATCGGCCGCCGTTTGAGCAGCACGGACGAGTTCAATAACTTCGGCCTTTGTCGCCACGGCTGAGGTGGCGAAAATCCTATTTTTCTGAAGGGCAAAAATGCCAGAGCCCGTAAAAAGGATGGCCAGCGTGAGGCTGATGACCGCGGCGAGAGTGGCTTCATTGGAAGTTCGACGAATTAACATTTTTCGCACAATGATTTGTCGGTCAGATTGGGGATCCGCTGAAGCAACGACGATACGAGTCCTAATATGGGACGTTGGTCTAACCAACGTGAGACGAATGTCTCACGTGGTTGTTGGTCCTTTTCGCGCCTCGAGTTCGGCCCATCTTGAATAGAGACTTTCGACAAAGGTTTGTTGCTTTGCGACAGCCGCATAGCGATCTTTTACCTCGTTCGGAGAGCCCGGCAGTTCAGCTTCTTTTTCAAGTTCCGCCAAACGCTTTTCAGCCACGGCGATGGTGGCCTCCATCTGGTCGAATTCAAATTTTTCCTTGAACGAAAGTTTAGCTGTTTTCTCTTGCGCCTTATTTTTCGAGGCTTTTTCTACAGGCTTAGGGCTCGCCATTTCTTGTTCGTGCGCGAGCTCCCATTGAAGGTAAGAAGCGAATCGAGTCAGTCGCGGAAAGTCGGGCGTATCAAAGGCCCATAGTTCGTCAGTCACGTTGTCTAAAAACGTTCGGTCGTGGCTCACGATAAGTACGGCACCACTATATTCGTCCAGAGCTTCCTCCAGGACCTCCAGTGTGTCGAAATCCAGATCGTTGGTAGGTTCGTCCAAAATCAGAAGTGACGCCGGCTCGAGCAGTATCTGCGCAATGCGAAGTCGCGCGCGCTCTCCGCCCGACAAACGGCCGGCCGGAAGATCGGCCTGCTCGCTTCGAAAATTAAATTTCGAAAGGTAGCCTTTGGCGTTCATCGGTCGACCTTGAACCATCACCGAATCGCCGTCGGGCGCCAAATTTCTGAGAAGAGAAAGCTCGGGCTTAATCGTGTCTCGACCTTGCTCAAAGTGGACGACGCGAAGTTTGTCGGCGCGCTGGATTCTTCCTGTTGTGGGCTCTTGAAGTCCAATCAGTGTTTTTATCAACGTGGTTTTTCCACAGCCGTTTTTTCCAAGAAGTCCAATGCGAGATTTCGATGTGATCAACATATCGAGATCTGCGAACAGCGTTCGGTTGTCGCCGACGACTTTGGATATTCCTTTTGTGACGATCAGCTTTTCTGGAGAACGTCCGCCGTCGTCAAAGACCAGGGACAGGCGGTTTTTGCGATTGAGGGTTTTAAGATTCGCGACCTCTTTTGAAAGTTCGTCCGCATTTTCGATGCGCGCTCGTTGTTTTGTTTGGCGAGCTTTGGCGCCGCGACGAAGCCACTCTGTTTCGCGACGAAGACGATTGGCGAGTTTTTTTTCGCGTTCGCCAAGACCGGCCATCAGCTCAGCTTTTCGGTCTAAGTACGTAGCGAAACTTCCTTCAACCACCAAAATTCCATTGGGGTGGCGTGCATCGAGCTCGTAAATGAATTCAACGGTCCGAGTCAAAAAAAGTCGATCATGGGAAATGACGACAAAGGCGATACCGCACGAATTAAGAAAGTCCTCGAGCCACAAAATGGCTTCCGCATCCAGATGGTTCGTCGGCTCGTCTAAAAGTAGAAGGTCTGGTTCCGTCACGAGGGCGGCGCCAAGTTGTACGCGCCTTCGCCAACCTCCGCTCAAGCTTTCGATCTGTTGATCCTCGTACACGACAAGATCAAGCTGCGACAAAGTCTGATCAATCTTCCGTAAGACTTTTGGCTCCCACGGATCCAAATTCGCCGCTTCCACAGCGGCCGTAAAAGCATCGCGAACGGTTTGACCAGCGGCGAATGAGGCGTCCTGTTCGAGAAGCGAAATGCGGAGTCCGCGAACAGTGGTGACGTCGCCTGAGTCAGGCCGCACTTGGCCGGCAAGAATTTTTAGGAGCGTCGACTTTCCGGCACCATTGGATCCGACCAATCCGATACGGGCCTTCTGCGGAATTCCAAATGAGAGCTCGCGAAATAAAAGTCTCGACGCAAAACTCTTTTCGATCTTCCGGCCGGTCAGGACGGGCAATTCTTGATTTACGGCCATTGGCCCGCCGGGCCCGTCGGAGTTTTACCTTCGGCTCTCGTAAAATTCTTCACTCTCAAGATTCCTTCGGGCACTTCTTCAAGCCCACTGTGACAAGTTTCAAGTAGCACTGTTTTCACGGACGGCGTCCGACGAAGAACAGCGTTGATATTGACGGGTTCATTTTCAAAAAGCCAAACGGTGTCGTGCTGGCGGACGAGGTCTTCGATGACGTCGGTCTTAAACAAAGCGTCGTCCAAAGATTTGTGCGGCTTCAAATGAAGCTTCGCCTTAGCTCCATCGAGCGGAAGACGATGCTGGCGAAGTGACGCTTCAGTTCCGTTTTGCATGCGCGCGATATCGCGTCCCGTGAGATAAAGGACATCGGCTCCGGCACTCAAACATGATTCTACGAATTCTACGGCGCCCTCGATCGGTTGATCGAGATTCAAAAAATCGTTGGAGAAGAAGCCCTTCGCCCACGCGGCCTGAACGTCCGCAATCAGTTCGGGGTGTGTGGCGCGGTTCAAATTCAGTCTCTCCAAGGGCTCAATGATGCCCCAGTCTGTGCGACGAATTTCGACATGCTTCAAGCGCTCAAGAGCGTCGGCGAATTTCGCCTGAGCCACGGGATGCTCGGTGTAGTGTTTTAGAATTGCAGCCACACGCTGAGTGAGGTCGAAGAGCGTCGAGTCCAAATCAAAGATGACAAGCGGACGGGTGGCTTGCGGCGAAGTGAGATCCATCAAGACGATATCGAGAGCTGACGCGGACGGCATTTCTGACCTCTAGCACCACTCCGCGTCCGAAGACCCTGGTGCTGCGCGGCATTATTGCTGTGACCTCGCATCCTGACTGATTCCAGGCTTCCCCTTGAGCCATCCATTTTGTACAAACCGAGCTTCGCATCTTTTTGGGCAGTCAACGTTCAGGCAGGGCAGGTTTTTATGCGGACTCATCGTTTCCTTTCGGCCGGTCTCGTCGCGGCGGTCATCTTGGGTTTAAGCGGCTGCACGTTCAAAAAAGCAGACGTCGGTTCGGCCGAAAATCCGATCAAGTTATTCTTCGTCCCCTCGGTCGATGCGAAAGTCATCGCTTCGAACTCGAAGATTATGCAGGAGTGGCTCGAGGCGAACACTCCTTACAAATACGAGATTAAAATTCCGCAAAGCTACATCGCTGTTATTGAAGCCTTCGGTTCAAAAGGAGCCGACGTCGCAGCACTGAACACTTCGGGCTACATCAAAGCTCATCAAAAGTACGGCGCGGAGGCGAAGCTCATCGTCATTCGCAATGGTAAAAAGACTTACCAGTCTCAGTTCATCGCGAAAAAGGGCCGGTTTAAATCTTTGAAGGATCTCAGCGGCATGCGCGTCGCCTTTGTGGATGCGGCTTCGATGTCCGGTTACTTGTTGCCACTTAAGATGCTTCACGATGCCGGCATCAAGCTGGGTGGAGATCCGATTTTTGCTATGAAACATGACAACGTCGTATCGATGGTTTACCAGGGCCAGACGGATGCAGGCGCTACGTTCTATTCGCCGCCGGATGCCAAAGAGGGCATACAAGATGCGCGTCGCTTGGTTCGTACTCAGTATCCCGATGTTGAAGAGAAAATCGAAATTCTCCAGCTGACCGACGAGATCCCCAACGATCCGATCGTATTTCGAAAAGATCTTCCAGAGGACGTAAAAACGAAAATCACAGATGCGTTCTTGGCGATGGTGAAATCGGAAAAAGGTCTGGAAGCCTTCAAGGCCGTTTATGGCGTGACCGGCATCGAGCGTGCGACGGATGCGGATTACAATTCCGTCCGCGAGATGCTCGCAAAACTCAACACGTCGGCCGACGATCTGCTCGGAAAAAAGTAGAATGGCGACGATGGAAGCAAAAAACGACACCATTCTTTCCATTCGAAATTTGGTCAAAACCTACCCGAATGGCACACAGGCCTTGAAGGGTGTGAGCTTTGATGTGAAGCGCGGTGAATTTCTTGTTGTGATTGGGCTCTCGGGCTCAGGAAAATCCACGATGCTTCGATGCGTGAATCGCCTGCATCATCCGACCTCGGGCCAGATCATCTACCGCACAAAAGATGGTCACGAGAGCGACATCGCGCAGGCAGAGGGTGAAGAAATTCTTCGCATCCGTCGCACGATGGGAATGATCTTTCAGCACTTCAATTTGATTCCACGTCACTCCGTTCTCAGCAACGTCCTTTACGGATCTCTGGGCGCTACGCCGACTTTGAAGTCGTTGATGGGACTTTTTTCTGAGGCCGACGAGAAGCGCGCGATGGAGTACTTGCGGCTTGTTGGAATTCAAGACAAAGCCCATTTCAGAGCGGCTCAACTTTCTGGCGGACAGCAGCAGCGCGTGGCGATTGCACGTGCGCTCACTCAAACGCCGGATGTGCTCTTGGCCGATGAGCCGGTGGCTTCGTTGGATCCCGCAACTTGTCACATCGTCATGGATTATCTTCGCCGCGTGAACCAAGAGCTTGGACTTACGATTATCTGCAATCTTCACTTTTTGTCGCTGGTTCGTCAGTATGCAACGCGGGTTGTGGCACTTAAGGGCGGAGTCCTTGTCTATGAAGGATCACCGTCAGACATCGACGACGCGTGGTTTGAGCGAATTTACGGCGAAGGCGCTAAAGAAGTTCACATCAATTAGTTAGCGGATCAGTTAGCGGATCAAGAATAGAGGATCGAAAATGTCTCAAGGTAATTCGAATGTCGCTTCCGAAAAAGGTGCGAGCTTCCGTCGAACGGTTCTCGACGGAGTTGTCTTTGCTTACCTTGGTTTGACGGGACTCGCGGTGCTTGGGTTGTCGGAAGCCGAGCTCATTCAGAAAATTCCTCAGCTCGTTTTGATTTTTGTCGGACTCAGCGTTCTTGGAGGAGGACTTTCTCTTTTGTTGAATGCTCGGGGCATTAAAACTTTGGGCTGGCAGATCTATGCTCCGCCTCATCTTCGAATGAAGTCGACGGAAGAACTTGCGACACCGCTTTACCGAACTTTTTGGGGTGCTCAAATGATCGTCGTGGTGGCCATCACCACGGTCGTCGGTGTTCGCATGACCGAAATCGATATTTTTAAACTTCTTGAAGCCGATCGATTTCATCACGCGATGAGACTCTTTGGAGAATTGTTTTCCCCGGATTGGTCGGTGCTTCCGAAGGCCATCGTCAAAGTTGTCGAGACGATTTACATCGCGTTTATTGCTACGGTCATTGCTGTTCCCATCGCGTTTGTTTTGAGTTTTCTTATGGCCCGAAATATAATGGGTGGTTCGAAGACAGGTTTTGCGGTTTACGCCGTTCTTCGCACTGTTTTTAACGTCTCTCGATCGATTGAACCCGTCTTATGGGCCATCATATTTTCCATCTGGGCAAGTTTTGGTCCCTTTGCCGGCATGCTTGCGCTTCTAGTTCACTCGATCGCGTCGCTCGCGAAGCAATATTCGGAAATCGTCGAAGGCATTGAAGACGGTCCTGTCGAAGGTATTGAGGCGACGGGAGCTTCGCGACTTCAAGTTGTTTGGTTCGCCGTGGTTCCGCAAGTTGTTCTTCCGTACATCAGCTACACTGTGTATCGCTGGGACACGAACGTGCGCATGGCCACAATTTTGGGTCTCGTCGGCGGTGGCGGCATCGGTGCCATGCTGATGGAGTATTTCGGTCAAGCGATGTGGCCCCAGGTCGGTTGCATCATTTTCGTGATCGCTTCCGTTGTCTGGTTGATGGACGCGTTTTCGTCTCACATTCGTGCAGCGATAAAGTAGCCTGCGTGGCAAAAGTTTCGACACAAACATCTCACTTCGCGTGAGATTTGTGTCGCCCTAGACAGTAAATTGACAGGGCCAGCGCAGGAAACAGATCCCGAGATTTCAAAAAAACCGTCAAAGAATTTGCCAAGACCGTGACGCGTTCACTGCAAGTCATCATCTCTAAGGCGGCCTCCATCACGTGATGTGTTTCATTCCGCGACAGGACTCGACGGAAATCGCAGAAGCACCTGAAACCTCAAGAAAAAATGAAGTGTGAGCGGCTTCAACCAGACTCGTGAGGGGTCGCGATGCGACCGAAACATCCCTAGGAGGATGCCAATGCTCACGACGCCCGCAACTACGCAATATCACGTCGCTCGAGGAGACACCTGTGTTGGGTGCTACTCTGTCGAAGATATTTTGAGTCGTGTTGAACGCGGTGAGCTGGATCCTTTTGATCACGTCTACGACGAAGAGCAGAAAGATTGGGTCGCGATTATTGTCCACCCGAAATTCGCAAGCCATCAAGATTTCTGGAAAAAGTATCAGCAGGCCCGTGTCGCAAAGCCGACAAAACGTGAGCTCGGAAAAACTCAACCTGCCCCAGAGCTCGACGGCGGTAAAGAGGCGTGGTTCGTTCTAAAAGGCGATCATCGCTTTGGCCCCTTTGAGTACTTGGAGCTTGTGCGACTGACGCAGGTGAAAAGTCTGAACGACTGGGACTACGTGTGGACCAAGCGCCTTCCAAAGTGGGTTCGCATTGCCTCGCTTCCCGAGTTCCATGTGAGTGCGATCGAAAATCTCCGTGAGTCTCTCAGCCAGGAGCTCGGCGGAGCCGTGAACGAAGTTTTCTTTCGTCGACGATTTGCTCGCGCTGAGTTTGAGGGTTCGATCCTCATTCACAACAATCAGAAAGTTTACCGTGCGCGCTCGCTTGAAATGAGCGCCGGCGGTCTTAGCCTCGCTTTAGACCAGGGCGATATTAAAGTGGGCGACACTCTTCATCTTCACGTCAAACCATCAAAAGAGACTCCGACGTTCAATTCACAGTGCACCGTTGTCGCAAGACGAGTTCTCAATTCGGGGGATGCAAATTCTCCGGTCGTCTACAGCATGAAGTTCATCAATCTCGAAGAACGTCTTCGTGTCGAGATCGATGGCTGGGCGACCCGGAAAAACGAGAAGACAAAGAAACCAGAGGCTGCATGAATACGTCACGAGTGTTGAGTACACTGATTTTAGTATTCTCTGGGATTTTCTCAGGGCTTCTGGCCGGCTGTGGTCAGCAAACTTTTTCCGTTGAACCCGGCTCGGAAAACTTCGGTCAACAGGTGACCTACAACACCGAAGTCGACGTACTTTGGGTGGTCGATACATCGGGTTCGATGGCTCCGCGCCAAGCTGAACTCGCAAAACAAATTCCACTTTTCATTGAAGGTTTGAATGCCACCGGTCTTGATTACAATATCGGAGTGACGACGATGGATATGAGCGGCAGCGGAAATCGCGGACGATTGATTGCTCAAACCGGCACGCCCATAGTCCTTCGCAAATCAACACCGAACCTCATTGGCCTATTGAGCGGACGCATTCAAGCCGGTCAAAACGGATCACCTGTCGAACGTGGCCGCGAAGCGATGATGACCGCACTTTCGGCGTCGCGACCCGGCGGTTTTAACGATGGCTTCCTCCGAGAGAACTCATTGCTCAACGTGATTTTTGTAACGGACGAAGAGGATGAATCCGACAGTGCCGTTGATTACGTGGCGGCTCTTGACGCTTTGAAACCGGTTTTACCTTTGGGTGATCGCAGCTGGGTAGCTCACTTTATCGGAGTGACTCCGACCGATCAAAGCTGTCGCACGGCCGAGTGGGGGTTCTCTTCTCCAGGTCGTCGCTATATCGATCTTTCTGTGGCCTCAAGCGGTGCTTCGGAATCGATTTGCGATGCTGATTTTAGACGGGCGCTCACGAATGTTCGTTCGCGTGTGCTTGAAATGCTCACAGAGTTTCCGCTCGACCGAAAGCCAAATCAAGACACGATCAAAGTCATTGTGGATGGGGTCACAGTCCCGCGCAATGATATCAATGGTTGGAGCTACCGAGCTTCGGCCAACGTCATTCGATTCCATGGAACGGCCATTCCAAAAGCAGGCTCGCGCATCAGTGTTACTTTTGATCCAGAGGGTTTGAAATGATCCAGTTAATCACGCGCTGTTCATTGGTTGTTCTAAGTTTGACTGCGATGGCTCCATCGCAAGTCTTTGCAGCGCCTGACGATGCCGCACCAACGGGTCGCGTTCGATCCATCGAAGAAGAGCTTAAGTTAAAAGCCGGCGATGAGTCGGGGAATGAAATTAAAGCTTTAAAAACTGAGCTCCTTGTCATGCGGTCGGAAAAGCAGGCCCTGGCACAGCTTGAAAAGTTGCGCGTGCGCTACAAGGGCACTCGCATGGAAGCTGAAATTCTATTCCGCCTCGGTGAAATATACATGCGTCGCGCTCGAACCGAGCGTTTCTTTGAAATTCATCGAGACTCGAATCAAGTTGTTCGCTTTGCGCCTGATATGGTGAAGCAGGCGTCTGAAGTCGCGCAAATTCGAAAAGCCATCGGCATTTATCTGGGACTTGACGCCAAGTTTCCAAGATTTCGGGCGCTCGACATTGTTACTTTCAATACGGCCTATGCTTATCAGCAGGTGGGTGACGACAAAAAAGCAGAAGAACAGTTTCGTCGTCTTTTGGCGAAGTACCCAAACTCGAGCCTTGTTCCCGATACGCTTTTATCACTGGGTGAAATTCAGTTTTCGCGCCGTCAGTTTGCTGCTGCTCTTGAACTTTTCTTGAAAATTAAGGAGCACCCGCAAGCCCGCGTTTATCCTTATGGCCTCTACAAAGCAGCATGGAGTAAATATAACCTTCAAGACGAAAACGGTGGCATGAAGCTTCTTGAGGAAGTCGTCGCTTACGGCCACGTGCGCGCTGTCGCCGGTGCCAACGTTGCGAAGTTGGATCTTCGTAAGGAAGCCCTTGGGGACCTCGCTCTATTTTTCTCGGAAGCACGAAAGCCTGATCAGGCCGTTGAGTATTTCATCAGTCAGTCGGGCGATTTGGATCCGGTTCCCTACATTCTTCGACTCGTGGATATTTATGAGCGTCACTCGAAGTATGCGGAGGTTGACGTCGTTCTTCGCGGTGTTCTGTCGAAAGCTCCAAAGTCGGCACAGATTTCACAGGTCCACGAGAAGTTGATTTGGAACGCCGACAAACAAAAACGCCGAGATGTTACCGTCAATCAGCTGGCCGCTCTTGAATCTTCATGCGCAGAGCTGCCTGACAAGACACCTGAGGAAACACCAGGCAAGACGCCACCTCGCACCGAGTGCCTACAGAAAGTTATCGAAGTGTCCAAAAAGCTTGGAGCAAAACTTCATGCCTATTGGAAACGCGATAAAAGTGCGGAGACAGCCGACTTTGCACTCAGAGCCTATGAAACTTATCTGCGAAATGCTGTGGTCGTAGGGCATGAGTCGGCCCAGGTCCGTTACGCGACGGCCGATTTGATGTTTGCACGTGCTCGCTTCCGAGATGCGAGCGCGAACTACGCACTGGTCAACGTCGACTCGATTCAGTCGCCCGGAAAATCTACAGGAAAATCTACAGAAAAATCGAAGAATCTTGTGCGTCCTGCCTTCGATCTAATGAAGACGGATCCAAAGCTTGCTGTGGACGCTGCTTACGGTGCTGTACTTTCCCTTGAGAAGGCGGTTGGCGATTCAAAGTGGACAGACTCGGATGAGACGATGTTCCGTCAGCTGGCAGATCAGTATCTCGTTCGTGCTCCGCAAGGTCCGTACGCTTTGGATCTACGATTTAAGCGCGCCTTTATCGCTTATGAAAAAGAGAATTACGATATCGCCGCTGTTGGATTTAAAGAAATCGGTTGGGCGAAGTACACATCAGAGGCTGTCGCTTCCAGCGAAAAGGTTTTGAAGGCACAGGACCTCTATCTGGATATCCTGAATATCAAAAAGGACTACAAAAACTTAAAGGATGCGGCTCAGACATTGTTGTCTCGAGCTTCAGCCACGGCGGTCCTACCAAAAGCTCGCGAAGATCAGCTTTCGAAAATTCGTCGTGAAGCCTGGTTTGCGGAAGTTGCCGAGATCGAGCAAAAGGGCGACGCGGATAAAGCCGTGGGGATGTATAAGTCGTTTGCTCTGGAGAATCGCGGAACTGAACTTGCGCCACGCGCCTGGTGGAATGCAAGTCAGCTGCTATTTAAGAATGGAAAAACCTCAGCAGGCGCAGCGATGTGCTCGGAAATGAATGACCTTTTCCCTGGCGCGGTGAATGCGAAGGAGTGTTTGACTCAAGCCGCCCAAACATTTGAAGCGATGGCTCGTCTTGACCTTGCTGCCAAGGCCGTAATGAGTCTGTCTGAAATTGACGTCGCAAAACGAACGTACTGGCGCGAGATCGCCAGCGACTTCTTCGCTCTTTCTGGAACCCGCGATGGCAAAGAGCGCGCAATTCAAATGTTCCTAAAGTCAGCTGAAGATAAAAAGCCAGAACAGAAGCTGGCGCTGTTTGAAAAGTCGATTCAGATAGCAAAAGAGCTTCGCGATCAGAAAACTGCATCAAGTCTTCGACAAAAAATTGAGTCCTTGGGTCTTGAACCGGCGGCCAGTCGATTTATCGTTGAAGAAGCTGAAGCGGCCTACAAGGCGGGAGATGCGACTCGCGCTTTCAATCTTGTGAAACGAGTTGTTGGTCGTGAGTCGGTTCTGAAAAATGCAAAAGACATCCCAGCGCGAGCTCGGTTTCTTCAAGCGCGAATTCTTGACGACGAGTACCGCGCTCAAAGCGTGAAGGCGCGAGTTGAACGAATCGGTATCGTACTTGCTCTTAAAACAGAGAAGCTTGAAAAGGCTCAGAAGGCCTACCAATCTTCAGCGCGCATGGGTGACAATGCTGTCGCTGTCGAGAGTCTTGGACGCCTGGCCGAGCTTTACATTGATTATTCGAACACGGTGAAAGGGATGAAACTTCCTTCCGATGTTCCCGAGTCAGATCAACAAGCTTTCGCAAAAGAGATCGAGAGTATTGTACTTCCAATGGAAGAAAAAGGTATTGAGGCCTTAAGTCAGGCCATCGATGCCGCCCGCAAATCGGGCCGACTCGACGGCTACGCCGGCGTGCTCCAAGAGCGTCTCGATAAGTTAAATTTGAAATCAGAGGTTTCGACCCGCGTCGAAGTCGATGAATTGCCGCGAATGGTGCCGGCTTTCAGTTGGAAAATTTTAGGTTGGATAGAGAAAGGTGGTCTCCGATGATCGCATTGAGACTGCTTGGCCAGAGAGCACTTGGCCTGATGACGGTGGTCGTTTCGTTTGGTTGTGCATCGACACCCAGCGGACCGACAGTGAAGTTTGATTCGAAAGCGGCAGAACGAGCAAAGCCATTTTTGAATCAGCACTACGGCGTTGATATTGTTGAAGCCTCGTCGCGAGGTGTGTGCGCGACCCCCAAAGCCGACGCCGATTGGAAGATGTGGGTCTATGCCGCCGGATCTTGCGTGCAAAAGCAGGATTGGGTCGCGGTGGAAAATCTTGGAACGGCGATGGCCGCTAACCACGTCGACTCTCCTTGGGGATCTTACTTTTTGGGGGTTGCAGCCGCTCAGCGCGGAGAACAAATTCGAGCGGAATGGATGATGGATCTCGCCGAGAAAAAAGCGGGCGGTCCGTTGGGACTTGTTCAGTATGAACGTGCGCGCTGGATCGAAAAAGATGAGGGAGCTGCGGTCGCCGCGGTCTCAATGAAAGAAGCAGTTCGTCGCGACCCAAGTTTGTTGCCTGGATTTTTGTGGTTGGCGCAAGTCCATCACCGCGACCGAATGGCGAGCGAAGCCGAGCAGTACTACCTAAGTGCTCTTGCACTGAACAGCGACTCGTGGCCAGCGCTTCGGGGCCTGGCGGCTCTTGCAATAGATGAGAAAAAAGGTCCGGAGGCCGTGGGTTATCTGACTCGCGCTATCCAGCTGAAGCCCGATGTTGCAGAGACTCGCATCCAACTGGCAAGTGTTTACGAATCTCTGACAAAAGAGCCATTAAAAGCTCTTCAAACTCTTCGCGAGCTTCGCGTGGCCCTTGAAAAGGGTCGAGCTCGCGGTCGAAACACTATTGGTTTTGATATTGGAGCCAAGATTCGTTCGATCGAAGAGACAATGAAGACTGAAGTTTCACGACAAGCCAAAGATCGCGAGCCCGCGCAGATGAAAAACGGCGCGCCAGGTCCTGCAAAGAAAGGCGGCTAAAATGTCGGGTAAAACAAGTTTGATGGCCGTTTTATTGGGTTTCGCGCTGTTCAGTACTTCGACAGTTTTCGCCAAGAAGGTCGAGTATCGCAAAACACAAGATGTTAATTTTGATGCCGTCGATGTGGACGGGCAGGTTCGTAACCCCGATGGGGCCTACGTAGTACAAAAACGAGTCATCGACTTCCTGCCGCTTTATAAAGTACGGCGGAATTTCGACGAAAACATAAAAGAGTCCGTTGAATACGTGAAATGAGGAATTTGATATGTCGCTGCAAGTGAACTGTTTTGCAACTTTGAAAAGCTTCGTGATGACAGGATTGGTCCTGGCAGTTTGCCAGACCTCCATGCTTTCTATGGCCTCGGCGCAAAGCGCAGTGAAAAGTCCAGGAGCCGTGGGCGACAGCGATAAGGTCGACGTGACGGACCTTGAGAAAAAGTATTGGGCTTCGAAAGACACCGATTTTTCGGTCGTTCAAAATCGTCTTTATACAAAAGCGAATCGCTTTGCTCTGTCGCTTCAATATGGAACATTGATCAACGACCCGTGGAGCGAAGGTCCCTCATTTTCAGGATCACTTGGCTACTACTTCAGCGAGCGGTTTGGAATCGAAGGTCACTATCAGCAGACGAACTCGGTCGACAATAAAGCTCTCGTGAACTTGAAGTCGCAATCTGGAACTGCGAACCATGGCAAGATCATGAGCTATCAGGGCCTTTCAGCGAACTGGGTTCCATTTTATGCCAAGATGAGTGTTCTCAATAACACGATCATCTATTTCGACATGGCGTTCTCTCCCGGTATCGGTGTCACGGGCTACGAGCAACAACAACTGGGCGGCAATCGCCTGAAGTCTGCGCCAACGGTGTCACTCGACATCACGCAGTCTTTCTTTTTTAGCAAATACGCGGCCTTTCGAGTCGACTACAAAAACCGATGGTTTCAGGAGGAAGTTATCAGCTTCAACTCTGGTGCTTCGGTGAACACGGAAACAGCGCAGACGTCGATGCTTTTGTTTGGATTTACTTTCTACTACTGAGACTGAGGAGACCGCTATGGTTCACCCGAACCGGAAGAAAATTTTGATGCCAAAGTTTGTGCCAAAATTTTTGGTAGTGTTTGTCGCATTGTCTTTGGCTGGTTCTCTCAGTTTGGTCGGCTCGGTCGGTTCGGCTGAAGTTTTGGATCCGAACAAGGATTATGCGGACGCACGTCTCAATGCGCCGAATGTTCCGTCATCTTCCTACGCCGTGAAGCAAAAGTCGTCGGGCTGGTTGGCTTCGAAGCTTTCAGCGGCGACCAGAACAGCCCAGTCCGCGATCAATGAAGTTTCAAAATCACTCTTTGGCGCTCGGTCGAGCAACCCGACCCGAAGTGTTTCAAGTGCGACAACGCCTCCGAAGGTAGCCCTTCGCACGCCGGCCAGCGCCGCTGCCGACGTGCCGCGTGTAGCAGATCGTAGCGCTACCAGCGGTATCGACGCTGGCGAGTCACTTTCATTTCCAGGATTATCGAAATCATCATCGGGTGTTGTGAAGTACGACCTCGACAGTTCGGTGGCGGCGATTCCGCGTCTTCGTCTCCCTCAGGAGCCTCGGTTCTCTGCGAACCACTTTGCCTTAGATGCGTCGGCACAAAAAACACTCGAGTCGAAAATTTTGACGACACTTCAGACTCCGGAACTGACTTCGAACGACGAGTTAAAGCGTCTCCTGCGTCCACCGTTGGCGGTCTTGGCGTTAAAAAAGTCGCGATTGGTTTCAATTCAAAAAGGCAAAGTCGACACTTCGATTCTCGCAAAACTGAATCTCGTTCTCGCTCCGGAAACAGAACTGAAGCTTTCGAAGTTTGTTCCTTTGACGGACGATGAGATGCGGTTTCTGAGCGGCCTTTTACTTTACCAGCAAGGCAATCAGTGCGCGGCGGCTGTTGGACTATTTCATTCAATTTCAAACAAACCCGAGTGGCAGGCTGAAGCAGACTTCTTTTTGGCAACCTGCTCAAAAAGCATGGGGCTGATGACAGACTTCAGCGAGCGCGTTCGCCGCGTCTTCGAATCCGGCAGTGGCTTTTACTCGCATCGTCTTTTGCGTGAAATTGATTGGAACACGCCCAATGTGACGACGCGAAGTTTTGGCGAGGCGCTTGAAAAAGCAATGAAGAATCCTGAGGTCGTAAAAGACCAGACGCCTGAAACACTTGCGACGGCGGCTGCATTGATCTCAGAAAGCGCTGCGGCTGCAGAAAAATTTAAGACGGCGCTTGAGTGGTCAAAAAAGGTTCCCGATTCGCACCCCCGGTACTTACAAGCCAAGTTCGTAGAAGCCTTGTCAGAATATCAAATCGGATCTAAAGCTCGAGCCTTAGATCTGCAAGAGGGGCTGATTAAGCTTCCTCGCGCCGAGCAGTCGGCGCGTGAATTTCAAGGCTTGATCGCGCTGAATTTAGCACGAATGTACTTTCAGGAAGGTAAGTTCAAAGAAGCTCATCAAGCCTTCTTGACCGTAAACAAAGATCATCCTCTGTGGCTTCAGGGCCTCGCTGAAATGGGATGGGCGCAGTTGCTTTCGACGGACTACGAGGGCGCCATTGGAAACATGTACTCGATTCACTCGCCATTTTTTGCCGCGGCCTACAAGCCCGAGTCCTATGTCATTCGAACGATCGGCTACATCAATCTTTGCCAGTACGGTGATGCCTACCGGACGCTCTCGACTTTAGAAAAAGACTATCGACAAATGCTTTCAAGCATTGACCGCTACGACAAAGATATCAAATCGTTCAGCGATGGTCGCTATGGGACCATCCGACGTTTCCTTCAGGGCTTCAATAAACCAGGACGCACCGATCTAAAAGATGTCGATGGACTTCCAAGTCCGATTATTCGCGAAATCGCTCGCCAAAAAGACTTTCTCAATCTGCAGAAAAGTTTAAATCGTCAGATCGACGAGCGGGGAATTTACAATCGCATCGAAGCCGACATCGACCGAAGTTTGAAAGAGGCACAAGGAAAGGTCATGCAGACTCGTCGGCAAATCGATGGTCTTCGAAAAAAGATTGCCTCGATAAAAAAGAACACTCAGCTCGAACCCAATCGAGTGCCGTGGCAGGCCGAGTTGGACTCTGAGCTTGCAAGACTCAACGACCGTTTTTTCTCGATTGATCTTTTCAACGAGGCTAAAAAAGCCGTTGCCCAGTACAACCGCGAAGTGGTTGCGGGTGCGGATCGTCGCAGCGCAGAGATCAAGAGTCGCCTTGAGACTGTCGTTGCGAATCGCATCTTAAAAATCCGAACAGATCTCTCTCGCTACTTGGATAACAACGAACTCCTTCGTTACGAAGTGTTCGCCGCCAGCGGCGAGAACATTAGGTTCCAAGTTGCCGGCGGAGAAAAGTCGAACCGAGTTCCTGCCAGCGCGATCCCGAAGTCAAAATCCCTTCAGTGGGACTTTGATGGAGAGTACTGGGAAGATGAAATTGGTCACTACCGTTCAAGTCTTAAAAACAATTGCCCCAGTGGCAGCGAGTCTCGTCGCGAACAAGCCAGTCTTACCGGAGGCCCCCAATGAAGCGGACGTCACAACGAATCACACAACTGGCACTCTGTACTTTAGCGATCGCTGGGCTCAGCTCATCCGCTTCAGCTCGAACCGACGTGAAAGCAAAAGTTCAGCAATTGAACGAGAACGTTTCTGCTAGTAAAGCTAACCTTGAACAGTACGAGGCGGGCCTTAGAACCGTGGTCACCAACATTGGTGAAACAGACCGGGTTTTAAAGACAATCGAGCGCCAGAAAGTCGCTATCACCAAACAGACTGGCCAGTCGGCGAAAGATCAAACCAGCGTCGATGCGGCGAAGGTCGAAGTTGAGCAGAGTTTGAAGCGTGAGCGTGATTTGTTTTTGGAGGAAGAAAAGCAGTTGGAGGAGCTCCGTCGAGCGGCTCAGCGCATCGAAGCCAATCGTGAGAAGCGGCAAGCCAATATTTTGGTCTACGAACAACGTCTCAAAGCTGTCGAAGGTGAAAAGTCAGCGTGGACAGAGCGCAGCCAGTCGATCACGGACCTCGATGCTTCTTTAAAAGCAAAGGAAGAAGAGGCGCGGTCAGAAAAGAAGCGGCTTCAGGCCAAAAAGGCCGAGTACGAGGAAGAGGTTGGAAAGTGGAAAAAACAAGTTCGCCTCTCTGAACGAGCCGCTACAAATTTTCGCGGCCTCAAAGATCAGTAAACAGTCGGCTTAAGGCCGTGTAGAGTCAGGCGACTATGAACTTAAGGTCGCCCCTAAAAACAGACACAACGTCGTCCAATAAGACGTGGCCCTTCATAAAGCTGCCATTGGGTAAGTCGAGTGTAGGACCTTTTTTACCGGCGGTCTGTTCGGCCGCGGCTTTCGCGGTTCTTGGCGGAAGCGCCTGGTACTTTTCAGATAACTTTCCGGGCGTTAATTCTGTGCTGGTTGCGATCGTTTCCGGATTGATTGTTCTTATTTCTGGTCTCCTCTGGGTTTTGCTTCAACAGCTGCTTCGACTGCACCAAAGCCGCGAAAACCTTCGGCTGACCATTGAGTCTTCCACCGACATCGTTTTTTTGTTGGATGCGGCAGGCAATTATCTGGACGTATTTGCATCTTCAAAAGAGAAGCTCTTGGCGAGCCCCGCTTCAATTCGCGGGAGTTCAGTCCGCGACGTTCTGGGGGATGAGCTGGGTGGGCGTGTGGAAGGTATTATCGCCTCTGTTATGGCTTCTGGCGAAAACCAGACACTGGAGTATTCGATTCCAATTTCCGGGGAAGTGCTTTGGTTTGAAGCCGTTGTATCAAAACGAGATAACGAAAGTGTCGTTGGAACGATCCGCGATCGCACCAGAGAAAAGACTCTTGCTAAAGAACTCGACGAGCAGCGCCTGTTCATGGATAACATTCTAGATTCCATTTCTGATCCCATCTTTATTAAAGACGAACACCATCGTTGGCTCTATGGTAACAACGCGTTCAGCGCGCTTGTGGGTAGAAATCGAAATGAGTACTACGGAAAGTCTGACGAGGACTTTTTTCCGCCAGAGATAGCTCAGGTGTTTTTCGAGGCCGACAAGAAAACCTTCCTGGAAATGAAGGACTTCGAACAAGAAGAGCCCTTCGTAGGATCTGACGGCCGACGCCGATCCCTCTTAACGAAAAAAACGCCATTCATCGGCGTGAACGGCCGAAAAAAGTTGATCGGTGTCATTCGAGACATCACCGAACGAAAAGAGATGGAGCGGCAGATCGCTGACGAAAGGGCACGGCAGATCGCAGCCTCGCGTCTTGCAAGCCTTGGTGAGATGGCGGGCGGTGTCGCGCACGAGATCAACAATCCACTGGCCATTATTTCAGGTTACTCATCGAGACTGACCGATTTACTAAACCGCGAACCGATAGATAAGCAGCGAGCTCTGGAAATAGCGGGTCGAATTGATTCAACGACCACCAGAATTGCGTCCATCGTAAAAGGTTTGCGCTCGATTGCTCGCGATGGAAGTTTTGATTCCAAAGAAATAACGCCCGTCGAGTCTATCGTCTCAGAAACGCTGGGTCTGTGTTCTGAAAGATTCAGAAATCAAGGTGTTAAAATTGAAACGAAGATCGAGCCAGGAATTTTTGTTATGGTTCGCTCAGTACAGATGTCCCAAGTCCTACTTAACTTACTTACCAACGCCTACTATTCAGCCTCGCAATCCACAGAGGCTTTTGTTGGAGTTCAGGCTTACCTAGCGGGTGGGCAAGTCGAAATTGAAGTCACGGATTCCGGTGCCGGCATTTCACAAGAGATCCGCGACCGAATTTTTGAACCATTTTTTACGACAAAACCTGTGGGTCTCGGAACTGGACTCGGACTTTCGATCGCTGCGTCGATTGTTCGCGAGCATGATGGTAGTCTTTTCTTAGATCCGAACGCGACGTACACACGGTTTGTCATTAGACTTCCGGCGGTTGTGTGATCTCTTTTTGTTTTTGAGCCATTTCACGGAAGAGGCTCTCGCGTGACAAAAGTTCGGTAGGAGAACCAAGCTCCACCACCTCTCCCTGTTTTAGTACAACAACTTGATCAGCGTCGATCACCGTCGAAATCCGGTGGGCAATAATGATCGAGGTTCTGTTCTGCCGCGCTCGGAGAGTCGCTTCTTGAAGTAGTTTTTCTGTTTCAGAGTCGATGCTTGCAGTGGCTTCATCCAAGATTAAAATCTGAGGATCGAAGGCCAAGATTCGCGCAAACGCAATAAGCTGTCGTTCTCCAAGAGATAGATTCACGCCTCGTTCTTCGACTTTCGCATCTAAACCACCGGGTCGCATCTTTAGAAGTCTCGAAAGTCCGGCCTCGCCTGCAGCCCACAAAATGCGTTCGCGAGAAATATTGGGATCGTCGAGACTGATGTTTTCGGCGATCGTACCGCGGAAGAGAAACACGTCTTGTTGAACGACGCCAATCGCGCGTCGAACTTCTTGGCGCGGAACTTCAGAGAGATCGACACCATCAAGTTGGATCTGACCTTCGGTCGGATCTCGAAAGCGTTGAAGCAGGGAAATCAGAGTCGATTTTCCGCTGCCCGTGCGTCCAACAACAGCCAATGTTTGACCGGCTTTTATTTGGAAGCTGACGCGGCTAAGGGCCAAAGGCAGCGCTTCCTCATAGCGGAAAGAAACTTTCTCGAAACTGAGTTGGCCCAAGAGAGGTCGAATTAAATTTCTGGGGGTGGCGGGCGACGTTTCAGACGACTCTTCTAAAAGTGAAAATATACGTTCGCCGGACGACACGCTGTTTTGAAAAAGCTGGTAACGCTCCAAAATATTTCGAAGTGGGTCTCCAAAGTCTTTTACGTGAAAAATGAAGGCGACCATCGCGCCGGTTGTGACAGCACCTTGGGCTGTTAGATCTCCACCAATGTAAAGGGCCGTTGCAACGGAGATGGCGGTAAAAATTGAAACTGTCGGGTAGAAGAGGGCATAGAGCGAGACTGCTTTTAGGTTGGCACTTTTGTACAGATGCGAGAGTCGATCAAAACGATCGTTCTGAGCACCGACTCGATTGAACAACTGAGTGACGCGAATGCCAGAGACGTTTTCAGCCACAAACGCGTTGATCGTTGAGACATGTTTTTTCGCCTCGCGCTGAACGATCAAAATACGATCAGAGAGGCGAAACGCGAGGTAGATCATGGGCGGCGCCACTAAAAGTGTGAGTAAAGTCATTTTGACTGAGATCAAGGACATGGCGATCACGATTGTGACTATTGAAATGACACTTGAGAAGACGCTGAGAAGCCCTTGGTTGAAAAGTTCGGTCAAGCTCACAGTATCGGCCGTTAAACGTGTCACAATTTTTCCGCTGGGAACACGGTCGAAGTAGGCCGCCGGTAAGCTTTGAACGTGGTCCACCAAGTGATCGCGCAACCGGTAAAGAACGCGCTGTCCGATGCGTGCAAACCACGCTGCGATTCCTGCTTGAAGTGACATCATTATCACTTCCAAAACGAAGTAAACCCCGGCCGCGATCAAAAGAAAGTTCATATCTTTCGCAATCAGGCCGCGATCGATCGCTAGGCCAAAAAGCATAACAATACCTCGTCCGATCAAAGCATTGATGATGACGAGTCCTGCGACGGCCGCGCACCGCCAAAGATCGGGCCGAAAGTAGGGAGCTAGCCTCAAGAGAAGGCCGATAACACCGAGGCCGCCCTTGAGGCGATCCGCGCTGTCGTGTGTTTCATCCGTCGGGCTATTTGACGTCATAAAAGAGTCCCTTCGGTCTCGATGCGCTTGGGTTCCGCCCCACTGCTCTTAGTCTCGCTTTGAAGCTCGTGAATTCGTCGATACGTGGGACTCAGTTTTAAAAGTTCAAAGTGAGTGCCAATCGCTTCTACTGAGCCTTGATTTAAAACCAAGATCCGATCTGCCTCCGCGACCGCTGCAAGACGATGCGAGATAATGAGTGTTGTGATCTCACTTTCTTTTTTCTCATCGCTCCCAATATTTTTTCTTCTCAGCGATGAAAGTACCGAGGCTTCTGTTTTTCCGTCGACGGCCGACAAGCTATCGTCGAGAATGACGAAATCGGCCGATTTCGTGTGAGCCAACGCGCGTGCGATGGTCATTCGCTGCCTCTGTCCACCAGAAAGATTGACGCCCTTCTCCCCCAGCCAGGCGCGAAACCCCAGCGGCAGGCGATCAATTTCTTCACGAAGTGCGACGGCATCGGCGTGCGCTATGGCTTCTAAGAGCTCAGCGTCTTGAGGCTCAGAATTTTCGTCAGAACTTTTATCAGTATTTTCGGTGCCGTTAATTTTTGTCGCAGCGTCTCGCCCGAAAAGAATATTTTCAGCCACGGTTCGAGAAAATAGGAATGCGTCTTGCGGCGCAACTGCGAGGCGGGCTCGCCATGATTCCAGATCGAGATTTTCAAAAGTTTCACCGTTGATGAACAAGCAGCCCTCGGGCGCAGGCCGGATTCCACCCAAAATCTGTACGAGCGTTGATTTTCCGCTGCCGACGGGGCCCACGATTCCCAAAGTTTCTCCACGCCGCAGTGAGAAACTCACGTTGCTGAGAGCAGGATGACCCGCGCCAGGATAGGTGAAGGTCAAATTTTCGACTCTTAGTGATTCAAAGCGTGCGATTTTTGTTCGGCCAAGATTTTTCACGTCGGGAGCGGCCTGAAATACTTCGGCCATGCGGGCGTAACTCGAACGTCCTTGCTGAACAAGTGAGAGGCCAGATCCAATCGCGGCCATCGGCCAGACCATTCGTTTGATATACTCATGAAATGCGACAAAGGTTCCCAACGTAACAGCACCGCTTAGTACATCGCGCGAGCCCCAAGCCAACAAGATGACGCTTCCTGTGGCGACCCCAATTTGTAGTGCGGGTTCAAACATCGCATCGTACTTCGCAACGCGGTTCGACGCCGTCGCAAAACGATTCGAAAAAACACGGAATGAATTTAAGCGTTGGGTCTCTTGAGAAAACCCCTTCACCACGCGAATGCCCGTGACAAGTTCTTGAGTGTAGCCACTCATTTCGCTCAACCGGTCCTGGCTATCGCGGCTGGCGGTAGCGATTCGGTTTTCCATAAACCGAATCACGAACGGTATAAACGGCAAAAGAATCAACGTCTTCCACGTCCACTCGACAGAAATGGAAAGCATGAAAGGAACAATAAAGATGATCAGAAAAAAAGCGTCGAGTAAAATCAGAAGTCCGGGTCCGACAGCCATACGGAAAGTATTGACGTCGTTGATCATCAAGCTCATCAACTCGCCTGTGGGATTTTTCTCGAAAAATGTAGGCCCGAGCCGCGTGTATTTCGAGAAAAGTCGATTTCTCAAATCCTCCGCAACAGAGTGATGAAATTTTCCAAAATGAAGACGCCACTGGTAGCGGAACGCGACTGTGCCGAGCATAAACAAAAGATAAAGTCCGATCGCTTCGTGCAATTTTTTTGAATCGCTGGCGGTGATGGCGTCGATCGCCTTCATCAAAGCGAACGGCGTCAGAATATCGAAAAGATTCGTCAGCGCCAGAGTCACTGTGCCTAAAGTAAACGGGCGCCAAAGGCGGCGCACATACGCTGAAATGGGTTTAGAGTCGTCGATTTCTGGCACGGAAGTTACCTTCGGCAGGTTCAATTTTTTTTAAAAAGACTGAAAGAATGGCACTAGTTAGCCCGTTCTGTCTATCTTGAGGGCCACGGGCATTGCTCAGATCTTTTTAAACTCAACTGAGTACAGAGCCCGGCTTGGCCCTTCGCAATATCGTCGCATTTAGACCCTGAATTTGACCTCCCTAAATCCCTACGGCTACCTGGTGGGATGCTAGAGTATTTCCACAATTTCTTTCAGGCGCTTGCCGCGCCCTTGGATGATCCGGGATCACGCCTTTTTCATCTCAATATGTTGGCCTCTCTGGTTCTCGTTATCGTCTTCGTTACTTTATCCAAAAAGTCGCCGGTGCGAGGCGGACGGAAGAGAGTTGCGAGCCTCCTGTTTCGTGCTCGGTACTGGTGGAATCGTTCGACCCGCGCCGACTATCAAATTTACGTTTTGAATTCGCTGCTCAAAGTTTTGCTGCTGATTCCATTCTTGGATTTTGGTTATCGGTTTTCTCAGTGGACGGTAAAGGGGCTTTTGGCGTTTCATGGAGATTTCTTAGGGCTCTCGCCGACATTCGCTGGGCTTCTCGCGATGACGATTTTTAGTTTTGTTTGGGACGATCTGCTACGTTTTGTTCATCACTTAGCGATGCACAAAATTTCGTGGCTTTGGCCGTACCACGCCGTTCACCATTCCGCTCGCATTCTCACCCCGATGACGCTCTATCGAACTCACCCCGTCGAAGCTGCGATGGCGACCGTTCGAAACAGTTTGAGTCTTGGAGTTTCCACGGGGCTCTTCCTTTTTCTTTTCGAAGGTCGATTCACATTGATCACGTTTTTAGGGGTGAATCTTTTCGGCCATATCTTTAATTTTTTGGGCTCCAACCTCCGACACTCCCATATTCCACTTTCGTTCGGAATTTTTGAGCGGATTTTTATTAGCCCCCTCCAGCATCAGATCCATCATTCTAGAGAAGCTCAAGATCATGATCAGAATTTCGGAGTATCGCTTTCTCTGTGGGACGGAGTTCTGGGCACTTTGCGTTTGTCGAATTCGTTGGGTGCGCGGCGCTTGAGCTTCGGGCTTCCAGGGCCGTTCGAAAGCAGAGTGTCGCGCCTGATCTCGGCCCCCTTTATCAATACGTTTTCAAAAGTCTCTCAGGTCTCTTCCAATTGCTGTCTTTGGTTGTCGAGAGCAGTGGCCGCTGTAACAACGAAGGTGAAACACGGACACCTCAACCTCATGCAGCCTCTTGCCGCAAAAAAAATACTTGGAGCTAAAAGATGAAGACCCTTGGCCAACACCTAATGACCCTCTGCAAAGCGACGAAATTACCGTCAGCAGTTTTATCAGTAGTTTTGATCGGCGGATCTTTGATGACCGCAACTCCGGCGTCAGCCGACCTCACTGTTTACACAGATCGCCCGACGGCTCGACTTCAGCCCATCGCCGACGAGTTTACAAAAGCGACGGGGGCAAAAGTCGTCATCGTCGAACAGGCGTATCCGAAAATCTTGGCACAACTGAAGACCGAGGGCGCAACGTCGCCAGCCGATGTTTTGTTCGTGAAAGACTTGGTCTATTTGGCCGAGCTGTCAAACCTCGGTTGGTTTCAACCAATGGTATCGACCCTCGCTGAACAATCGGTGGCTTCTCAGATGCGCGATCCAAAACTACTTTGGACCGCGATCACAATTCGCGGACGAACGATTGTCTACGATTCGACTCGTGTGGCGGCGAGTGAGCTCAAGGGCTACGAGGATTTGGCGACTGCGAAGTGGGCCGGGCGTTTGTGCTTGCGCACGAGCCAATCAGCTTACAACGAAGCTTTGGTGGCGGGCCTTATCGAGACTCACGGTGCGGTGAAAGCGGCAGCTATTGTCGACGGTTGGGTTCGAAACCTGGCGACCGATCCGATCTCGGGTGACACGGGCGTTCTTGAGGCCATCGCCAGCGGCGTTTGTGACGTGGGTATCGTGAACACTTACTACCTCGGCCAGATGGTCGCGAAACAACCTGCGTTTCCAGTGAAGGCCTTCTTTGCTGACGCGCTCTCGACAGGCGTCTTTGGAAATGGAACTGGTGCTGGCGTCGCAGCGACATCGAAGCAAAAAGAACTCGCCACACGTTTTATCGAACTTCTTTTGTCGGATAAAAATCAACTCGAGATGTCAGCCGCAAATTTCGATTACCCAGCAAAAATGGGTTTGTTGCCGACAACGCTCGTTAAGGACTGGGGCGTTTTTAAATACAACGAATCAAATTGGACTGTGGTTGGTTCGCGAGCTGGAGAGGCGCGCGATCTCATGAAAGCCGTTCAGTACAAGTAAAGGAACTCTTACGAAAACCTGGTACCGTCCCGCATTTATCTTTTCGATCTTGATCCACGCGGCGATTTTCGTCGCGATGGATCCGTTCGACGTTCAGAACCTTCAGACTTCGTCCATTGAAGTTGAGTTGGTGATGGGCCCTGAACGTGAGCCATCAGCGGCTCCGTTGCGGGCGCCAAAAGAAATTAAGGTTCCGCGAGCGAAAACTGTGAAAGCAAAATCCGCCGTAGTGGCCGAACCGCAACCGCCTGATGAGCCGCCTGATGTCCTCGAAAATGTAGCGACAAAATCGCAGCCAGAATCGCAGCCAGAAACGCAGCCAGAAACGCAGCCCGAAACGCAGCCCGAATCGGCGACGACCACTGATGTGACGGCCGGTTCATCGGTAGAGACTGTTGCTTCTGGAGGTCCGGTGCTTTCGCCAGAGCAGCGCTACCTGGCCGATGTTCGACGTCTTTTGGAATCAAAAAAGAATTATCCGATGGCGGCTCGCAGGCTTGGGCACCAGGGTCGGGTGGTTGTTCGATTTGTTGTTGGTCGCGACGGACACATTATCGAAGCTAAAATTACTCAAGGAAGCACGTCCGACATATTGAACCGTGCCGCTCGTTCGCTCATTGAAAATATTGGCGGACTGAAACCGTTTCCCACAGAAATTCGTTTGGCTGAATGGGCCGTAGTCGTTCCCATTGAATATCAGATGTAGGTTCTCCTTTAAGGATAGGGTCATATCAAGTGAAAGAAGTTATAAAAATCCGTCGTGCTGGCTTCACCCTTACGGGCTTTGCTCTGGCTGCCGTGTTTCTTTCGGGCTGCAGCGACTTTTTTAATTCGAAAAATGCCACCGATTCGCCGGCTGGTCCGGTCGCCAAAGGCGAGCGTCCGGAAGTGAATCCGCTCCCACCGGGATTCGAAAATCCGAACGAAGGACCTTTCACCGAATCGAAGATGTTGGTGAATCTGGGTTTGAATGTCGTCGCCAAAGCTGCGACCAAGTTCAACGTCGAAGCCGCCGTTTTAAGCCAGCGTGTGGATGAACTGTGCCCTGCGGTGAATGCCAAAACGGACGACCGAACGCTGGAGTCCGCGAAGCTCACGGAGGCAAAAGATCAGTGGAAACGCACGATGCGCGCCTACCATTTTGTCGACAGTGCTCCGGTCGGACCTTTGTGGGCTGATGACAAAATACTGTCGAGTCAGATCTACGCTTGGCCACTTTTTAACTCGTGCGGCATTGATGTGGAAACTTTAAAGGTTTTTGAGGGCCTCGGCACAAGTGTGGCCGATCTGCCTGTTCCAGTTCGCGGACTTGCTGCTGTCGAATATCTTCTCTTTGATTCAAAACTGGATTCCAAGTGCAACGCGCGCGCTTATCCGCAGATCGCGGCCTGGGTCGCGCGTCCCGCGGCTCAGAAAAGCTATGATCGCTGTCGAATGGCATCGGCACTGGCCAAAGACGTCGCTCGTCGCGCAGACATTTTGGCGCGTGAGTGGAATCCCAGCGGCCGCAATTATACGAAAACATTTATCGATGGTTCGGACCCGTTGATGAAAACTCCGAAAGAGGCAACGAACGTTTTCTCGGATGCGCTTTTTCAGATCGAAGCGGTCAAGGATGTTCGACTTGGTCGACCTCTTGGACGTCACCGCGACTGCGTGTCGGCGGAGGGGAAGTGCCCCGAATCCATCGAACACCCTTATGCCGAATTTGCTTTCCAGGCAATCGAAGCCAGACTTTTGGGATTTGAGGCCGCCTTCTTCGGAATTTCTGATGGCACCGAAGGTTATGGTTTTGACGATCTGTTGGCGAGCCGCGGTCACAAAGATATTGCCGACCGGTTGCGCGGTCTTTTGAAAGACGGCGTTCGCGCATCGAAGAGTTTTTTAGCCGAAGCGTCGGTCGTTAACTTTAAGTCGATTGTCGAAAGCATGGACCCTGTTGCTTGTGCCGAGACGACACGACTCGATCGAAAGGTCGAAGTGTGCGGTCTGTTTCAAGATGTTCGAGATATTTCTGCGGTCTTAAAAGCCGAAGTCATGTCTGTCCTGGCCCTGCGCGCGCCGCCGACTTACCAAGGCGACAATGACTAGTAGGTCTTTGAGCGCATCGAAGTATTTCGGTGTCGCGTTTTCATTTTTCATTGCGGCAATGACATCTCCGCTCGCGCTGAGCGAGGAGGCGCTGCCGCAAAATGCCGAAGCGGAAATCGAGACCATTCAGGTTTTAGGTGGTTCGCGGTTTGACCTTGTTCAGCCGACATCTCCGACCCGTGTTTCCCAAAAAAAGCTTGAGAGCCTTAAAACCACGAATGTCGGCGAAGCTCTAAAAAGCGCGCCTGGCGTTTACGTTCGTGAAGAGGACGGTGAGGGGCTTCGACCCAACATCGGTCTTCGTGGAACAAATCCCGATCGCTCAAAAAAAATAGTAATTCTGCAAGATGGAATTCTGATCGGGCCAGCACCCTATGCGGCGCCCGCGGCTTACTACGTACCTTCGATGATCAATACGGAGTCGCTAGAAGTGCTGAGCGGATTTTCCGCTGTTCACTATGGGCCCAATTCTATTGGCGGCGCGGTCAATTATTTGACTCATGACTTTTCGCCGAAGTCTTCGCTGGATTTTGGTTATGGTTCTTTTGAAACATCTCGTTTGATTGCCACCACAGGTGGCGTCGGAGAAAACTTCTCGCATTCTATTCGAGTCTCGCGTGTTTCCAGCGGCGGCTTTAAGCAACTGGACGGAGGAGGACCGACCGGGTTTTCTCAAGACAGCGTCCTTGCAAAATTTAAAGTCGGTTCAAATTTTAAGACGACGCTGGGGTGGTCACGAGAAGATTCACAAGAAACTTACTTGGGTTTATCTCAAGCTGACTTTAGCCAAAATGCGTACCGACGTTATTCGGCCTCCGCCGCGGATCAAATGAAGTGGCAACACTTGTTGGCCCAGGTCGAATACGAATCCTCTGTTGGGTCGGATGACACTTTAAAAGTGACGGCCTATCACCATCAGTTTTCACGTCGATGGTACCGCATCGATAGATTTCGAGATTCTACAGTGAACCTTCGGGACATTCTGAGGGATCCCACGGCCGCAGGAAATCAGCTTTTTTACGATATTCTTCGCGGAGCCTCGGATACGAGTTCGGTTGGAAGCGGTGGTGAACTTGTGATCGCTAGCAATGATCGCGATTACGTTTCCGAAGGACTTCAAGCCCGATGGGTCGGAGAGGGAATCACTGGAGATTTGAAGCACTCTTATCAGGGAATTTTCCGCCTTCATCACGACCGGATTGAGCGAAATCACACTTTTGATTTTTACGAGATGAACGGCGGCCGCTTACAAAAAACTGCGACCGGTACACAGCGAGATCGACTCAATAGGGACGAAGCACTGGCCGCACTGATCAGCGCTCAAGACGATGTGACGATAGGCGATTACACATTGACTGGAGTTGCGCGATTTGAAGTCGTGAGCTTTGAGTTTGAAGATCGCCTTACGGGTATCAGTCGTTTTCGTTCGGACTCTGTTTTTGTCCCGGGATTAAGTTTACTCAAAAAATTGGGCGATAATTTTTCTGCACGTGGAAGTGTGAACTTGGCTGCGACCGTCGCCGGACTTGATTCAACGGGACGAGAAAAGCGTGAAGAGGCCATGAATTACGAAATCGGCCTCAAGTACTTTGCCGGAGAACGAGACCTGCAAGCCGATGTGACATTCTTCCTCAACGACTACGAAAATCTCACCGGGACGTGCACGGCTTCAACCGGATGCGCCGCCGCCTCTTTGGATTCCCAGGTCAACGGCGGCCGGGCGCGCGTGCTTGGCGCTGAAGCTCGCTTTGCCGACGGATTTCAGGTTGGACCCGTGTGGATACCGGCAATTTTGAATGCGACTTTAATTTCGGCGTCTCTTCAGTCGTATTACAATTCCACCAACGCCGAATGGGGCGTTGGACCCATCGCGACCGGTGACCCGCTACCTTACGTTCCCGAACTTCAATACAGTGCTTCGGTGGGCGCCGAGTGGTCGAAGGGGCGACACAAGTTTTCCAATGAAGTTTCACTGAATTTTCAGAGCCGAACTTTCGATCAGAGCAGTGTGACCAATCGGACCGAAATCCCTGCCTTCGGTGTCGCCAATTGGAGCGGGCGCTATGAATGGGATTCTGGGCGGTACCTTCAGCTGAAGGTCGATAATATTCTGGGGCGAGAGTACGCCGTCGCCGCACGTCCTTTCGGACTTCGCCCCGGTAAACCGCGGACGTTTTTAGCGACGCTTGGTTTTTCTTTTTAATAGATCAGAATTAAATTAGCGAACGACCTTGGGCTTTGCGGGCAGCTTGCCTTTGGGCTTTGAAGGTGCGGCCTTTGGTCCTTCACAAACATCTTCGAAGGCTGCGATGATGCCGTCCCGTCTTGTGCTGCGAAATGAAACAATGCCGACGCTACCGCGGCTCAAAGCCAATTCCGCGATGGCTCGGTCTTGGGAGCGAGTGTTTGTTTTCATAGCGCTCACAAGATCAACAAGCTCCACCATCGCTCTTGAAACGTCGGGAACGGCAAAGAGACGACGCAGCCGATTCCGCGTTCCGACCGAGGGATGTTCAGTCGCCAAAAGAAGATTCGCATACTCGCGGCGAAGAATTGTCAGTTCCGAGGACGTCAGTCGGTTGGAAGCGACGAGGCTTTCAAGTCCATCGAAAATCTCTTTCGTTTTTCGCTCAAGCGCTAACTGCTCATTTTTAAGTGGCTCCGATTCCATGGGCGTAAGTTGAACGGAGCGACGAATTTTATCGTTTTGTAGCCACGCGCAGGGGCTGGCGCCGGGGCAAATTCCTGCCGTCATTGCGTCTTGAACTTTGGCGGAAATAGCGCGGCGAGATTTTAACTGAGATTTCAATTGATCAAATCCTGCGGCGAATTTCTGACCCGTTTTGTCGCCAAGCTCGGCCTCAGTTTTTTCAACTCCGATCCATGTGACGTTGTCCTTTGAAAGACGTTCCTTCACCCATGGTGCTTTCGAATTGAAACTAACAAGGAGTGGCTTTCCCATCGATGTCAGCTTGGTGAGGCCATCATTGACCGCGACTTCGTCATGGGACTTATCGGCAGCGAGGACGGCCGTCTGAGTCAAAAGTCTCGAGTGAGATTCAGAGGGTTGAGGACCGAACTCAAAAAATATTTTTGATCCGGTTTTAGAAATCATTTCGCCGTTTTGGACTTTGCAGACTTCAAGCTGCACGTTCGTCGCGGGCTCAGGAAGTTCCGCCACGTCGGCGTGGGCTGCGGGAATTGCGGTCGAAATGACAAAACCAAAGAATTTTCTAAATTGGTTCCTAAAGTGATTGCGGGGTTGCAGTGAGGCACCGTCGAGGTTTTCAAGTTTCAAAGGTGAAACACGTCCCAAGCCAAGCTTCGCGCAGTTTTCATCGTCCGTGGTCGCCCGGCAGTACTCGGAGAGGAAACGAGAGTAGGCAATCCATCCGAAAGTTTCAGAGGAGCTGGTGAGGGCCGTTGGCCAACCATGTTTTACGGCCGAAGTCTGGGTGGTTTCACACGAAGCTGTTGGAGACGTTTCCCAGATTTCATTTCCGGCTGAGCAAAACCGAATTTTTCCATTCGAAAGGGGCTCCTCAGCCACCTGCTTCATAATTTCTGTAACAGCCTGATCCAGCGGCTTCCGCTCGGCATCTGTCATCAGTCGGAACTCGGTCCACGTCGGAAACGAGCGAGGCGCCGACTCACTGGCAATCGACGAAGCGGCGCTCGGCGCAGCAGGAGTCGTCGACACGAAAAGAGCGACGAGAAAACTGGTCACGATGTTGGCGCTGAAAGAGGAAATTCTCACAAAGCTCAGTGTAGCGAAAGTTTCTCTATCGATCTTCGAATTTCGAAGTGTTCCGCTGAACACGCACTGAATTGCCTCACGGACCCGATAAAGGTCTGGGGTGTTCACACAAGATCAAAAAAAAGAGCCTCCTTAAGAGGAGGCTCGGGAGGGATTTCAGATGCGCTCGACTCGTTAGCGCGTCAAGAAACTAGCGCATTAGGTTTTCGACAGAAAGTTTTCCGCCAGTCACAGACTTTCCATTCATCGCTGCGATCGGCTTTGTGGAATTCATAATCGCAGCTTTCACTTCCATCATCGTCGCTTTCGGATGATCCGCCCAGTAAAGTGCTGCTGCACCTGACACGTGAGGAGCCGCCATCGACGTTCCATCCCAAGTGATCGACAAACCGAATTCCGGGAGGTCGATAACTTTATCGCTGTAGCCATTCTCGACCGTTGTCGAGAACACGGCGACACCTGGCGCACCAACATCGACCGAAGTCAGACCCCAGTTCGAGAACGTGCCAAGCGCATCTGTTTTGTCGATCGCAGCCACCGAAATGATGTTCTCATGAGGGTAACTTGCAGGATACGCCGGAGCGCTGTTCGTGTCGTTGTCATACCCTTTGCCTTGCGCATCGCCATTGCCGGCAGCTGCTACAAAGAGTTGGCCTGCCAAACGCGCCTCTTCAATAATGTCTCGAAGCGCTTGATTGCCGACGGTGTCGGCGGGATCTTCGCCGGAAGATCCCCAAGAGTTCGACGACACTTTCACGCCCATTTTAATAGCGTAAGCGATCGCTTTGACGGCGCCTTCGGTTGAACCCTGGCCTTTTTCACTTAAGAAACGAAGGGCCATGATCTGTGCGCTTGGAGCAACGCCGGCAATTCCTTTGCCGTTGTCGCCACGAGCCGCTACATTGCCTGCGCAGTGTGTGCCGTGACCTGGGTTTCCACCGCCGAACAAAAGTTCCAACGGTTCGACGCTGAGGTCGAAGGGTTTATTGTCGTCCGTGACAAAATCCCATCCGACCACGTCATCGACGTAGCCATTTTCATCGTCATCAACACCATTGGTAGCCATGTCGCGACCCTGTGAATCGACGCCAGTTTCGCCCGGGTTTCTCCACATATTGTCGACAAGATCTTCGTGAGTGTAATCGACGCCCGAATCAAGAACGGCGACGACAACGCCTTCGCCCTTGGCGCCTTTCCAGCCAGAAACAACGTTGTTGTCGACCATGCCCCACTGGTTATCAAAGAGCGAGTCGGCGCCAAATCCTGGCGCGGTCGTCTTTGGGATTTCTGGGTTGTCGACTTTTGCGCTCGGAGCAAAAATATTACCGGGGCCACCGGCCGCATTCACTTTTTGAAGAAGAGCGTCGCGAGTTGGCCCGTTGGGCAGCCGATAATCTTTTAGCTGACGAATCGGATAATTTTTTTGAACAACCATCACGCCGGGAAGCGCTTGAAGTGCGCGAACAGAAAGAGCCGACGACTTTGACGTCGTTTTAAGGCTGATCCATTGGCCACCGTCGTGAAGTCGGCTTGTGAGTGGAGCGACTTTCGTTCCGACGTCGCCAGCGAGGCGAGTCAGCTGAGTCATTACTCCTTTTGATTTTGTACCTTGAACCTTGATCAGAAGATCTTGAGCGGCGACGGCCGTAGAAGTGGCTGTCGAAACGATTGCTGAGAACATCAGCATTTTACCGAGAAAAGTCATTAGTCCCTCCGTAGTGAACACCGCACGATCGATGTGCGGAAAAAACAAGCGACGGACCCTCCGCCGCCGCTTGCTTATTTTGAACGCCAGGCCATCCGTGCCCGACGTTCGTCGTACGCATCCATGCGTTCTGAAAGTCTAGGCGGTTCCATTTCGGAACCGCAATAAAAAGATGCAACGGTGGGCGCGCGATCAATGCGCTGCATTGCCAATGGAGTTCACGAACATTTGCATCAGTGGAGTCATCGGTAAAGTCATCAGGCCACTCATCAACGGTTCGCACCGAACACTTCGCCAAATTTTCGTGCTGAGCCGCGAGCGCAGTTTTCAAAAAGTCGGGTGTTCGTTCCGACTTGGTCGCAGTTCATATTTTTCTCGAACAACACTTACGCGCTGCGAGGAGCTTCGAAAATAACGATTTTCGGGTACACTCACCTTCGGTAAATGAAAGCGTAACGATATTCCATCTGTCTCGCAATCTTACTGGTTCGGAGTGTTCGCGTGTCGAATTCGTCATCTGGTTCGTCTGGTTCTTCGGTCGTCTCGGCTCAAATTCATCCTGCGAATGCGGCTCCTCTCGTAACGAAGCTTGCGGATCAAGCGCTGGAAGATGCTTCAAGGCAGTTCGCCTTCACAACTCGCCTCGATGATATCGTCGCATGGGGTTCAAAAAACTCATTGTGGCCAATGCCCTATGGAACGGCCTGCTGCGGAATCGAACTTATGTCGGTCATGGGACCGAAGTACGATCTCGCGCGCTTCGGTGCAGAAGTTGTTCGTTTCTCTCCTCGCCAAGCGGATCTCTTGATTGTGGCAGGAACGATCACAGAAAAAATGGCGCCGGTTCTTGTTCACATCTACGAGCAGATGTTGGATCCAAAGTTTGTTATTTCAATGGGCGCTTGCGCTTCGAGCGGCGGATTCTACCGTGCGTATCACGTTCTTCAGGGCATTCATCAAGTGATCCCGGTCGACGTTTACGTTCCGGGTTGCCCGCCGACACCAGAAGCCGTCTTGGACGGCGTAATGACATTGCAACGAATGATCGGTGAGCACACGCCACGCCCGTGGCGCGACAACTGGAAGCGTCCCGCCTTTATCAAATCAGTTTAGAAAATCGCCCCGCACTGTATAGGAAGTTGAATGGAAACCACATCACAGCAGTTCGATCTCATTCGCAGCGACCTTTCTCAGTTCTCTCTTGGAACATCGGTCCTGTCGCCCGCGACGATTGAGAAATTCAAATTCCTCACCACTCCGGTCGGGGACGATGTTCTGGAAGTTCCGCGCGAAGCGATTCCAGCACTTTTCCGAGTTCTCAAAGAATCGGGTCGTTTTGATTTCTTCATGGACGTCACTTGCGTCGATCACTTGAATCAGATGGCGGGACGCACGCGTCGGTTCGACGTCGTTTATCACATGTTCTCTTCGAAAACTTACTCGCGGCTTCGTGTGAAAACGCAAGTGGGCGAGGGCGAAACGATATCGACGATCTCTAACATCTACAAAGCGGCCAATTGGTTCGAGCGCGAAGCTTGGGATATGTTCGGGGTTGTTTTCGAAGGTCATCCAAATCTCACGCGCCTTCTTACGCACCATGAGTTCAAAGGCCATCCGCTTCGAAAAGACTATGATGCCGATCATCAGCAGCATTGCTCGTCGGCACTTCCGCTTCATTTCACCGACGATGCGACTTTTAAGCCTGGCGACCGACAGCTTGTTCCTTTGAACATTGGACCGTCTCATCCAGCGACTCACGGAACTCTTCGCGTGATGGCCGAAGTCGACGGCGAAACGATCGCGCGTGCGAACGTCGAACTTGGATTTCTTCACCGCTGTTTTGAGAAAATGGCCGAGACGCATCCCTACAACCAGGTGATCCCTTACACGGATCGACTCAACTACTGCTCGGCGCCGATCAACAATATCGGTTACTGCAAAGCTGTTGAACGACTTCTCAACGTCGAGATCCCACCCAAAGCGCAAGCGATGCGTGTGATTTTGACCGAGCTTTCTCGTATCATCGATCACTTCGTTTGCCTTGGCGCGAACGCTGTCGATCTCGGTGCCCTCACGGGCTTCTTCCATCTCTTCACGTACCGTGAGCTTGTGTACACGCTCTTTGAAAAACTTTGCGGTGCGCGCCTGACAGTGTCGATGACTCGTGTCGGCGGCATGGCTCAGGATGCTCCCGAAGGTTGGTTCGACGATGTTCTTGATGCTTGCAAAAAGATTCGCGGCGGCATCGAGACCGTTGAAGGTCTTTTGACTGGAAATAAAATTTGGCAGCAGCGGACGCAAGGTGCTGGCGCCATCACAGCTGAAAACGCGATTGCTTGGGGTTACACAGGACCATGTCTGCGTGCAGCTGGCGTGGGACTCGATCTTCGTAAAGCGGCGCCGTACTATATGTACGACCAGCTCGATTTCAAAATTCCTGTAGGAACAACCGGCGATGTCTACGATCGTTACTTGGTTCGCGTCGCTGAAATGCATGAGTCGCTAAAAATCATCGAGCAGGTTTGCAAAAATATTCCTGAGGGCGATTACACAATCCGCGACAAGTCGATCGTTCTTCCTGAAAAGAGCGACGTCTACGGAAACATCGAAGGATTGATGAATCACTTCATGTTGATCATCAAAGGCCTTCG
>LNFM01003292.1_pt1 | contig 62107 bp, 61 predicted proteins | sample 596031 | NCBI WGS metagenome assembly LNFM01 (sample SAMN04254537, study PRJNA301005) | activated carbon metagenome | isolation source: dual media filters at the Ann Arbor, Michigan drinking water treatment plant | place: USA: Ann Arbor
GGCGCTTCTTGCTGTACATGTCGGCGACCTTGATCTTGTAGAAGTCGGCCACCGTCTTCTGGATGTTCTCGACGCCGATCTGCCGGTTCTGGATGCTCAGCAGGTCTTTCAGCGCCTCGCGCGCCAGGCCGATGTTGATGTCCTTGTGGCTGAAGCGGCTGTAGGCCAGCACCTTGCGCAGGGCGCCTTCCAGCTCACGCACGTTGGCACGCACGTTCTTGGCGATGAAGAAGGCCACGTCCTCGGGCATCTCGGTGCCTTCGGCGGCGGCCTTGCGCATCAGGATGGCCACACGCATCTCCAGCTCGGGCGGCTCGATGGCCACCGTCAGGCCGGCGTCGAAGCGGCTGGTGAGCCGCTCGTCGATGTCCACCAGCCCCTTGGGGTAGGTGTCGCTGGTCATGATGATGTGGGCGCGCTTGGTCAGCAGCGCCTCGAAGGCGTTGAAGAACTCCTCCTGCGTGCGGTCCTTGCCAGCGAAGAACTGCACGTCGTCGATCAGCAGCAGGTCCAGGCTGTGGTACTTGGCCTTCAGCTCGTCGAAGGTCTTGCGCTGATAGTTCTTGACGACGTCGCTGATGAACTGCTCGGCGTGCAGGTACAGCACACGCGCATCAGGGCGGTCTTTCAGCAGCGCGTTGCCGACCGCGTGCACCAGGTGCGTCTTGCCCAGGCCCACGCCGCCGTAGATGAACAGCGGGTTGTACATCGCACCCGGCGCGCCGGCCACGTGCAGAGCGGCGGTGCGGGCCATCTGGTTGGCGCGGCCGGCCACCAGCGTGTCGAAGGTCAGCGCCGCGTTCAAGCGGTGCGAGGTGGCGGCAGGGGCGTGTGCGCGCACGGGCGGCAAGGGCTCGCTCAGGCCCAGCGCATCCACGGCCACCGCCACGGCGGCCACCGGGTTGCTGCGGCGCAACGGCATGGCGGGCGCCTCGGCGCGGGAAGGTGCCACCGACAACTCCAGCCGCACCGGCTCGCCGGCCACGTCGGCCAGCACGGCTTCGATGCGGCCGGCGTATTGCGCGCGGATCCAGTCGAGCTTGAACCGGTTGGGCACACGCACCACCACGGTCAGCATCGTGGCGGCGGCGCCCAGGGTGCCCTCTGCACCCGGTTCTGCGGCAGTGGCCGGGGACACCGTGGCGGCCAGCGGCCGGATCCAGGTGTTGAACTGCTGCTCGGGCAGTTCGGCGGCCAGGCGCTCACAGCCCCGCTGCCATAAATCAAGGCTCATTGTGGACATCTTCTTGTAGGAGCCGCCGAATCATGCGTCCCTCGCAATCGGCGGAACGCAGTTATCCACACAAACCGAACAGGCGTCAAGCCCCGCGGGATGCGGCAGGCTGCGGTGCAAGTGTTTGACCGGAAAGGCAATTTTTGCTGTAATCATGGGTTCCCCGGACGCCCGACCTGCGCTTTGCGCGGCGGCTTTGTGGCTTGCAAGCTTCAGGAAGCATCAGGAAGCGCCCCGTGCGCTGCTTGTTCTGCTCTTGATGCCGGCTTGATGCAGAGCACGCCGCGAACCCAGCAAGACCCTCACAAGGTGCAGGCACGAACGTCCGGGCTCAGAGGTTTGCCCCCCGGAAATACCGCTTCGGGTTGGTGCGGCCAGCTGCCGCGCCAGACCGGTGCAGCAGCGGGCGCGTGCAGCAGGCCTCGAATCCTCCCATTTCCCGCAGCCCGGCCGACTCGGCCACAACGGTGACAGGCCAGCCATGAAGCGCACCTACCAGCCCTCCAAGATCAAGCGTGCCCGCACGCACGGTTTCCTCGTGCGCATGAAGACCCGCGGCGGCCGCGCCGTGCTCGCCGCCCGGCGCGCCAAGGGCCGCAAGCGCCTGGGCGTCTGACGCCCGGCACGGGTCATCACCGTCCCGTTGCCGCACACAGCCACCCCATGAACGGCCGCGTTGTGCACAAGGCCGATTTTGAACGGCTGCTGGCCACGCGCTCGCGGGCGCGGAGCACTCACTTCGCTGTTCACCACGTCAGCGGTGTGCCGTTCCGGCCGTTGCCGCCCGCGCTGCGGGCCGCGGCAGCAGAGTTATCCACAGATCCTGCACCGACTCACCCACAGCCTGTGGATGACTTGGGCGGCGGCCTCTGGATCGGGTGCGTGGTGCCCAAGCGGCACGCCCGTCGCGCGGTCACGCGCAGCCTGCTGAAGCGACAGATCCGCGCCACCTTCGACCGCCATGCCGCCAGCCTGCCCGGCGGGCTGTGGCTGGTGCGCCTGCGCGCGGGGTTTCCGGTCTCCGAGTTCCCGTCGGCCCGCTCGCTGGCGCTGGCGCAGGCCGCCCGGGCCGAGCTCGACGGCCTGCTGAGCCGCGCGGCCTGACCCCATGCCACGGGTCCTGTCCTGGCTGGTCCAGTTGCCCCGGCGCCTGCTCATCGGGCTGGTGCACGCGTACCGGCTGCTGCTGAAGGCCTGGATCGGCAGCGCCTGCCGTTTCGAACCCAGTTGTTCGGCGTATGCGCTGCAGGCGCTGGCGCAGCACGGTGCGGCCAAAGGCAGCTTGCTGACCGCGGGCCGGCTGCTGCGCTGCCATCCCTACTGTGCCGGGGGCTGTGACCCGGTGCCCGACACTTTCAAGAATCCCGCTGCCGGCCTGTTCGGCCGGCTCGGCCTGACCCAGGCCAGGCCGGCAGAGCCGCGGCACACCGACAGCCCCCCGATCCGGAATCACCCATGACCGATATGCGCCGCACCCTTCTGTGGGTGGTCTTCACGATGTCTCTCGTCCTGATCTGGGACGCCTGGAACAAGCACAGCGGTCAGCCGTCGATCTTTGGCGGCGGCACCCGCCCGGTGGCCACGGCCCCCGCGGCACCCGGCAGCGGCGTGTTGCCGGCGGCCGTGCCTGCGCCGGCCGCCGTGCCGGGTGTGCCGGTGGCCAACGGCGCGGCCGGCACCGCGCCGGCCGCGGTGCCCACTGCCGTGGCGCCGCCCAAGGGCGAGCAGGTCACGCTCACGACCGACCGTGTCAAGGCCACCTTCGACAACCAGGGCGGCTCGCTCGTGCGGCTTGAACTGCTGCTGCACCGCGATGCGGTCGACCCCAGCCGCAACGTCGTGCTCCTGGAGCAGACCCCCAAGCGCCTGTACCTGGCGCAGACCGGCCTCATCACCACGCAGCCTGGCGTGACGCTGCCGAACCACTTCACGCAGATGACGGTGGTGCCGGGCGAGCGCACCCTGGCCGCGGGTGCCAACGAGATCAGCGTGCGCTTCGAGTCGCCCGTGGTCGACGGCATCAAGCTGGCCAAGACCTACACGCTCAAGCGCGGCGACTACACGATGGCCGTCAAGCACGAGGTCATCAACCAGGGCGCCACGCCGCTGCTGCCGCAGGTGTACCTGCAGCTGGCGCGCGACGGCAACGCGCCCGAAGGCGAGTCGAGCTTCTACTTCACCTTCACCGGCCCGGCCGTCTACACCGAGGCGCAGAAGTTCCAGAAGATCGACTTCAAGGACATCGCCAAGGGCAACACCAGCCACGAAAAGGCCGCCGACAGCGGCTGGGTGGCGATGGTGCAGCACTACTTTGCCTCGGCCTGGCTGGTGCCGGCCGCCGGCCCGCGCGAGTTCCGCACCACCAAGGTGGCCGACAACCACTTCACGGTGGCGATGGTGGTGCCGATGGGCGAGATCGCCCCGGGCGCCAGCAAGACGCACGAGTCGATGCTGTTCGTGGGCCCGCAGGAAGAAAAGAAGCTCGCGGCGCTGGCGCCGGGGCTCGAGCTCGTCAAGGACTACGGCTGGCTCACGGTGCTGAGCAAGCCGCTGTTCTGGCTGCTGGACGAGCTGCACGGCATCCTGGGCAACTGGGGCTGGGCCATCGTGGCGCTGGTGGTGCTGCTGAAGATCGCGTTCTACTGGCTCAACGCCAGCGCCTACCGCAGCATGGCCAAGATGAAGGCCGTGGCACCGCGCGTGACCGAGCTGCGCGAGCGCTACAAGGACAAGCCACAGGAGATGCAGCAGGCCATGATGCGCATCTACAAGGAAGAGAAGGTCAACCCGCTCGGCGGCTGCCTGCCGATCCTGGTGCAGATGCCGTTCTTCATTGCGCTGTACTGGGTGCTGCTGTCCAGCGTGGAGATGCGCAACGCACCGTGGATCCTGTGGATCGACGACCTGGCGGCCAAGGACCCGTGGTTCATCCTGCCGGTGCTGATGACGCTGTCGTCGCTGCTGCAGGTGTGGCTGAACCCGAAGCCGACCGACCCGATGCAGGAAAAGCTGATGTGGTTCATGCCGCTGGCCTTCGGCTTCATGTTCTTCTTCTTCCCGGCCGGCCTGGTGCTGTACTGGCTGACGAACAACATCCTGTCGATCGCGCAGCAGTGGTTCATCGGGGTGCTGGGCCGCTAGCCGGCGGGCCCGGCTTGCCGGGCCGCCACCGCGATCCCATCGTCGCCATCGCGTCGGCCCCGGGGCGCGGCGCGGTGGGCATCGTGCGGGCGTCGGGGCGCGACCTGTCGCCGCTGATCCAGGCCCTCTGCGGCCGCGCGCTGCAGCCGCGCCAGGCCACGCTGCTGCCCTTCCTGGGCGCCGACGGCCAGCCGCTCGACCGCGGCCTGGCGCTGCACTTTCCGGCGCCGCACAGCTACACCGGCGAAGACGTGCTGGAGCTGCAGGCGCACGGCGGCCCGGTGCTGCTGCAGCTGCTGCTGGCGCGCTGCCTGCAGGCGCAGCCGGGGCTGCGGCTGGCCGAACCCGGTGAGTTCACCGAGCGCGCCTTCCTCAACGACAAGCTCGACCTGGCGCAGGCCGAAGCCGTGGCCGACCTGATCGAAGCCAGCACCGAAGCCGCCGCGCGCTCGGCCGCGCGTTCGCTCAGCGGCGCGTTCTCGGACGAAGTGGCGGCGCTGGCGCAGCGCATCGTCGACCTGCGCATGCTGGTGGAAGCCACGCTGGATTTCCCCGAGGAAGAGATCGACTTCCTGGAAAAGGCCCGCGCCCGCGAGCGGCTCGACGCCATCGCCGACACCGTGGCTGCGGCGCTGGCCCGCGCACGCCAGGGCGCGCTGCTGCGCGAAGGCCTGCGCGTGGTGCTGGCCGGGCAGCCCAACGTCGGCAAGAGCAGCCTGCTCAACGCGCTGGCCGGCGCCGAGCTGGCCATCGTGACGCCGATCCCCGGCACCACGCGCGACCGCGTCGCCGAGACGATCCAGATCGAAGGTGTGCCGCTGCACATCACCGACACCGCCGGCCTGCGCCACGACGCCGAGGCCGCCGACGAGGTGGAGCGCATCGGCATCGGCCGCAGCTGGGAGGCCATCGGCGGCGCCGATGCGGTGGTCTTCCTGCACGACCTGGGGCGCACCGGCGAGCCGGGCTACGAGGCCGCCGACGCGGCCATTGCGCAGCGTCTGCCGCTCGCGGTGAACGTGCTGCACGTCTACAACAAGGCCGACCTGCCCGGCGCGGCTGCCGCGCCGGCCGGCGGCCTGGTGCTGTCGGCGCGCACCGGGCTGGGCCTGGACACGCTGCGCCAGGCGCTGCTGCAGCAGGCCGGCTGGCAGGCCGCGCCCGAAGGCCTGTACATCGCCCGCACGCGCCACGTGCAGGCGCTGCGCCGCGCGCAGGCGCACCTGCAGCTGGCGCAGGCTCACGCGGCGGTGCGTGATGCGGCGCTGGACCTGCTGGCCGAAGAACTGCGCCTGGCGCACCGGGCGCTGCAGGAGATCACCGGGGCCTTCAGCAACGAGGACCTGCTGGGCGAGATCTTCAGCCGCTTCTGCATCGGCAAGTGACACGCTCGCCGACGACGGGCTTCGACGCCCGGCGCGGCCCCCGTCGTCAATGCCCCGAGAAGTCCACCAGCGTGAACAGCGACAGGCCCGCGGCGCGCAGCTTCACAGAACCCTGCAGCTCCGGCAGGTCGACGATGGCCGCGCCCTCGATGACCTGCGCGCCCAGCCGCTCCAGCAGCTTCTTGCCGGCCATCATGGTGCCGCCGGTGGCGATGAGATCGTCGATCAGCACGACGCGGTCACCGGACTTCACGGCGTCGGTGTGCATCTCGACGGTGGCGCTGCCGTATTCCAGCTCGTAGGTCTCTTCCACCGTGGTGAAGGGCAGCTTGCCCTTCTTGCGGATCGGCACGAAGCCCACGCCCAGTTCGTAGGCCAGCACGCTGCCGATGATGAAGCCGCGTGCGTCGAGCCCGGCGATGACGTCGGGCCGCACGTCGAAGTAGCGGTGCACGAACTGGTCGATCAGCACGCGAAACACACGCGGGTTGCTCAGCAACGGCGTGATGTCGCGGAACATCACGCCCGGCGCCGGCCAGTCGGGCACGGTGCGGATGTGCTCGCGGATGTAGTCCGAAGGTGACGCGGTGGGGTCGGTGGCCATGCGGCGGATCATAGGTGCGGGCGGGTCATGGCACGCCCCGCCGCTGGGGTGCCGTCGTTCAGGCGATCGCCAGCCGTCCCAGCACCTGCACCGCTTCGCCGGGGCCGGCGCGCAGCAGCAGCGCCTCGCCCGACGCGGTGTTCTCCTGGGCCAGCGCCGACAGCACGAACATGTGCGTGACCCAGACCTCGAAGCGCCCGCGTTGCGCGCTGGCCTGGCGCAGCGCGGTGCGCAGTTGCCGCAGGTGATCGGCATTGGTCTGCTCGGCAAAACCGCGCGGCGAACCCAGCGCGGTCCAGCGGTCGGCGCGGCCGAAGGCCAGCGTGGCGGTGTCGACGCAGCGGCACCAGGGGCTGCTGCGCACCGCCGCGGGCGCCAGTTGCGCCGCCTGGAACCAGGCGCCGATGCGATGGGCCTGGGCACGGCCTTCGTCGCTCAGGTTGCGCTGCGTGCCGCAGTCGTCGACGCGGAAGCCCGGCGGATCGAAGGTGCCTGGCGCGAGCGCATGGCGGAAAGCCAGCGTCAGGCCGCCTTCGCGCAGCAGCGCGCGCACGTTTCCCGTGTCGCCCTGGGCGAGCACGGTGGCCCAGGGTGCGGCAAGGCCGGCGGACAGCAGGAGACGTCGGTTCAGGGTCATGGGGATGGCTGAAGATGAAGCGGCGGCGCCCATGATGCCGCCCTTCTCGAAGGCGCGTGCCGGGTGCGGTCGGCCGGTACGATCACGCAGAAGCCGGCTTCACAAGCGCCGGATCCAGGCCATGGGTGAAATCACCGCGCTGCTGCAACGTGCCCGCGAAGGCGAGCGCGTCGCGTTCGACGAACTGTTCGGCATCCTGTACCCCGAGCTGCACCGCATCGCGCGGGCGCGGCTGGGCGGCCATGTGCGCAGCACCGTGATGGACACCACCGTGCTGGTGCACGAGTGCTACCTGAAGCTGCTGGCCGCGGAGCGCCTGACACCGCAGGACCGCACGCACTTCCTGGGCTATGCGGCGCGCGCCATGCGCTCGGTGATCGTCGACACCGTGCGCGCCTCCCAGGCCGAGCGGCGCGGCGGCGGCGCGGTGCACGTGCCGCTGGACACCGCGCTGGGCGACGGCGTGGCGATGGCCGAAGACGAGATCCTCGACGTCGACGCTGCGCTGTCGCAGCTGGCCGCGCTGGACGAGCGCCTGGCCCGCGTGGTGGAGATGCGCTACTTCGCGGGCATGAAGGAAGCCGACATCGCCAGCGCGCTGGGCGTGACCGAGCGCACCGTGCGGCGCGACTGGGAAAAGGCGCGCCTGCTGCTGGCCGCCGCGCTGCGCGGCTGACCCCGGCGGCCCCGAGCCCACGCCCGGCAAGGCCGATCCGCAGCCGATCCATCCCCCGTCGAACTGACGAAGCGCAGCCTTCGGCCGCCGCGATGACCGCTTCCGGCCTGCCACGCCGTATCCCCTGTGGAGGCGGCCCGAACCACGGGCGCCCGGGTTCAGGGAGAAACGACCATGGATGGAGCCGACTGGGCCGCCGCCGGCGCGCGCGGGCTGATCACCGCGCTGGTCGTCGCTGCGCTGCTGCTGCTGGCGCGCCAGGGTGGGCGCGGCATGGCGGGCCTGCTGGCGGGCTTGCCCACCGTCACCGGCCCGGCGCTGGTGTGGCTGGCGCTGGATCACGGCACCCACTTCGCGGTGCAGGCCAGCGCCGGCGCCGTGGCCGCGGGTGCACCCTGTGCCCTCTTTGCGCTGGGCTACGGCCGGCTGGGGCTGTCGCACGGCCGGCTGGCCGCCGTGGCTGCCGGCACGCTGCTGTCGGCGCTGGGGCTGCTGCTGTGCCCGCCCGGGGCCTGGCCACCGGCGGTGATGCTGGTGGCGGTGGTGCTGTGCTGCGCGGCCTGCAGGGCGGCGCTGCCGCGTGAGTCGGGCGTGCGCGCCGCGCTGCCGCCGCCGGCGCGCCGGCCGCTGGCTGCCGCCGGGCTGGCCACGGTGTGCGTGGCCGGCCTGGTGAGCCTGCTGACCAGCCTGCTGGCGTCGCAGGTCGGCCCGCTGTGGGCGGGTGTGTTGAGCTCGCCGCCGCTGCTGGCGGCCGCCGTGGCGCTGGAGCTGCACCGGCAGGGCTGCGGCACCAGCGTGCTGCAGTTCCTGCGCGGCTACACGGCCGGGCTGATCGGCCGCAGCGCCTTCGTCGCGCTGTTCGGCGCGACGCTTCAGCCGCTGGGTCTGCCGGCGGCGCTGGCCCTGTCGACGACCCTTGCCCTTGCCTTGGGCTCGGGCATTGCGACTGGCGGCCGCCCGGCTCCTAGCATCGGAGCCCCACCCCGAGGGCAACCGTGAAGCCTCTGTCCGACCTGGCAGCCGACTGGCCGAACCTCGTTCAACGGCTGGACGAAGCCCTGGCCCTGCCCGAGTCGGAACGGGCGGCCTGGCTCGACCGGCTCGACGACACCGACCCGCTCAAGGACACGCTGCGCGGCCTGCTGCGCGGGCCCGCGGGCGCCGAGGGCGGTCACTTCCTGAACACGCTGCCCAAGCTGCCCGGCCTGCCAGGCAACTCGGCGGGCAGCGCAGCGTCCGGCGACACCGTGGGCCCGTGGCGGCTGCTGCGCGAACTGGGTGAAGGCGGCATGGGCAGCGTGTGGCTGGCGCGCCGCGTGGACGGGCAGCTCAAGCGCCTGGTGGCGCTGAAACTGCCGCGGCTGAGCTGGGCGCGAGGCCTGGCCGCGCGCATGGCCCGCGAGCGCGACATCCTGGCCACGCTGGAGCACCCGCACATCGCGCGGCTGTACGACGCGGGCGTGGACGACGCCGGCCGCCCGTGGCTGGCGCTGGAGCACGTGCACGGCCAGCCGATCGACGCCCACTGCCGCGCCCGCACGCTGCCGCTGCGCGCCCGCGTGCAGCTGCTGCTGCAGGTGTGCGACGCGGTGGCCTATGCACACGGCCGGCTGGTCATCCACCGCGACCTGAAACCGGCCAACATCTTCGTCACCGAAGACGGCCAGGTGCGGCTGCTCGATTTCGGCATTGCGCGCCTGAGCACGCCCGAAGGCGCCACCGGCGAGGCCTTGCCGGCCGACACGACGCAGCTCGCCTTCACCCCCGGTTATGCCAGCCCCGAGCAGCTGCAGGGCCTGCCGCTGGGCACCGCCACCGACATCTACTCGCTCGGCGCCGTGGCGCACGAGCTGCTGTGCGGCGAGCGCCCCTTCGCCCGGGTGCCTGAGCAGGCCGGCCAGCGCCTGCGCGCGCGCCTGGCCGAAGACCCGCCGCTGCCCAGCGCCACCCCCTTCAACGCCGACGGCGCGGCCGAGCGCGGCAGCACGCTGCGCGCGTGGCAACGCCAGATCGCCGGTGACCTGGACGCCGTGCTGCTGCGCGCGCTGGCGCGCGACCCGGCGCGCCGCTACCCCTCGGTGCAGGCGCTGGCCGACGACCTGCAGCGCTGGTGCGAGGGCCGCCCGGTGCTGGCGCGCCGGCCGAGCGCAGGCTACGTGCTGGGGCGCTTCGTGCGGCGCCACCGCTGGGCGGTGGCCGCCGGCAGCACCGCCACGCTCGCGCTGGCCGCCACGGCCGTGGTGGCCGTGGTGCTGGGGCTGCAGGCGCGCGAGCAATCGCAGCGCGCGCAGGCCGCGCGCGATTTCATGATCGGCCTCTTCGAGCGCGCCGACCCCGACCTGCGCGGCGGCCGCGAGATCAGTGCCCGCGACCTGTTGACGCAGGGCGAGGCCGACGCGGCACGGCTGCCGCCGCAGGCGCAGCAGGAGGTGCTGCAGACCGTCACGCGGCTGTGGGGGCTGTTCGGCGACAACGCGCGCGCCGCGCAGGCGCAGGCCCGGCTCGCGGCGCTGCTCGAGCGCCAGGGCGACGGCCAGGCCCTGGCGGCAGCGCGCGTGCAGCAGGCCCTGGGCATGGTCTTCGACGAGCGCTGGTCCGAGGCCCGGCAGCTGCTCGGGCTGGCCGAGTCCGCCCAGGCCCCTGCGCGGTGGCCGCCGAAGCTGCAGGCCCAGGCCCAGGAGGTGCACGGCTGGATCGCCCTGTCGGCCGGGCAGGCCGAACCGGCGGTCGGCCACTTCAGGCAGGCCGAACGGGGCGCCCGGGCCTTGGGCGAACGCCTGCGCGCCCTGCGCGGGCAGGCCGCGGCGCACACGATGCTGGGCCAGCCACGCGAAGCTGCGGTGCTGCACGACCGGCTGCGCACGCTGGCCGATGCCGATCCGGCCGCCACCCCGCGCGAGCGCGCCGACACGCTGCACGCCCTGGCCGGCGAGTTCTACATGGCGGCACGTTTTGCCGAGGGTCGCCGCGTCACGCAGCAGGCGCTGCAGGCGGCCGAGGCGCTGTACGGCCCCGAGACGCGGCAGCGCCTGCGGCTGCGTGACTGGTGGCTGCGCTACGCGCTCGCGCTGGGCTCGCCGGACGAGGCCGCGGCGTGGCTGCGCCAGCAGAAGATCACCGAGGCCGACCTGCGCAGCGCCGGCCAGGAAGCGCCGCTGTACTGGCATCTGCTGGCCGCGCGCGTGTGGGCTGCGTCGGGCGATGGCGCGGCGGCCGGCGCGGCGATGGCGGCGGCCGAGCGGGCGCTGCAGGCCCTGCCAGCCGAGGTGGCCGCGCCGCGCCGCAGCGGCTTGCGGCTGACGCAGGCCGACGTGGCGCTAGCGCTCGGCCGTCCGGCAGACGCCCTGCTCGCGCTGGCGCCGCTGGACGACACCGATGCGGTGCACCGCGACGGGCTGCGCGGCGTCGCGTTGGCCGCACTGGCGCGGCCCAAGGAAGCCGCCGACGCCCTGGCGCGGGTGGTGGCGCTGGAGCCGGTGTCCACGCAGCCCGGCATGCTGGCGCGCCTGAACCTGGCCGTGGTGCTGCTGCGCGCAGACGCTGCGGCCGATGCGGCGCGCGCGCGGGCCTTGCTGGCCGAGGCCCAGCCTGCGTTGGCCTCGGCCTACGGCCTGGAAGCCCCGCCGGCCCGCGCCGCGTTGCGGCTGCAGAAGGCCTTGGAGTCTGCCGGACCGCTGGCATCGCCGGCAGCCTTGTCGCAAGCGCTGCAGCGCACGGGCTTGCTCGACGCTGCCGTTGTTTTGTACCGTTAGCCGCCCTGCCGGGCACATCACCAGGAGCCAGTCCCATGCAAGAGCCCTCGAACGCAAAGCCCCTCTTGATCAGTTTTGGCGATGGAAAGGCCGATCTGACGATCCTGCCTGCCGTCGTCGGGCCGAGGCCCAAGTTCGTTGCGATGGGCGTGGTGGCCAGCGTGGACACCATCGCGCCGGCCGCGGACGCCGACGCCGTCGTGCTGGAGTTCACCGCCAGCGCGGGCTCTCAGGCCCTGCCGGAGCTGGCGCGCCGCCTGAGCGCCATCGCCGACGAGATGGCGCGCGCCGGCGCGGCGGGTGCCGGCTCGGCGGACGCGGAGCCCTTGCGCTTCAGGCTGGCGCTGGGCGACCTGTCGCCGCCTGAAGCGCCCCCGACGGCCGGTTGACGGGCTGCGGCGCGCGGCCCGCCCAAGGGCCGGCGCCGCCCGGTCGCGGTCAGCGCGCGCCCAGCAGCTTGCCCTCGGCCAGCGCCAATGCCTCGGGCAGGCCGCTGAGCACCAGCGTGTCGCCGCCGGCCATCGGGTGTTCTGCCTTCGGCGTCACCACGCCGCCGCCGGCGCGGCGCACCGAGACCACGCTCACGCCCACCGCGTGCAGCGCCAGCTCGTCCAGCGGGCGGCCGGCCCAGCGCGAGGCGTCGGGCAGCGTCACGCTCTTCAGCCGCGCCTGGTCGAGCTCCTGCACGGTGTCGTCGTCGGCGCCGTGGAAGTAGCCGCGCAGCAGGCTGTAGCGCGCGTCGCGCGCGTCGCGGGTGATGCGGATCACGCGCTGCATCGGCACGCCCACCAGCGCCAGCGCATGGCCGGCCAGCATCAGGCTGCCTTCGATGGCCTCGGGCACCACTTCGGTGGCGCCGGCGGCGCGCAGCTTCTCGATGTCGGCGTCGTCGATGGTGCGCACGATCACCGGCACCTGTGGCGCGTGATCCTGCACCTGGCGCAGGATCTTCAGCGCCGACGGCGTGTCGTGGTACGTGATGACCACCGCCGCGGCGCGCGCCAGGCCGGCGGCCATCAGACTCTGCAGTCGCGCGGCGTCGCCGAAGACCACGCTCTGGCCTGCCGCGGCGGCCTGGCGCACGCGGTCGGGGTCGAGGTCCAGCGCCATGTAGGGAATGCGCTCGGGCGACAGCAGCCGCGCCAGGTTCTGCCCGCTGCGGCCGTAGCCGCAGATGATGACGTGGCGCTCGGTCGCGATGGCCTTCTTGGCGATGCTGGTGAGGGCCACCGACTGCATCAGCCAGTCGCTGGCGCTGAGCTTGTTGACGATGGCGTTGCTGTACTGGATGAGGAAGGGCGTGGCCAGCATGCTCAGCACCATGCTGGCCAGCACCGGGCTCATCCACTCGGGCGCCACCAGGCCGTTGTCGGCGCCCAGCGTCAGCAGCACGAAGCCGAACTCGCCGGCCTGCGCCAGGTACAGGCCGGTGCGCAGCGCCACGCCGGGCTGCGCGCCGAAGCCGCGGGCCAGCGCCGCCACCAGGAAGCCCTTGGCGAGCACCGGCACGGTGGTCAGCAGCAGCACCAGCAGCCACTGGTCGAGCACCGGGCGCCAGTCGAGCTTCATGCCGATGGTGATGAAGAACAGGCCCAGCAGCACGTCGTGGAAGGGCCGGATGTCGGTCTCCACCTGGTGCTTGTATTCGGTTTCGGCCACCAGCATGCCGGCCACGAAGGCACCCAGCGCCAGGCTCAGGCCGGCGTGTTCGGTCATCCAGGCCAGGCCCAGCGTCACCAGCAGCAGGTTCAGCATGAAGAGCTCGTCGCTCTTGCGCCGCGCCACGAGGGTCAGCCACCAGCGCATGACCTTCTGACCGCCCACCAGCAGCACCGTGAGCAGCGCCGCCGCCTTGACGAGCGCCAGGCCCATGGCCCAGGCGAGTTGTTCGCCGCTGGAGTTGAGCGCCGGGATCAGCACCAGCAGCGGCACCACGGCCAGGTCCTGGAACAGCAGCACGCCCATCACGCGCTTGCCGTGCTCGCTTTCCAGCTCCAGCCGTTCGGCCATCAGCTTGACGAGGATGGCGGTGGAGCTCATCGCGATGGCGCCGCCCAGCACCACCGCGCCCTGCCACTGCATGCCCCAGGTGCCGTTCAGCAGCCATGCGTAACCGGCCACCAGCACGGCATGGCCGAGCAGCGTGCCGGCCATCGTCAGCATGACCTGGCTCAGGCCCAGGCCGAACACCAGCGTGCGCATGCTGCGCAGCTTGGGCAGGTTGAATTCAAGCCCGATGACGAACATCAGGAACACGACACCGAACTCGGCCAGGTACTTGACGCCCGCGGTGTCCTTGGCGAGTGCCAGCGCGTTGGGGCCGATCAGCACGCCCACCACCAGGTAACCCAGCATCGGCGGCAGCTTCAGCGAGCGGCACACCACGACGCCCAGCACCGCGGCGACGAGATACAGCAACACCAGTTCGAGCGTGGAGGCCAAGGTGGGGGGGCGGCGGGGGCCTTGCCTAGAATGTGCCGATCCTATTCGACCCACCCGCGCCCATGAGCCCTGCCGCCCTGCCCGCCCAGCCCTTCGATGCGGCGCGTGCGTTGCAGATGGCGCGCCGCACCTTCGAGATCGAGGCCCGCGCGCTGCAGGCGCTGTCCGACCGCCAGGGCGAGGGTTTCACCGCCGCGGTGCAGGCCGTGCTGCAGGGCCGCGGCCGCGTGGTGGTGATGGGCATGGGCAAGAGCGGCCACGTGGGCCGCAAGATCGCCGCCACGCTGGCCTCCACCGGCACGCCGGCGATGTTCGTGCACCCGGCCGAGGCCAGCCACGGCGACCTGGGCATGGTGATGCCGGGCGACGTGGTGCTGGCCATCAGCAACAGCGGCGAGAGCGACGAGCTCGCCGCCATCCTGCCGGCGATGCGCCGCATCGGCGTCACGCTGGTGGCGATGACCGGCGGCCTGAAGTCCACGCTGGCGCGCCACGCCGACATCGTGCTGACCAGCGCGGTGGATGAAGAGGCCTGCCCGCTGAACCTGGCGCCCACCGCCAGCACCACGGCGCAGATGGCGCTGGGCGATGCGCTGGCCGTGGCGCTGCTGGACGCGCGCGGCTTCCGCCCCGAGGACTTTGCGCGCTCGCACCCCGGCGGCAGCCTGGGCCGCAAGCTGCTGATGCACGTGCGCGACCTGATGCGCAGCGGCGACGCGCTGCCCCGCGTGGGCCCCGGTGCACTGATGAACGAACTGCTGCGCGAGATGACGCGCAAGGGCCTGGGCTTCACCGCGGTGGTGGACGAGGCCGGCCGCCCGCTGGGCATCTTCACCGACGGCGACCTGCGCCGCCTGATCGAGCGCGGCGCCGACCTGCGTGCGCTCACCGCCGCCGAGGTCATGCACACCGGCCCGCGGCTGGTGAACGACGGCTCGCTGGCCGTGGCCGCGGCCGGGCTGATGGAGCAGCACCGCATCACCAGCGTGCTGGTGGTCGACGACGCGGGGCTGCTGGTGGGCGCGCTCAACACCAACGACCTGATGCGTGCGAAGGTGATATGAGTCCCCCCCGGAGCGCCTTCGGCGCACCCCCCCAAGGGGGCGACGCCAGCGGCCCGGCGGAGCCGGTTCCGCCGCGTCCGCTTGAAGGCCGGCGGCTGGCGCCGGCCGTGTCGTTCGCGCCCGAGCTACTGCTGTTGGCGCAAGGCACCGGCCTGGGCCTGAAGGCCGCGATCTTCGACGTCGACGGCGTGCTGACCGACGGGCGCCTGTACATCGGCGAGCACGGCGAAACCGTCAAGGCCTTCAGCACGCTCGACGGCCAGGGCCTGAAATTGCTGGTGGCCGGCGGCATCGAGCCGCTGATCATCACTGGGCGTGACTCGCTGGCCGTGCGCCGCCGCGTGGCCGACCTGGGCCTGAAACACGCCATCTACGGCGCGCACGACAAGCTGGCCGCGGCCACCACGCTGCTGGCCTCGCTGGGCCTGGCCTGGGACGACACCGGCGCGATGGGCGACGACTGGCCCGACCTGCCGCTGCTGGCGCGCGCGGCCTTTGCCTGCGCGCCGGCCAACGCACACGCCGACGCCAAGGCCGCGGCGCACCACGTCACCGCGGCGGCGGGCGGCCATGGCGCGGCGCGTGAGTTCTGCGACCTGCTGCTGATGGCCAACGGCCGCTACGCCGGCCTGCTGCGCGCGCAGTCGCAGACGCTGGACGCCCGCTGAGTGCCGCGTTGTCGTTGTCCGCAGGCCCTGATGCCGTGATGCCGACCCTGGAGCCCTGCGCTTGAGCGTCGAGCTGCACCTGCCCGACCTGCCCGAGGTGCCGATCTCGCTGGGGCCCGCACGCCCGGCCGCGCCGCGCCTGGCCGTGCCCTGGCACCTGCGCGTGCGCGACGCCCTGTCGTCCTACCTGCCGCTGCTGCTGATGACGCTCTTGGCGCTGGTCACCTGGTGGCTGGTCGACAACTCGCCGCGCCCGGTGGCAGCGTCCGACGAGCGCCCGGTGTCCACCGAGCCCGACTACACGATGACGCAGTTTGCACTGGAGCGTTTCGACGCCGAAGGGCGGCTGAAGGTGCGCATCGAAGGCGACCGGCTGCGCCACTACCCGGCCACCGACCGCATCGAGATCGACCGTGCGCAGATCCGCGCCTTCGCGCCCGACGGCCGCGTCACGCTGGCCACCGCGCAGCGCACCATCGGCAACGGCGACGGCAGCGAACTGCAGCTGGTGGGCGGCGCCGAAGTCACGGCGCAGGACGACCGCGGCGTGCCGGTGCTCATGCGCAGCGAGTTCCTGCATGTCTTCCTGGTCACCGAGCAGGTGCGCACGCACGTGCCGGTGACCGTGCAGCAGGGCGGCAGCGAGCTGCGGGCCGCAGGCATGGCCTACGACCACGCGAGCCAGCGGCTCGACCTGCAGGGCCCCGTGCGGGCCGAACTGCCGCCACGGGCCCCGATGCCCGCGCGCCCGGCGTCGGCGGCGCGGCCGTGACGGCGCCGCTGGTCTTCATCACCGGGGCGTCCAGTGGCATCGGGCAGGCACTGGCCGCGCGCTACGCGCTGGCTGGCTGGCGGCTGGCGCTGGTGGCCCGCCGCACGGCCGAGGTCGAGGCCTGGGTGCAGGCCCTGGGCCTGGCGGCCGACCGGGTGGCCGTGTACCGCGCCGACGTGGCCGAGCCCGACAGCATCATCGCGGCCGGCCAGGCCTGCATCGCCGCGCAGGGCCTGCCCGACGTGGTGATTGCCAGCGCCGGCATCAGCGTGGGCATGGACAGCGCCGAGCGCGACGACCTGGACGTCATGCGCGACACCTTCGCCACCAACAACACCGGCCTGGCCGCCACCTTCCACCCCTTCCTGCGCCTGATGCGCCAGCGCGGCCGCGGCACGCTGGTGGGCATCGCCAGCGTGGCCGCCATCCGCGGCCTGCCGGGGCACGGCGCCTACTGCGCCAGCAAGGCCGCGGTGGTGGCCTATTGCGAGAGCCTGCGCGGCGAGTGCCGGCGCCAGGGCGTGCAGGTGGTGACGTTGCTGCCGGGCTACATCGCCACGCCGCTGACCGCGAAGAACCCGTACTCGATGCCGTTCCTGATGCCGGTGGCCGACTTCGCCGACAGTGCCTTTCGCGCTATCCAGGCCGGCAGCAGCTACCGCGTCATCCCCTGGCAGATGGGCGTGCTGGCCAAGGTGCTGCGGCTGCTGCCGAATCCGCTGTTCGACCGCCTGCTGGGCCGCCGTGGGCGCAAGCCCCGGCGCAGCTGAGGTGGTCTTGTCGATGGCACGGGGCTGGCGGTCGGGCCCGCTTTTTCTGTCAGCATCCGCGCCGCCATGATCGACGTCGTCGTCTTCTTTTTCCTGCTGGGCGTGCTGGCACGCCTGGTCAAGAGCGATCTGCGCCTGCCCGAGGCGCTGTACGAGACGCTGTCGATCTACCTGCTGCTGGCCATCGGGCTGAAGGGCGGCATCGAGCTCAGCAAGCAGCCGCTGGCCGCGCTGGCGCCGCAGGTGCTGGCCTGCATGGCGCTGGGTTTCGTGATCCCTTTCCTGCTGTTTCCGCTGGCGCGCGCGCTGCGCCTGAACGGCGCCGATGCCGCGGCGTTGTCGGCGCACTACGGCTCGGTCAGCGTGGTGACCTTTGCCGTGGCCACCGCGGCGCTGTCGCGCCAGGGCATCGCCTACGAGAGCCACGCCGCGCTGTGGGTGGCGGTGATGGAGGCGCCGGGCCTGGTGGCCGGCATCCTGCTGGCGCGCCATTCCATGCGCGCCCCGGCGGGCGGCGAACGCCGGCGCACGAACTGGGGCGAACTGGCGCACGACGTGCTGGCAGGCAAGAGTGTGCTGCTGCTGCTGGGCGGGCTGGTGATCGGGGCGGTGGCGGGCGTGGAGGGCACGGCGCCCATCAAGGCGGTGTTCATCGATCCCTTCAAGGGTGTGCTGGCGCTGTTTCTGCTGGAGCTGGGCCTGGTGGCCGGCGGCCGGCTGGCCGAGGTGCGGCGCTTCGGCGCCGCGGTGCTGGTGATCGGACTGGGCGCGCCACCGCTGCTGGGCCTGCTGGGTGCGGGCGTGGGCTGGGCGCTGGGCCTCAGCACCGGCGGCGTGGCGCTGCTGGCCACGCTGGCCGCCAGCGCCAGCTACATCGCCGCGCCCACCGCGATGCGCATCGCGGTGCCCGAGGCCAATGCCGCGCTGTCGATCACGGCGGCGCTGGGCATCACGTTCCCGTTCAACATCCTGATCGGCATTCCGCTGTACATCGCGCTGGCGCAAAGGATCACGGCATGACCAAACACCCGAAAACGCTGCTGGTCATCGTGGCCGAGGCGGTGCTGGAGAAGAACCTGGTGCGCGAAGCCCGCCAGCGCGGCGCGCAGGGCTGGACCGTGACCGAGGTGCACGGCGCCGGCCGCGAAGGCGTGCGCGAAGGCGCCTGGGAGGCCGACCGCACGATCGAGCTCAAGGTCATCTGCGACGAGACCGTGGCCGACGCCATTGCCGAGCACGTGCTGGCCACCTACGCCGCGAACTACAGCGTGGCGATGTACTTCAGCCCGGTGTCGGTGCTGCGGCCGGAGCGCTTCTAGCCGGCCGCACCGGCTAGAGCAGCCCGCCCGCGCGCCGGGTACCGACCATGAAAAAAGCGCCCCGAGGAGCGCCTTTTTTGTCTGCTGTGCAGTGCGGGCTGGATCAGTAGCCGCCGCGGTTGCCACCGCCGCCACCACCGCCGTAACCACCACCACCGCCGCCGCCACTGCGACCACCACCGCCGCCGCCGTAGGGGCTGCGACCACCGCCGCCGCCGCCACCGCCGTAGGGGCTGCGACCGCCGCCGCCGCCAGCGCCGCCGGCACCACCGCCGCCGCCGCCACCGTAGCCGCCACCACCGCCGCCGTAGCCACCGCCACCACCGCCGCTGCGGCTGCCACCACCACCACCGCCGAAGCCACCCGGACGCTCTTCACGCGGGCGGGCTTCGTTGACGACGATCGCGCGGCCATCGATCGGCTGACCGTTCATGCCATTGATGGCGGCTTGCGCCTCGGCGTCCGTGCCCATCTCCACAAAGCCGAAGCCTTTGGAGCGGCCGGTCTCGCGGTCCATCATGACCTTGGCCGACGAGACGTTGCCGAATTGCGAAAAGGCCTGGAGCAGCGAATCGTCGCGCACCGAATAGGCCAGATTACCTACGTACAGTTTGTTTCCCACGGGGAGCCCTCAAAAGAACCTGAAAAACCATGCGGAGCTCAACCCTGCGTAACCATTCTGACGAAAGGTGCGGCTGCCAGACACAGACCCTTGATTATGGGGCGCCAAAAGCATTGCCTGTAAAGTACGGTCGCGTCAAGTGTTGTTTTGTCGTCCCCGTGCTAACCCTTGATCGTGGGGGCTGCCGCCGGGCGGCCCGCCGCGCCGGGCTGCCCCTACCATCCTGGCATGGACCTGCTCAAGCCCTTGATCGCCCTGCTGGCGATCGTCAACCCGATCGGGGTCGTCCCGTTTTTCATCCACTTTACGCAGGCCTTCTCACCCGAGCAGCGGGTGCGCACGATCCGCATCAGTTCTTTTTCTGCGTTCGTGGTGATCGCCGTCAGTGCGCTCGCCGGCCTGAAGATCATCGAGTTCTTCGGCATCTCGCTGGCCTCTTTCCAGGTGGGCGGCGGCTGCCTGCTGCTGATCAGCTCGCTGGCGATGCTCAACGCGCAGCCGGCCGAGAGCAAGCCCAGCGACGTGGCCGAGGGCGACCAGAAGGTCGACGCCGGCGCCAGCATCGCCGTGGTGCCGCTGACGATCCCGCTGCTCACCGGGCCGGCCACGATCTCGACGATGGTCATCTATGCCGAGAAGACCCGCTTCGTCTGGCAGCTGGGCGTGCTGGTGGCTTACGGGGTGGTGATCGGCCTCGTGACCTACCTGGTCTTCTCGGCCTCGGGGCGCATCGCGCGGGTGCTGGGCCGCACCGGCATCAATGTGATGACGCGGCTGATGGGTCTGATCCTGGCCGCGATGGCGGTGGAGCTGCTGGCCGACGGGCTGACCAAGCTGTTCCCGGTGCTCGCCGGCCCGCTGAGGTGATCCATGGCCACTGACGCCACCTCGTTCGATTACGTCATCGTGGGTGCCGGCACGGCCGGCTGCCTGCTGGCCAACCGCCTGTCGGCCGACCCGCACTGCCGCGTGCTGCTGGTGGAAGCCGGCGGGCGCGACAACTACCACTGGGTGCACATCCCGGTGGGCTACCTGTACTGCATCGGCAACCCGCGCACCGACTGGTTGTTCCAGACCGAGGCCGACCCCGGCCTCAACGGCCGCCAGCTGCGTTACCCGCGCGGCAAGGTGCTGGGCGGCTGCTCTAGCATCAACGGCATGATCTACATGCGCGGCCAGTCGCGCGACTACGACGGCTGGGCGGCCCTCACCGGCGACGACGGCTGGCGCTGGGACGCCTGCCTGCCCTACTTCAAGCGCCATGAAGACCATTGGCGCGGCGCCGCGGCCAGCGCCGGCAGCGCGGCCGCCGTCGAGTTTGCCGCGCACCACGGCCACGGCGGCGAATGGCGCGTGGAGCGGCAGCGCCTGTCGTGGGAGATCCTCGACGGATTTGCCGCCGCGGCGCAGGAAGCCGGCATCCCGGCCACCGACGACTTCAACCGCGGCAGCAATGAAGGTGTCGGCTACTTCGAGGTCAACCAGAAGCGCGGCGTGCGCTGGAACACGAGCAAGGCCTTCCTGCGCCCGGTGGCGTCGCGCCCCAACTTGCAGGTCTGGACCGGCCTGCACACGAGCCGGCTGCTGATGGACGGCACCCGTGTCACCGGCGTCGAGCTGTTGTCCGCCGGCGGCGGCGCGGCGCGCCAGCTGATGGCGGCGCGCGAGGTGATCCTGTGCGCCGGCGCCGTGGGTACGCCGCAGATCCTGCAGCTGTCGGGCATCGGCCACGGCGAGCGGCTGCACGCGGCGGGCATCACGCCGCGGCACGAGCTGCCCGGCGTGGGCGAGAACCTGCAGGACCACCTGCAGATCCGCGCCGTGTTCGAGGTGCAGGGCGTGAAGACGCTCAACACCATCGCCAACAGCTGGTGGGGCCGGGCCGGCATCGGGCTCGAATACGCCTGGAGTCGCAGCGGGCCGATGAGCATGGCGCCGTCGCAGCTGGGGGCCTTCACGCGGTCGTCACCCAGCCAGCCATGGCCGAATGTCGAATACCACGTGCAGCCGCTGTCGCTGGACGCCTTCGGCCAGCCGCTGCACCGCTTCAACGCCTTCACGGCCAGCGTGTGCAACCTCAACCCCACGGCGCGCGGCTTCGTGCGCATTGCCTCGCCCCGGCCGCAGGACGCGCCGCGCATCCAGGCGCGTTACCTGTCCACCGACGAAGACCGTCAGGTGGCCGCCGATTCGCTGCGGCTGACGCGCCGCATCGCCGCCATGCCGGCGCTGGCGCGCTACCGGCCCCGCGAGGTGAAGCCCGGCGTGCAGTACCAGAGCGACGAGGACCTGGCGCGTCTGGCCGGCGACATCGGCACCACGATCTTCCACCCGGTGGGCACCTGCCGCATGGGGCGGCCCGGCGAGGCCGGCGCGGTGGTCGACGCGCGCTTGCGCGTGCAGGGCCTGAGTGGCCTGCGCGTGGCCGACGCCAGCGTCATGCCCACCATCACCAGCGGCAACACCAACGCACCCACGCTGATGATCGCCGAGCGCGCGGCGGAGTGGATCGTGCAGGACGCAGCCCGCTGACGTTGGTGCTTACTCTCCATTGCGGCGGGTAATCACCGATACGCCGCCCGGTCCTGCTCGCTACATTGCGCCCACTCCCGACAACCGGCCTCAGGGCAGGTCTGTCGGCGGAGGCCAGAGGAGACGACCGACAGCAAGGCAGAGACCGACGACGATACCTATCGATCGGCCGGGCGCCCCAGACAGGGCGCACCAGGCTGGCAAGTTTGCAAGGCGCCGCATGTCGGCGTCTTTTTTTTGCCTGCCGCTGCTGGCGTGCTGCCTCGAACAGCCGGTCGATGGCCCCTCGTTTCCGCGCGCCGCCGCCTCGCCCGCCGGCCTAGCATGCAGGCCACTTCCGTGTCCTGCCGAGCGTCCCCATGTCCGTGAACCCCGAACTGCGCCAGCTGGACATCGACATCCCGTCGCAGCCCCAGTCGCTGCTGGAGCTGTCGCTGCTGCTGGCCGAGGACGACATCAACCTGCAGGCCGCGTCGGCGCTGATCGAAGGCGACATGGCGCTGGCCGCGGCGGTGATGAAGGCGGTGAACTCGTCGCTGTACGGGCTGAAGGGTCGCGTGCAGAGCGTGCACCAGGCCATCACCTACCTGGGCATGCGCGAGGTGGCGGCCATCACCTTCGAGATGGGCCTGCGCGCGGCCTTCCCGCCCACGCCCGAGCTCGATCCGATCTGGAAGCGAGCCGCGTGGCGCGGCATGCTGATGGGGCGGCTGGCGCAGCGGCTGTCGCTCGACGCCTGGGCCGCGCACTCGGCCGGCCTGTTCGAGGAGTGCGGCAAGGCGGTGCTCTTCCGCCACGCGCCGGACCATTACCGATCGATGCTGCGCGCCGCGCCTGGCGATACCGAGCTCGTGGTGCTGGAGCGCGCCGGCTTCGGCGTCAGCCACGACAGCCTGGGCGGGGCGCTGTGTGAAAGCTGGGGCCTGGGTGCCGCCGCGGTGACCAGCGTGCGCCAGCACGTGCAGGCGCAGGCCACGCTGGTGCTGCCGGAGATTCCGGCCCGGCGCGCGGTGTGTGCGCTCTCGGTGATGGCCCACGCGCTGGAAACCGCGCCCGAGACGCTGGAGTCGGTGGCCCTGGCCGTGGCGCCGCAGGCCGATCTCGACCCCACGCTCGTGTTGCGTGCGCTGCGCCAGGTGCGCGAGCAGCAGGACCAGGCCGCCGCCCACGGCCGCGGGTAAACCGCCGGGGTGCAAGCCCCGCCTCAGGAAAGCCCTTCTGGCCCGGGCGTGCCGCCTTGGGTACCCTGCGCGCTTTCCTGCAACCGCAACAAGCCCTGTCCAGGGGCGAGGGACCACCATGGCATCGACCGTTTCCGCGGATTCGCTGGCGCTGCAGCGCCTGTATCACTGGGAGAGCACCACGCCCGATCGCGTGCTGTTCACGCAGCCGCTGGGCGGCGGTCAGGTGGCCACCTACACCTGGCGCCAGGTGATGGACCAGACGCGCCGCATGGCCGCGCACCTGCAGACCCTGGGCCTGCAGCCCGGCGACAAGGTGGCGCTGCTGTCCAAGAACACCGCGCACTGGATGATGGCCGACTGGGCCATCTGGCTGGCCGGCTTCGTCTCGGTGCCGCTGTACCCGACGCTGGCCGCCGGCACGATCCGCCAGATCCTGGAGCACAGCGAGAGCAAGCTGCTCTTCGTGGGCAAGCTCGACGGCTGGGAAGGCATGAAGCCCGGCATCCCCGCCGGCCTGTCCTGCATCGGCCTGCCGCTGGCACCGCCGGACGTGGCCAAGAGCTATCCGAAGTGGGAGGACATCGTCGCCAGGACCGAGCCGCTCAAGGGCAACCCGGTGCGCGACGCCGACGAGCTGTCGACCATCATGTACACGAGCGGCACCACCGGCGCGCCCAAGGGCGTGATGCACAGCTTCGGCACTTTCGCCTGGGGCGTGCAGAGCGGCCTGAAGCGCGTGCCCGCGATCAACAACGCCGCGCGCATGCTGAGCTACCTGCCGCTGTCCCACGTGGCCGAGCGCACGCTGGTCGAGCACGGCGTGCTGGCCACCGGCATGCAGGTGTACTTTGCCGAGAGCCTGGACACCTTCACCGCCGACCTGCAGCGCGCGCGGCCCACGGTGTTCTTCAGCGTGCCGCGGCTGTGGGTGAAGTTCCAGCAGGGCATCGGCGCCAAGATGCCGCCGAAGAAGCTGGACACGATGCTGAAGATCCCGATCCTGGGCGGCATCGTGCGCAAGAAGATCCTCAGCGCGCTGGGCCTGCAGGAATGCACCTTTGCCGCTGGCGGCGCCGCGCCGATGCCGCCCGACCTGCTGCGCTGGTACAACAAGCTCGGCCTCGACCTGGTGGAGGTCTACGGCATGACCGAGAACTGCGGCGTCAGCCACGCCACGCTGCCGGGCAAGCAGCGCCCGGGCACCGTGGGCCTGCCCTACGACGGCATCCAGTCGCGCCTGGACCCGGTGAGCAGCGAAATCCAGATGAAGGCGCCGTGCCTGATGCTGGGCTACTACAAGGAGCCCGAGCTCACCAAGCAGGCCTTCACCGAGGACGGCTGGCTGAAGACCGGCGACAAGGGTGCGCTGGACCCGGAAGGCAACCTCAAGATCACCGGCCGCGTGAAGGACCTCTTCAAGACCAGCAAGGGCAAGTACGTGGCACCGGCGCCGATCGAGGACCGGCTGGTGATGCACAACGCCATCGAGGCCTGCTGCGTGACCGGCGCCAACCTCGGGCAGCCGCTGGCGCTGGCGATGCTGAACGTCGACGCCATCAAGAAGGCCGGCAGTGCCGAGGGCCGGTCCGAGCTGGAGGCGTCGCTGTCGGCGCACATCAAGCAGATCAACGAGCAGCTCGACCCGCACGAGCAGCTCGACTGCATCGTCGTCACGGCCGAGGCCTGGACCGTGGACAACGACCTCATCACGCCCACCTTCAAGGTCAAGCGCAACCGCATCGAAGATCTGTTCGCGAAGAACTACGACGCCTGGGTCGGCATGAAGAAGAAGGTGATCTGGCACAAGGCGTGACCACCCCTGCAGCGGCCGGTGGCCGCTGCGCCTGGGGTCAGCGTGAAGCGGCGGACGCCGGCGCCTGAGCCGGCTCCTGCTGCGGCCTCGTCGGCACCATCACGCCCGGGCCGATGGGGATCTCGTCGCTGAGCGTCACGCCGGTCACGAAGTGCCGCGTCTCGCCGAAGCAGGTGGTGGGCAGGCCCACCTTCTCTTCGTAGTGCAGCGCCACGCGCTTGCCGATGAACTTGGTGATCTCGGCGGCCACGGCGTCGTCGTGCACCGTGAAGAAGAACTTCTCGGCGGTGGAGCCGGGCAGCGAGACCAGCGCCAGCTCGCCCTCCCAGGTCTTGCAGACCCAGCCCTTCTTCGACAGCTTCTGCACCCAGCCCGCGCGCTCGCCGGTGGAGTAGCTCCAGCTCCAGGCGGCAAAGAGCCAGGCCGCCACCAGGAGCGCAATCGCCACGATCGGCAGGACGACGTACTTGAACATGGGTTGGGCCGGCGCAAAGGAAGAAGGGCGCGATTATCGACGCGCCCTTCATCTGCGGTGGCGGCCGCTCAGCCGCTGATGTCGACGTTTACTTCGAGTTGGCCTTGAAGCTCGTGAAGATGCGCGTCTGCACGCGGCGGATGTCCTGCGGCACCGCGTCGGGCGTGGTCAGCTTCTGGATGTCGGCGGCGCTCGGGAAGATCGTCGGGTTCTCGGCCACGTCCTTCTTCACGAACTTCTTCGACGCGGCGTTCGGGTTGGCGTAGAAGACCTTGTTGCTCAGCGACGCGTGCACCTCGGGCTGCAGGATGTAGTTGATGAAGAGGTGCGCGTTCTTGACGTTCTTGGCGTCCTTGGGGATCGCCATCGTGTCGAAGAACAGCGTCGCGCCGCGGGGCGGGATCAGCGCCTGGATGTCGTGGCCGCTCTTGGTCTCGAGCGCGCGGGCGCGGGCGATGTTGATGTCACCCGAGTAGCCCATCACCACGCACAGCTGGCCGGCGGCGAGGTCGTTGATGTAGCCCGACGACGAGAAGCGCGTGATGTTCGGGCGTGCCTTGGTCAGCACCTCGCGCGCGGCGTCGTAGTCCTTGGCGTTCTTGCTGTAGGGCTCTTTCCCGGCGTACATCATCGCCACCGGCATCACCTCGCTGGCGGAGTCGAGCACGTTGATGCCGCAGCCCTTGAGCTTGCTGGTGTATTCGGGCTTGAAGACCAGGTCCCAGGGGTTGGCCGGCATCGGCATGCTGCCCAGTGCGGCCTTCACCTTGCCGGCGTTGATGCCCACCGTGACGTAGCCCCACAGCCAGGTCACCAGGTGCTGGTTGCCGGGGTCGACGCCGGCCAGCTTTTCCAGCAGCGCGGGGTCGAGGTTGCCCCAGTTGCTGAGCTGCGCGCGGTCGAGCTTCTGGAACAGGCCGCCCTGGATCTGCGTCTTGGCGAAGTGCGCGCTGGGCACCACGATGTCGTAGCCGCTCTTGCCGGCCACCAGCTTGGCCTGCAGGATCTCGTTGTTGTCGTAGTTGTCGTAGCGCACCTTGATGCCGGTGGCCTTCTCGAAGTTCTTGATCGTGTCTTCGGCGATGTAGTCCGACCAGTTGTAGATGTTCAGCACCTTGGGCTCGGCGGCCTGCGCCAGCGCCAGCGGTGCGGCGGCGGCCAGGCCCAGGGCCACGAGGGCGCGGGTGACAAAGTGGGTCGGGCGGGCGGTGCGGGTCATGGTGGCTTCCTCAAGAGGGTGATGGACCGGAGGGCGCAAAAACTCGGGCGCGATTGTCGCGTGCCCCAGGGCCCGGGCCGCACCGGGCTGCAAAGGCCGTACCCGGGCAGCCGGAAAACGCGGCAGCCGGGTCGGGGGATGACGGCGCGGCGGGCCAACCGCCGAATGGATGGACCTGCGCCCGGGCAGCCGTGGGCTTCAGTCGGTGGCCACGGGGCGGCGCCGGAACATGCCCCAGCCCTCCATCGTCAGCACCGGCTCGCCGTGCTGGTTGCTCAACTGCCAGCGGCTGTGCACCAGCCCCACGCCCGGCCGGCTGGCCATCGGGCGCGCGCTCAGCACCTCCATGCGCATGTGCAGCGTGTCGCCCGGGAACACCGGCTTGAGCCAGCGCAGCGCGTCGATGCCGGGCGAGCCCAGGCTGGCCGAGTCCAGCAGGTAGGCGTCGCACATCATGCGCATGGCCATCGCGCAGGTGTGCCAGCCGCTGGCGCACAGGCCGCCGAAGAGCGAGGCGCGTGCGGCCTCCTCGTCGACGTGGAAGGGTTGCGGATCGAACTGCTGCGCAAAGGCGATCACCGCGTCGCGCGCCACCGGCGTGCCGCCGAAGGTCATCACATGGCCGGCCGGGAAGTCCTCCCAGTACAGGCGGGGGGCGCGGGCAGGGTACGGGCCGGCGGTGGGTGCGGCGCTGGGTTCAGGGTTCATGGCGGCAGCATAGCGGCGCCACAATGCGCGCGTCGCGCGGGCCCCTGCCCTGCGCTGGAGAGCCCCTCATGACCCTGCTGATCCTCGGCCTCGTGCTCTTTCTGGGCGTGCATTCGGTGCGCGTGTTCGCCGACGGCTGGCGCACCGGCATGCAACGGCGGCTGGGCGACAACGGCTACAAGGGGCTGTACTCGCTGGTGTCGCTCGTCGGTTTTGCACTGCTGATCTGGGGTTATGGCGTCGCGCGGCAGCAGCCCGTGCTGCTGTGGGCGCCGCCGGTGTGGACGCGCCACCTGGCGGCGCTGCTGACCGTGCCGGCCTTCGTGCTGCTGGCAGCAGCCTACGTGCCCGGCAACGGCATCAAGGCACGTCTGCACCACCCGATGGTGCTGGGCGTGAAGCTCTGGGCGCTGGCGCATCTGCTGGCCAACGGCATGCTGGCCGACCTGCTGCTGTTCGGCGGCTTCCTGGTCTGGGCGGTGCTGAGCTTCCGGGCCGCCCGCCAGCGCGACCGGGCGGCGCGCACGGTCTACGCGCCGGGCCGGCTGGCGCCCACGTTGCTGACGGTGGCGCTGGGCCTGGTGGCCTGGGCGGGCTTTGCCTTCTGGGCCCACGCGGCCTGGATCGGCGTGCGGCCTTTCGGCGGCGGCTGAGCTTCCGCCCGGCCGGCCCCCCGTCGGGGGCCCCCGGGCCGGGGACGCGTGGACACCCCCGCCGATCCCGCGCCGTGGCGATGGCCGCAGAGGCCGCAGCAGCCGAGCATGAGCGCCTCTTCTCATTCCGGAGGCCTCCATGTGGCGCATGCTGACCTGCATCCCCTGGCGCCGCGCTGTCCGCGGCGGTGCGCCCCGCCGCCGGGTGCGACCCGAGGCCGAATGCCGCGACGCCGAAGAGCGGCTGCTGGGCTGCGGCTGGTTCGACTCCAGCCATGAGCTCGAGCGCGGGCTGCAGGTGAGCGAGGCCGACGCCGTGGCCCTGGGCAGCCTGCCGGTGGCCGACTGGATCGACCTGGAGCTGTCGGGCTGGCGCCCGGCCCCCGCGGTCGCCTGAGCGCCGCGACGCCACCCTTGCCGACAGCGGGTGCCCCGGCGCAGGGCATCATGCAGGCCTTTCCCATGGACCGCAGAGGATGACGATGGCAACCCACTGGACCCGCGCACTGGCCATCACCGCCTGCCTGCTGATCGCAGCCTGCGGTGGCGGCGTCGACCGCACCAAGGCGCAGGTGCGCCTGGTCAACGCCAGCGGCGCCGCGGGGGGCTATCCGCAGCTCGACCTGCGTGTCGAGAACACGCTGCGCCAGGGCGCCGTGGGCTATGGCGCCACCGCGGGTTATGTCGAGGTCGAGCCGGACGAGGCCGACACCGCCATCACCAATGCCGGTTCGGCCACGCCGCTGCTGAGCTTCACGCCGTCCGTGGCCGAGAAGCGCTACTACACCGTGCTGGCCTACGGCACGACGCGCGGGCTTCGGCAGCAGACACTGGACGACAACGCCGGCGAGCCCGATGCCAACCGGGCGCTGCTGCGCGTCTTCAACGCCGCGGACGACGCCGGGGCGCTGGACATCTACCTCACCGGCGCCAACGAGTCGCTCGACACCGCGGTGCCCGTGCAGGCCAACGCAGCCTACGGCGCCCTGGGCAACTGGATCACCGTCGACAGCGCCAACTGGCGCCTGCGCGTCACCGCGGCCGGCAGCAAGACTGACCTGCGGCTGGACCTGGCGGCGCTGTCACTGCCCAGCCGGCACATCGCCACGCTGGTGCTCACGCCCACGGGTGGCGGCCTGCTCGTCAACGCGCTGGTGCTGGCCCAGCGTGGCGACATCACGCGGGAGGACACGGCCTTGGCCCGCGTGCGCCTGGCGGCGATGGTGGCCGACAGCGGCACGGTCGGCGCGCAGGTGGGCACCATCACCCTGAGCCCGGGCGACGGCTCGCCGTCCCTGGGCGACTACCTGCTGGTGCCCACCGGCGCACCTGCCGTGGCGCTCACGCTCAACGGCCAGGCCCTGCCCGCCGCCGCCCCGACGCTGGACCCGGGCCGCGACTACACGCTGATGGTGCATGGCCTGATCAGTGCGCCCCGGGTCACCTGGCTGAACGACGACAACCGGCGCCCCGCCGACGCCTCGCGCACCAAGCTGCGACTGGTCAACGCGCTGTCCGAGGGCACGGCGGCGCTGGCGATGTCGCTCGACGCGCGCGCGGTGGCGTCCAGCGTGGCCGTGGGCACGGCCTCGGCCTACGCCACCCCGGCGGCCACCACCGGCAGCAGCACCGACGGCAAGCTCGCCGTCACCGCCACGGGCCTGCCCGCGCCGGTGTTCACGGCCAACGACCAGTTGCTGGCGGCCGACGCGACCTACAGCGTGTTCCTGACCGGCCGGCAGGCGGCGCCCACGGGCATCGTGCGGCGCGACCGCTGAGCCTGTCGGACGCGGTGGCTCGCGGCGGCCCGTGCCGCCGCGTGTTCAGGCGAGCCGGCCGGCCTGGAAGTCCTGCACCGCCTGGATCAGCTCCTGGTGGGTGTTCATCACGAAGGGGCCGTGCTGCGCGATCGGCTCCTTCAGCGGCGCACCGGCGATCAGGATGGCGCGCGCACCCTCGGCGCCGGCGGTCATCACCACGCCCGTGCTGCCCGGCGTGTTGGCCAGCACGGCCATGCGCTGGCGGCGCACCAGCGTGTCGGCCAGCGTCAGCTCGCCGCGGTAGACGTAGGCGAAGGCGTTGTGCGCTTCGGGCAGGGGCTGCTCGAAGCGGGCGCCGGGCTCGAGGTGGATGTCCAGGTACAGCGGCTCGGTCTGCTCGCGCTGCACCGCGCCCGCCACGCCGTGGCTGTGGCCGGCGATCACTTTGACGGTGACGCCGCCGCCTTGCCACACCGGCACGTCCTGCGCGGCAATGTCGCGGTACCAGGGCTCGCGCATCTTGCTGTGCGACGGCAGGTTCAGCCAGAGCTGGAAGCCTTCCATCGCGCCGTCCTGCTGCTCGGGCATCTCGCTGTGGATGACGCCGCGGCCGGCGGTCATCCACGACGTTGCCGACGCTGTCGCGGTGGCGCATGCGGCCCTGCAGCATGTAGGTGATGGTCTCGAAGCCGCGGTGCGGGTGGTCGGGGAAGCCGCCGATGTAGTCGCCCGGGTTGTCGGTGCCGAAGGCGTCGAGCATCAGGAACGGGTCGAGCCGGCGCTGCAGGTCCTGCGTCAGCACGCGCACGAGCTTGACGCCGGCGCCGTCGCTGGTGGCCTGGCCCTGGATCAGGCGCTCGACGCGGCGCTGGGCGGTGATGGGGGCGAAGGAGGCGGTGGCGATGTCCATGACGCCACTGTAGCCAGCCGCCGTGGCGCCGGGGTTGCGGCCGCTTGAACGCCGCGTTCAGCCGGCCTGGGTGGTAATCTGCCGCGCCACCAAAGGCACCCAGGAGACCCCCGTGAAAGCAGTCTGGAAAGGCACCGTCGTGGCCGAGAGCAACGACACCGTGGTGGTGGAAGGCAACCACTACTTTCCTGCCGATGCCATCAAGCCGGAGCACCTGCTGCCGAGCAACACCAAGACCATGTGTTCGTGGAAGGGCCAGGCCAGCTATCACACGCTGTTCGTCGACGGCGATGCCAACCCGGACGCCGTCTGGTACTACCCCGAGCCCAAGGAAGCCGCGGCACAGATCAAGGGCCGCGTGGCCTTCTGGAAGGGCGTGCAGGTCATCGAGTAGGACGCCTGCCGTGGGCGGCCTGGCAGCGGTTCACCAGCGCCGTCTGCGTGAGATCTGGCGCTCGGCGGGCTGGCCCTGCCGCGACCCGATCGAGCTCGACCTGCTGGCCGCCGGCCTGCTGCAGCGGCATTGGGACGCGCAGGGGCGCGAGACGCTGCAGGTCACCGACGCGGGCATCCAGCTGATGGCGGCCACGCGGCGGCGTCACCAGGCGGCCCTGGGCGCGCACGAGGCCCTGGTGGCGCGCGTGGCGCTGGAGATGCAGCGCGCAGGCCGCATCGTGTGGCGCGGCCTGAGCCTGCGCGCGCCGCTGCAGGGCGAGGACGGGCGCACGCAATGGGTGATGGCGATGCCCGATGTGTTCTCGATCCGGCACACCACGGTGGAAGACTACGTGGAGCCCGTCGTGCACGAGATCAAGGTCAGCCGGGCGGACCTGCAGGCCGATCTGCGACGGCCGGCCAAGGGGCAGGCCTATCTGGCGATGGCCAGCCAGTGCTGGTACGTGGTGCGCGAAGGCCTGTGCACCGAAGACGAGGTGCCGCCCGAGGCGGGCCTGATGGTCGCCTGCGGGCCCGCGATGGACCGGCTGGAGGTGTTGCGGCCCGCGCCGCGGCGGCCACTGCGGCCGGGCTTTGCGCTGTGGATGGCGCTGGCGCGCGCGACCGCCGAGCCGCCGCCCGACGACAACCCGCAGCCGCCATTGACCGACCTGGAGGGTGGCGCCTGAGCGCCCGCTGCGCCCGATGAGGCCCGGATCCGCGGCGCCGCGTAGGCCTGTCACAGGCGGCGGCCTCGTGAACCCGCGGTGGGGGCAGCGCTTGCAGGCAGCCGCTCGGCGCGATCGCCCACCGCATCGGTGCGTTGCTCAGTCAGCATGGCGCATGACGCCGACGAGGCGCCTGTGGCTGCCGTCGTGTGGGCCGGCGTGCCGCTGGGCCACCGGCTGCTGCGCTGCATCAGCAGCCCGACGCTGCGCTTGAGCACGCCAAGCCGACACCGGGAGGCGGGCCATGGCCGTGCTCGGTCACCGGGATCTGAGACGCCCCGGCTGTCGTGCCCGGCCCCAAGAATGACAAAACCCGCCGAAGCGGGCCTTGCAGAAGAGCAGGATGCCGGATCAGGCAGCGTTGCGGCGGCGCATGAAGCCCGCGCCAAGCAGACCCAGGCCCACCAGAGCCAGGGTGCCCGGCGACGACACGGTGCCGACACCAGTGCCCACGCCCAGCAGCTTGATCGCGTCAGTGCCCGTGGTGAAACCAGCCCCACCGAAGCCACTGTTGTAAGCCGAGATCAGCCAGTAGCTCGAGCTGGCATTGCCGGCGTTGAAGCTGTTGAAGGTCGCGTTCACGTCGCCAGTGCCGCCACCGTCGATCAGCGACACCAGCTGCCAGTTGCCGCCGGCAGCCACCATGTTGCCTGCGGTCTTGGCGAGGATCGAGCTCTCCACCGTGGCCTGGGTGGCGTTGGAAGCGCCGATCCAGCGCAGGATCTGGAAGTCACCATCGGGCTGGCTCCAACCCACGGTGAGGCTCTTCAGGATCTCCGAACTGGTGAAGCTCAGCAGCATGGCGTCAATACCGGTGCCGCTGTTGTCCATGGCGTGGTTCGGTGCGGTGCCGTCGCGGGTTTCCGTCTGGTTGTACACCGCCACGCCATTGCCGGACTGGTCGTTCACGGCCGCCGTTGCGAAGGTCGACGACGCACCCGTCGTGCTGTAGGCGCGCAATGACAGGTCGACCGTCGTGCCGCTGGGCTGCTGGGTGCAGCCGATCACGTTGCCGATGTTGGTGCTGGTGCCCGTGTTGTTGACCGCGAAGCTGCCCGTGCACGAGCCCGCCGGGTTGCGGTCAGCGAAGTTCCAGGTCTTCACCTGGGCGGAGGCCGAGCCACAAAAGGCGGCCAGCGAAGCCACGGCCAGCAGGGCGGAGAAACGGGTGGTGCTCATGGTGAAACCTTTGCGAGATACCCATACAGGGTGTTGTCAGTGAGACAGCAACCATTGGGCCAAACCAGAAAAACCCTTTTGAATCAACAGCTTGGGTAAGTTGATTGAGGTTGAATGTGCCGAAGTGTAAGTGTCCCCGACAGGCTGCCGATCCCCGAAATGGGGGTCAACGCAGCGTGGCGAGCAGTTGTTCCGCCTCGGGCCGGTGGCTCAGGCCGCTGTTGGGTGCCAGCGCTGCCGTCAGCTCGGTGCGGGCCTCGCCGCCGCGGCCCAGCGCCGCCAACACGCTGGCCAGGTAGAAGCGGGTGTCGGCGTTGCCAGGCTCGCGCAGCCGGGCATCGCGCAGCAGCTGGATCGCCCGGTCGTTCTGGTTCGCCTTGAAGGCGGCCCAGCCGGTGGTGCCGATGATGTGGGGCGCGCCGGGCGCTGCGGCCAGGGCCTGTTCCGCCACTTTCAGGGCGCCCGGGTCGTTTTGACGCAGCAGCACGTGGGCGAGGTTGTTCAGCGCGTCTGCATCGCGGGCGTCGGTCTTGAGCAGGGTCTCGTAGCTGCGCCGAGCTGCAGCCAGGTTCCCTTGGTTGAACTGGGTGTCGCCCAGCGCGCGCCACATCACGAGGTCGCGCGGCTGCTTGGCCACCCATTGTTCGGCCAGGCGCACGGCCGCTGCCGGATCGCGCCGCATCTGGGTGGAGAACAGGCGCAGCATGCTCGACGCGGACCTGTCGAGCTCGTGGGCGCGCTGGTGCTCGGCCAGGGCCACGTCGAGCTGGTTGCGGGCCAGCGCCAGGTCGCCTGCCAGAGCCCATCCTTGCCCGGAACGCGGTGCCAGGGTCTTGATGCGCTTGATGCGACCCTCGGCCGGAGCCCATTCGGACTGGCGGATCTCGCCTTCCACCCGCAAGGCCAGCGCCGGTACGTGGTCGGGGCGCTCGGCGAGGGCCTTGTCCAGAGTGTGCGCCGCCGCCTGGGGCGCGCCGGCCTGGAGTTGAAGCGCGCCGATCAAGGTGAGCTGCGGCACGTTGAAGCCGGCAGTCGTGGCGGCGCGGACCAGGACCGTGCGGGCCGCCGCGGCGTCGCCCGCCGCCAGGGCCAGGCGGCCGGCCAGCGTGAGCGTGGGCACGGCATCCGGGGCTTTGGCCTGCGCGCTTTTGAGCGCCTCCTGGGCCAGCGGCAGTTGCCCCCTGCGCAGCTGGAACTCGGCCAGCGCCAGCGCTGGCCCGATGTTGTTGAGCCCCGAGACTTCATTGGCCCGGCTGTACCAGCGCTCGGCCTGGTCGGGCTTGCCCAAGAGCTCGTACACCTCGGCAATCGCCGCAAGTGCGTCCAGGTCCTTGTTGTTGCGTGCGAGCGCCGCGTCCAGAACCTGGGCGGCGCGAGCGTACTGGCGTGTGTCGATGTCCAGGCGCGCGAGCTGGATGCGCGCGGCCTGCAGGTCGGGTTGGGCCTGCAGGGCGGCTTCAAAGGCGGCGCGCGCGCCAACGGTGTCGCCACGCATGCGCTTGGCCTGGCCGTTGAGCAACAGCACCTGCGGCTGGTTCGGGTGCGCCTTGCTCAGGCCCGTGGCCACGCGCAGGGCTGCCGCCGCCTGGCCGCTTTGCACGTACAACGAGCCCAGCGCCAGCGCGGGGGCCAAGGCGGTCGGTGCCTTGGCCACCACGCCTTCGAGTTCGCGGATGGCCTCCGGGTAGCGGCCGGCACCGACCAGGGCCAGCCCCAGGGTGGCTCGCAACTGGGGCTGCTCGCGCACCTTCAGGGCCTCTTGCAGCACCTGCACGGCGCGCGACGCACGGCCCGAGTTCAGGTGGGCGTTGGCCAGCAGCAGCAGGGCTTGGCTGTCGCCGGGCGCCACGCGCAGGTAGCTGTCGAGCACGGTGATGGCGGCGTCCGGGTTGCGCTCGTTCAGGTGGATGTCGGCCAGGACCTTGGCCGCCGGATTGCCGGGTTGGCTGCGCATCACGCCCTCGAAGTAGGGCTTGGCCTTTTCTGGCTGGCCCAGCGCGTGGTGGGCCATGCCGCCGAGCATCTGGGTCTGCGGGCGATAGCGAAGGTACTGAGCCGGGATCGGGTCGATGAGCGCGGTGAGTTCGTTGTAGGCTGCGCGCGCATCGGCCGTGCGGCCCTGGCGTTCCGCGATCTGTGCTTTTAGATAGACGGCGCGCGGTTCGCGGGGCGCAGCCTTCAAGGCCGCAGCCACATCGCCAGCGGCCGGTTCGAGGCGGTTGAAGTCGAGGTGGACGCCAGCCCGCGCCACCAGCGCACCCAGGTGAGCAGGGGCTAGTTGCAGCGCGCGGTCGTAAGCGGCGAGTGCCTTGTTCAGGTCGGGAATGATGTGCAGCGCTTCGCCCCGCACGAAGTGCGACTCGGCCTCGTTCGGCGCCAGCGCCACGCTGCGGTCGGCGGCTGTCAAGCCTTCTTTCAGCTGGCGCATGCGGATGCGCGCCGGCACCTCGGCGCGGAAGCTGCGCGCGTCTGACGCGTTCAGTGTCCGGGCTTCGTCGACGGCGGCCAGCGCGCCCTTGAAGTCGAGCAGATCGGTGGCGGCCGCGGCGCGCCAGATGAGCAGCTCGAAGCGCACCTCCTTGGGCAGCCCCTCCGGCTCGAAGCGTGGATCGGTCAGCACCAGGCCGGGCCGGCCCTGCAGGATGGTGGCCTCGGCCATCGGCACCACGATCTCGGCCCGGTTCACGCCCAGCCGCAGTGCTTCGGCAAAGGCCACTTCGGCTGCGTTGACCTGGCCATCGGACAGCAGGGCCTTGCCCAGCAGCACCTGCGCCGAGAGGTTCTTGCTGTCCAGCTTCAGCACGTTCTTCAGCTGCACCACCGCCCCGACGAAATCCTTCTTGTCGAAACGCTGTAGCGCATCTTCGTAAAACTGCGACGCGCGGGCGGTGGCGTTCTGGGCCGTTGACCAAGGCGTGCAAAGTGCCAGCAGCAGCGCCAGAGACAGACCCGCCAGCGGCCTGTGAAGGCGCGTGCGGGCGGTGTGGCCAGGGGTCTTCGGGGGGGCAGAACGCATGGGCGGGCTCGCAGCGTCGAATGAACCGGTCATGCTAGGCGAACTCGCTCCTGGCATGAGGCCACAATGCGCGACATCTGCCCCGTCGGGAGCTTGTCCCATGCCATTTCCCCTGCCGCTGACGGCCTTTGTGCTGGCCGCCGCCACGCTCACGCTGGCCCCGCTCGCGCCTGCGCTGGCCGCGCCCGCGGCGGCCGGCGCCAAGGGCCTGCCGTCCACCAACGTCGCCTGGCAGCCCGCTGCAGCCGATGCCGACGTCGACCGCGCTTTCACCCAGGCCAAGGCGCAGAACAAGCCCGTGCTGCTGTATTGGGGCGCCACTTGGTGCCCGCCGTGCAACCAGCTCAAGGCGACGCTGTTCAACCGCCAGGACTTCGCCGCCTTGTCCAGGTCCTTCGTCGCCGTGCACGTGGACGGCGACCGGCCCGGCGCGCAGAAGCTCGGCACGCGCTTCAAGGTCAGCGGCTACCCGACGGTGGTGCTGTTCACGCCGCAGGGCCAGGAGATCACGCGCCTGCCGGGCGAGGCCGACGCCGCGCAGGTGATGGCCGTGCTGCAGACCGGCCTGTCCGGCGGCTGGCCGCTGAAGGCCGTGCTGGCCGACGCGCTGGACGGCCGGCCGATCGGCGCCAACGACTGGCGCATGCTGGCCTTCTACTCCTGGGAGACCAGCGAAGAGCAGCTGGTGCCGAAGGCCGAGATTCCCGGCACCCTGGTCCGGCTGGCCGCGGCCAGCCCCGTCGCTGACAGCGAGACCACCACGCGCCTGTGGCTCAAGGCCCTGGCCGCCAGCGACGACGGCAAGGGTGTCAAACCCGACGCCGCGCTGCGCGAGCGCGTGATGCGCGTGCTGGCCGACGCGGCGCAGTCGCGCACGCACATGGACGTGCTGACGAACGGCGCCGACGACATCGTCAAGACGCTCGACGCCGAGGACACCCCCGGCCGGGTGCAGGCCGTGGCGGCCTTCGAGTCCGCGCTCAAGCGCCTGGAAGCCGACACCACGCTGTCGCGCGGCGACCGCATGGGCGCGCTCTACGCCCGCGTGACGCTGGCGCGGCTGGACCAGCCCAAGGACGCCGTGCAGGTGCAGATGCCCGAGGCGCTGCTGAAGGACGTGCGGGAGCACGTGGCCCGCGCCGACCGCGAGATCACCGACGGCTACGAACGCATGGCCGTCATCACTTTTGGCGGCGGCGTGCTGGCGCGCGCCGGCCTGTGGGCCGAGAGCGATGCGCTGCTGAAAGCCAACCTGAGCAAGACGCTGACGCCCTACTACCTGATGAGCCAGCTCGGCGGAAACGCGCGCAAGCTGGGCCGCAACGACGAGGCGCTGAGCTGGTACGCGCAGGCCTTCGACAAGAGCGAAGGCCCGGCGACCCGTGTGCAGTGGGGTGCGGGTTATGTATCGGCGCTGGTCGATCTGGCGCCCCAGGACGCCGCGCGCATCGAAAAGGCCGCCGCGCAGGTGCTGCGCGAGGCCACCCGGGACAGCGGCGCCTTCCAGGGCCGCAGCGTGCGCGGCCTGCAGCGCGTGAGCACCAAGCTGCTGGCCTGGAACGCCGACGGCAAGCAGGCTGCGCCGCTGCGCCGGCTGCAGGCGCAACTGGGCGCCGCCTGCCCCAAGGTGCCCGCCGCCGAGGGCCAGCGTGCGGCCTGCCAGGCGCTGCTCAAACCCGCTGTGAAGAAGTCGGCATGAACGAACTCGACGATCTGGGCCGGGCCCGGCGCCGCCTGGGCGCGCTGCTGGCGGCGTCGCCGCTGGCGGGCGCGCTGGGGGGCGTGCCCTGGGCGGCTGCAGCGCCTGCGGCTGCCGTGGCCACGGCGGCGCCGACCGCCCCGGCGGACGGCAACGGCGGCAACGACTTTGTCGGCCGCTGGGTGCACGCCTTCGCCGCCTACGGCGCGCCCAAGTACGGGCCCGACTACGCGCACTTCGAATACGTCAACCCCGACGCGCCGCGCGGCGGCACGCTGCGGCTGCGCAACCCCGACCGCCGCACCAGCTTCGACAAGTACAACCCCTTCACGACACGCGGCAACGCGCCGGCGGGCGTGCTGATGTGGATGTTCGAGGGCCTTGCGCACCTGTCCGCCGACGAGCCGTCCACGATGTACGGCCTGCTGGCCGAGGCCATGTTCGTGGCGCCAGGCTTCACGTCGGTGAGCTTCCGCATCCGGCCCGAGGCCAGGTTTTCCAACGGCGACCCCGTCACCGCGGCCGACGTGGTGCACAGCTTCAAGGCGCTGTCGGGCAAGGGTGCGGCGCCGTCGTACCAGACCGTGCTGGCTGGCATTGCCGGCGCCGAGGCGATCGACAACCGCACCGTGCGCTTCGACCTGCGAGAGAAGACTCGCGACGTGGTCTTCGTGGCCGGCACCATCCCGGTGTTCAGCCGCAAGTGGGGCGCGGGCAAGAGTCTGGACCAGGTGGTCACCGACTACCCCATCGCCGCCGGCCCCTTCGTGATTGCCAAGGTCGACATGCCACGGCGCATCGAGTTCACACGCAACCCGCACTACTGGGCCGACCGGCTGCCGGTGCGCCGCGGGCACTTCAACTTCGACCGCGTCGTCTACCGCAACTACACCGATCAGCCGGTCTCGCGCGAGGCCTTCAAGGCCGGCGAATTCGACATCCTGAAGGAGTACGGCGCACGCTCCTGGGTGCGGCTGCACAAGGGCGTGAAGTGGGACGACGGGCGCATCGCCAAGCAGAGCTTCGTCACCGGCTACGGGCAGCTGATGCAGATCCACGCGATCAACATGCGCCGGCCCATGTTCCAGGACATCCGCGTGCGTGAAGCCATCGTGCTGACCTACGACTTCGAGAACGTCAACAAGACCGGCCTCTTCAAGCGCGCCAACAGCCTCTTCAACAACAGCATCTTCGCCGCCGAGGGCACGCCCACGCCGGCCGAGTTGAAGCTGCTGGAGCCCTTCCGCGCCGAGCTGCCGCCGCGGGTCTTCGGCCCGGCCTTCGTGGGGCCGCGCACCGACACCGCCCCGGGCGCCTTGCGCGCCAACCTGCTGAAGGCGCGCAGCCTGCTCGAGGAAGCGGGCTGGAAGCTCGACAAGGACAGCGTGCTGCGCAACGCCAAGGGCGAGGCTTTCGAGATCGAATACCTCAGCCCGCGCGACGGCAACAACCTCGACTGGCAGATGCTGCTGAAGAAGCTGGGCATCACGCTGAAGGACCGCGTGGTCGACTTCGCGCTCTACCGCACGCGCCTGGAGAAGTACGACTTCGACATGATCACGCTCGCCGGCGGCGACTTCACTCTGCCCGACGTGGGCACGCTGTCGGCCATCCTGGGCTCCAAGTCGGCCGACGAACCGGGCAACAGCAACTTCCGCGGCGTGAAGAGCCGGGCCATCGACGCGCTGATCGAAACCATCGGCCGTGCCGACACGATGGAGCAGCTGCGCGACGCTGCACGCGCACTCGACCGCGTGGTGACCTGGGGCTTCTATCAGGTGCCCGACCTGTACCTCAACGTCGAGAACATGTCGTACTGGAGCCACCTGGGCATCCCCAAGGTGCAGGCCCGGTACTTCAGCGCCGACACCTACTTCACCGGCATCAACGAGTTCGGCCCCTGGCCGTTGTGGTGCTGGTGGGACAAGCGCCTGGAAGCCGGCGCCAAAGGAAAGAGCTGATGCTGGCCTACATCGTCAAACGCATCCTGCTGATGGTGCCCACGCTGCTGGGGGCGCTGACCATCACCTTCATCGTGATGCAGTTCGTGCCCGGCGGGCCGGTGGAGCAGATCCTGGCCGAGGCGCAGACCGCGCGCAGCGGTGCCGGCGCCGAGGGCGGCGCCTACAAGGCCGGGCGCGACATCGACAAGCAGCGGATCGAAGAGCTCAAGAAGATGTACGGCTTCGACAAGCCCGCGCACGAGCGCTACGTCGAGATGCTGGCCAGCTACGCGCGCTTCGACCTGGGCAAGAGCTTCCTGCAGAACAAGGAGGTCTGGCAGCTGATCAAGGAGAAGCTGCCGGTGTCGATCTCGCTGGGGCTGTGGAGCTTCCTGATCGCGTACGCGATTTCCATCCCTCTCGGCATTGCCAAGGCGGTGCGCGAGGGCTCGCGCTTCGACACCGTGACCACGCTCTTCGTGCTGCTGGGCTTTGCGATTCCCGGCTTCGTGCTCGGGCTGCTGCTGATCGTGCTGTTTGCCGGCGGCACCTACTTCGACTGGTTCCCGCTGCGCGGGCTGACCAGCGACAACTGGGAAGAGCTGTCCTGGCCGGCGCGCATCGCCGACTACTTCTGGCACCTGGCGCTGCCGCTGACCTGCCTGGTGATCGGCAGCTTCGCCACGCTGACCATGCTGACGAAGAACACCTTCGTCGAAGAGATCCGCAAGCAGTACGTGCTGGTGGCGCGCGCCAAGGGCCTGAGCCAGCAGCGCGTGCTCTACAAGCACATCTTCCGCAACGCGCTGATCCCGCTGGTCACCGGTTTCCCCGCCGCCGTGGTGGGCGCGTTCTTCACCGGCGCGCTGCTGATCGAGACGCTGTTCTCGCTGGACGGCCTGGGCCTGCTGGCCTATGAGAGCGTGGTGCGGCGCGACTACCCCGTGGTGCTGGGCTCGCTGTACCTCTTCACGCTGATCGCGCTGGTGGTGAAGCTGGTGTCCGACCTGCTGTACCTGGTGGTCGACCCCCGCGTGCAGTTCGGCAGCGTGGCCAAGTAAGGAGCCGTTGGCATGAGTACCGTCCTCTCCCCCGGCGCCACACCGCTGAACCCGGCTGCCGAGCCGCTGCCTGCGGCCGCGCCGATGTCGCCCAACCAGCGCGCCTGGGCGCGCTTCAAGCGCAACCGCATCGGCTACGTGTCGCTGTGGGTCTTCGTCGTGATGCTGGTGCTGTCGACCTTTGCGGAGCTGCTCAGCAACGACCGCCCGTTCGTCGCGCGCATCGGCGGGCAGTGGCACGCGCCGATGTTCAGCAACCCCACCGAGCAGGCCCTGGGCGGCGACTTCGCCACGCCCACCGACTGGAAGGACCCGCTCATCACCGAGCTGCTGGCCAAGCCCGAGAACTTTGCGCTGATCACGCTGAACCCGCATTCGGCCACGTCCACCGACTACTTCAACAAGGCCCTGCCGCCCTCGCCGCCCAGCGGCGCCAACTGGCTGGGCACCGAGGGCAACGGCCGCGACATGGTGGCGCGGCTGCTGTACGGCTTTCGCGTCAGCATCTGGTTTGCGCTGGCGCTCACGCTCACCGGCACGCTGATCGGCATGGCCGCCGGCGCGGTGCAGGGCTACTTCGGCGGCAAGGTCGACCTGGTGCTGCAGCGCTTCATCGAGATCTGGGGTTCGGTGCCCGAGCTGTACCTGCTGATCATCTTCGCGTCGATCTTCGAGCCCTCGCTGCTGCTGCTGCTGATCCTGCTGAGCCTGTGGGGCTGGATGGGGCTGTCGGACTACGTGCGTGCCGAGTTCCTGCGCAACCGTGGCCTCGAATACGTCAAGGCCGCGCGTGCCCTGGGCCTGAGCAACACGCAGATCATCGTGCGCCACGTGCTGCCCAACTCGCTCACGCCGGTGATCACCTTCCTGCCCTTCCGCATGAGCGGCGCGATCCTGGCGCTGACCTCGCTGGACTTCCTGGGCCTGGGCGTGCCCAGCAGCGTGCCGTCGCTGGGCGAGCTGCTCAAGCAGGGCAAGAACCAGCTCGACGCCTGGTGGATCATCGTGCCGACCTTCCTGCTGCTGGTGCTGACGATGATGCTGCTGACCTTCATCGGCGACGCGCTGCGCGACGCCTTCGACACCCGAAAGTCCTGATCATGGCCGCACCCCTGTTGGAAGTGGACCGGCTGACGGTGCGCTTCGGCCCCAGCACCGTGGTCAGCGACGTGTCCTTCAGCATCGCCACCGGCGAGAAGTTCGCGCTGGTGGGGGAGTCGGGATCGGGCAAGAGCATCACGGCCCTCAGCGTGCTGCGGCTGGTGGACATGGCCAGCACCAGCGGCGCCATCCGCTTCGAGGGGCAGGACCTGGTGCAGGCCACCGAGCAGCAGATGCGCGGCCTGCGCGGCAGCCGCATCGGCATGATCTTCCAGGAGCCGATGACCGCACTGAACCCGCTGTACACGGTGGGCAACCAGATCGGCGAGGTGCTGGAGCTGCACGAGGCGCTGCGCCCCAACGCGGCCCGCGCGCGCGCCATCGAGCTGCTGGCGCGCACCGGCATCCCCGAGCCCGAGAAGCGCGTCGACGCCTACCCGCACCAGCTCAGCGGCGGCCAGCGCCAGCGCGCGATGATCGCCATGGCGCTGGCCTGCAGGCCGCGCCTGTTGATCTGCGACGAGCCCACCACCGCGCTCGACGTCACCATCCAGGCGCAGATCCTGGCGCTGCTGGACGAACTGCAGGCCGAGATGGGCATGGCGCTGCTGTTCATCACGCACGACCTGAACCTGGTGCGCCGCTTCACGCACCGCGTGGGCGTGATGGAGCGCGGCAAGCTGGTGGAGCTGGGTGCCACGGCCACGGTCTTCGGCGACCCGCAGCACGCGTACACGAAGAAGCTGCTGGCCAGCCGCCCCGAGCGCGTGGTGCAGCCGGTGCCGGCCGACGCGCCGGTGCTGGTTCGCGGCGACGCGGTGGCCGTGAGCTTTGCCTTCAGCGAGGGCTGGTTCCGCACGCGGAAGTTCCGCGCCGTCAAGGGCACCACGCTGGAGCTGAAGCGCGGCGAGACGCTGGGCATCGTGGGCGAATCGGGCTCCGGCAAGACCACGCTGGGCATGGCGCTGCTGGCGCTGCAGGGCCTGGCGTCGGGCTCGGTCAGCCTGGGCGCCGAGCGCATCGACAACGCCGACCGCCAGCACCTGCGCGCGATGCGCAAGCGCATGCAGGTCGTCTTCCAGGACCCGTTTGCGAGCCTGTCGCCACGCATGACCATCGGCCAGATCGTCGGCGAAGGTCTGGCGCTGCACCAGCCCGAGCTGGACAAGGCCGCGCGCGAGCAGCGCGTGCTGGAGATGCTGGACGAGGTGGGTCTGTCCGAGCGCTTCGGCGTGGCCGGCGTGCTGCAGCGCTACCCGCATGAATTCAGTGGCGGCCAGCGCCAGCGCATCGCCATCGCCCGTGCGGTGGTGCTGCGGCCCGAGGTGCTGGTGCTGGACGAACCCACCTCGGCGCTCGACGTGTCGGTGCAGCAGCAGGTGTTGCGGCTGCTGGCCGACCTGCAGCAGCGCTACGGCATGAGCTACGTCTTCATCAGCCACGACCTCGCGGTGGTGCGTGCCATGTCGCACCGCGTGATGGTGATGAAAAACGGCGACGTCGTCGAAGAAGGCGAATCCGAGTCCTTGTTTGCAGCGCCGCAGCATGCCTACACGCAGGAGTTGCTGGCGGCAGGGCACTTGTGAGCCCCCAAGCTCGCTTTCGCTCGCTACCCCCCAAGGGGGCCGTTCGCCAGCGGCCCGGCAAAGCCGGTTCCGCGGCTTGCGCTTGATCGAGGCTGCTGGCTCGGGGCTGCTTGATCGGGGTCCGGGCTACTTGATCAGGCCTTCAGCCTTCATCGCTGCCTGCACCGCGGGGCGTGCCGCCACCCGCGCCATGAAGGCCGACAGGTGCTTCAGCCCGCCGATGTCCACCCCCACGTGTCGGCCCCAGCCGGCCACCGTGAACAGGTAGCCGTCGGCCACCGTGAAGGTCTCGCCCATCAGGTGGAGCTTGCCTTCGAGCTGCGTGTCGACCCAGGCCAGCCGGTCGGCCAGCTTGGCGCGCGCCAGGGTCTTGGCCTCTTCGGGCATGGCCGGGTTGAACAGCGGCGAGAAGCCCTTGTGCAGCTCGGTCGTGATGAAGTTGAGCCACTCCATCAGGCGGTAGCGCGCCATCGTGCCTGCGGCCGGGGCCAGCCCGCTGGCGGGCACCTGGTCGGCGATGTACTGCACGATCACCGGGCCTTCGCTCAGGCGCTGGCCGTCGTCCAGTTCGAGCAGCGGCACGTAACCCTTGGGGTTGACGGCGTAGAAGTCGCTGCCGTCGGCGAGCTTGTGCGTCTTGGTGCTGGCCAGCGCCAGCTCGAAGGGCAGGCCGGCCTCGCGTAGCGCGATGTGCGGGCTGAGCGAGCAGGCGCCGGGACTGTAGTAGAGCTTGGTCATGCAAGGGTCTCCTGGTGAGGTTCGACGGGTCGAGCGGGGGACGATACCCAAGCGGCGTGGTCCGGCCTTGCGGACGTTTCAAGACAGCGTTCAAAAGCGGGCGGGCCCGCAGTCGATACTGCAGGCACAGATCCACCCAGCCCCAGGAGCCGCCATGCCCCGCCCCGTGCTCGACGAATCCAGAATCCATCCCGCCGTGCGCGAGACGGTCGCCCGCCACCACCTCGACACGGTGCAGGAGGTGGAGGCCGCCGTGGCGCAGCACGCCGTGGTGGTGGTGGGCATGCGCCAGAACCCCTACCCCCGCAAGGCGCGCAAGGCCCTGGCTGCGGCGGGCGTCGCCCATCACTATCTGGAGTACGGCAGCTACTTTGCCGACTGGCGCCGCCGCAACGCGCTGAAGATGTGGAGCGGCTGGCCGACGATGCCGATGGTGTTCGTGAAGGGCACGCTGGTGGGCGGCGCCGACGACCTGGTACGCCTGATCGACAGCGGCGAGCTGAAGCGCCTGCTCGGCTGAAGGCGGCGGCGGTGCGCCCGCGCCGCAGAATGCGCCGCATGAGCCCTCACCTTCTCCTCAAGGCCGCGCTGGCCGCTGCGCTGCTGGCCGCGGTGCTGCCGCTGCACGCTGCCGATGCCCGCCCCGGGCTGCAGCCCTGCCGCCTGCAGGGCGTGGAGCACGACGCCTGGTGCGGCGTGCTGAAGCGCCCGCTCGATCCGGCAAGCCCCACCGGCACGCAGATCGAGGTGCACTACGCGGTGCTGCCCGCGCTGGCACGCAACCGCAAACCCGACCCGGTGATGTTCTTTGCGGGCGGGCCCGGGCAGAGCGCCATCGAGCTGGGTGGCAGCGTGGCGCGCCTGCTGGCGCGGCTGGCGTACCGGCGCGACATCGTACTGATCGACCAGCGCGGCACCGGCCGCAGTGCCTCGCTGGCCTGCCCCGAGGTGCCGGCCACCGCGCCGCTGGCGCCGCAGGCCAATCCGGCCCGGCAGCTGCAACGTGTGCAGGCCTGCCTGGCTGCGCTGCAGGCGCTGCCGCACGGCGACCTGCGCCACTACAGCACCTGGGTGGCCATGCAAGATGCCGACGCGGTGCGCCAGGCGCTGGGGGTGGCGCAGGTCAACATCGTCGGCGGCTCCTACGGCACGCGGGCGGCGCTGGAGTACATGCGCCAGTTTCCGCAGGCCGTGCGGCGGGCCGTGATCGACGGCGTGGCGCCGCCCGACATGGTGCTGCCGGCGGCGCTGTCCACCGACACGCAGGCCGCGCTGGACGCCGTGCTCGCGGCCTGCGAGGCGCAGCCGGCCTGCCGCCAGCGTCACCCGGCCTTGCGCGACGACTGGCGGCGCCTGCTCGCCGGCCTGCCGCGCGATGTGAGCGTGGCGCACCCGATGACTGGCGCGATCGAGCGCGTGACCTTCACGCGCGAGTGGGTGCTGAGCCTCGTGCGTGCGCCGCTGTATGCGCCCGCGCTGGCTGCCGCGCTGCCGCTGGCGGTGAGCGACGCGGCCGCGGGACGCTTCGAGCCGCTGCTGGGCCTGGCCTCGGCCGTGGGTGGCCGCGGTCCCGGGCGGCTCAGCGAAGGCATGCACTACTCGGTGGTGTGCGCCGAGGACCTGCCGCGCGCTGCGCTGGCATCCGATGCCCCGGGCATCGACTTCGGCACCGGCTCCGTCGCCCAGTACCAGCGTGTGTGCGCCACCTGGCCGCGCGGTGACGTGCCGGCGGCCTTCTACCAGCTGCCGGCTGCGCCGTCGGCGACGCTGGTGCTGTCGGGCGGCGCCGACCCGGTGACCCCGCCGCGGCACGGCGAGCGCGTGGCCGTGGCGCTGGGCGCACAGGCCCGGCACGTGGTGGTGCCGCAGGCCGGCCACGGGGTGATGGGGCTGGCCTGCATGCGCGACGTGCTGCACCGCTTCATCGACGCCGAGCGCGACGCCGACGCGCTGAAGGTCGACGCCGGCTGCGCTGCCGCGATCCCGCGGCCGCCGGCCTTCCTGCCTTTTGCGTCCGGGGCGACGGCACCCAAGGAGTCCACCCCGTGATCGAAGTGCAGCAGCTCACCAAGTCCTTCACCACCGGCCGTGGCCGCCAGCGCCGCACGGTGCAGGCCGTGGCCGGGGTGGACTTCACGGCCGCCAACGGCTGCATCACCGGGCTGCTGGGGCCCAACGGCGCGGGCAAGACCACCACGCTGCGCATCGCCGCCGCGCTGCTGGAGCCCGACAGCGGCGCGGTGCGCGTGGACGGCATCGAAGTGGCGCGCCGGCCCTCGGCCGCGCTGGCCCGCATGGGCATGCTCAGCGACGCGCGCGGCCTGTACCCGCGGCTGACGGCGCGCGAGAACATCGTCTACTTCGGCCGCCTGCACGGCATGAGCGCGGCGGCGGCCTCGCAGCGCGCCGAGGCGCTGGCCGAGGTGCTGGACATGAAGCCGCTGCTGGAGCGCCGCACCGAGGGCTTCAGCCAGGGCGAGCGCATGAAGACCGCGCTGGCCCGCGCGCTGGTGCACGACCCGGCCAACATCGTGCTGGACGAACCCACCAACGGCCTGGACGTGCTGGCCACGCGCGCGCTGCGCGAGGCGCTGCGCCGGCTGCGCGACGATCACGGCAAGTGCATCGTCTTCTCCACGCACATCATGCAGGAGGTCGAGCGCCTGTGCGACCACGTGGTGGTGGTCTCGCACGGCCGCACGGTGGCCGCCGGCAGCGTGCAGCAGCTGATGGCGCAGGCCGGCTGCGACGACTTCGAGGAAACCTTCGTGAAGCTGGCCTTCGGTCCGCCGCCGCGGGCGCCTGACGAGGCGTCCGGGCCGCTCTTGGCGCGCGTGCTGCAGGGCGGTGCCGCATGATGGGCGCCGCCTGGAGTGTCTACCGCAAGGAGCTCGTCGACGCGCTGCGCGACCGCCGCACGCTGCTGATGGTGCTGCTGAGTTCGGTGGCCATCGGGCCGCTGGTGCTGATGCTCGTCAGCAGCCTGGTGGCGGGCGTCGAGAAGCGGGCCGAGGCGCGCGAGGTGGTGGTGCTGGGCATCGAACACGCGCCCACGCTGCGCAACTTCTTCGAGCGCCAGACCTACACCGTGCGCACCGCGCCCGAGGGCCACGAGCAGGCGCTGCGCGACAGCAAGCTGGGCGAGCCGGTGCTGGTGATCCCGCCCGGCTTCGAGGCCGACCTGGCGCGTGGTGAGCCGCCGGTGCTGGAGCTGGTGTCGAGCGCCGCCAACCAGCGCTCGCAGACCGGCACGGGCCCGGTGCTGCGCCTGCTGCGCGCCTTCAACCAGGAGCAGGCAACGCTGCGCCTGGCGGTGCGCGGCGTGGCGCCGGCCGCGCTGGAGACGGTGCGCGTGGAAGAGCGCGACCTGGCCGACCCGGCCACGCGCGCGGCGCAGCTGGCCACGATGGTGCCGTTCTTCGTGCTGATGGCGGTGCTGTACGGCGCGCTCAATGCCGCGCTGGACACCACCGCGGGCGAACGGGAGCGCGGCTCCCTCGAGCCGCTGCTGATGAACCCGGCGTCGCGCTTGTCGCTGGTGCTGGGCAAGTGGGGCGCGGTGACCAGCGTGGGCCTGCTGATCGCGGTGCTGTCGTGCCTGAGTTTCCTGCCCGGTCAGTGGCTGCTGCGCAGCGAGGCGCTGGCGGCGATGTTCCGCTTTGGCATCGGCGAGGCGGCGGCCTTCATCGCGCTGCTGCTGCCGCTGGCCGGCGCGCTGGCCGCGCTGTTGATGGCCATTGCCATCCGCTGCAAGAGCTTCAAGGAGGCACAGGCCAACACCACGGTGCTGCTGCTGGTGGTGTCGATGCTGCCGCTGGTGACGCTGTTCAACCAGGAGGGCACGGCGCCCTGGCATCTGTGGGTGCCGGCGCTGGCGCAGACGACCCTGATGGGACGGGTGCTGAAGGGCGAAGACCTGGCCTGGATGGACGTGGGCACCGCCACCGCGGCGTGTGTGCTGCTGACCGTGGCAGGCGTCGTGTACGTGAGCCGAACGCTGCGCAGCGCGGCGCTCAAGTGAGCGTCGCGCTGCGTTTGGGGGACTTTCATCCCGGTGTTTGCGCCGGCCTCAGGGGCCGGTGCGGGGCCTGAGGATCAGGCGCCGCTGAACAGCCATTCCATGACTGCATTCCAACCACCGCCGCGAGGAAAAGACATGTTGAGCTCCTGTTGAAAAATCAGGGACCTGGTTAGGCCTTGAGATGTATTTCAACAAGAAGCGACGCCGTTGCGTAGCTGTGTGCCTTTGTAGCTTGACAGCGCGTCAACCCCGTGTTTGGAGGGTTAGATAAGGCCGAGCGAAATGGCTTTCAGAATGGCCATGTGCTTGCTGGACACGGCCAGTTTGCGCATCGCGTTGCGCAGGTGGTAGTTCACGGTGTGTTCACTCATGGCCAGGATCTGCCCCACGGCCCAGGCCGACTTGCCCTCACGCGTCCACTGCAGCACTTCACGTTCCCGCGTGGTCAGGTGCGGCATCGGGGACGGCGGAGCGGCTTCGGGCAGCAGCACGCGCACGGCGGTCTCTTGTGCGTACACGGCCAGCAACTGCAGGTCGGCGAGCAAGCGCGTGAGCGTGCTGTCTTCGGTGGGCAGGGGTTCGTCGCGATCGACGCCCAGCAGGAAGTGGCGCCCGGCGGGCATGTGCAAGGCCATCGAGATGCCGGTGCGGTAGCCGTAGGCCGCCTGCTCTTCCCACAGATCGGCGGCGTTTTCCTCGATGTAGAGCGACTGGTCGTAGACGAAGGGCGTGCTGGTGGCCTTGAGGCGCCGGAACACCGGGTCGCGTTGGGTGTTCTCGAAGTGGCGCGAGGCGTCGAGAAAGGCTTCGGGCGTGTTGCCGATCATCACGAACAGCGACTTCTCGCCCGGTTGGTCCACGGCCAACGCGGCCGACACGAAGCCGAAGTTCAAGTTCTGCGCGAAGCGCAGCAGGCGCTGTTCGAAGGTCGCCCGATCAGGAGACGCGCCGACTTCGAGATAGTCCTGATGCTTCATCGGGAGCCAGAGTACATCGTCAAGGTTTGTAGGTTGCGCGATTCCGGGTGCGTGGCGACCATGCGAGCACAAACAGTCAGTGGAGTGCTCATATGGGTCTGCAGTCTTGGATGATCAAATCGTGGCCGATTATTGAATGGTTCCCTCCTCGGTTGGATGACGAATGGCCTTCGTTCCTGCACATGAGTACACAGGTGCGGCAGGAGCGACAGGGCGCGGAGCCTTGCGCCGGCAGCACGGTGTGGGTGGGGAACATCGGCTCGGCGTATGCAGGCCTGGCCTGGGAGTGGGTGGAGTTGCGGCCGGGTGTGCTGATGCTGGCCGATCCGAACTCCATCACGAGCAACATCTGCGTGCTCGGCGGCGGTGGCCGGGTGCAGGGCGCGCTGCCGACCACGGTGAGTCTGAACCGCATCCTCCACCAGCTGCCTTGGCAGGGACCCGTGGGCGAGGTGCTGGCAGTGGCGCGCAGCGCGGCACTGGAGCCCGGCAAGCCGGGCCTGAGTGCAGAGGCCGCGCGTGCCTCCGACGCATTTGCGGCCTGAGCGGCGTGCCGGTCGGTGCCGGGCGCTAGCAGCTCGCTGCGAGGCTTGGCACTACAAGACTTGATAGGTTCGCACCGCCGGCAATGGTGGTGCAATGGATGCACTGTCTGGCGCGTGAGCGCGGGTCAGTGTCATGCCCCGGTCGTGTTGGTGATCATGGCCCGGGTCTTTTGGCGCACGAACTGCGGTCCCTCTTGCAAACGTGTGCTTGGCGCCATCCGCAACGGATGGCGCCAATTTTTTGTCGATCGATCGCCTCAGCGCGACTTCATCGGGCAGGTGTTGAAGCCCAGCACGGTGTACAGCGGACAGGTGGCTAAGGCCCCGGTCAGCACCGGCACGATGCCGATCCAGCCCCAGGCACCGATGGTGCCCGTGACGGCCAGTGCGATCAGCACGAGGCCGAGCACGATGCGCAGGAGGCGGTCGATGCCGCCGACGTTGGTCTTCATGGGTTCTCTCCTTCGGTGGGGTGGCGGCCGCAGGGCCGATGCCTTGCAGTGTGGGTACCGCGGCGGCTGCGGTCGGTGACCTGGGTCACCGGGCGGCTTGTCCCAGGTCAAGCGCGGCTCGGTCGATGCCCCAGTGGTCGTTCAGGGTGCTGAGCCCGCCGGCGGTGCAGTGCCGGCGGCGAGGGCCCGCAGCGCAACGGCGTCGATCACGTCGATGCGCTCGCGGGACAGTCGCACCCATCCGGCACGGTCGAAGCGGCCGAGCAGGCGCGACACGATTTCACGCACGGTGCCGAGTTCGTCGGCCAGCCCCTGGTGTGTGGCATGCACGGTGCTGCCGTGGCCGAGCAAGGCGTGGGCGAGTCGCTGGTCCAGGCGCTGGAAGGCCACGGCCTCGGCCAGCGCCATCAGGTCGGCCAGGCGGTCGGCGAAGACGCCGAAGACGTGGCGGCGAAAGGGTTCGTGGGCGCACCAGGCCTCGAAGCCTGCGGGGCCCAGCAGCACCAGTTCGGTGGGCTCGGTGGTCTGGCCGTGGGCCGACAGGGTGGCGTGGCCGAACAGGCAGGACGTGGACACCACGCAGAGCTCCCCGGGTGTCACGCGGTACAGCTCCAGCCGTCGGCCGGTGGGCGAGCCGCGAGCGACGCGGATGCTGCCGCTCAGCAGCAGCGGGAAGCCTTGGCAGGGCGCGCCTTCGTCGAACAGCAGGCAGCCCGCCGGCACCCTGATCAGCTGCGCCTGCTGGCTGAGCCCGGCCTGCAGGGCAGGCGCCGGCAAGGTCTGCAGCGCCGGGTACAGCGCCAGCAGCCGCGAGGTGTCGGCCGGCTTCATCGGCGGGCCAGGGCCGGTTGCGTGAGGGCCTCCAGGCGGCCCAGCCATGCCAGGGCTTGAGCGCGGCTGTTGCCGCACATCTCGGCCATCGGACGCAGGGACGCGCACACCGCGGGCCGCTCGGGCTGGCCGAACAGGCGGCAGCGCTGCTGCTCGTCGAGCTGCACGCAGGGCGCGCCCGCAGGCTTGCCCTGCGGCATGCCGGGGATCGGCGAGCTGATGGACGGCGCGGTGCAGCACGCGCCGCAGTCGGGGCGGCAGTCCATCGGGTGATGCTATCCGGGGGATCGGCCGAAGTGATCGATCGGGCCTGTCGAGAGGCTGACAATTGCGAACAGGAATTGTTCGCATTGGAGATCGGCATGGCCAAGTCAGCTTCTTTTGGTGTCTTGCACCTCGGCATCGCCTTCGGCGTCAGCTTTGCGCTCACGGGCAGCGTGGCGATCGCCGGTGCCATCACGCTGGTGGAGCCGGTGGTGAACACCGTCGCACATTACTTCTTCGACCGGTGGTGGGATGGGCGTCGGCAGCCGCTGGCACAGGGGGTGGCTCCGTAGAATCGCAGCCCTCATGCTGCACCCTCAAGAATTCGACGTCATCGTGGTGGGCGGCGGTCACGCCGGCACCGAAGCCGCGCTGGCCGCTGCCCGCATGGGGTGCACCACCCTGCTGCTGACGCACAACATCGAGACGCTGGGGCAGATGAGCTGCAACCCCAGCATCGGCGGCATCGGCAAGGGCCACCTGGTCAAGGAGATCGATGCGCTCGGCGGCGCCATGGCGCAAGCCACCGACGAGGCGGGCATCCAGTTCCGCATCCTGAACGGCAGCAAGGGTCCTGCGGTGCGGGCCACGCGCGCGCAGGCCGATCGCGTGCTTTACAAGGCGGCCATCCGGCATCGGCTGGAGAACCAGCCGAATCTCTGGCTCTTTCAGCAGGCCGTGGATGACCTGATGCTCGAAGGCGACCGTGTGGTGGGCGCTGTCACGCAAGTGGGCGTCCGCTTCAGGAGCCGCGCCGTGGTGCTGACGGCGGGCACGTTCCTGGACGGTCGCATCCACGTGGGCCTGCAGAACTACAGCGCCGGCCGCGCAGGCGACCCGCCGGCGGTGAGCCTGTCGGCGCGCCTGAAGGAGCTGAAGCTGGCGCAGGGCCGGCTGAAGACCGGCACGCCGCCGCGCATCGACGGGCGCTCGATCGACTTTTCAAAGCTTGAAGAGCAGCCGGGCGACCTGGATCCGGTGCCGGTGTTCAGCTTTCTGGGCCAGGCCGAGCAGCACCCGCGGCAGGTGCCGTGCTGGATCACGCACACCAACGAGCGCACGCACGCCATCATCCGCAGTGGCTTCGATCGCAGCCCGATGTTCACCGGTGTCATTGGGGGCGTAGGCCCGCGTTACTGCCCGAGCATCGAGGACAAGGTCAATCGTTTTGCCGACAAGGACGCGCACCAAATCTTCCTGGAGCCCGAAGGCCTGACCACGCACGAGTTCTATCCCAACGGGATTTCGACCTCCCTGCCCTTCGATGTGCAGCTGGCGGCGGTGCAGTCGATGGCCGGGCTGGAGCACGCACACATCCTGCGGCCTGGCTACGCCATCGAGTACGACTACTTCGATCCGCGCGAGCTGCGGCCCAGCTTCGAGACACGCGCGATCCACGGGCTCTTCTTCGCGGGGCAGATCAACGGCACCACCGGCTACGAAGAGGCGGCGGCGCAAGGCTTGTACGCCGGTGTCAATGCCGCCCTGCAGGTGCGGGGTCAGCCCGCGTGGCTGCCGCGGCGCGACCAGGCTTATCTGGGTGTGCTGGTGGACGACCTGGTCACCAAGGGCGTCACCGAGCCCTACCGCATGTTCACGAGCCGGGCCGAGTACCGGCTGCAGCTGCGCGAAGACAACGCCGACCTCCGCCTGACCGAAGCCGGGCGTGAGCTGGGCCTGGTGGACGACCAGCGCTGGGCTGCGTTCACGTTGAAGCGAGAACGCCTGGAGCGTGAGCTGCAGCGTTTGCGCAGCACCTGGCTGCGGCCTGCCACGCTGCCCACGGCGCACGCTGAGCGCCTGCTGGGCAAGGCGCTGGAGCACGAATACTCGCTGGCCGATCTGCTGCGACGCCCGGGGGTGGGCTTTGATGCCGTCTGTGAAGCCGCCAGCATTGCCCGGCACCCCGACGCTGTTTCACGTGAAACATTGCGCGGCGAGTTCGGCGCGCTGCAGGCCGATGTGATCATCGAGCAGGCAGAGATCGGCATCAAATATGCGGGCTACATCGACAAGCAGATCGACGAGGTCGAGCGCGCGGCCAGCTTCGAGGAACTGAAGCTGCCGGACGATCTGGACTACGCCCAGGTGGCGGCACTGTCCTTCGAGGTTCGGCAGACACTGAGCCGGCATCGCCCGGTCACCTTGGGCCAGGCTTCGCGCATGTCCGGCGTCACGCCGGCCGCCATCTCGCTGTTGCTGGTGCACCTGAAAAAGGGTCGCTTCAAGGGCATGGGCCAGGTGGTGACGGCGGACAAGGCCTGATCCGTGACCGACGCGCTCACGTCGCTCACGACGGCCCTGAACCTGGAGACCAGCCCCCGTCAGACCCAGGCCCTGCTGGACTATCTGGCCCTGCTGCAGCGCTGGAACGCCACCTTCAACCTGACGGCGGTGCGGGACCCCCAGGCGATGCTGATCCAGCACCTGGCGGACTGCCTGGCTGTCGTGCGTCCGGTCCAGCGCGAATTGCCCACCGGCCGCTTGCTGGACGTGGGCAGTGGCGGCGGCCTGCCGGGCGTCGTGCTGGCCATCATGCTGCCGACCCTGTCCGTGACTTGCGTCGACGCCGTCGGCAAGAAGGCCGCATTCATCCGGCAAGTGGCCAGCACGCTGGCGCTGCCCAACCTCCATGCCCTTCACGCCCGTGTTGAAAAGCTGCAGGGCGAGCCTTTCGATCTGATCACCTCGCGCGCCTTCGCCTCGCTGGCCGACTTCATCGCCCTCACGGCGCCTTTGCTGGCGCCGAAGGGTCGGTGGGTGGCCATGAAAGGCAAGGCGCCCACGGCCGAGCTGGCCGCACTGCCCGCCGGCACGGAGGTGTTTCACGTGGAACATCTGACCGTCCCGCATCTCGACGCTGAGCGTTGCCTGGTGTGGATGCGCCCGAACCCCACCCTGGAAACCCCCGCATGACCTGCCTGCGCCACCTGCCCTTGACTCTGGCTTTTGCCGCCGGCGCGCTTCTGCCCGTCGTTGCCCCCGCACAAACCGCCGCCCCGACAGCCCCGCTGCGCGCACTGCCCAGCCTCGACGTGCCCAGCTACATGGGCACCTGGTACCAGGTGGCCTGGTTCCCCAACCGCTTCCAGAAGCAATGTGTCAGCGACACCCAGGCCAGCTACCGGCAGTTGGCTGGGGGCCAGGTCGAAGTCATCAACCGTTGCAAGCTGGCCGACGGCCGCAGCGACGACGTCACCGGCCTGGCGCGACCAGCCAACTCGGTGCTGCGCGGCAACCGCCTGGAGCCGGCCACGCTGGAGGTGAGCTTCCTGCCGCCGCTGCTGCGCTGGCTGCCGATCTGGGGCAGCTACTGGGTGATCCAGCTGGCCGACGACGGCCGCTACGCGGTGATCAGCGAAGCCGAGCGCGAGTACCTCTGGGTGCTGTCGCGCACGCCGACACTGCTGCCGGCCGACGAAACTGCGATACGCTCCCAACTCGTCCAGCAGGGTTTTGACCTGGCCCGCTGGCAAGCCCACCCGCACACGACACCCGCCGCAGTCTCGCGCTGACCCGGCGCGGCCTGTCGAGAGAAAGTCCTGCCATGCTCGGCATTGCCGACTTCGGTGCGTTCTGCGCCGCCATCCTGCTGTTCCTGGCCCTGCCCGGCCCGGGTACCTTCGCCCTGCTCACGTCCACCGGCCACGGCGGACTGCGCGCTGGTGCCGGGGCCACGCTGGGTGTGATCGTGGGCGACCAGGTGCTGCTGTGGCTGGCCGTGGCCGGCGTGGCCGCGCTGCTGGCTGCCAACCCGGCGCTCTTCAAGCTGGTGCAGTACGGTGGCGCGGCCTACCTGGGCTGGATCGGCATCAAGCTCGTCCTGGCCAAGCCCGGCGCCGCCTCGCCGATCCGCATCGAGCCCCGGCATTACGCACGGCAGGCGTTTTTCATCACGCTGCTCAACCCCAAGGCCATCGTGTTCTACATGGCCTTCTTTCCGCTGTTTATCGATCCCGCCCAGCACCGCGGCCTGCTCACGTTCGGGGCCATGGCCGTCACCATCGCCGTGCTCACGGCCGCCTACGGCCTGCTGCTGTGCGCCTTTGCCAACGCGGTCAGCACCCAGGTGCGGGCCCATCGTCGCCTGGCCCAGGCGCTGCAGAAGCTGGCGGGCCTGTGCCTCATCGGCTTCGGCATCCGGCTTTCCACGTCCTAGCCCTCTCCCCTGCCCATGCGCATCTTCTGCATCGCCAACCAGAAAGGCGGCGTCGGCAAGACGACGACCACTGTCAACCTGGCCGCCGGCCTGGCCCAGGTGGGGCGGCGTGTGCTGCTGGTGGACCTGGACCCCCAGGGCAATGCCACGATGGGCTCCGGCATCGACAAGCGCGCGCTCGACCCGAGCGTCTACGACGTGCTGCTGGAAGGCGTGGACGTGGCCACCGCCCGCCAGCCCAGCCCACATGGCGGCTATCACGTGCTGGGCGCCAACCGCGACCTGGCCGGTGCCGAGGTGGAGCTGGTGCAGCTGGAGCGCCGCGAGAAGCGCCTCAAGACCGCGCTGCAGGCCGTGGCCGCCGACTACGACTTCGTGCTCATCGACTGCCCACCGTCGCTCAGCATGCTCACGCTCAACGGCCTGTGCGCAGCCCACGGCGTCATCGTGCCGATGCAGTGCGAGTACTTTGCGCTGGAGGGCCTGTCGGATCTGGTCAACACCATCAAGCAGGTGCACGCCAACCTGAACCCCGACCTGCAGATCATCGGTCTGCTGCGCGTGATGTTCGACCCGCGCATCACGTTGCAGCAGCAGGTGAGCGACCAGCTGAAGGCGCACTTCGGCGACAAGGTCTTCAACACCGTGATCCCGCGCAACGTGCGCCTGGCCGAGGCGCCCAGCTACGGCCAGCCGGGTGTCACTTTCGACCCCGCGTCCAAGGGCGCGCAAGCCTTCGTCGAATTTGCCCGGGAAATGGCAGCGCGCCTTGGATGAGGTGTTGATGTCGCGGGTGGAGGACGCCGGCCTCAACGCCAGCGCCCCACCCCAGCAGCGCTGGATGGACGGCTGGCTCGTGCGCTACCTGCCCGGCAAGGCCCGTCGGGCGCGCTGCATCAACGCGCTGGCCGCCGGACGTCTGCCGCTGGCCGAGAAGCTGGCGCTGGCGGCCGAGGTCTACCGCGAGGCCGGCGTGCCGATGATCTTCCGCCTCACGCCGTTCAGCCAGCCGGCGGGCCTGGACGACGCCTTGGCCGCGCTCGGTCACCAGATGGTCGACACCACCCGGGTGATGATCGCCGAGGAGCTGCCCGCAGCCGCACCACGCCCGGTGCCGGCTGGCATGTCCTGGGTCGCGCTCGACGGCCCGGCCTTCGCCGAAGCCGTGGGAGCGCTTCGCGGTTCGCCCACCGCGCACCGGCACAGCCATGCACTGCGCCTGCAGCACTCGCCGGTGCCTTATGAAGGCTTTGCGATCCGGCGCGACGCCGACGGCGCGGTGCTGGCCTGCGGGCAGTTCGCCCGCGAAGGCGATCTCGTGGGCCTGTATGACGTGTTCACCCACGAGGCCGCGCGCAACCAGGGATTGTCCAGCCTGCTGTGTGAGCGCCTGCTTTCAAATGCAGCTGGTCAGGGCGCCAAGATCGGCTACCTGCAGGTGGACGCCGACAACAGCCCCGCGTTGCGTGTGTACCAGCGGCTCGGCTTCGTCGATGCCTACCGGTATCACTACCGTGAGCCCCTGACCGACCCGGTGACGCCGGGCTGAACCCAGAGCCCGGCCCGCCCGGCCCGGTCGGCCCAGACTCTAGAGCCCGAGCCCCTCGTCCACCCCCAGGTGCACGTTCATCGCCTGCACCGCGGCGCCGCTGGCGCCCTTTCCCAGGTTGTCCAGGCGGGCGGCCAGGATCGCCTGCGTCTCGTTGGCGAAGACGAAGACGTCGACCCGGTTGGTGTCGTTGCAGCCCTGCACGTCGAAGAAGCCGCTCTCCAGCGTGCCCGGGTCGCGCAGCGGCATCACGCGGATGAAACGCTCGCCGGCGTAGCGCGCCGCCAGCGCGGCATGCAGCGCCTCGGGCGTGGTGCCCAGTGTGCCCAGCTGCAGCGGCACCGTGACCGCCAGTCCCTTGTAGAAGTTGCCCACCACCGGCATGAAGACCGGCGGCGTCGTCAGCCCGGTGTGGGCCATCATCTCGGGCAGGTGCTTGTGCGTCAGCGTCAGCGCATACGGGCGTGGCGAAGTGAGCGCAGGCTCGGCGCCCGAACGCGCGGCTGCTTCGTACTGCTCGATCATCTTCTTGCCGCCGCCCGAATAGCCGGTGATCGACGTGGCGCTCAGGCCCAGGCCCGCCGGCAGCAGACCCGCGTCCACCAGCGGGCGCAGCAGCAGGATGAAGGCGCTGGCGTGGCAGCCCGGGTTCGCGATGCGCTTGCTGGCGCGGATGGCGTCGCGCTGGCCCGGCGCCAGCTCCGGCAGGCCGAAGGCCCAGCCCGGCACCGTGCGGTGCGCGGTGCTGGCGTCGATCAGGCAGGTGTTGGGGTTGGTGATCAGCGACGCCGCTTCGCGCGAGGCGGCATCGGGCAGGCACAGGAAGGCCACGTCGGCGGCGTTGAGCAAGCGGGCGCGCTCGGCGCTGTCCTTGCGGCGCTCCGGGTCGATGCGCAGCACCTCCACGTCGGCACGCGCAGCCAGGTACTCATGGATGCGCAGGCCGGTGGTGCCTTCCTGGCCGTCGACGAAAACTCTGAATGCCATGGGACCCTCGCACACAATGCCGCTGCAATGCAGCAAGGATAAAGGCAATGCAAGGCACACCACGGGTGTTGATCCTGCCCGGCTGGCAGGACTCGGGCCCTGCGCACTGGCAAAGCCGCTGGCAGGCGCTGCACGGCTTCGAACGTGTGCAGCAGGCCGAATGGCTGTGGCCGCGCCGTGGCGACTGGATGGCGCAGCTCGACGAAGCGGTGCTGGCCGATCGGCGTCCCACCGCGCTGGTGGCCCACAGCCTGGGCTGCCAGCTCGTGGCGGCCTGGGCCGCGCACTCGCAGCACACCGCCGGCATCGTCGGCGCCCTGCTCGTGGCGCCGCCCGACACCGCGCGTGAAGACACGCCGCCACAGCTCGCCGGCTGGCGCCAGATCGTGCGCCAGCGCCTGCCCTTCCCTGCCGTGGCGCTGTACAGCACCGACGACCCCTTCTGCAGCCCCGAGCGCGCACAGGCGATGGCCGCCGACTGGGGCGCCGAAGCCGTGAGCCTGGGCGCTGCCGGTCACATCAACGCCGACACCGGCCTGGGCGACTGGCCCGAGGGCCTGGCCTGGCTGCAGCGCGCCACGCGCCAGGCGCCATGAACAGCCCGATGGCCCGCGCGCTGGCGCTGGCGGCCGCGATCACCGCGGTGCTGGCCCTGCTGCAGTGGGCTGGCGTCGGGCTGCTGCTGCTGCTGGGCCTGGCCATCGCCTGCGGGCTCGTGGCCTGGATGTTTCCGCTCTACGGCGTGCGCGCGCTGGACGCGCTGATCCTCTTCGTGCGCGGTCGCTACTGGGCAGCCCAAGAGGGCCGCTTCCACAGCTTCGGCGGTGTGCCGCTGCAAATCGAAGACGACGGCCGCCACGTCTGGCTCGACGGCCCCGGCCTGCAACGGGTGCTGGGCCGGCGCGAACCCGACGACGTGCTGGCCGCGCGGCTGGCCGGCCAGTGGCGGCGCGACAAGGCCGGCACGCTGATGCTGCGTGTCGACGGCGTGGTCCAGCACCTGGCGACCATGCCGGGGCGCGACGATCCGCGGGTGCAGAAGCTGCGCCGCTATCTGGAGCGCGACGTGCTGCATCCGGCGCACCAGCGTCGGCAACGGCGATGACTGCCGCGCCGCCTCACCGGCGATGCACTCGGTGACAATGGCCCGATGGCGACCAAGAAACCCAAGGGCCTGGGCCTCGGCCTGGAAGCATTGCTCGGCCCCCGTGTCAGCGAATCCCCGGCTCCTGCAGGCCTGCCCACGACGCTGCCGCTGAACGCGCTGCGCGCCGGCAAGTACCAGCCGCGCACGCGCATGGACGAAGGCTCGCTGTACGAGCTGGCCGAGAGCATCAAGAGCCAGGGCGTGATGCAGCCGATCCTGGTGCGGCCGGTGGCGGACGGGGCCTACGAGATCATCGCCGGCGAGCGCCGCTTCCGCGCTGCGCGACTGGCCGGCCTGGACACCGTGCCGGTGCTGGTGAAGGAGGTCGCCGACGAAGCCGCCGCGGTGATGGCGCTGATCGAGAACATCCAGCGCGAGGACCTCAACCCGCTGGAAGAGGCGCAGGGCCTGCAGCGCCTCGTCACCGAATTCCAGCTCACGCACGAGCAGGCGGCGCAGGCGGTCGGCCGATCGCGCAGCGCGGCCAGTAACCTGCTGCGCCTCTTGAACCTGGCCGAGCCGGTGCAGCAGATGCTGCTGGCCGGCGACCTGGACATGGGCCACGCGCGCGCGCTGCTGGCGCTGGCCGCCGGCGAGCAGGTGATGGCGGCGCAGGAGATCGCCGCACGCAAGCTCAGCGTGCGCGACGCCGAACGCCTGGTGGCGCGCAGCGGCCGCGAAGCGCCTGCGGCGAAGCCGGCCAAGGGCAAGTCGCGCGACCTCGTGCGCCTGGAGGAGCGGCTGGCCGACGTGCTGACCGCCGCGGTCGAGATCCGCGTCAAGCGCCGCACGCGGCGTGGCGAAGAGGGCGAGATCGCGATCGCCTTCGGTTCGCTGGAAGAGCTCAACGGCCTGCTCGAGAAGCTCGGCGCCGCCGAGCGCTGACGCGGCCTTCAGCCCGCAGGCTGCGCCGGCGCAGCCCGCCGCTGCTGCAGCACCAGCCAGCCCAGCGCCAGCAGCACCGCCCCCATCGGGATCAGCGAACCCAGGTTGAGCCAGGTCCAGCCCTGCGTGGTGATCAGCGCGCCCGACGAGAAGCTGCTCACCGCCATGGTCCAGAACACGCAGGTGTCCATGACGCCCTGTGCGCGGTTCTTCTCTTCGGGCCGGTAGGTGCGCGTCAGCAGCGTGCTGCCGCCGGTGTAGAGGAAGTTCCAGCCCACGCCCAGGGCGAACAGCGCCACCAGGAACTGCATCAGGTCGACGCCGCTCAGCGCCACCGCCACGCACACCAGGTTGAGCACCGCGCCCACCGCCATCACCGGCACCGCGCCGAAGCGCTTGATCAGGTGGCCGGTGAAGAAGCTGGGCACGAACATGCCCAGCACGTGCCACTCCAGCACCAGCGCCGCGCTGTCGAAGGGATGTTTGCACTGCGCCATGGCGATCGGCGTGGCGGCCATCAGCAGGTTCATCACGCCGTAGCCCAGCGCCGCCGCGATGATGGCCACCACGAAGGCCGGTTGCCGCGCCAGTTCGGCCAGCGGCCGGCCCGCCGATGCACCGGGCACCGGCGGCACGTGCGCCGGGAAGCGGATGAACGACATCACCACCAGGCCCAGCAGTGCCACGCCCACCAGCGCCACATAGGCGCCGACAAACGGCACGCCGAAGCCGGTGCGCGTGGCGCTGGCCAGGTTGGGGCCGATGAAGGCGCCGGCAATGCCGCCCGCGAGCACCCAGGACAGCGCGCGTTCGCGGAAGGCCGGCGCCACCAGTTCCGGCCCGGCAAAGCGGTACAGCGCGCCGTTGGCGCTGTAGAAGCCGGCCAGCACGGTGGACGCCACCAGCAGCCAGAAGCTGCCGACGCTGACGGCCAGCGCACACAGCGCGGCCGACACCGCGGCCACGATCAGGCCGATCTGAAACGACTTCTTGCGCCCCACCCGCGCCTGCAGCCGTGCCACCGGCATCGCCGACAGCGCCGCGCCCACCACGTAGCCCGTGACCGGCAGCGTGGCCATCCAGCCCAGCGGCGCCAGCGACAAGCCCACGAGGCCGTTGATGGCAATGAAGGTGACGTTGTTCGTGAGGAACAGCGCCTGACATATGGTCAGTGCCAGCAGATTTGGATTCATCGACTGCAGTGTCGCACCGAGGGAACCATTCACAGGCCGCCTCGCTCCATCCCGGTGCGGCGGCAGCGTCAGCCAAAGGGCGTGCCTGTGCGTTGAGGGAGGGGATCGAAGGCACGCGGCTTGCAAGCCTCGTCAAAACAACGAGGCCTTGCAGCCACACGAATCCGTGTGTCACATCACGGGTGCGTGGGGTGGAAGAAACAGGCCCGTTTTGTGGGTGCTCATCAACCGCTGCCGCGGCGCAGAATGAACCATTCTGAAATCACATCGAGGCCGGTCGCCAAGGCGCCGGCTGCCGGAAAGCTCTGATGGAGCCTGGGCCTGTACAGCCGGGACTTCATCAGAACTTCCCAGGCGCGGACAGGGACAGGATCGTCCTGCCCACCGTGTGCTGGCCCCGGAGGCACGCATGGATGTGATCGGTCATTTCGCGGCGCGTTTCGAACGCACGCGTGAAGAAGAAATCTCGCTCGAGGACTACCTCGCCGAGTGCAAGCGCAACCCGCTTGCCTACGCCACCGCCGCCGAGCGCATGCTGCGCGCGATCGGCGATCCGGCCACGGTCGACACGCGGAATGATCCGCGCCTGTCCCGGCTGTTCGCCAACAAGGTGATCAAGGTCTACCCGGCCTTCGCCGAGTTCTACGGCATGGAAGACGCCATCGAACAGGTGGTGAGCTACTTCCGCCACGCCGCGCAGGGGCTGGAAGAAAAGAAGCAGATCCTCTACCTGCTGGGCCCGGTGGGCGGCGGCAAGAGTTCCATCGCCGAGCGGCTGAAGCTGCTGATGCAGGACGTGCCCTTCTACGCCATCAAGGGCAGCCCGGTGAACGAGTCGCCGCTGGGGCTGTTCGATGCGCTGGAAGACGGCGCCATCCTGGAAAGCGAATACGGCATCCCGCGCCGCTACCTCAACCGCATCCTGAGCCCGTGGGCCGTGAAGCGGCTCGAAGAATTCGGCGGCGACATCCGCAAGTTCAAGGTCGTCAAGCGCCACCCGAGCATCCTCAAGCAGGTCGGCATCAGCAAGACCGAGCCGGGCGACGAGAACAACCAGGACATCAGCAGCCTGGTCGGCAAGGTCGACATCCGCAAGCTCGAAAGCTTCAGCCAGGACGATCCCGACGCCTACAGCTACAGCGGCGGCCTGTGCCTGGCCAACCAGGGCCTGCTGGAGTTCGTCGAGATGTTCAAGGCGCCGATCAAGGTGCTGCACCCGCTGCTGACGGCCACGCAGGAAGGCAACTTCAAGGGCACCGAAGGCTTCGGCG
>LNFM01011009.1_pt1 | contig 62104 bp, 56 predicted proteins | sample 596031 | NCBI WGS metagenome assembly LNFM01 (sample SAMN04254537, study PRJNA301005) | activated carbon metagenome | isolation source: dual media filters at the Ann Arbor, Michigan drinking water treatment plant | place: USA: Ann Arbor
CCCTCCAGCACCGGCAGCCCCGCCTCACGGGCGGCGCGCTTGGCCTGGACCTTGTCCCCCATGCGCTCCATCACGTCGGGGCTGGGCCCCACGAACACGATGTTCGCGTCGGCACACGCCCGGGCGAACGTGGCGTTCTCGCTCAGGAACCCGTACCCGGGATGCACGTGCGTGCACCCGGTGATCTCCCCCGCGCCGATCACGTTCTCCATGCGCAGGTAGCTCTCACCCGGCGGCGGCGGGCCGATGCACACGGCCTCGTCGGCCATGCGCACGGCGAGCGACTCCGAGTCGGCGGTCGAGTAGACCGCCACGGTGGGGATGCCCATCTCCTTGGCGGTCCTGATGACCCGCACGGCGATCTCGCCGCGGTTGGCGACCAGCAGCTTCACGAGATCACACCGGCTCGATGAGGAAGAGGGCCTCGCCGAACTCGACGCCATGGCCGTTCTCCACGGGGATCCCGCGGATGACCCCGGCCACGTCGGCCGTGATCTCGTTGAACAGCTTCATGGCCTCGATGAGGCACAGCACCTGGCCGGCCTCCACCCGCTGCCCCTCCTTCACGAAGGGGTCCGCGTCCGGCGAGGGCGCGCGGTACATGGTGCCCACCATCGGGCTGGTCACACGGTGCAGGCCGTCGTCCTCGGCGGCCACGCCACCGGGGCCCGGAGCGGCGGCTCCGCCGCCACCGGCCGACACCGACCGGCGCACCGTCACGCGGGCACCGCCCAGCTCGACGCTCACCTCCGAGTCGGTGGATCCCTCCACCGCCTGGATGAGGGTCTCCAGCAGGGCCACCTCCGTGCGCAGGCTGCGGCGACGGGCGACCAGACGCTCGGTCTCCTCCGGGAACTGGGCGAGCAGGACCACGTCCTCCTCCGGCACGCCGTCCGGGGCGTGCTCCAGCACCTGGGCCAGGGTGATCTCCTCGGCCTGCGCCGGCTCCTGCACCTTCTGCGCGGCGGCGGCCAGCTCGGGGGCCACCGGGCCACGCAGCGGGCCGAACCCGCCCAGCGCCGCGGCGGCCAGCACCGGCTCCAGATCGGCGTACCGCTCACCGTCGATCACGTGGTCGGCGGCCTGCGACACCAGGGCGTCACCCAGCGGGTACGCGAAGGTCACCGCGCCCAGCTCGGCGGCGATCACGCGGGCCTCCTCGGCCACCTCCACCAGGCGCCGGGACATGCCCATGCAGCGCGGCCTCCAGGTCGGGCGGCAGCGCCACGGCGGGCCCGAAGACGTCGCCGGCGGCCAGGCTCACGCGGTCGGAGGTGAGCATGGCGCCCACCGTGCGGGCCGCGGCGTACAGGCCGTCGCGGTCCACATCCAGCTCGCGGGGCCCGCCCACCAGGGCGGCGCGCAGGGTCTCGGCCGAGGGACGGGCCGAGGTGAGGGCCACCGGACCGGCCGCGGCGTACACCGCCGATGCGCCGGCCTCGATGCCGGCCTTCGCCAGCAGCGGGGCGAGCCCGCCGGGGGCCTGCACCAGCACCTCCACGGGCAGCCCGGAGGCCCCCGCCACGGTCTCCACCAGGATCGCCAGCTGCGTGGGCGACAGATGCCCACCGCCGTCGGACAGGCAGATGGCGGTCGCGCCGGGCAGCGCCCCCAGGGCACGGGCCTCGTCGGCCCAGCGGGCGTCCTCCACGCCGGGGGCCGGGCCGGCCACCAGGGTGGGGATGAACGCCATCTTCGCCTCGGCGGCCGCCTCACCGGCGGCGCGCAGGTTGGGCGCGTGGTTCAGCGGGTCCAGCGCGCGCAGGCGGCGGGCGCCGCTCTCGGCGGCGCACTGCACGAAGCGCCGGGTGACGTCGGCCGCCACGGGTCGGTCGTTCCACAGCAGCCGGCCGTGCACCACGATGCCCACCGGCGTCGCGCCGGCGTGCCGCACGATCGCCCGCAGGCGGTCCCACGGGCTCTCGGTGCGCAGCTCCAGGGCCGCCCGGGCGCAGCGCGGGTCGACGGCCTCGATGGCCGCGGCGCCCACGCCCGCCAGCGCCGACGCGGCGACCGCCAAGTCGTCGGCGTCGATGCTCGATCCCCACGGGTACGTCGAGAGGTCCCGGAGGGTCGTGTCGATGTAGGAGACGCCGCTCACGCGCGTGCCGTGTACTCGCGGGTGCGCGTGTCGATGCGGATGCGGTCCCCCTCGTTGATGAAGAGGGGCACGCTCACCGTCGCGCCGGTCTCGACCTGCGCGGGCTTGAAGACGTTCGACACGGTGTCGCCCTTCATGCCCGGGTCCGTCTGGGTCACGGTCAGCTCCACGAAGGTGGGGACCTCCACCCGGAACGGCGCCTCGCGGACGAACAGCACGCCCACCTCGCTGTTGGGGGCCAGGAGGTCGAGGTTCTCGATGTCCTCGCCGTTGACGGAGATCTGCTCGTAGGTCTCGTTGTCCATCAGCACCACCTGCGGACCGTCCATGTAGAGGTACTGCATGTCCTTGGAGAGCGTCTGCACGCGCTCCACCTTCTCACCCGCGCGGAAGGTCTTCTCGGTGGTGTTGCCCTTGGCCAGGTTCTTGAGCTTGGTGCGCACGAAGGCACCACCCTTGCCGGGCTTGACGTGCTGGAACGTGACAACGGTCCACAGTTCACCGTCCAGGTCGAGCACGTACCCGTTCTTCAGGTCGTTCGTGGTGATGGCCAACCGCCGGTCCTCCTCGCCGTCTCAGCCCGCTGCGCGCGGATCCTTTGGGAAATGTGAGAGCACCTCGCAGCCGTCGTCGGTGACGACCACCAGGTCCTCGATCCGCACCCCACCCAGCCCCTCCAGGTAGATGCCGGGTTCGATGGTGACGATCATGCCCGGTCGCAGCTCGCCCTCGGCCTCGCGGGCGAGGCGGGGCGCCTCGTGGATCTCCAGACCCACGCCGTGCCCCAGGCTGTGACCGAACGCCGGCCCGAAGCCGGCCTCGTCGATGATGTCGCGGGCCACGGCGTCCAGCGCCCCGTGCCCCATGCCGGGCTTGGTGGCCGCCAGGGCGGCCAGCTGGGCCCGCTCGCACACCTCGTACGCCCGCTGCAGCTCCGCGGGCAGCTCGCCGGTGGCGAACGTGCGGGTCATGTCCGAGCAGTAGCCGTCGTGGATGGACCCCATGTCCACCACCACCAGCGTCCCCTCGGGGATGACCCGGTCGCCGGGCACCGCGTGCGGCTTGGCGCCGTTGGCGCCGGCCGCGACGATGGTCTCGAAGCTGGGGCCCTCGGCCCCGAGCTCGTGCATGGCCACCCGGATGTCCCAGGCCACCTCGCGCTCGGTGCGGCCCACCAGGCCCGTGGCCACCACGCGCGACAGCGCCGCGTCGGTGATCCGCGCGGACTCCCGGATGCGCTCCACCTCGCCGGCGTCCTTCACCACCCGCAGGCCCTCCACCACGCCGGTCACGCCGGTGCTCTCGGCCCCCGCGTCCGTCAGCAGCTGGGTCAGCTTCTGCCCCTGCGCCATCGACAGGTGCGCCGACTCCAGGCCGATACGGCCGCCCTGGGCCAGCTCCACCGCCACCTCGGGCACGCCCGCCAGCAGGTCCAGCTTGCGCATGAGGATGCGGCAGCCGGGGTCCACCTGCTCCTTCGCGCTGGTCTCGTACCGGAAGTCGGTGAGCAGGGTCGCCCCGGCGCGCCCCACCACGGCCACGCCGTTGGAGCCCACGTAGCCGGTGAGCCAGCGGACGCTCGGCAGGTGGGTCACCACCAGGGCGCCCAGCTCGCGGTTCTCGAGCTCGGCCACGAGGCGCGCACGGCGGTCGGGTCGTGGGTCGGTCACGAAAGGTGCTCCCGGAGGATGTCGAGGGCCTCACGGTACCCGTCGGGGCCCTTGCCCCACACCGCCGCGAGGGCCTTTTCGCGCACCACCGAGACGCCGCGGTGCGGCTCGGCCTTCGCGCGCTCCTCCACATCGCTGATGTGGACCTCCACGAACGGCGCGCCCAGGCTCTCCAGCGCGTCCCGGATGGACCACTGGTAGTGGGTCCACGCCCCCGGGTTCACGATGGCCCCGTCGACGATGCCGGTGATGCCGTGGACGTGCTCCAGGAACGCGCCCTCGTGGTCGGACTGGAAGCAGCCCACGCGCATGCCGCGCTCGGCGCCCCACTCCCGCACCATCCGCTCCAGGTCGAACAGGGTGAAGGTGCCGTAGTGCTGGGACGGGCGGCGGCCCAGCATCCCCAGGTTGGGCCCGTGCAGCAGGGCGATCCGCGGCTGGGCGACGGCGCTCACGCGCGCAGCTCCTCGATGGCGGAGATCACCATGTCGGCGGGCGGGTCCTGCCGCAGCAGCACCACGCCGGGTTCGTCCACCAGCACCATGTTCAGCGCCGTCGAGTCGGCCTTCTTGTCGCGCCCCATGGCGGCAAGGATGTCCGGAGTGCGGACCTCCGGGTCAAGCCGCGTCGGGAGGCCGTGCCGCTCCAGCACCGTCCGGGTGCGGTCGCGCCAGGCCGGATCGAGGCCCCGGATGCGCTCGGCGATGCGCAGCGCGGCCAGCAGCCCCAGGCTGATGGCCTCGCCATGGTGGTACCGCTCGTAGCCCGCCGCCGCCTCGATGCCGTGGCCCACCGTGTGGCCCAGGTTGAGGCTCGCCCGCAGGCCGGTCTCGCGCTCGTCCTGGCTCACCACGTCCAGCTTGTGGCGCACGCAGTCGCGGATGAGGTCCAGCAGCGGCCCGGCGGGGCCGGGCAGCGGCGCCGGCCAGCCCTCCACGCGGTCGAACAGCTCCGGCGAGTCGAGCAGGCCGTACTTGACGACCTCCGCGAACCCGCAGCTCAGCTCCCGCCCCGGCAGCGTGTCGAGGGTGGCGGTGTCCATCACCACCAGGCTGGGCTGCCAGATGGCCCCCACCAGGTTCTTGCCCTCCGGCAGGTCCACCCCGGTCTTGCCGCCGATGCTGGAGTCCACCATCGCCAGCAGCGTGGTGGGCACGTGCACCAGCCGCACGCCGCGCAGGTAGGACGCCGCGAGGAACCCGGCCAGGTCGCCCACCACGCCCCCGCCGACGGCCACGACGGCGTCGGCCCGGCGGATGCCGGCCCGGGCGGCGTCCCGGCACAGGCGGTCGAGCTCGGACAGCGACTTGGAGCGCTCACCGGGCGGCACGCGGGCCATCACGGTGCGCAGCCCGGCCTCGCGCAGCGACGCGGCCGCCGCCTCGGCGTGCCCCGCCACGTTGCCGTCGAAGACCACCAGCGCCTGCTCGCCGGCGGCGCGCTCGGCCCACAGCGGCCCCAGGTGCGCGATCTGCCCGTCGCCGATGTGGACGGTGAAGTGCGTCTCGCCCACCTCGGCGGAGATCACGTGGGCCGCCGGGGCGTGCCCGGCGCTCATGCGGGGCTCCCGGCGCCCAGCGAGGCCGCCCAGCCCACCAGGTCGTCCACCACGGCATCCACGGGCCGGGCCGCATCGACGACGTGGGCCGCGGCCTCGGTGTACGCCGGCACCCGCCGGGCGTACCGGCGCAGGAACATCGCCTCGTCGGCCGCCAGCGGGCGGTCGGAGCCGTTCACCCGCCGCCACAGGGCCTCGGGCTCCACCCGCAGCCACGCCACGTGGGCCGTGCGGGTGAGCAGGTCACGGGTCTTGGCGCTCTCCACCGCGCCGCCGCCGATGGCCAGCACCCCCGCGGGCTCGGTGGCGGTGATCTCCCGGATCACGCGCTCCTCATTGCGCCGGAACCACACCTCGCCCTTGGTCGCGAAGATCCGGGGGATCGGCAGCTCGGTCTCCTGCTCGATCACGGCATCGCTGTCGAGGAACGGGCGCCCCAGGCGCTCGGCCAGCAACCGGCCCGCGGTGCTCTTGCCGGCACCCATGTAGCCCGTCAGGACGATCCAGCCCATGGGTGGCTACGTGTCCGTTCCGCGGACCGCCGCGAGGTAGCGCTCCACCGACGCGTCCAGCTCCGCGATCGAGTCGCCGCCGAACTTGTCGATCAGCGCCTGGGCGAGCACGAACGCCAGCGCCGCCTCGCCCACCACCGCGGCGGCGGGGACCGCGCAGATGTCGGAGCGCTCCTTGAAGGCCTTCTTGGGCTCCTTGGTGGCCACGTCAACCGACGCCAGGGGCCGCGAGAGCGTGGAGATGGGCTTCATGACCGCCCGCACCACCACCGGGGCACCGTGGGTCATGCCGCCCTCCAGGCCGCCAGAGCGGTTGGTGCGGCGGTGATACCCGGCCGCCTCGTCCCAGAAGATCTCGTCGTGGGCCTGCGAGCCCGGGATGCGCCCCAGCTCGAAGCCGGCCCCCATCTCGACGCCCTTGATCGCCTGGATGCCCATGAACGCCGCGCCGATGCGGGCGTCCAGGCGGCTGTCGCCGCTCACGTGGCTGCCCAGGCCCGGCATGAGCCCGAAGGCCCACACCTCGAAGATGCCGCCGAGGGTGTCGTGATCCTGGCCCGCGGCCTTGATGGCCTCGCGCATGGCCGCCGACGCCTCGGCGTCCAGGCAGCGCACCGGGCTGTCGTCGACGCCCGCGAAGTCCTCCACCGAGAGGTCGTCGCGCACCGGGGCGTTGACGTGGCCGACGGTGACCACGTGGCTGCGGATCTCCACCCCGTACCGGCGCAGCAGGGCCTTCGCGACCCCGCCGGCGGCGACGCGGGCGGCGGTCTCACGGGCGCTCGCGCGCTCCAGGATGGGACGCAGGTCGTCGGTGCCGTACTTGAGCATGCCCGCCAGGTCCGCGTGCCCGGGCCGGGGCAGCGTGATCGGCTCCACCGGGCTCTGGGGCTCCCAGATCGCCATCCGGTCCTCGGACCAGTTCGCGAAGTCCCGGTTCACGATCTCCAGCGTGAGCGGGCTGCCGATCGTGCGGCCATGCCGCAGCCCGGTCTTCACCTGGGCGCGATCGGTCTCGATCTTCATCCGGCCGCCGCGGCCGTAGCCGAGCTGGCGCCGGGCGAGGTCGGCGTCGATGTCGTCGGGGACGAGCTCGAGGCCCGCGGGCAGCCCCTCGACCATCGCGAAGAGCGCCGGGCCGTGCGACTCGCCGGCTGTGCGGTAGGTCAGTGCCACGGGTTCGGAAGTGTAGGGAACGCGCACCGGCCCGGGCGCTCAACTCCGGAGCCCCGTGACCGATTGGGGGTGCGATCAGACGCGGAATCCCCATTCCCCCGCAGTCCGCGTGTCCCCGGCACCACGCCCCGAGAAATGCAGGAGGCAACCCCGGTGGTCTCGCGTTTCGTGAACCTCCCGATCGGTCGCAAGATTGCGATCGTCACGGGCACGATCCTCGCCATGTTCCTTGTTGCCACGCTGGTCGCGACGCTCCAGACGACGTCCGCGGCGAACCAGCTCAAGGAAGCCGACGCCCTGGGCGTCTACGAGGAGAAGGCAAACCAGTACGTCCGTGAGATGGAACTGCAGCGCGCGCTGCAGGCCGAGTACCTCGGCAACCCGCAGCAGTCGGTCCTCGACGAGTTCGAGGGCTCCGCGGAGCGCGCGTTCGGCATCGCCGACGAGCTGGTGAAGCGGTTCCCGGAGAACGCCGTGCTGCTGACCGCCGTCCAGAAGGCGAAGGCCCTCGACGAGATCCACGACCCCCTGGTGTTCGACCAGTACGCCCCCGCCGTCCGCGCGGGCCGCACTCAGGAGGCCGTCCAGCACCTCGCGAAGGCCCGCGACCTCATCCTGCAGTTCGTCACCGAGGCCGGCAAGGCGCGCCAGGCGGTGATCCGCGAGGTGACCACCCGGCACGACGAGGCGGCGTCGGCGCTCTCCGCCGCCCGGACGCTGCAGATCGTCCTCGCGACGATCGCGCTGCTGCTGGGCATCGGGCTCTCCTACCTGCTCTTCCGCATGATCACCAACCCGCTCAAGGAGCTGAAGGACCGCATGTGGGAGCTCGCCGAGGGGGACGGCGATCTCACCAAGCGCATCGAGGTGCGCAGCGCGGACGAGGTGGGCCAGGTGGCGAAGAACTTCAACCGCTTCGCGGCCACCGTCCACGACATCGTCCGGCTCTCCAGCCAAGCGTCCGACGGCCTGGCCCGCAACGCCGACACGCTGGTGATGACCGCCGCGGAGGCCGGCGAGGCCGTCGCCCAGACCGCCGGCACCGTCGACGGCATGGCCGCGGCCACCACCATGCAGGCCGAGCGGGTGACCGAGGTCGGCGGGCTGGTGGAGGACATGGGCGTGACCATCGGCCGCGCCGCCGACGCCGGCCGCAGCGTGGCGCAGGTCGCCGCCGAGGCCGACGAGCGCGCCGCCGAGGGCGAGCGCAGCATCGCCCGCGTCCAGGAGGCCATGAGCACCATCGAGCGGTCGGTGGAGGGCGCCCACGAGGTGGTCGCCGCCCTGGGCGACCGCGGCCGGGAGATCGGCGCGATCGTGCAGACGATCGGCGAGATCTCCGCGCAGACCAACCTGCTGGCCCTCAACGCCGCCATCGAGGCCGCCCGGGCGCCGTGGTCGCCGAGGAGGTCCGCAAGCTCGCCGAGCAGTCCCAGGACGCCGTCGGGTCGATCGCCGAGATCATCGGCGACCTGCAGCAGGAGACCGAGCGGGCCGTCAACGCCATGGACCAGGGCCGCGAGGAGGTCAACGCGGGCGCGGAGATCGTCCAGCACGCGGGATCGGCCTTCGCGGCGATCCGCGACCGGGTGAGCGCGGTGTCCGGCGAGGTCGACGGCGTCGCCTCCGCCTGCGAGGAGCTGGAGCAGGCCGCCCTCACCGTCCAGGACCGGATGAGCGAGGTGGCGGCCGTGAGCCAGGAGAACGCGGCCTCCGGCACGGAGATCGCCGCCTCGGTGCAGGAGACCTCCGCCGCCGCCGAGAGCGTGGCCACGACCGCCAAGGAGGTCCAGGCCGCCGTCGGCTACCTGGACGAGCTCGTGGGTCGCTTCAAGGTGTGGGAGCCCGACCAGCCGGACCGCCGGCGCCGGATCCGCACGCCCGAGCATCAGGGCGAGCTGCCGTAGCGCCCGCCGGACCGCCCGGGGTCAGCCTCCGCTGCCCCCGGGCCGGTCCTGCTGCTGCTGGCGCGCCAGTACGCGCGCCCGCTCGAGCAGACGCTGGGCCGTGGCCAGACGCCGGCCCGCCTCCTCGAAACGTCCCTCGCCCACGGCCTGCCGGTAGGCCTGGAACTCGGCTCCGGCCCGTTCCAGCAGGGCGGCGAGGGTCACGCCCTCACCCGCGTCACCGGCCGCGTCGTCCGACCCGAGCGCAAGGCCGAGCGCGGCATCGAACGTGGGCGCCGAGAACACCTGCCCGCTCGCCCCGAGGCCCACCACCACGCGCCACAGGCTGGGCAGCTCTCCCCCGGAGTCCAGGTAGAGCGGCTGGACGTACAGCAGGCCCTTGCCGACCGGCACCACCAGGGCGTTGCCGCGCAGGATGTTGTCCCTGCGCTGGTTGATCTCCTCGGCGAGCTCGTCGTCACGGCCGACGTTGGCCGTGAACGTGTCGAGCGACTCCAGCTGGGTCCGCGCCGCCTGGAAGTTGAGCAGGGTGAGCTTGCCGAAGTCGTCAGGCTCGCTGGAGACCGCGAGCCACCCGGAGAAGCCGATCGCCCGGTCGGCGGCCTTCGGCTTGAACGACCGCACCAGGACGAACCGCTCCCTCGACTCGCCCGGCAGCACCGCGTACGTGTAGCGGGCCGCGGAGACCTCCAGCGTGCCCTCCACGCCGGCGCCAAGGCGCTCCTGCGTGGGCGCCCATGCCTCCGCACCGTTGTAGAAGGTGTTGACGTCGGTCACGTGGAACCGCTCGGCGGCCTGGCTCTGGAAGTCGAACAGGTCCTCGCCGTAGCGCAGGTGCGCACGCAGGCCGGGCGCGATGCGATCCATCTGCGCGCCGTCGGTGAACAGGCCCGGGTAGACCTTCCGCCAAGTCGCGATCATCGGCTCGCGCGGGTCCGTGACGAACAGGTGGGTCTCGCCGGAGTAGGCGTCCATCGCCGCCACCACCGGCTGGCGCTGGTAGTTGATGCCGTTGAACCTGGCCGCGTAGGGGTAGCGGTCCGTCGACACGTACATGTTCTGCAGCACCCACAGCCGGCCCTGGGCGGCGGCGAACCAGGGGTCGCTGTCGGCGGTGAGGAACGGCGCGAGCTCCGCCACCCGCGCGCCGATGTCGCGGTACAGCAGCAGGCTGCTGTCCTGGTTGGCCGGGGCGCGATCGCTCCCCGATGTGGCGTTCCAGACGCGTCGCCCGCCACCGATGTACGGCAGGCCGCCGAGGAACTGGGTGATCGCCACCCGCTGCCACCCCGAGCCGATCCGGATCCCCGTGCCGCCCTCGCGACCACAGCGCGCCGCGTCCTCGCCGGTGCACCAGGTGACGTCCTCGCGGTTCTGCAGGCCGTCGAACACCGACTGCGTGGTGTTCGCCACCGCCCATGGCATGCCCGGCTGGGCCCCGAAGTAGATCTCCGGGTGCGTCAGCTCCGGGCTGATGCCCGTCTGCGGGATGTCACCGGCGACCCAGCGCGGGCGACCGGAGGTGGGGTCGATCTCGTTGACCGGCGCGAGGATCAGCCCGTAGCCGTGCGTGTAGGTGAAGTGCCGCCGCTGGAAGTCCGGGGCCTTCGAGTAGTCGATCTCACGACCGATCGCGAACACCGTGCGGCGGCGGCCACCCAGCTCGTAGCGGTCGAGGTCGACGTCCACGCAGTCGTAGAACTGGGCCTTCGCCTGGAGCCGACGGCACGCCTGCAGGGCGGGACCGGGATCGAGGAAGCGCAGCGAGTCGACGCTGGCCGGCGCCTCACGGACGGCCTTCTCGGTGACCCCGTTCGCGCGGTAGTCGGCGACGACGGCGTTGGCGGTGTCGATTCCGCTCGCCTTCCGGGTGGCGTCCAGCGTCGCCTGGATGTTGTCCTGCTCGACCTGCAGCTGCGTGCCGCGCAGCACGATCGCGTCGTTGAGCAGCGCGCCCACCGGGCCAAGGGCGCTCAGCAGGATCGCCGACGCGGCGCAGAAAACGGGAACACCCCAGATCGGCGTGTCCTCCCTGCCCCACGCCTGGCCGCGGCCCCGGAACGCCACCACCGCACCCGCCACCAGGGGCAGTGCGAGGACCAGCCACCAGGGGCTCGCGACCACGACCAGGGCGACCGCCGTCGCGGCCCACACGCCGAGCGCGAGCGACACGGCCGTCCCGACACGGGTGATGCCCATGCGCTGCCGGAGCCGCCGGCTGCTGAGGGCCACCAGCCCCACCGCGAGCACGCCCAGCGTCACCGCGCCGACCGCGCGGGTCGGGATGTCGATGTTGAGCGTCGCCGCCCCGGCACCGGCGATCACGTCGCCGGGGCCGACGGTGAGCGTGTAGCGCGACAGCCACAGCAGGATGGCCATGCACATCAGGAAGGCCCCGCCGATCAGGAACCCCGCCCGCAACGTGCGGTCCAGGATCGCCACCGACTGCAGCAGCGCGCCGCGCTGGCGCTCGGAGTACCAGATGGACAGCCCGGTGGCGAGCACGCCGAGACCCGCCAGGAACAGGGCGGACGACGTGACCTGCACCACGTCGCGGATCGCCGGCTCTGTGAACACGAAGAAGCCGATGTCGCGGCCGAAGACCGGGTCCTCACTGCCGAACGGCACGGCGTCCAGCGCCGCAAGCAGCCGGTCCCGGGAGGCCGCCAGGCCGGGCGCGAGCACGCCCGCCACCAGCAGGAAGGTCACCAGGGCCCCGCCCCGCGCGCCCCAGCGCATCGCCCGCCGGCGGTCCTCGTCCGCGGCGCCGGCGTCCGGCGGCGGCTCATCATGCTGGGCCAGCTCCGTGAGGTCCGCGACGTCGAGGCGCCGCGTGATCCGCTCGATCTCCTCCTCGGTGAGAGGACCCGTGGGCCGGCGCGGCCTCGCCTGACGGACGTCCCCGCCGCCCATCGCGCGGCCCACGAACACCACCGGCAGCGCCAGCAGCGCGGCGACGGCGAGCCCGATGGCGACCAGCAGCAGGGTCCAGCGCAGGCGCAGGTCGTACACGTCGCCCATGCCGAGCAGGTCGTAGAACGCCCGCTTCACGGTGATCTCGGCCGCGAAGGTGAACGCGATCCACAGCAGGATCAGCAGCACGCCGATCGCCGGCACCACGATCCTCGGGTGGAGGATCCGCCGCATCATGTCTTGGGCCAGTGAACCACCGCCGGGGAGGCTAGCTGGCGGCCGCGCAATCCGCAGCCCGGACCGGGTCGTGTCGCCAAAGGCCGGGTCCCGGTGACGCAGGCCGGAAGTCGCGTCATACTCACCCAATTGACCCGGCCGTGGACCAGGAGGTATGGCCCGATCCACCGAAGAACTTGAGCGGGCACGAGACGACTACCTGGCCGTCTCCCGCGGAGCGCACCTGTACTCGTCACCGCAGGACCACGAGGAGGCCGAGCGGCGGGCGTGGGAACGCCTGGAGCTGGCACTCGCCGCGGTCGCGGACGAGGCGGAGCGCGAGGCCGCCGGGTCCGTATAGCAACGAAATGAGGGGCGGCCCGCGGGCCGCCCCTCATTGTTGAAGCCCGACCCCTTGGGGCCGTTTCCCTGCCGCGCTACGCGGTGACGGCGGGGACCACGTCCCGCGGCTGTCCCACGAGCGTCGTGCAGGCGCGTGCCCGGTCGCGCAGGGTGGTCGCGCCGGCACCCGACCCGCTGGTGCCGGTCGCGGTCGCCAGGTTGCAGATGCGGCCGGTGCGGTCGGCGAGCGTCCGCAGCGTCACCGTGAAGGTGCGCGAGGTGCCCGGGGCGAGGCGCCCGACGTTCATCGTGAGCGCGCCGTTGCGGAGCATGCGCGACGCGCGGGATCCGGCGGTGGCCACCAGGCCGTCCGGGACCGGGTCGGTGATGACCACCGAGGTGAGCGTGGTGTCACCGGTGTTCCGCACCGTCAGGCGGTAGGTGATCCCCCCGCCCAGGCGGGCCCGCATCGGGGCCGTCTTGCGCAGGGTGAGGCCGGGGCGCTGCAGCTCCGGCGCGGGGCTGTCCCCGCCGGCCGGCGGGGTCTCGTCCTTCGGGCGCTCACCGGACGGGGCGAGCGGCCCCGAGGAGGCCGGGGGCGTCACGTCCCCGCCCCCCGGGACGCTGGGCGTGGAGGTGCAGTCGGTGAACTCCACCGGGACCTCGAAGACGGTGCTGCCGGGGGCGACCGAGATCGTCTGCTGCGGACCGCTGGTGCCCACCCGCACGGCGCGGCGCAGGGCGCCGGTGTCGAGCGTCACGCGCACCACCGACCGTCCCGGCGCGGAGGCGGTCACGCGGACCGTCGCCGTCCCGTCGGCGTCGAGGGTGACGGTGGGCGCGCTCACCGACGCGCCGCCGGAGGTGACCGCCACGGCGGCCGAGGCGCCCGGGGCGCCGGAGACGGTGACCGTCACCTCGCCGGTGCCCGCGCAGGCCGTGCCGGAGCCGCCGGCCCCGGGAGCACGGGTGGTGGTGGCCAGCGCCGCCAGGCGAAGGGCCTCCGCGCGGGCATTCATCGCGGCGTTGTTGGTGGGGTTCACCAGCCGCACGCGGCCGCCCAGCTGCCATGCGGCGATCTGGTGCGCCCCGGACTCGGTGCCGGGGTCCGCCGCGGCGGCGATGCGCGCCGGCGCGGTGCGGATGAGGTAGGCGGCGGCGCGGTAGGTCGGCCCGTCGAGCTCGGGAGCCTCGGACGCGTCCTGGAGGGCCATGTTGTAGGTCTTCCCCACGCCGATCCCCACGAGGGGGTCGTCGCAGAAGCCCTGGACGCTCACCGCCGGCGAGCCGGCGGGCTTGAGGCTGATGTTGAACAGCCCGAGGCTGGCGGTGACCGTCTGGCCCCCGACCGTCGTGGTGGTCACGGTCCGGGAGGGGCTCGTCACCGATGACAGGGTGAGGGTCGTGGGCGTCGCGCCGGCCGCGAGGTTCGCGGCGGCCCCCGAGGCCACCAGGGCCAAGGCGGCCCCCGCCGCCGTGATGCGCGTCGTCCGTCGGACGCTGCTGCTGGTCATCGTGCCTCGCTGTGTCGGGGTTCGAGCGTGACGGGGCCCGTCGGGCATCCGTCGTCCGAAGAGGCATCGGTGCGCATGCGGCCGACTTGAGACGCGGGGCGTCCGGGGAAGCCGAAAACGCGAACGGGCGCCCGTGGGCGCCCGTTCACCGCAACAATCGGGCCGGCGATCAGCCCGAGTTCCGGATCTCCATGAGCCGGATCTTGTACAGCGTGCTGGTCGTCTGGTTGTAGAGGCTGATCGACTCCCCCTCCGACAGGGTCACCGTGTCGGAGCCGCTCGGCAGCAGGCCGCCGTTGAGCTTGAGGGTGACCGCCGAGGCGGTGATCTTCTCCACCGTGAACTGCTGGGTGCCAGGTGGGATCGCATCGCCGGCGCGGGCCACCACGGGCTCCCCGCCGATGTCGAAGTCCGCCTCCAGCACCGACACGACCGGCGTGGTGGGCGTGACGGGCATGGTGGGCGTCGTGGGGATGGTGGTGGGCGTGCCGGGCAGCGGCGAGGTGGGGATGCCGCCCCCGGAGACCGGGGTGGTGCTGGTGGGCACCGGCGCGCCGGTGACCGGCTCCCCGCTCACCGTCCCGCCACCGGAGTCCTCGGTGACCAGCTGCTCGAAGGCGTCGCGTGGCGTGCCGAACTGCTCGAACCCGGACAGGCTCCCCACCACACGGCTGTCGGAGGCCGCCTCGGGCGTCCCGAACAGGGCGTCGGTGGGCACCGCCGCGACACCTGCGGCCGCCGGGGTCACCGGTGCGGCGGGCGGGGCCGCGGCCTCGTCGCCTCCACCGCCCCCTCCCCCGCCGCATCCGGCGAGGACGAGCGCGGTCGCGAGCGCGGCGGCGGCCCGGGTGGCGTGGCGCCGGGTCACGGGGTACCTCCAGTCGTGGAGGCCGCCGTGGCGATGGTCTCGGCCTGTGCGGCCGTCGCGGCGGGCGGCGCGGAGAACAGCAGGACGCGCAGGTTGCCGTCGACGAGGTCCCCGCCGTCGGTGGTGGTGTCACCCTCGGCGAGGGTGAGCTCCAGGCTCTTGATCGCCACGAGGCGGCCGTTGATCTGGGGACGGTCCTTCTCGTCCACCGTCACCTGGCGGTGCGCGCGGAACATGAAGTCGTCGACGTCGAAGAACCGGCCCGACACCTTCACCTCGAGCTCGATCGCCCGCATGGCCCCCAGATCGGTGACCACGCTGGTGCGCAGCACCGCGAGGTCCACGTCGGAGCGGTCGGCGATGCGCTGCAGCTGGACGATCGCGCCCGGGATGGCCGCGCCGTCCGGGACGGCCTTCGCCAGGCGGAAGCCCTCCAGGGACTGGTCCTCACCGTCCTTCTCGGACTGCTTGAGACGGCTGATCTGGTCGCGCAGGACGCCGGCCTCGTCCTGGATCGCGGCGAGTTCGTCGCGCTTGCGATCGGCCTCGGCCCGCGCCGGCTTGATGAGGAACCAGAAGGCTCCGCCCACCACGACGATTGCGCCGATGATGGCCAGCAGCATCCGGTCGCGCTTGCTCATGGTCATGGCTGGAAGGCCCCTCCCTGGGCCGCGGTGCCCGCCGTCGTGGCGGACGCGGTCGTACCACCGTCGCCGGCGACGACCGAGAGGGTCGGCCGGTCCTGCGCCCGCTGGTCCACGGGCGCGTCGACGATGAACTGGACGATGCGCTTCCCCCCGCGGGTGATCTTCTCGGCGGAGGCCAGGCGCGGCTCGCCGAGGCCCGGCACCGCCTCCAGGCGGGCGAGCAGCTGCGCGACCTGGACCTGGGTGAAGGCGAAGCCCTCCAGGTGCAGGCCCTGCGGGATGGCGTTGACGGCCTGCGGCTGACCGGCGGGCGCAGCGGCGCCCGTGCCGGCGACGGCGGCCGGCATCACGCCCGTGACCTCCGACAACCACACGCGCTCCGGCAGCACCGTGACGGTGTCCCGGACGATGCGCTCCCAGTTGACGCGGGCGTTGGCGATGGTGACCACCGCGCCGCGACGGGCCAGCTGGGCGGCCGCCCGCTGGTCGATCGCCATCATCGAGGCGAGCTCCTGCTCGAGCACGGACTTCTCGTCCGTCGCCTCGGTGACCTGGGTCGTGAGCTGGCTGACCTCGTTCTTGGCGTTGTAGGTGAGGTACCCGATGCCCATCACCACCGCGGCGGCGGCGAGGATCGCCACGGGGCGCTTGGACCCGCCACCGGGCAGGCCACCGCGGCCGGGCTTGGACGGGAGGAGGTTGACGGCCCTCATCGGGCACCCCCCGGCGCGTCGAGGGCGAGGCCCAGCGCCACGGCGGCGCGGGTCGCGACCTCCGGCGGCACCGTGCCCGGGTCGTCGATCTGGCCCAGCGGGTTCCCGACCACCACCTGCATGCCGAGGCCCTGCTGCATGTACCGGTCGATGCCGGTGCACAGCGAGGTCCCGCCGGACAGGACGATGCGGCCGATGCCCCGCGAGAAGGGCTGCGAGCGGTAGTAGTCGAGCGAGCGCGAGACCTCGCGCACCAGCGGCCGTGCCCCCAGCGCGAGCGCGTGGCGGACCTCGGCGACGGTGTCGGCGTCCCAGCCCTCCATGGGCGTGCCCAGCAGGCCGCAGGCGAGCTTGACCGCCTCGGCCTCCTCACGGGGCAGCCCGGTGCGCTGCTCGACCGCGCGGGTGAGCTGCTCCCCGCCGAAACCGATCATGCGCGTGAAGTGGCAGTTCCGGTCGACGGAGACGATCACGTGCGTGACCTCCGCGCCGACGTGGACGACCGCCTCGGCCTGGGTGTCGGGCGAGCCCTCATCGAGCACCGAGGCCGGCGGCTGAAGCGCGCGCAGCAGGGCGAACGCCTCCAGGTCGATGCCCACCGGCTGCAGGCCGGCGCCGCGGACGACGGCGACGAGCTGGTCGATCATCTCGCGGTGCGCGGCGACCACGACGATCCGCTCGCGCGGCCCGCTGTCCCCCTCGTACCGCATGACCGGCTGGAAGTCGACGACGCTCTGATCCGGCGGGATCGGGATGTGCTCGGCCGCCTCGAACTCCACGGCCGCGCGGCGCTCCCGCTCGTCATCGAGCGCGGGCAGGTCGATGACCCGCACCACCACACGCTGGTTGGCCACGCCCAGCCGCACGCGGCGACCGGAGAAGCGAGCGGCCTTCCAGAAGCGCTTGAGCTCTGCGGCGAGCTCGTTGGGCTGTTGGATCTCCCCGTCGTGCAGAAGCCCGTGCGGAATGGGTTCCACCGCGGCCTTCGTGAGGGAGACCCGATCACGCCCGGTCTTGAGCTCGACGCCGGCGATGGCGCTCGATCCCATGTCCAGTGCGACGACTGGGGGGGGTCACGGCTCTAGCCGAGCCGATCGGCGTACCAGCCGATCATCGAGGGGCCCCACCACAGGGCCACGAGGGCTCCTGCGGCGAGGAACGGGCCGAACGGGACGGCCATCTTGCGCGCCGCCGCGCCATGGCGCACCAGGAGCACGGCGCCGATGGCGGCGCCGGCCCCGAAGGCCAGGAACAGGGCGGGGACCACGGATGCGCCGAGCACGGCGCCCAGCAGGAGGGCGAGCTGCACGTCGCCGAATCCCATGCCGGCCGGGTAGGCCAGCCACAGCAGGAAGATGAAGCCCGCCGCGCCGGCGGCGCCGGCCACGGGCTTCCACCACCCGGACGGGTCCGAGGCGATCATGAGCGCCAGCCCCGCGACGGCGGCCGGGATCACGATGACGCCCGGGATGAGGCGGTGCTCGAGGTCGATGACGACCACGGGCACCAGCGCGACGCCCAGCAGCGCCGCGGCCAGCCCCTTCCAGGTGGGTCCGAACCCGGCGATGGCGGCGGCGGCCAGTGCCGCGCTGCCGACCTCCATCACCGGATACCTCCAGTGCACCCGCTCACCGCACCCCCGGCAGCGCCCGCCCTGGATGCACCAGGACAGCACCGGGATGAGCTCCAGCACGCTCAGGGTGCGTTCGCATGACCCGCAGTGGGACCGCGGGTGGACGAGGGACTCCTCACGCGGCCACCGCCAGGCGACGACCGTGGAGAAGGACCCGAACGCCAGGCCCATGAGCGCCGCGAGGGCGACCCAGTAGGCCAGCGGCGCCATGTCGAGCGGGGCGGTCACGATCAGCGCACCACGAACCGGTCGTAGACGTACAGGCCACGACGGCCGGAGGCGGTCTGCTCGAGCTTGCGGTCGTCATCGGCGGGCACGAACAGCCGCAGCTGCTGGTTGCCCGGGTCCAGGTTCGCGCGCAGCGCGATGTTGAAGCGCTGCTTGGTCCCCGGGACCGTGACGAGGTTCGTCCAGCCGCTGGACTCGCGCACCTGCACGTAGGCCTTGCGGGCCGGATACACCGAGCCGCGCACGCGGATCGTGCGCTTGCGCTCGACGCGGCCTGTGGAGACGTTGAACGACACGCGGGGGACCACGCGCACCGCGAACGGCGCGACGCCCTCCGGGTGGTCCGCGGTCTCCGCCCAGCGGATGCGCCACGAGGCGGTGCGCCGCTGGCGGAGGCTGAACGCGAACCGGCCGGCGGCGTCACCGGAGACGCTGCCGTAGGGGGTGAAGCCGCCCTCGGACGGGAGCCGGCGCTCGACCAGCAGGCGCGGATTGCGCACCGCGCGGCCGTTGTGCACCAGCTTGCCGGCGACCACCAGGCGCGTCCCGTACAGGGCCGTGCCGCGGATGGTGTTGAGGTTGAACTGCGGCGGACGCACGCTGCGGAAGTCGCGCGCGGGGCTCCACGGACCGAAGTCGTTGTCGCAGAAGTCGGCGCGAACCCGCCAGTACCAGGTGCCGGGCTTGCTGATGATGTCGCCCGACGGCACGAGCGCGACCTGGGGGGTCGACACCGCGCCCTCGACGTCCGGGGTCTCGGCGCTGGGCGCGCCGGGGATGATGGTGGCGTCCGGGGTCTGGACCGACGGCGCCTCCGCGGATGCCTGGAACGAGGGGTTGTCGGCGAACTGCACCTGGTAGGCGCAGGCGCCGTTCACCGTCGCCCACTGCAGCAGCGGCGAGCCGACCACCACATCCCCGTCGCCCGGAACCGTGACGGTCGGGCGTGGCGGGTTGAGCGTGAAGGTCTGGTTGGGGCTCCAGGTGAGGCCCTGGCCGGCCGCGTCGATCGCGCGGACCCGCCAGTACCAGGTGCCCGACGGCAGCCGCTTGCCCTGGTCCTTCGCCCACTCGGTACCGGTGCCCCAGACGGTCATGCTCTGGCTGCGGGAGGCGTCGAACTCCTCGTCGCGGGAGAGCTGGAGCTCGAACTTGGCGGCCCCGGGGACCTCGGACCAGCTGAACAACGGGGGCTCGGTGATGACGCCGCTCGCGGCGGTCCCGAGGGTCACCCGGGTCTGCTTGCTGAACGACAGCCGCTGGACGGCCGACTCGGACATCGTCCAGTTCGGGTCGTCGAGCGATGCCCCGGTGCCCGGGACCACCCGCCAGTAGTACCCCTCCCCGATCTGGTTGTCGGGCAGCGGGGTGCGCGGCACCCAGCCGGGGGTGACCGTCGCCTGGCTCTCGACGATGTTGTTGAACTGGAAGTCCGTGGCGATGTCGACGCGGTAGATCGTCGCGCCCGTGACGGCCGACCAGAGCAGGTGCGGGGTGAGCGCGGTGTCGCTGTTCCCGCTGGCGGTGAGCTCCGGCGTGGCCGTGGTGGACCCGGGGGCGGCCCAGGTGAACTGCTGCGGGTCGGTCCAGGTGCCGTAGCGGCCGGCCACGATGGGGCGGACCCGCCACCAGTGCGTGCCGTAGCCGATGCTCTTGTCACGGACCTCGCTGAGGGTCGGCACCAGCGCGGTGCTGCCCGTCTCGGCGTTGATCTCCAGGGGCGTGCCCTGCCAGTTGTTCGCCTGGCGGGTGAGCTGGAACTGGTACTTCTCGGCGCCGGCGACCGGCTGCCAGGAGAAGTACAGGCGCCCACCGGTGCTGCCGTCGGCCGGGGCGACCGGCACGGGCGCGACCCACGCCTTGGTGAAGCTGCCCATGGTCACCCACGGGCCCGGGTTCTGGGCGGCGTCCTTGGCCCGCACGCGCCACTGGTAGGAGTCGTCGGCCAGCACGCCCAGCTCGGCCGGGCTCATCGCCGTGACCGGGAAGTTGATGCTCGTGAACGCGGGCGTGGCGAACTGATCGGCCGGCGCCGCCTGCGTGTCATAGGTGCGCGCGCCCGCGACCTTGGTCCACCGCATGTACGGCGTGATCCGGATGAGGCTCGTGCCCGCCCCGCCGGGCGTGGCCGACAGGACGCCGCCCGTGACCCTGCTGGGCCAGGTCTTGGCGAACTGGGCGACGCTGCTGGTGATGCCCCGCGTTCCGGCCGCGTCGACGGCGGTGACCCGCCACCAGTACGTGCCGTCCGGGAGCAGCGTCTGGGGGGCGACCTGCCACTGGTCGGTCGTCGCCCGCCACACGACCCGGGTGAAGCCGGGGCTGGTCGCGATCTCGACCACGTAGCTCACCGCGCCCGGGACGGGCGACCACTCGAGCACGACCGGCTCGTCGGGATACACGAACGCGTCGGTCACCTGGTCGGGCGCGAGCCCCAGCGGCTCGCTGGACTCACGGTCCGCCGTGAAGGGCGACTTGGCGTCGACCGTCGCCGGGATGGCCGGGGTCTTGGTCGCCGCCGAGGCGACCGGAACCAGGGCCACCAGCGCGGCGGCCGACAGGATGGCGACGCCGGGGATGCTCATGCGAGGGGACGCTAGGGCCGCGTCCCGCACGGCTGACGCGCCGTTCGTGACGAGACTGCATCGCATCCGTGCGAATGCGCGTGACCGTCGGGGAGATGGCACTTCGGTCGCTTCCTTGCGTTCGGAGGTGGGGCAACGGCATCCGGGCCGCTGTGTGCGATATCGGCCGGAGACCGGCCCTATCTGAGTTCCGCTACCAATCGCAGCCGGTGCCGCAGGTGCGATCCACCACGGGACTGGCCGAGAGGTCCTTGACCATCGTGAACACGGTGCCGCTCTGGCTGCGCGAGACGATCGTGTAGCCGTTCGCCGAGAACGCGACGGCCACCTGGTCCTGCTCGGCGTCGTTCGCGGTCGCGTCGAAGTCGATGCCCGGCTCGACGGTCTGCACCGCCGCCGGGGTGAGCGTGACGTAGTCGCCGTTCGTCGCGGCCGCCTCCACCGCGCTCGCCGCGCTGCGGATCAGCGACTTGGCGTTCGCGTCGTAGGCGCGCTTGCGGTGACCGAGGAACACGGGAACCGCGATCGCCGCCAGCAGGCCGATGATGATCACGACCACGAGCAGCTCGATGAGGGTGAAGCCGCGACCGGGACCGCGGCGCTTGGGAGGCATCAGCATGGCGGGAGGCTCGTTGCGTGCGTGCGGCGGCGCCCGCGGATGCGGGCGCCGCCGTCGCCGCTGCTACCAGGTGCAGCCGGTGCCACACGTCCGCGCGATCGGCGGGGTGCTGCCGGTGTCCTTGGTGAGCGTGAAGGTCTTGCCGCTCTTGCTGAGCGAGGTGATCGTGTAGCCGGTGGTGGCGAAGGTCACAGCGACCTGGTCGCTCGCCGCGGCGTTGGCCGTCGCGCTGAACGCGATGGACGGCTCGATCGCCTGCACGGCGGCCGGCGTCAGGGTGTTGTACGCCTGCGTGTCCGCGTAGGCCGCCTCGATGGCGCTCGCGGCGTTACGGACCAGCGACTTGGCGGCCGCGTCATTGGCGCGGTCGCGCTGGCCGAGGAACGTCGGGATCGCGATCGCGGCCAGCAGGCCGATGATGATCACGACCACCAGGAGCTCGATCAGGGTGAAACCCTGCTGGCGCTCGGCTCGACTACGAAGCCGGTTGATCATGAGGTAGGTCTCCTCCATGAGAACGGGGTTGCCGCCGCGAGCCTGGGGCCAACTACCCCGGCATCGGCAGGGGCGTTTCCTCGCGGACACCTCTTTGATCGCCCGTTGCGCGCCAATACTTAATGAATGCGTCCGCCGGGCCCGGGCGCCCCGCTACCATGACCGGGCATGTCCGCCCCCCTCGCGAGCCCCATCACCCTCACCACCGACGGTGCCTGCTCGGCCAACGGCCGGGACGGCTCGCGCGGCGGCTGGGCGGCCATCCTCACCGACGGCGCCGGCGGCGAGCTGGTGCTCACCGGCGGCGAGGCGCTCATGGCCGTGCTGGAGGGGCTGCGGGCCGCACCGGAGGGATCCGAGGTGCTGCTGGTCACCGACTCCAGCTACGTGGCGAACGCCATCTCCAAGGGATGGCTCGCGAGCTGGCAGCGCCGGGGCTGGAAGACCGCCGCCAAGGAGCCCGTGGCGAACCGCGAGCTGTGGGAGCGGATGCTGCTGGAGCTCGCCCGGCACCGCCGCGTCACCCCGACCCTGGTGAAGGGCCATGCCGGACACGAGGCCAACGAACGGGCCGACCGGCTCGCCCAGGACGCCGCAAAGCAGGATCATCTGCAGCCCCCGCCGCCCGCACCGCCGGCGCCGGAGCCCCCCGCCGCGGCGCAGATGGGCTTCGACTTCTAGGGAACGGCCGGCTCGCTGGGGCGCGTGCCCAGCCGGGTTTCCAGGCTCACCCGCTCCCCGCCGCGGATCACCGTGATCGGCACCACGTCGTCGGGGCGGGCATCGCTCACCGCGTCGGCCAGACCCGCCGCGTCGCGCACCGCCCGGTCGCCGAGGGCGATGACGGTGTCCCCGCGCTCCAGGACCCCGTCCGCCGGGCTGTCGGCGCGCACCGCGACCACCACGGCGCCGTCGGATGCGCCGGGGGGCGGGTCGTCCCGGGCGTCGGTGGCCACCGCGCCCAGGTAGGGCACGCCCACCCGCCCGCCCTCCACGACGGTCCGGGCCGCCTCGGCGGCCAGGTTCATCGGCAGCGCCACGCCCCGCCGCACCATCACCCCGAGGATGTCGCCGCGCTCCCCCGCGAGGGCCGCGCCGGGCGCGTCACCGGCGTCGGTGAGGATGGCGTCCTCCGGCAGCGCGTCGACGGGCGTGGAGGTCTCGCGCCGCACCGCCGCGACCACGCCGGTGGTGACCTGCGGGCCCAGCCCGTTGGTGTTGGCCACCATGATCACGGGCAGCCCCGGCGGGAGCGGCTCCTCGAGCCCCCCGAGCGTGGCGGGCTCCCCCACCTCCGGCCCTGCCCGCAGCACGGCGATGCCCAGGGCCGGCACCACGCCCACCACATCGGCCCGGAGCGTGCGGCCGCGGCCGGCCACGCGCACGCGCTCGGCGGATCCCACCACCGACAGCGCGGTGACCGCCGTCCCGTCACCCAGGATCACCACCGCGGAACCGCCGGGGGCATCGCGCTGCGGCAGCACGCGCAGCACCGCGGGGGCGACGGAGCTGACCGCCGCCAGCCGGGCGTCGGCGGAGCCGTCGTCCTGCGGGACGCCCACGGTGCGCTCCACCACGCGGCTCTCGCCCACCACGCCCGTCACGACGAGCACGGCCACGGCCGTCGCCGCCCCGAGGACCGCGGCGGCCAGCATTGCGATGAGTCCCCCGGGCACGCGCATCGGGCGGGCATGCTTGCACGGGTGGGGCGGGCGGCAAAGCGCCCGGCACCGGGATGGCAGCGGCCCCGGCGTGCCACACTGACCGTGTGAAGGACAGCTTCCCCCTCGGCCGCATCGCCGGCGTCAAGGTCGGGCTCAACTGGAGCGTCCTGGTCATCGCCGCGTACCTGGTGTTCGCGCTGGCGACCAGCATCTTCCCGTCGACCAACCCAGGCCTCGGCGAGGGCACCCGCATCGTGATGGGCATCGTGGCCGCGGCCCTGTTCCTGGGCTCGATCCTCCTGCACGAGATCGGGCACGCCGTCCAGGCCAAGCGTGACGGCATGACCATCGACGGCATCACGCTATGGGTGTTCGGCGGGGTCGCCCGGTTCGTCGGGATGTTCCCCGGCGCGGGCGCGGAGTTCCGCATCGCGATCGCCGGCCCGCTGGTGTCCCTGGCCCTGGGCCTGGGCTTCAGCGGCATCGCCCTGGTGCCGGGGATCCCGGAGCCGGTGGACGCGGTCGCGGCGTGGCTGGCCTACATCAACATCGCCCTGCTGGTGTTCAACATGCTCCCCGCCCTGCCCATGGACGGCGGCCGGGTGCTGCGCTCGGCCATCTGGGCCCGCACCAAGGACTTCGGCCGCGCCACGCGCATCGCCGGCGGGCTCGGCCGGTTCCTCGCGATGGGGCTCGTCGCGCTGGGCGCGGTCATCGCCATCGGCCTGGGCTCGGCGATCAGCGGGATCTGGCTGGCGCTGATCGGCTGGTTCATCCTGCGGGCCTCGGAGGGTGAGACCCGCGCGGCCGCGATCACGGCGAAGTTCAGCGGGCTGACGGTGCGGGACGTGATGGTGGCCGACCCGGTGACCACCACCGCCACCACGACCCTCGACGAGATCGCCGCGTTCACCCGGTGGACCGGCGCCTACACCACCTATCCGGTGCTCGACGGCGACATGGCGGTGGGCCTCTTCCCCATCGGCGTCCTGCGCGGGCTGCCCCGGGAGGTGTGGGAGACCACGCCGGTGTCCCGGGTGATGGTGCCCGTGGAGCATGTGTCGGTGTCCCACCCCGACGAGCCCCTCCAGGACGCCGTGGGACGGCTGCAGGCGTTCGCGCTGCACCGGGGGCTGGTGCTGGAGGACGGCCGCCTCGCCGGGCTGCTGTCCATGTCGGACGTCGTGCGCCTGGTGCAGGGCGGGCGCCCGCGCGACGCGGCCGCGGGGCCCGGGCCCGCCTGAGCCCCCTCAGCGGTCCGGCGAGACGTCCCGGGACCGCGCATCGGCGATGACCCGGCGGAACCGCAGGCCCCCCAGCATGAGGGCCAGGGCCGCCGCGCCCAGCACCAGGTTGGTGACCAGCGAGGTCATCTCCATGCCCACCGAGAAGGCCAGCACGTCCGTGCGGGCGGCCTCGCCGGCGAGCAGCACCACCAGCAGGGCCTGCTTGGGGCCCAGCCCTCCGGGCGTGGCCGGCAGGCTCGTCGCGGCGCTGGAGGCCACCTGCACCAGCAGGGCGGACTCCAGCGACGGGGTGATGTTGAACGCCGCCAGGAACGCCCAGGCGCCGGCGATGCGGCACCCCCACCCGATGAGCTGGAAGGACACGACCTCCAGCAGATAGCGGCCCGGCGTGGTGAGGATGACCAGCCCCTGCCGCACGCGCTCCCAGAAGGCGCGCACCCGGGTGCCCAGCACCAGGACCCCGATCAGCAGGACCGTGGCGAACGCCGGGATCACCCACACGTGGTCCAGGATCCACGACAGCTCGAACGCCGGCACGGGCAGATCCGGGAGCGGCAGCAGCCCCGCCTGCCAGGCCCACAGCAGCAGCGCGCTCGCGACCACCAGGTCCAGCAGCGTCTCGGCCACGAGGGTCGCGGCGAGCGTCGGGTATGTCGCCCCCGGCACGCGCCGGTGCAGGAGCAGGAGCTTCACGGGGTCGCCGGCGCGGGCCGGCATCACCGCGTTCACCGCGACCCCCGCGGCGTACGCCCCGAAGGTGTGGCGCCAGCGCACCGTCGCCTGCGGGTACGCGGCGGCCACGATGTTCCGCCACGCATAGGTGCGCACCAGCATGTTCACCAGGTGCAGGGCCACCGCGAGCGCCAGGGGCGTCCAGCGCACCTCCACCAGCCGCTCGAGGAACGCCTCGAACGCGTCGAGGAACGCCTCGAGGGAGTCCCTCACGGTTCCCCCGTCACCGCCGCAGCAGGTATGCGGCGCCCGCGGCCAGCAGGTTCGGGCGGCGCTGCACCCAGGGGCCCGCGGGACCGCCGGAGGAGTTCAGCAGCACGCGCTCCACCGCGACCAGGTCCTCGGCGCGCACCAGCTCCTCGAAGTCCACGATCGTGCAGTGGTGGATGTTCGGCGTCTCGTACCAGCGGTGCGGCAGCAGGCGGCTGCTGGGCATGCGCCCCCGCAGCATCAGGTTGAGCCGCAGCCCGATGTGCCCGAAGTTCGGGAACGAGACGATCCCGACCTCGGCCACCCGCATCATCTCCCGCAGCACCAGCGCGGGGCGGTAGGTGGTCTGCAGGGTCTGCGAGAGCACCACGACGTCGAACGAGCCGTCCGAGAAGTCCGGGAGGCCCTGGTCGATGTCGGCGCTCACCACCGGGATGCCTCGGGACACGCAGGCGTGGAACGCGTCCGGGGAGACCTCCACGCCCTGGCCGGAGCAGCCCCTGCGCCGGATGAGCTCCTCCAGCAGGGCGCCGTCCCCGCACCCGAGGTCGAGCACGCGGCTGCCACGCGGAACCATGTCCGCGACGATCCCGAGGTCGGGCCTCACACCCGGCCCGGTCCGTCGCCCGGCACCCCGCCGATCGCCTCGGCCTCCATGCGGCGCATGAAGCTCGCGACGGTGCGGTGGTACTCCGGCACCTCCAGCAGGAACGAGTCGTGCCCGTGCGGCGAGGCGATCTCCCGGAAGGTCACCGGCACGCGGTGGGCGGCCAGGATGCGCACCAGGTCGCGGGAGTGCGCGGTGTCGAACCGCCAGTCCGAGTCGAAGCTCATCACCAGGAACCGCGTGTCCACGCGCTCGAGCTTGGCGCCCGCGGCGACCATGTCGCCGAACGGGTCGAAGTAGTCCATCACCCGGGTCAGGTACAGGTAGCTGTTCGCGTCGAAGCGCTTGAGGAAGGCCTCGCCCTGATGGTGGAGGTAGCTCTCCACCTGAAAGTCCACGTCGAACCCGAACCGCGGGCTCTCGCGGTCCTGCAGGCGCCGACCGAACTTGCGACGCATCCCCTCCTCGGAGAGGTAGGTGATGTGGGCCATCATCCGCGCCACCGACAGCCCGGCGTCGGGCCGCACGCCGTGGCGCTGGTAGTCCCCGCCGTGGAAGTTGGGGTCGCGCATGATCGCCTCGCGCGCAACCGCCGAGAACGCGATGTTCTGGGCCGACAGGCGCGCGGTGGAGCACACCACCACCGCCGAGTGGACCTCGTCGGGGTGCTCGATGGACCACTGCAGGGCCTGCATCCCGCCCAGGGAGCCGCCCACCGCCGCCAGCAGGCGCCGGATCCCGAGGTGCCGCAGCAGCGCCCGGTGGACGTTCACCAGGTCGCCCACCGTGAACAGCGGGAACCGCAGCCCGTACGGGTCGCCGGTCTCCGGGTTCGGGGAGGCGGGACCGGTGGTCCCCATGCAGCCGCCCAGCAGGTTCGCGCACACCACGAAGAGACGGTCGGTGTCGACCGGCTTGCCCGGCCCGATGAAGTTGTCCCACCACCCCGGGCGCGTCGCGCCCTCGTGGTATCCGGCCGCGTGGGCGTCCCCGGTGAGCGCGTGGTGGATGAAGACCGCGTTCGAGCGCTGCTCGTTGAGCTCGCCATAGGTCTCGTAGGCGACCTCGACCGGCGCCAGACGCTGGCCGCTCTCCAGGATCAGCGGCTGGTCCTGGGTGAAGAGGGTCGCCCGTCGGGTCTCGACGCGGCCGACCGATCCGGCCGGCGCCGTTCCGGCCGTCGTCATGGCCGCGGGCTCATGGGGAAGGGGACGGCTCGCACCCGGGCATCAAAGCACGCGCGCGGCCGCCCCTCCCCATCGCCGGATCAGGCGGTCGCGGCCGCGATCGCCTGGTCGAGGTCCGCGATCAGGTCGTCGACGTGCTCGATCCCGACCGAGAGCCGCACCATGTCCTGGCTCACGCCCGCCGACGCCAGCTCCGCCTCGTTCAGCTGGGAGTGCGTGGTGGTGGCCGGGTGGATGGCCAGCGACTTGGCGTCACCGATGTTCGCCAGGTGGCTGAAGAGCTTCAGGTTGTCGATGAAGCCCCGACCCGCGTCGCGCCCGCCCTGCAGGCCGAAGGTGAGGATGGCGCCGAAGCCGCCCGACAGGATCCGCTTGGCCACGTCGTGGTCCGGCTGCGAGGGCAGACCCGGGTACGACACCCAGCTCACCTTGGGGTGCTTGGACAGGTGCTCCGCGATCGCCAGCGCGTTCGAGGAGTGCCGCTCCATCCGCAGCGGCAGGGTCTCGATGCCCTGCAGGATCAGGAACGCGTTGAACGGCGACAGCGCCGCGCCGGTGTTGCGCAGCAGCACCGTGCGGATGCGGCCGATGTACGCCGCCGGGCCGAGGGCGTCCGACCAGACCACGCCGTGGTACGACGGGTCCGGCTTGGTGAGGCCCGGGAAGCGGTCCGCGTACGCGGTCCAGTCGAACTTCCCGCTGTCGACGATGATGCCGCCGATCGACGTGCCGTGGCCGCCGATGAACTTGGTGAGCGAGTGCACCACGATGTCGGCGCCGTGGTCGAACGCGCGGCACAGCACCGGCGTGGGCACCGTGTTGTCGACGATCAGCGGCAGGCCCTTGGCGTGGGCCGCGGCGGACCATGCGTCCAGGTCCACCACGTTGAGGCTCGGGTTCCCGATCGTCTCCGCGAAGACGGCCTTGGTGTTCTCGTCCACCAGGCGGTCGAGCTCACCCGGGTTCGACGGGTCGGCGAACCGCACCTCGATGCCGAACTGCGGCAGCGTGTGGGCGAACAGGTTGTACGTGCCCCCGTACAGCGTGGAGATGGCGACGATGTTCTCGCCCGCGCGGGTGATGTTGAGGACCGAGTAGGTCACCGCCGCCTGCCCGGAGGCGATGGCGCACGAGGCGATGCCGCCCTCCAGCTGGGCCACGCGCTGCTCCAGCACGTCCCAGGTGGGGTTCATGATCCGGGTGTAGATGTTCCCCGGCGTCTTCAGCGCGAACAGGTCTGCGGCGTGGTCGGCGTCGTTGAAGACGTACGACGTCGTCTGGTAAATCGGCACCGCCCGGCTGTTGGTGGTCGGGTCCGGCACCTGGCCCCCGTGCAGGGCGATCGTCTCGGGACGGTGTGCGCTCATGCGGTCCTCTGGGTCGGCGGATGGAACGCCCGGAACAAAACCCGGCAATTCCTGTGGAGTTTCGGCGTTCGAGCCTACGGACGCAGTCCAACCCTGTCAACGCGGCCCCGCAGGGGCCGGCGTTGTTTCGGCGCCCCGACGGGGCGCCGTCCCTGGTCGGCATCCGTGATCCGAGCTTGGAGTGATCCGGGCTTGCAGTGGTGCAGTAGTTGATCTCGGCGCCCGGAGGGCGCCGTCTGCTTTTCACTTGTGGTCGTTCTCGGTGCGTCTTATGGCCGCCCAGCCTCGCGCAAGGTCTGGCGCTGAGAGGCGTCCGGCGACGTTGGCCCCAGGAACCACGCCTCACGGCTGCCTGCAACCAGCTCGCTCGGCTCATCCATGAGCCGATTGCATTTGGCAGTCGTCCACCGGATTGGGTGCTCTGCGGCCGTCTGGGGTCAGCGTCCACACGGGCACTGAGAGTCGAATTGCCGTGAGCTACCCGGATAGCGCGCCAGGGGTTGGACCCGCGCCGTCCCGGCGCGGCAACTCATCATGCGGTGCACCACTCACCGGGATGGCACGGCAGCCCTTGTGGATGGCGAGGACCAAATGAGGGCGACCCATGGATGGGGAGCTGTGCTCAGTGGCAGCGCAGGCGCAAGCCGTTGTTCCTGGGGCCAACGCCCGTTTGCGCGAGTCGACCAGGCGATGAGAAGCCCGATCACGACCACAAGTGAAAAGCAGACGGCGCCCCTGCGGGGCGCCGACACAACTACGCCAGCGGAAAGCCCGGATCACTCCAAGACCGGATTCGCCAAGAGCGGATTTCGCCAAGAAAACCGCTGCACCTCACGGCCCGCAGCACCCCGACACCGGATCCGTGACGGCCTTTCGGGCCCGACGCGATCCGCAACAGTGTGATGTCACAGTGTTTGTGACATATGTGTCGCATACATAACAACAGTGTGTGCTGTTGCGCACAAACGACGTAATGTTATACCCATGTCTATAGGCGGGACCGGGAACGTCCGATACGTTCTTGGTGATGCCCACCCCCCCTCACCTGGTGCGGCAGCGCAACGGCGTGCTCCTTCTGGCCGTGCAGTTTCTGCACGCGCTGGCCCAGGGCATGGCCGTGGTCGTGCTGCCCTGGATCGTCCTCGAGTCGGGCGCCTCGGTGGCCGGCGCGGGCCTGGTGCTCACCGCCGGGTTCCTGCCCTTCGCGCTGTTCGGACTGCCCGCCGGCGTCGCCGGTGACCGTGGCCGCCGCCGCCCGATGCTCGGTGCCGTGCTGGCCGCGCAGACGGGTGTCGCGGTCGTCGCGTGCGTGGCCGCCGGCTCCGGTGGGCTCACCACCATGGGCGTCCTCGCGGTGGCGTTCCTGCTCGGCACGGGCCGGGTCTTCGTGGACGCCGCCATGTTCGGGGCGGTCGGGGCGATGGTGCGCCGCGAGGGCATGCTCTCCGCGCAGGCCGCGGTCGCGGGCGCCTTCAACATGGGCTACTACGGGGGACCGGCGGTCGCCGGCCTCGTGATCGGCCTTGCCGGCACCGGCACCGCCCTGGCGGCGGTGGCGGCGTCATTGGCCGTGGGTGGCGTCCTCTCCCTCGCGCTTCGGGGCGCGGCGGCCGGCGGCGGCGACCGGCGCGAGGCCGCCAGCGGCATGGGCGCCGGCCTGCGCCTGCTGTTCGTCGAGCCCACCCTGCGTGCGCTGGCGATCATCGCCTTCACGTGGAGCCTCATGGCGTCCGGTGTGATCACCCTGGCGATGCCGCACCTGCGGCGCGACCTGGGCCTGGATGGCGCGCAGATCAGCGCCGTGCTCGTGCTGGGCGTCGTCGCGATGCTGGTGGCGCCGTTCCTGCTGCACCGCCTGGCGGGCCGCGTGGCGGACACCCGGATCCTGGTGCTGGGCCTCTGCCTGTACCTGGTGCCGTGCGTCGCGTTCGGCGGGGCCGCGAACGCCACGATCGCCGCGGTGGCCTACGGACCGCTCATGCTCGCGAACGCCATCTGCGCGGCCACCATCATCGGGGCCCGCGCACGGCGCACCCCCGCCCACCTGCAGGCGATGGCCGGGGTGTCCGGCCGCATGCTGGTGATCGGCGGCTTCACCATGGGGTCGGCGCTCACCAGCGCCCTCACGCAGTGGGTCTCCATCGGCGCCGTCTACCTGCTCATCGGGCTCGGGATGACCGCGCTGGCCGCGGTCGCCGCGCCCGGGCTGGCCCGCGCGAAGGCCGCGTCGCGGCTCGCCGGCCGCTGACGCACACCGCCGGGCCGCCGTAGGCTTGGGCCATGGACACCGGTATCAGCTTCACCGACATCGCCCCGCACGCCGAGGACCGCTTCGTGCCGCTGCGGCGGCAGCTCGGCGTCACCACCATGGGCCTCAACCAGATCATCCTGGAGCCGGGCCAGCGCGGCCGCATCCACGCCCACGAGCGTCAGGAGGAGGTCTTCCTGGTGCTGGAGGGGGTCCTGACGCTGGTGGCGGAGGGCGAGGAGCACGACATGCCCGCCGGTCGGCTCGCCCGCGTCGCGCCCGAGGTGCGCCGCCAGCTGGTGAACCGCGGGCCCGGTCGCACCGTGCTGCTGGCCCTGGGGGCCGCGGGCGTCCACGAGGGCCGGGACGGCCTCGCCTACCGGGACTGGGACGACACCGACCCGGCGCCACCGCAGGAGATCCCCCTTCCCGAGGATCTGCCGGCGGACCGGCTCAGGACCTGACGGCCTCCAGCCTGGGGCTCAGCCCCAGGCGGCGCAGTGCGGCGCGCTCGGCCCTGGCCCGCGCGGGGGTCGCCCCGCGCAGGGTCACCACCACGTAGCGGGTGCCGCGGGCCTTCGTCCAGCGCCGAGACACGGTGGCCCGCCGCCCGGTGGCGCGCAGCCGCACGGCGACCGACCGCGCACGGCCGGCCAGGCGGACGTCCGCCGCGACCACGCGGTACCGCACGGCCACCGGGGTGCCGCTGACCGCCGGCGTCCGCAGCACCACCGCCGGGTCGCCCGCCACGGCCCGGGCAAGGGTCGACGCGTAGCCCAGGGCGCGCAGCCGGTCGCGCTCGCGGGTCGCCACGCCCCGCGCGGCGGTCCGCGCCGTGACGACCAGGAACACCTTCGCCGCACCCCGCGGACGCGGGATCACCAGCGCGCCCGGACGGGCCCGGCGCACCAGCCGCAGCACGGTCTTGGCATCGCGCAGCGACGGCTGGCGCGAGGCCACCACCAGGAAGTCACCGACCTTCAGGCCGGGTCGCGGCTGGGCGACGGGCGTGGTGGGACGCGGTGTGACGGGCGTGGCCGGGGTGTTCCCGGCGCCGCGGTTGTAGGCCGGCTCCGGCGGGGCCGGCCGGTCGGAGCGGCGCACCCAGAACCAGGTGTCCAGCAGCCCCAGCCGGGCCTTCACGCTGTTGCCCGAGAGCTCGGTGGCGCCGCCGTCGGCGGTCCGGAACCGCACCGTCACCACGCGCGGCGAGACGCCGCGCTTGAGGACCTCCACCTCGGTGACCGCCGCGGGCAGGCGCAGGCGCGAGCCGAGCTGACCGGCGGTGAACGACGGCGGGCTGGGCCAGCGGTGCAGGGGCGACACGTTGTCGAACGGGTCCGGCACGCCCACCAGGTACGGCTTGGGGGTCCCGCCCAGCGAGTTCTCGACGCTCTCGGTGTGACCGCCGGAGGTGGACGAGAAGTAGGTGGTCACGATGGTGTCGCCGTACATCACCACCTTGCGGCGCGTGGTGGCGACCGCGGCGTCCGTGCGGGGGTCCTCGTCGGTGACCCCGCCGTAGACCTGCGAGCGCACGTCCGCGTACAGGTCGAACGGCTGGGACGGGCGCAGGGACGCGATGGCGTAGCTGCGCGCGGCGATGGCCTGCGCCTGCAGGGCCGCCGGGGTGCGGTCGCCCCAGGACGCCGGCATCTCCCGCGCCAGGACCCCGCGCAGGTAGTCCTCCACGTCGACGGTGTTGACGACGTCCACGTACCCGTTGTCGGCGTTCACATCGACCAGCCCGCGGAACCGGCGGTCGCCCACCCGCACCAGCCCGCCGGCGGCGGGGACGATGCGCAGCGTCTGCACCGCGACGTCCACGGTGGTGTTCTCGGGCTGCACGAGCGCCAAGCCCTTCGCGGTGACGCGGGCGGTGTAGACCACGCCGGGGGCCAGCGGGATGCGCTCCCCGTCGCGGGCGTCGATGAGCGTGCCGCCGCCCTCCACCGCGATCCCCTGCTCGGCCCGGTCGTTGGCGACCAGCACGCGCACGGTCTTGGCGGGTCCGTCGGCGACCCGCGTGCCGCGGTAGTACCAGGCCATGATCCGCGCGGCGTCCCATCCCTGCAGGGCGGCGCCGCGGGCGCCGTACTGCGACATGCCCACGCCGTGGCCGAACCCGCGGCCCTCGAACGTGAACGTCACCTCGCCCTGGGCCGCGGCGACGCCGGCGAGCGGCCCGGCGAGGCCCGCGACGGCGCACGCCAGCGCGCGGCGGATGCCGCGGCGGCCGCGCGGCGGCTGGTGGCGATGTGTGACGGGTGGGCTCATTGGGGTGGCGCGGGCGCCCGATGCTCACGGCCGGGCGGGCCTCGGTCAAACCATGCGGGTCCACGGATACGCGGGCACCTCCTTCGGCGCCCGCTCCACCGACTCCTGTCGGCCCGCGCGGCCCGCGGCATGAGTCGCAACGCCTGGCAGCATGGGCTGCAATGGATCTGGACGTCGTCTTCCTGGGCACCGGCGCACACCACCCGAGCCCGGCGCGGGGCGCATCGGCGCTGATGGTCGAGCACGGCGCCGACCACCTGCTGGTGGACTGCGGCGAGGGCACCCAGGAGCGGCTCATGCGCAGCCGCCCGGGCCTTCGCCACATCCGGGGCGTGCTGGTGACGCACTGCCACGGCGACCACCTGCTGGGCCTGCCCGGGCTGCTGGCCACGTTCTCGGACGTGCGCGAGCGCCGGACCCCCGGGCCTGTCGGCCGCGGTGGATGCCTTTCGCCCGTGGTTCGGCGAACCGCGGTTCCCGCTGCGGATCGTGGAGGTCACCCCGGGCACGCGCCTGGAGCTCGGCGGATGGCTGGTGGAGGCGGTCCCGGCCGCGCACGTCGTCCCGGCCGTGGGGTGGGCGCTGCGGGAGCCGGCCCTGCCCGGTCACCTCGACCCGGCCGCCGCCGGGCGGCTGGGCGTTCCGGAGGGACCGCTGCTGGCGCGCCTGGCCGGCGGTGAGGACGTGGCCCTCCCCGGCGGCCGGCGGGTGCGGGCCGCGGACGTGGTGGGCCCGCCACGGCCCGGCCGAGTCGTGGTGGTCTCCGGTGACACGGCCCCCTGCGAGGCCATGGCCGCCGCGGCCGCCGGAGCCGACCTGCTGATCCACGAGGCCACCTTCCTGGCCGGCGAGGCGCCCCTGGCCGCCGCCTCGGGCCACAGCACCGCCGGGCAGGCGGCGGACCTCGCCGCCCGCGCCGGGGTGCGGGCGCTGGCGCTGGTCCACACCTCCCAGCGCTACGACGCCCGGGACGTCCTGGCCGAGGCCCGCGCGGCGTTCCCGGCCGTGATGCTGCCCGACGATCTGGACCTGGTGCGGATCCCCCTGCCCGACCGGGGCCCGCCGGTCCTGGTGCCGGGCGGGGGCGCCGTCACTCCACGACCCTGAGGGCCGAGGGCAGGTTCATCCGTGTGAGCCTGCGGACCGTCAGCAGCGGTGCGGCCGCGGCGGCGGCCGTCCCCAGCAGCAGCGCCCACAGCGTGCTGCTCGGCGCGATGCTGACCACGGCGCCGAAGTCCGGGAACGTGCGCGGCATCACCTGCTCCACCTCCCATCCCACGATGAACCGGCCCGCGAGGACGCCCAGCACGGAACCGAGCAGTCCCACGATCGCGCTCTCGGCAACCGCGCCCGTGATGACGGCCGCGGGTCGCATGCCGAACGCCAGCATGGTCGCGTGCTCACGCACCCGTTCCTCGGCGGAGATGCCCGCTGCGTTCACGGCGATGAGCCCCGCCAGGGCGATGCCCGCCGCCTCGACGATCCAGAGGATCAGGACGAAGTCCTGCATCTGCACGCGCACCTGCTCCAGAAGCCCCGCGGCCGGCTCCACCGACGCCACGCCCTCACGGCCGAAGAGCGCTCGCGCGACGTCGTCGCGCGTGCGACCCGGCGCGGGACGCACCTCCACCGTGTCGGCGCGGCCGCCCAGGCCCACCGCCGCCAGCTGCGTTTCGTGGACGTACGCCAGGTACCGGAACGGGTTCACGTGCACGCCCGCCACCGGAACGCGGATCCGCGCGAGCCGGTACGTCCCCCCCGGGACCGGCACCGGGTACTCGAGCTCCACCGTCCCGCCCACGGCGACACCCAGGTCGGCCGCCGCGGCCCGCGCGATCACCACGCCTGGGGCGTCGGCCGCCAGGCGCCCCTGCCGCAGCTCGGGGCTCCACACCGGGTCGTCCATGCGCGCGGACGACAGCTGCACGCCCACCTCGGCGCCACCGGCGCGCAGGCGACCGGCCACGACCAGGCGCGGCGCGGCGGCGGCCACCACGGGATGGCCGGCGATGCCGCGCACCACCGCGCCGTCCGTGGGCCGGGCGGCATCGAGGGTCACGATCATCCGGTCATCGCCGCCGCGCACGATGTCGGCCCGGCTGCGGTCCACGGTCCCGAAGAACGAGTCGATGGTGCCCAGCAGCGAGAACATGACGGCGATCGCGGCGCCGATGCCCAGCGCCGTGAGCAGCGTTCGCCGAGGCGCGCGGAACGCGTTGCGCACCGGCATCTGGGCAACCGGCCCGCCCGGGAGGGGCAGCCGACGCGCCAGCCGGGCGAGCCCGCCGCCCGCCGACGCCCGGTCCGTGACGCGGATCGCCTGCACGGGTGTCATGCGCACGCCGCGCCACACCGGGATCGCGGCGGCGAGCGGCGGGAGCACGAGCCCCAGGATCGCGGCGCGGGCGAAGGTGCCGCCCTGGAACGGTGTGACCACCACCGGCAGGGGAAGGATCGTCCGCAGGGCCCATCCGAGGGCCCACTCGGAGGCCGCGCCCACCAGGAGGCCGAGCCCCGTCCCGAGCACCGCGATCTGCACGCCCACCAGCATCGGGCGCAGCGCCAGCACGCGGGACGGCATCCCCAGCGCCATGCCCACGCCGATCTGGCGCCGTTCGGCCTCCACGACGCGGCTCACCAGGTTGAAGGCGGCGAGCGCCGCGCCGCCCAGCACCAGCCAGGCGATCACGTCGATGAACTGCTGGTCCCCCTCGGCATCCCGGTAGAGGGTGCGGTACGCCGCCTCGTCGGCCAGCGTGCTCACGGTGGCGCCGGCCTGGGGCAGGCGTTCGGCGATCCGCGCCTCCAGGACGGCACGGGCGTCACCCGCGGGGGCCCCGGCGGGGAGCCGCACGACCAGCTCGTTCACCCGCCCCGGCAGCCCCGCCAGCCGCTGCGCGGTCGCCAGCGGGGCGAACACGCCCGCGTAGGCGGCGTCACCGCCCCACGACATCCCGGGCGGGGCGACGACGAACCACTCCGGCGACCGGGCGCGGCCCACCCAGCGCACCGTCGCGCCACCGAGGACCCGGACCGTCCCCTGCGCCGGGAGGTCGCGCGCCGCCGCGAAGTTGGCCTCCAGGTTCACGACGTCCCGGCCGGCATCAGACGGCCGCAGCGGGCGGCCGCCGTCGGCCCACAGTCCGTCGACCCTCGGGCCTGGGTCCACGGGAACACCCACAAGGCGGCCCGGGACCAGCACCGCCGATCCGCCGCGCGATGCGTCCACCTGGGTCGGCACGCTCAGCCGCTCGTCGGCGAGGGCCCCGCGGAACGCCGGCCCGGCGACCAGCGCCCGCAGCCGGCCCTGCGGAACCGTGCCTCCCTCGGCGAGCGTCACCTTGAGGTCGTGGGCGTTCAGCAGGGCGAAGCTGCGGTCGTTGGAGGCCGCCCGCCATGCGCCCATGCTTCCGAGCCCCGAGGCCATGCCGATCCCCACCGCCAGCACGGCCGCGATGGCGGCCACCAGATGCCACCGGGCCCGCAGGTCGCGCAGCGACCACCGCAGCCAGAAGCCGGCGCCCACGCTCACCACCGCAGATCGGCGATCTCCGACGGACCGCCCTCCGGCGGCCCGTCGGCGACCACGGCGCCGCTGGAGACCTCGATGACCCGGTCGGCGACGCGGGCGATCTCCCGGTTGTGGGTCACCACCAGCACGGCGGTCCCCGACGCATGGGTCTGCTCGTGGAGCAGCTCCAGGATCTGCACGCCGGTGCGGAAGTCCAGCTCGCCCGTCGGCTCGTCGGCGAGCAGCACCGGGTTGCCCATCGCCAGCGCGCGGGCGATCGCCACGCGCTGCTGCTCACCGCCCGAGAGCTCGTGCGGGAAGTGGTCCGCGCGATCCGCCAGCCCGACGCGCTCGAGCATGCGGGCGGTGCGCCCCGCGGGGTCCTCCCGGCCCGCGACGCGGGCCCCGAACGCCACGTTCTCGCGCGCCGTGAGCCCGGGGAACAGGTTGAAGGTCTGGAACACGAAGCTCACCCCGCTGCGCCGGAACCGCGCGAGCTCCGAACGGGACGCGGCGGTGATGTCGCGGCCGCCCACCACGATCCGGCCCCGGGTGGGCGAGTCGAGCGCGCCGATCAGGTTGAGCAGGGTGGTCTTCCCGCTGCCGGAGGGTCCGAGGACCACGACGAACTCGCCCTCGCCGATGGTGAGCGACACGTCCCTCAGGGCGGTCACCACCACCTCGCCCAGCCGGTACTCCCGGGCCACGCCGGTGAGCGCGATCACCGGTGACGGTGTGGAGGCGGTATCCATCGCCCATCACGCTAGGCCCCGTCCCCCCATGGGGTCACCGGGGCGCCGCCGGGGCGCGGTTGCGGCCGGCTACGGCTCGGGGACCGGGCCGGCCGAACCCCAGATGCCGTCGGGGACCACGGTGCCCGCCAACGCGTCCAGCAGGCGGCCGGGATCGTCGTCCACGCACAGCAGGGCGCGCTGGGACGGGTCGACGAACCCGGTGTCCACGAAGCCGTCGAGCATGGCCACGAACGGGCCCCAGAAGCCGGCCACGTCGAGCAGGCCGCACGGCTTGCGGTGGATGCCGAGCTGGGTCCAGGTCATGGCCTCCGCCAGCTCGTCCAGCGTCCCCAGGCCGCCCGGCAGCGCCACGAAGGCGTCCGAGAGCTCGCTCATCCGGGCCTTGCGCTCGTGCATGGAGCCCACGGTGTGCATCGCGGTGAGCCCGGGGTGCTGCAGCTCCCGGGCCGCGAGCGCCGCGGGGATGACGCCCACCACCTCACCGCCCGCGTCCAGCGCGCCCTGGGCGACCGCGCCCATCAGCCCGACCGAGGCACCGCCGTACACCAGGCCCATGCCGCGGCGGGCCAGCTCGGCCCCCAGCGCCTCCGCGGCGTCCCGGTAGCGCGGGTCGCGCCCGAAGCGCGACCCGCAGTACACCGCGACGCGCCTCAATACGGGCTCGCCGGAGCCGGCGGCTCCGGTGACGGCGGCGGGACCTCCGCGGTGGGCGGCTCCCCGGCCGGCGGCTCCTCGAGGGTCACCAGCGACTCGAGCATCATCCGGTTCGGGACCCGCACGATGCTGCCGTCGGCGGTCCGCACCGTGGTGGCGGGGCCGCGCATGGCCACGATCTCACCCTCCACCTCCCCCACCCGCACGCGCAGGCCGGGGCGCAGCGTGTCGCCCAGATAGCGGCCGGCGGCCAGCTGCCCCACCACGTGCCGGGTGCCGAGACCGATGGACAGCGCGATCGTGAGCGCCAGTCCCCCCACGACCGTGGTGGCGAGCATGACCAGGAACATCGTGGGGATGCCCACCTGGGCCGCCGCGATGATGGCCGCGATGGTGAGCACGCCCACCATGGCGATGATCCCCAGCGAGCTGCCCAGGTCCATCTGGCGGCTCAGGCGGTCCACCCGGTTGCGCACGGCGTTCCCGGCGATGAGGCCGGCCATCATGATCACCAGCGCGACCACCAGCCGCGGGATGAACAGGATGGCCTCGTTCATCGACTGCTCGAGCGCGGGCAGGCCCAGCACCGAGACCGCGATGAGGGCGATCACGAACAGGATGATCGCCCGCACCAGCCCCGAGACCAGCGAGGTGAGCGACCGGCCCAGGCCCGCGCGCTCCAGGGTCTCGCTGATGCCCCAGCGCTCGGCCATGCGGTCCAGTCCAGCGGCGCTCAGCGCAGTCCTGATGACCCGGCCGACGATGCGGGCGACGACGATGCCCACGATCAGGACGACCAGCGCCGCCGCGAGCCGCGGCACGAACGCGCCGACCTGCTCGAGCATGGTGTTCACGAGGCTCATGGGGGCGGGGATCATCGGGGGTCTCCTCCATTGCGGTTGCGGCGCAGGCCCAGCAGGGTCGCCGCGGCCTCGGCGAGCGCGCTCGAGAGCCCGCCGAGCGAGAACAGCGCCTCGCGGACACCCCGCTGCCAGCGGGCCGTCCGCACGACGCGGTCGGTGAGATCCTCGGCCTCCGGCACCGGGGCGCCGCGGACCTCCGCCAGGAGCTCCGCAAGCCGGCGCTCGGCCGGCGTGGGCTCGGGGTCAGGACCCGGAGGGTGTGCCACCCGGGATCTCCCAGTCGTAGGTGTTGGTGCGCAGCAGGTGCACGAGCTCGCCGCGGGCCCGGTGCAGGCGGCCCTTCACGCTCCCGAGCGGGGCGTCGGTGATGCGCGCGATGTCCTCGTACGGCATGCCCTCCAGATCACGCAGCACCAGCACCGCCCGGTGCTCGGGACGCAGCGACCGGATCTTCAGCGCCAGCCGGTCGCGGCGCTCGCTCTGCTCCAGGGTGCTCGCGGGCTGGGCGGCCTCGGGCAGGTCCACGGGGGTGTCGTCCTCCACCTCCACCGGGACCGGCCGGCGCCGCTCGAGCTCGTTGAGCGACAGGTTGTGGACGATGCGCAGCAGCCAGTTGCGGAACGGGGCGTCGCCCCGGTAGCTGCGCAGGTTGTGGAAGGCGCGCAGCAGCGCGTCCTGGGCGACGTCCTCGGCATCGTCACGTCCGACGATGCGCGTCGCGACACGCACGACGACGTCGCGATGGCGGGCGACCAGGGCCTCGAACGCGCCGAGATCACCCTCGGCGGCACGGCGGGCCAGGTCGGTGTCATCGCCGATGGCGGGGGCAACGGCGGTGGCGTTCAAGGTCGGGAGTTCCTTCCGGCGTAACTTCTGAGAACCGGCCCCTGTCAGGTGGTGCGAAGGGCGCGCGCCTCGGCGAGCGCACACGACGAGCACACACGACCGGAGCGTGGAATCGGCGGTTGCGACCGCGAACCTATCCGTCCAGGACGGACGGCGCGAGTGGGCGGCACATGCGGAGAGACCCCCGTGTCTCCGCACCCACTCGCGAAGTCGCGTCACCGGCTCCGGCCGGTGGCGCGGCCCGACCGGAGCCCCGGGGTCCTCTCCCCCCGTGGGCTCCGGCGAGGCCGACCGCGAGACGCCGGCTCCCCGCACCGGCGATTGCGGAACGGCCGGGGCCCCGGGTCACCCTCGCACCCGGGGCACCTTGCGGCCACGCGCCCGCGCGGTGGCGATCCCACCGCGCGGGCGCTACCGTGCCGGGCGATGAGCGAGGTCGCCTGCCCCTCCTGCGGCACCACCAGCCGCATCCGCCCGAACGCGCCGGGACGCCCGGTGTGCAAGCAGTGCCGGTCGCGGCTGCCGTGGGTCGTGGAGGCCGACGAGGCCACCTTCGCCGCCGAGGTCGCCGGTCCGCTGCCGGTGATCGTGGACTTCTGGGCCGGCTGGTGCGGGCCGTGCCGCGCGGTGGCGCCCGTGCTGGAGCAGGTGGCGACGCGCCACGCCGGCGACGTGAAGATCGTGAAGGTCGACGTGGACGCCAACCCGGGGCTCGCCCAGCGGTTCGGGGCGATGAGCATCCCCCTCATGGTGTTCATGCGGCAGGGTCAGGAGGCCGACCGCGTGGTGGGCGCCGTGCCCGGCGCGGTCCTGGAGCAGCACCTGCTCCCGCTGCTCGTCGGCTGACGATCCGTGCGGGTCTCGTTCGTCTGCCTCGGCAACATCTGCCGATCCCCCATGGCCGCCGCGGTGATGATCCATCGCGCCGCCGAGGCCGGCGTGTCGGTGGAGGTGGATTCGGCGGGCACCGCGGGCTACCACGTGGGTGAGCCCGCCGACCCGCGCACCGCGGCCGAGCTGCGCCGCCGCGGCGTGGCCCTCGACCATGCGGCGCGGCAGTTCCGCGCCGCCGATTTCGCGCGCTTCGACCTGGTGCTCGCCATGGACCACGCCAACGCCGCGTCCCTGCGGCGGCTGGCGCCCACCGACGAGGACGCCGGAAAGGTCCGGCTGCTGCGCGAGTTCGACCCCGCAGGCGACGGGCTGGAGGTACCCGACCCGTACTACGGCGGCGAGGACGGATTCCGGGAGGTCTTCGACATGGTCGACGCGGCGTGCCTGGGGCTGCTGGAGACGCTGCGCACGCCGTGATCGCGGGGGAGGTCGCGCGGGCGCTGGGCGCCGAGGTGGCCGCCTCACGGGCGGTCGCGGGCGGGGACGTGAACCGCGCCATGCGGGTCACGCTCGCCGACGGCCGCGAGCTGTTCGTCAAGCATCGCGACCCGGCGCCGCCGGGCATGTTCACCGCCGAGGCGGCGGGGCTCCGCTGGCTGGCCGCGGCGGGTGCGATCCGGATTCCCGAGGTCGTGGCGGCCGCCGACGGCTGGCTCGCCATGGAGTGGGTGGCGCGCGGCCACCCGGCGCGCGACCACGACGAGCGACTGGGCCGGGACCTGGCGGCGCTGCACCTGGCGGGGTCGCCGGTCTTCGGCCGCCCGGGCGGCGGCCCCGGGTTCATCGGTCCCATCGCGGTGCCCGACGACCCGCTGCCCGACTGGCCGGCGTTCCTGGGACGGCACCGGCTCATGCCGCTGGCCGAGGCCGCCCACGCGGCGGGCGCGCTCACCGCCGGCGACGTGCGCGATGTCGAATCCCTGTGCGCGCGGCTGCCGGAGCGGTGCGGCCCGCCCGAGCCCCCCGCGCGGCTGCACGGCGACCTGTGGGCCGGCAACGCCTTCCCTGACGCCGGCGGCGCGCCGGTGCTCGTGGACCCGGCCGCCCACGGCGGCCACCGGGAGGTGGACCTGGCGATGATGCGCCTGTTCGGCGGCTTCTCCGAGCGGGTGTTCACCGCGTACGCCGAGGTCCACCCGCTCGCGCCCGGCCACGCCGAGCGCGTTGGCCTGAACCAGCTGACCCCGCTGCTGGTGCACGCCGCGCTGTTCGGCGGGGGCTACGCCGGGTCCGTGCGCCGGATCCTGCGGGAGCTGGGCTGAACCCCCGCGGCGGGTCCGGACGGGATGCCGTCCGGGCCACCCACCATCGTTTGCGCCGCCCGTCCGAAAATCTGGCGTAACCTCCAGAACGCAGCGGCGGTCGTAATGGATGTGTGAAGTGCCTTCTCATCGGGCGAGTTCGGCCGATACACCCGGCGCCATGGTGAGTCCACCCCCGAGGAGTACCCCCGAGTGAACGTCACGGAGCGGACGATCGGCTCCCATGAACTGGTCATGTGGGTCACCGACGAGGCCAGCGGCCTGCGCGCCGCGGTCGCGGTGCACACCCCGCAGACCCCGGCGCTGGGCCAGCTGGTCCGGATGCCGTCGGCCGACCCCACCGACGCGGTGCTGGACGCCCTGCGCCGATCCGAGCTGGCCACGCGCCGCGCCCGCCTGCTGGGCGTGCCCGTGGGCGGCGGGGCGGCGGTCCTGGTGGGCGGCGCGGACGGCGACGCCGTGTACGCGGCCTTCGGGGAGGTCCTGGAGCGGCTGCACGGCCGGCTGTGGGTGATGCCGGGCCCCGGCACCAGCCCGTCCGACCTCGAGCGCGCGGCCGCCGCGCACGGCTGCATCGCCGGCGCCGCGGCCGGCTCGGAGCTGCTTCCTCCGGAGGCCCGGGGCGCCGTTGCCGCGGCCCGCGCGGCGTGGTCGCACATGAGCGATGCCGCCAACCTCTCCGGGGTCCGGGTGGTGGTGCTGGGCGCCGGGCGCATCGGCGCCGGCGCCGCGCGCATGCTGGCCGGACAGGACGCGCGAGTGGTGATCGCCGATCCCGACCCGCGGCGCGCCGCCGCGCTGGCCGCCGAGGTGGACGGAATGACGATGGACGCCGACGCGGCCCTCGGCGCCCACTGCGACGTGTTGATGCCGTGCGCCGACGGGCTCGCCCTGCGTGCCGAGCAGGTCGAGGCGCTGCGCTGCGGGGTGGTCGCCGGGCCGGCCGACGGGCAGCTCGCCGATCCGGCCGTCGCCCAGACACTCGCCGCCTGCGGGATCGTGTGGGTCCCGGAGCTCCTCGCGGGGGCGGGCGGGCTGCTGTCCGCGGCGCGCGAGATGGGCCTGGGCGACCTGCGTGCCGACGCAGACGCCGACACCAACCGCATCGCCGGGGTGACCGCCGCCGTGCTGGGCGCCGCGCAGGACCTGGACACCGTGGCCGCGATGGACCGCGTCGCGACGCCCACACCGCCCACGCCCGCGCCGGACCGTCCGCTGACGGTGCGCGCGATACGCGCCGCCTGAGCGCGGCCGGGACGTGAACCGCAGGTTCACCCTCGTGCGCCACGGGCGCAGCGACTACAACCGGCTGGGGCTCGTGAACGGCGACCCCAGCGTCGCCGTGGCGCTCGACGCAGAGGGTGTCGCCCAGTGCCGGCGTCTGGCCGAGCGGCTCGCCGGCGAGGACTTCGACCTTGCGGTGCGCACCCGCTTCTCCCGCACCGGCGAGAGCCTGGCCATCGTTCTGGACAACCGCGACGTCCCGGTGGCCGTCTACCCGGAACTCGACGACGTCCACCTGGGGGTGTTCGAGAGCCGCCCGGTCGAGGAGTACCGGGCCTGGCGCCGCGCGCACGGTCCCGAGGTGAGCCCGCCCGGTGAGGGCGAGAGCCGCCTGGGAGCCCTGTACCGCTACGCCGCGGGGTTCGCCCGGATGCTCGACGAGGACGCGGTGCGCATCCTGGCGGTGCTGCACGACGTGCCCATCCGCTTCCTCGCGAACGCCCTGCAGGACGCCGATCCGCTGGACGGCCCGGTACGCGCCGTGGAGAACGCATCCGTGCTCGAGGTGGACGATGACGCCATGCGCCGCGGCGTCGGGGTGATGCGGGACCGCCTGGGCCTCTAGCCGACCCTCAGGCCGTGGCCGTCTGGGCCTCGGCCTCCTGCGCCGGCTCGGCCTCGCCCCGCGCGCGAAGGTCGAAGTAGAGATAGGTGAGGGTGATCGCCACCAGCGGCAGCACGGCGACGTACACCAGCGCCGCGATGAGGTTGACCAGGTCGAACGCGGCCCCGGTTGCCACCAGCGCCAGCGCACCCGCCAGCGGACCGGTGAGCAGGCCGGCGCCGGCCACGATCACCACCAGCACCGCGGTGCGCCACCACGCGCCGGTCACCAGCGCGTTGCTGCGACGCAGCGGCCCCGGCTCGGGGCGGTGCTCCACGCCCACGACCACCGACATGAGCGACCACCGCACGATCAGGAACAGCGCCACCGGCACCAGCACCAGGCTCAGGTTGAGCAGGACCCCGGCCGTGACGGCCACCACCAGCGAGCCCAGCAGCAGGCGCAGATCGGGGGCGACCGACCGGTAGGCCGTCATCGCCCCGGTCTGGGCATCGGCGGCGACATCCAGCACCAGGCGGGCCGTCGCGGCCTGCACCACGCCGAACCCCAGCAACGTCACCACCAGCCCCAGCCCCAACGCGAGGGTGTTCACGAACGCGTTCCGAACCCCGGCCTCATCCACCAGCGGCGCCAGCGTGGACGCGCGGAACACCACCGCCTGGATCGCCGTGGTGAGGATCCCGACCGGGATGAACAGCAGCCCCACCGTCAGGAAGGCGCGCGGCCGCAGGCGGTACATGCGCCAGGACGCAACGAGGATGGCGCCCAGCGGGCGGGCGCGCTCCAGCGGGAGCGGGTCGCGGGGCCGCCAGGCGGTGCGTGAGAAGCCCCACAGCAGCAGCAGTGCGACGCCTGCCAGCACCGCGAGGGAGATCGTGGTGTGGGTCTGGACCCGGCGCAGCAGCTTCGATCCGCCGCCCACGGCGACGCAGAAGAAGTCGGTGGCGGCGATGCCGAGCGCCCCGCCGGAGGGCACGGTGAAGCTCGTCTCGCGCCAGCTGCGCTCCGACCAGGTGATGGGCCGGGTCCACTGGGTCTTGGTTGACGGCCCGGTGGGCGCCTCGTACAGCTTGCCCTGCTTCTCGCCCCACCTGCCGCGGTAGGCCAGCCACGGGTACCGCTCGCGCGCCTCGGCCGGGTCCCCGGGGATCACGCGCAGCGCCGTGGTGAGCTCGCGGGCGTCCCCGTTGGCCTTGTCGCATCCCACGCCCTCGGCGGTGCTGCGCATGAGGTACAGGTGCGGCCCGAGGTAGTTCGCGTGGGAGCCCTCGCCCGGGTAGACGACCGGATGCGTCCCGTCGACGATCTCGATCTCGTCGCCGCCCCAGTCCGCGCGCTCGGCGCTGGAGTGCTGGCTGTACCCCACCTCGGTGGGCCCGCGGGCGAGCGCCTGCTCCGGGGTGTCCGCGTCGAAGTTGAGCTGGATCATCTCCCAGTCGGACTCGTGGGTGTTGTTCCAGTCGTTGAACACGTAGAAGAACCAGTACTGCAGGGCGAGCTTGCCGGGACGGCCGGGCTCGGTCACGACGTGCGCGTAGACGGTGGGCGGTCCCTCCGCCGCCATCCGCGCCTGCCAGCGTTCGTAGACGCAGCCGGGAGCCAGGACGTCGCCGGGGAAGTCCAGGTGGTAGCCGTCGAGGCCCCGGGCGAGGTCTTCGGCGGTGGGGCCGATCTTCGCGATGTTCGTGCGATCCCACGGCCCGCGCAGGGCCACCTCGGGGCTGTCCAGGATGCGGTCGACGTCGATCGGCTCGTAGGCCTCACCCGGGCCGCACGCCTCGGGCTGGTCCTGCACGCGCAGCACCGGTGCGTACGTCCGCGCCAGCTCGGCCTCGGCGGCGGTCTGGGCACCGGCGACCGCGCACCATGCCGACAGGACGAGCAGCGCGAGGGCGAGCCAGGTGCCGGACCGCGGGCCGATGGACATCACGCGGCCACGCTATCCCAGGAGGCGGCGCCAATTCACGTTTGACCGATCGTCCAGTGTCACCGCGGTGTGCGATTGACCTACGATTCCCGGGCCGGTCGCGGACGGGCCGGCCAGACTGCCCCCGATTGAGAGCCCCCATGGCCACCGGCCTGGCGATCGTGATCCTCGTGTTCGGCGCCGTGCTGGGCATCGCCCAGGTCGCGCTGGCCCGCGCGCGTGGCTGGGCGTGGTGGGCGGGCTCACCGCGCTGTGGTGCACCGCGTACGCCCTGGAGGTGTCGGCCGACGGCATCGAGACGGTGATGCTGCTGGCCCGGATCCAGTGGGCGGGCGTGGCGTTCATCCCCCTGGCCATGCTCATGTGCGCCATCACCTTCCGCGGTGACCGCCTGCGGCACCGCGAGCTGGCGGCCCTCGCGATACCCGGGGTGATCGCCTTCACCCTGGCGTGGACCAACGACGCCCACCACCTGCTGTGGGCGTCCGTCGACCGCCCGGCCGGCTCGCGGACCTACGTCTTCGAGCCCGGCTCGCTGTACGTGGTGTTCGTGGCGTACGCCTACCTGCTGCTGGCGGTGGGCACGGCGATGGTGGTGTCGGCGATCCGCGCCGTTCCGGGCCGTAACCGGGCGCTGATGCCCCTGCTGCTCACGGCGATCGGCCTCCCCTGGATCGCCAACCTCGCGTTCCATCTGGGCATCCGTCCCGCGGACGTGGACTTCACGCCGGTGGCGCTCTCGCTCACCGGGATGCTGCTCACCTACGCCATCCTGCGTCTCCGGATCCTCGATGTGTTCCGCGGGCTGGTGCCTGCCGGACGGGACGCCACCGTGCGGCTCATGGCCGACGGCGTCGTGGTGGTGGACCGGCACGGCAACGTCGCCGACGCGAACCCCGCGGCCTGCGCCCTGGCCGGCCGCGCGCCGCAGGAGGTGCTCGGCACGCCCGCGGCCGACGCCTTCCCGGACTGGCCGGGCGAGGTGCTCGCCGGCACCGTGGACGAGCCGGCGGTGGTCACCGCCTCCACGCTCGCGGGCCGGAGCCTGGAGATCACGGTGAGCCGCCTGCACGCCCGCGGCGGCGCCGCGACCGGGCGCATCGTGGTGGTGCGGGACATCACCGACCGGGTGCGGGCCGAGCATGCGCTCCAGGCGAGCGAGCGCCGGTACCGCGAGCTGGTGGAGAACGCCAGCGACGTGGTGTTCGCCGCGGAGGCGACCGGGCGCGTGGTGGCACTCAACCGCGCCGGGCGGGTGCTGCTGGGAGTGGACGGCGCGCGCCTGACCGCCGGCGAGATCCTGGGTGGCGGGCCCGGCGCGGCCGTCCCGGAGGTGCTCATGGACCGCCTGGTGCGGCACGGGCGGGCCACGATCGACGTCGAGGTCGCTGCCGCCGACGGGCGGCGCGTGGCGCTGGAGGTGAGCGCACGGCTCATCGGCACCGCGGGGAACCGCATCATCGAGGGCATCGCGCGGGACGTAACCGAGCGCCGGTCCTGGGAGGAGCGACTCACCTGGCGGGCCCTGCACGACCCGCTCACCGAGCTGCCGAACCGCACGCTGGTGCGCGACCGGCTGGAGCACAGCCTGCGCGCGGCCGCCCGCGATGGCCAGCCGATGGCCCTGCTGCTGATCGACCTGGACCACTTCAAGGACGTCAACGACACCCTCGGCCACTCCGTGGGCGACCGGGTGCTCGCCGTCATCGGCGAGCGCCTGCGCCCGCACCTGCGCGATGCCGACACGCTGGGACGGCTGGGCGGGGACGAGTTCGCGGCCGTGCTGCCCGGCGCCGGCGAGGAGGTGGCGCGCGTGGTCGCCCAACGGCTGCTCGCCGCCCTGGAGCAGCCGCACTGCATCGGGGAGCATTCCTTCGCGCTCGGCGCCAGCGTGGGGCTGGCGATGGCCGGCGGCGACGTGGACGCCGACGAGCTGCTGCGCCGCGCCGACGCCGCCATGTACCGCGCCAAGGTGTCCCGCCGGAGCGTGGTGGCCTGGTCGCCGCGCATCGATGACGGTCCGGCCGGCCGCCTGGGCGCGCTCGACCAGCTCCGGCACGCCGTGGCGCACGACGAGCTGGAGCTGCACTACCAGCCGCAGGTGCGGCTGCGCGACGGCGCCCTGTCGGCCGTCGAGGCGCTGGTGCGCTGGCGGCACCCCGAGCGCGGGATGCTGCGCCCCGACGACTTCGTCCCGCTGGCCGAGCAGCTGGGCGTGATCGGTGAGATGAGCCGCTGGGTGATCCGCCGGGCGCTGGCCGACTGCGCGTCGTGGCGGCGCGCCGGACGGGATCTGCGCGTGGCGGTCAACCTCTCCCCGGTCCTGCTCGACGGCGGCGACGACCTCGCCGACGCCATCCGCGACGCGCTGGAGGCGGCGTCCGCAGACCCGTCGTGGCTCAAGGTGGAGCTCACCGAGAGCGCCGTGGTGGCCGATCTGGAGCGTGGCGGGCGGATGCTCGGCGAGATCGCCGCGCTGGGGGTGAGCGTGGCCATCGACGACTTCGGCGTGGGCTACTCCTCCCTGGCCCACCTGCGCCGCCTGCCGGTGTCGGAGCTCAAGGTGGATCGCCTGTTCGTGCGCGAGATGGGCGCCGACGGCGGGGACGCCACCATCGTGCGCTCGGTCGTCGCGCTGGGCCACGACCTGGGGCTGGAGATCGTCGCCGAGGGCATCGAGGACGTGGCCACCTGGCAGATGCTGGAGCGGATGGGCTGCGACCTGGGCCAGGGCTTCCACGTGAGCCCTCCCCTGCCGCCCGACGACCTGCTGCGGTGGATGGGCGAGCGCGACGCGCTCATCGCCCACGCATGACCGCTCCCGGGCGAGCGCGCGCGGCGCGTGCAGCAGCCAGATGCCGCTCAGCAGCTCCTCCAGGTCTCCCGGCCGGGCGTCCGCCAGGCGCACCAGCACCGCGGGGTAGCCGTCGAAGTGCGGCGTGGTGAAGCACAGCTCCGGGAACTCCGCCAGATGGGCGTCCTTCACCGTGAGGTCGCGGGTGTGGACGGCCAGCACGGGGCCCGCCGGCGCGGCATCGCCCAGGAACGCCAGGTCAGCCCGGCGCAGGGGCCGCTCCCATGCGAAGCGGCGGCGGCCGACGGTCCAGCCCAGGTGCCCCTGCCCGGAGCGTTCCTCACCGGTTCCGGGCAGGCCGGCACAGATGCGGCGCACGTCGTCCCAGTCGGCCATCGCGCGCGAGCCTCCCACGCCGCGCGACGTGGGGCCACCGTCATCGCGATCGGGATGTGCCTCGCGGCCATCCCATCGCAGGCGGCCGGCTCGGACGCCGCGCTGGTCGCCCTCGCCGACCGCGACGCACCGGCGGTGCTCGCCGAGATCGGGGGCGCCATGCCGGGCGACCCGCCCGGCACCCAGCGAGCCTACGACCGGGCCCGGGACCTCATGATCGCCCTGGACGAGGTGCGTCCCACCGCCGGATGCCGGCGCCTGGCCGGCGCGGCGCGTCGGTTCGCGCTGGCGGCGGTGCGGGTGCCGGAGGCCGTCGACCGACTCGTCCCGGCCCGGCCGGCGCGCGCCCGTGCGGCCGCCGCCCACCGTGCCCTGCGATCCGCCCGCGGCGGATGCGTCCCCGCCGGCGCCGGGCCCGCGGCGGCCCCTCCCCGCGGGCTGTCCCCCGGGCCCGGCGAGGCGTTCTTCGGCACGGTGGTGGCCGACACCCCCGCGGGATCAGAGGAGGCCGAGGTCCTGCTGGACGGCCGCGTCGTGAGCCGGGTGGCGGTGCGGCGTGGCCGGGCGCGCGCCACGGTGACCGGGGCCCCGGGACGTCACGAGCTGCGCGTGCGCTTCCTCGCCCGGGGCATCCCGCTCGGGACCACGGTGGCCGCGGGTGTCCGGCTGCTGCCGGCGGCCTCCGCGGTGGCCCGCCGCCCGACACGCCCCGATGCGGTCGCGGCGGCACGGCTGGGCGCGATCGGGCGGTCGGCCGGGCCCGCTCTTGGCCTCTGGGTGCAGGACCTCTCGGCCGGCACCGCCGCGGGATGGAACTCGCGGACCCGCTTCCCGGCGGCGTCGACCGTCAAGCTCGCGCTGATGGTGGGCGCGCTCGCCCGTGACCCGGCCACCCCCGCCGCGGGTCCGCTGGGGTACGAGGTGGCCCAGGTGGGCGGATGGTCGAGCAACCTCGCCGCGAACCGGCTCCTGGTGGCGCTGGGCGGATCGGAGGCCGGAGGCGCGGCGGTCGCCCAGCGCGTGCTCGCCCGTCTGGGGGCGGTGGACTCGACGTACCCCGGCGGCTACATCGTGGGCACCGGGATCGCCGGCCTCCCGCCGGATCCGGCGCGCAGGAGCGTCCCCACGGTGTCCCGGCGCGTGACGACCGCCGCCGACCTGGCGCGCATCCTGTTCCTGGTCCATGCCGCGGCGACCGGCGACCGGGCGGCGCGGGCGGCCACCGGGCTCAGCACCCGCGCCGCCCGGGTGCTGATCGCCGCCCTGCTGGCCTCCGAGCAGCGCGGCGACAACCTGAGCCTGCTGGCCCCCGGGGTCCCGCCCGGAACCCCCATCGCCCAGAAGAACGGCTGGATCCGTGCGGCGCGCCACGGGGCGGCGATCATCTACACCCCGTCGGGGCCCCGCATCGCGGTGATGCTGAGCCACTCCGACGCCGGCATGTCCCTGCCCGCCGCCCGCGCGCTGGGCGCGCGCGTCGCGGCGGTCGCCGCGCGCTGACCCGGCGCCTCAGGCCCGAGGCGAGATTCCGGCGACGGTGGCCTCCACGATGCGCCGCGGGGCGTTGGTGAGCCACGGGAACAGGAACGCCCGGCCCGGCATGCGCACGTGACGCGTCCCGCGCTCCACCGCGCGGACGGTCTTGGCGGCCAGCGTCGTCACGTTCGCGTCGGCCAGGAGGCCCAGCCGGTAGAAGCGGCGGAAGCATGCCGCGGTGGGCGGGTAGGACAGCACCGAGTCCTTCATGTCGGTGGGGGCCACCAGGCCCGACTCCACCAGGGTGATGCCCACCGGAAGGCCCTTCAGCTCCATCCGGATCCCGGCGGTCATGTGGCTCACGAACGCCTTGGTCCCGGCGTACACGGCCATGCCGGGGAACACGCCCGACCCGGCGAGGGAGGACATCTGCACGATGTGGCCGCGGCCACGCTCCACCATGCCGGGCAGCACCTGCCGGCTCAGGTCGGCCACCGTGATGGCGTTCAGGCGGATGACCCGCTCCAGCTCCTCGCCGGACAGCTCCGTGAACGCCCCGGTCACGTCGATGCCGGCGTTGTTGACCAGCACGTCCACCGGGCCGTGCTCGGCCTCGACGCGGGCGATGAAGCCGTCCACCACCGCGGGATCCGCGAGGTCCGCCTGGACCACCGCGCCGCCGGTGCGGGCCGCCACCTCCTGCAGGCCGGGCAGGCTGCGAGCGGCCAGCGTGAGCCGGGCGCCGCGGGCCGCGAAGGCATCGGCGAGGGCCGCGCCGATGCCCCGGGACGCGCCGGTGATGACGACGTGGGCGTCCTTCAGATCCATGGTGACCTCGGATGTCGGGGGGTGATCGAGCGGCGGCGCGTACATCGTACGCAAGTGCGGAAGGGGGTGCCGCCGCGAACCGGCCGGCGACGCACGGTCACCGGCCGGGGGGCAGGCGGCGGGCGATGCCCTCGACCACGATGTCGAGCATCGACGCGAAGAGGGCATCGCCGTCCTCGCCGAGCCGTCCCACCAGCCCGGCGAGCAGCGGGAACCCGGCGCCGGCGAGCGCGTCGGCGGCACCGGGGGGCGCCGGGCGGTTGGCCTCCGCCTGCTGGTGGCAGAAGCCCACGATCGTCGCCAGGGCGACCCGCAGGTGGAACCGGGCGTCCTCCGGCGTCGCGCCCGTCTCCTGCAGCAGGCGCAGGCCGTGCTCGGCCGTGCCCCGCTGCGCGCGGTAGGACGGCAGCGGGCGCGCCGCCAGCATCGGGACCGCGTTCGGGTGGGCGCGCACCATGTCGCGGTAGGCGATGCCCCAGGCACGCATCATCTCGTCCCAGGTCATGCCGGGGGGGAACGGGCCGATGGCGCCCGTCAGGAGCGCCACGATGCCGTCCTCCAGGTCCTCCCGGGACTCCACGTGCCGGTAGAGCGACATCACCGGCGACCCCAGCTCGGCGGCGACCACCCGCATCGACAGGGCGGCGGCGCCCTGCGCATCGACGATGCGCAGCGCCGTCTCGACGATCGCCTCGCGGCTCAGACGGGCCCTACCGGTGGAATCGTCCCCGACCACACGTGCACCGTACGGCCTTCGGGCCCGTCCGGGGAGGGACCGGTCACCCCCGGCGGAGGATCTCACCGATCCGCAGGGCGATCCGGGCCAGGCGGGTGATGCTCCCGGGCGCCGCGTCGCGCTCCCGCGTGACCGGCGTGGACTCGTACTCGAAGAACGCCGGTGCGTCGTCCCACCGCGAGACCACCGTGCCGTCCTTCAGGAGCTCGCCGGCGGTGCGGGCCTCGATCTCCACCAGCGCACTGTCGCCGTCGCGGGTGAACAGCAGGGGCAGGGCGCGCCGGGCGGTGAACCGCACGCGCGCCTCCCAGCCGCCGCTGAGGGCGGCGCGCATGGTGAGGCGGCTCGGGTACACGTGCCCGTCCACATCCGACCACGCGCTCCGGCGGATCTGCACGTCCCGCGCGCGGGCCGAGGCGAGCCGCCCGGAGGCGTCCGAGAGCACCGACACCCCGTCCCGCAGCGCGGGATCGATGGGCCGCACGATCCCGGTGACCAGGCTCCGCCCGCCGGGGAGATGCACCTGGCTCCAGTCCCATCCGCCGTGCGAGGGGTCGGCCAGATCGAAGTCGCCGAAGTTGTGGTCGTGGTAGCCCAGCGCGTTGCGGAGCCGGTACGTGCGGCCACCCGCGCGGACCGTCCCGCTCACGCGCGACGACGGTTGGGCCACCGTCCACGAGATGTCCTGGTCACCGGGCAGCGTCAGCGGGCCGGCCAGGAACCCCTGCGTGGTCGCCCTGAAGGTGAGGTCGAGCCGGACCGGGCCCGGCGACGGCCCGGAGAACACCAGGCCGGGGTCCATCCCGATGCGCACCCGGATCACGCCGGGCGCGGCCTCCCACAGCCGGTCACCGCCCAGCCGGACGTCCGCGCGCGTCGTGGACGGCGAGGTGGTGATGAGCCGCGGCGCCCCGATCGTGGTGGCGGTGCCGCCGCCCGGCGGGTACAGGAAGACGACCGCGGCGGGTGGCATGCCCGGGAACCGCGTGCCGAGGGCCGCCGCGATCGAGAGCCCCGACGCCGGGTCGACGGCGCTCACGAACCACCACTCGGTGCGGTTCTCCGGCCCGTCGTGCGCGGCGTTGTCGCGCGGGGTGGCGGTGCGCAGCTCCGCCGCGGATGCCGCCGGGGCCAGCGCGAGCACGGCGGCGAGCACGGCGGCGGTGAGGCGGGCGGCGATCACCCGGTCACCGTAGCGCCGTGCCCCGGGAGCACCAGACGGACCCGGCCCGGGTCAGTTCCCCCGCATGCGCCGGGCCAGCTTGCGCATCTCGGCAGCCAGCAGCACCACCGCCGCCAGGGCGATGCACACGGCCCAGTCCCGCGCCGACAGGGGCGTGGTCGAGAACGCGTCGTTCAGGACGGGCGCGTGGACGACGGCGACCTGCAGCGCGACCGACAGCCCGATCGCCCCGAGCAGGAGCCGGTTCTCGAGGATCCGCGGCACTGCGCTCGCCCGGTCGGACCGGGCGTTGAAGCAGTTGAACAACTGGGCGAGCACCAGGGTCGTGAACGCCATCGTCCGGCCGTGGTCGACGTCACCGGAGCCGCCGAGCATGCCGCCGGCCAGCCCGAGGTCCAGCGCCGCGAGCGAGACGACGGCCGTGACGATGCCCACCCAGAGGATCCCGACCCACATGTGACGGTCGATCACCCGCTCCGAGGCACGTCGCGGCGGGCGGCGCATCACGTCCGGCGACGGCCGGTCGACGCCCAGGGCGAGGGCGGGCGCGGTGTCGGTGAGCAGGTTCACCCACAGGATCTGCGTTGCCAGCAGCGGCACGGCCAGCACGTCGCCGGAGCCGTCCAGGCCCAGCGTCCCGGCGAGCAGGACACCGAGGAACATGGTGAGCACCTCACCGATGTTGGACGACAGCAGGAACCGCAGGAAGGTGCGGATGTTCTCGAGGATCGCCCGCCCCTCCCGGACCGCCCGCACGATGGTCGCGAAGTTGTCGTCGGCGAGCACCATGTCGGCCGCCTCCTTGGCCACGTCCGTGCCGCCACGTCCCATCGCGACGCCGATGTCCGCCGCACGCAGCGCCGGCGCGTCGTTCACGCCATCGCCGGTCATGGCCACCACCGCCCCGTTCGCGCGCAGCGCCCCCACCACGCGCAGCTTGTCCTCCGGGGACACGCGGCGCATCGCGTGCTGGAGTCCGGCGTCATCGAGGGCCGTGATCCGCGGGCCGGTGAGCACGACGGACCGCTCGCCGGCGATGCCGAGTTCGGTGGCGATGCGCCCTGCGGTGGCGGGATGGTCACCGGTGATCATCACCACCCGGATGCCGGCGGCGGTCGCCTCCGCGACGGCCGCGCGGGCCTCCGGGCGCGGGGGGTCGATGATGCCCACGACCCCCAGATGCACCAGGTCGTGTTCGGCCGAGGGGTCCGCGGCGCCCGAGTGGCCGGACCGATACGCCACCGCCAGGGTCCGCAGCGCCCGGTCGGCCAGCCGCTCAACGCCCTCCAGGATCTCGGCCCGGCGTTCGTGGGTGAGCGCCCGCTCGGCGCCGGCGACGAGTTCGGCGGTGCACCGGGCCAACAGGACGTCCGGCGCGCCCTTGGTGACCATGGTGACTCCCCCACGGTCCGCGTCGGTCTGCAATGTGGACATGAGCTTGCGCTCGGAGGTGAACGGCACCTCCCCCACCCGCGCGAAGCGCGCCGCACGGGCCCGCGACAGCCCCGGCACCTTGGCCTCCGCCACCAGGAACGCCGCCTCGGTGGGATCACCACTGATCGTCCACTCGCCGTCCTCCTCGCGCAGGGCGGCATCGTTGGCCAGGCTGCCGGCGCCCAGCAGCGCGCGCACCTCATCCAGCAGCACGCCCTCCGGGACGGCCTCCCCACCGGAGCGGATGCCGCCCTCTGGCCGGTAGCCCGTGCCGGTGACCTGCGCCTCACCGGACGCGGTGCGCACCACGGTGATGGTCATCTCGTTGCGGGTCAGCGTGCCGGTCTTGTCGGTGCAGATCACCGACGCCGAGCCGAGCGTCTCCACCGAGGCGAGGCGCCGCACGATCGCCCGGTGCCGGGCCATGCGCTGCACGCCCAGCGCGAGGACCACCGACAGCACGGCGGGGAGCCCCTCCGGCACCGCCGCGACGGCGAGCGACACCCCCACCAGCAGGATGGCCACCAGGTCGGCCGCCGTGCGGATCTCGGAGGTCATCGCGATGGCGGCCACCACGACCACCGTGATCACCAGGACCGCCACACCCAGGGCGCGGCCGATGCGGGCAACCTCGCGTTGCAGGGGGGTGTCACGCTCGGGCGTCCGGCCCAGCAGTCCCGCGATGGCTCCGACCTCCGTGGCCATGCCCGTGGCGGTCACCACCGCGCGGCCGCGGCCGCGCGTGACCGCGGTGCCCGCGAACACCATGTTCGTCCGGTCCCCCACCGGCGTCGCCGGCTCGCACGCGGCGCCCGCGTCCTTGAGCACCGGCTCGCTCTCCCCGGTGAGGGCTGCCTCGGCGACGGTGAGCGACGCGGCCTGCACCAGCCGGGCATCGGCCGCCACCGCGTCGCCCTCGGCGAGCACCAGCACGTCCCCGGGCACGACCGCCACCGCCGGGATGCGCTCCGGCCGCCCGTCGCGCAGGATGGTCGCCTCGGCGGCCGCCATGCGGCCCAGCGCGGCGACCGCGCGTTCGGCCTTCGCCTCCTGGAGGAATCCCAGCGCGGCGTTCAGGACCACGATGACGGTGATCACCACTGCGTCGAACGGGATCCCCTCCGCGCCATCGGCCGCCCATGCCGCGAGCGACACCGCCACCGCGGCGATGAGCAGGTACACCAGCGGGTCGGCGAACTGGGCCGCCAGACGGCGCCACGCCGGGACCGGCGGGGTGGCGTCCAGCGTGTTCGGGCCCAGGCTCGTGAGGCGTTCGGCCGCCTCATGGCCGTCCAGGCCACGGCCGGGATCGGTGCCGAGCAGCGACGCCGCCTCGGCGGCGTCGAGCGCCCACGGCGGGAGCGCGTCGGACCGATCGGAGGGCATCGGGACGACCCTACTCGCGCGGCCTCCTCGGCCCGCGGCGGCGGGGCGGCGCGGGCCGCCCCGCCCTGGCGACTACGAGATCAGGGACTTGATCTGGGTGGGGCGGATCCGCACCAGCAGGCGCACCTCGCCCGGCGCGGCGAACGGGTACTCGTCCTGGCCCAGGTACTTCTTGGCCATCGCGTTGATGTGGTCCCACGCGCCGTCGGTGGTGACCTCGACGACCTCGCCGCGGATGTAGACCTGCTCGTACGGGTTCTCCGGGTTCACCACGGAGACCGCGACCTTCGGGTCGCGCTTGACGTCGTCCGCCTTGGCACGCCCCTCGGCTCGCCGTCCAGGTCGGCCCACACGGCCGACACGTTGGGGCCGCCGTCGGCACCGACGGTCGCGAGGTGGACGATGTTCGGCGCGGTGAAGAACGCGCGCTCCTGCTCACTGAAACTCGCCATGGGGGCCTCCTCGGGGCGTTGGTCCTGGTCGTCAGGAGCCTACGTCCGTGGAACGGGCGTCGCCCCGGACTGACACCACGGTTGCGCCGGCGATCAGCACGGTGGCGAGCACGAAGGTGGCGCGCATGCCGGCGGCCACGTCGTGGGGCGCTGCATCCGAGACGGCCACCGCACCGGAGAAGCGCGCGAAGACGGTCCCCATGACCGCGGCCCCCGTGATGAGCCCGAGGTTGCGGGAGAGGTTGAGCATTCCCGAGGTGGCGCCGCGGCGTTCTGCGTCCGAGCCGGCCATCACCGCCGTGTTGTTCGCGGTCTGGAACAACGCATAGCCGAGGGTGACGAGCAGGATCGGCCCCAGGTAGCCGGGAACGCCGAATGCCGGGGGGATCAGGCTCAGCAGGAGCGTTCCGGCGGCCATCCCCACCAGCCCGGCACGGGTGACCCGTGGCGCACCGAGGCGGTCCGCGATGCGTCCGGCGGGCACCCCCGACAGCGCGACGAGGGCGGGCCCGGCGGACATCACCAGCCCCACCTGCGCCGGGCCGAGGCCGAGTGCGCGGGACAGGTGGAACGGACCCACCACGAGCGTGGCCATCATCACCGTGGAGACCACCGCGCTGGTGACCAGGCCCGGCCCGAGCACCGGGTCGCGCAACACCGCTCCGCTGATCAGCGGAGCCTCGGCGCGGCGTTCGGTGCGGACCAGGAGCACCGCCCCCGCGATCCCGGCGACGATCAGCACGGTGGTGACGCGTGCGCTCGGGCTCGTCATGGCGAGCGCGTACGCGCCCAGCGTCAGGATGAGGAGATGCGTGCCGGCGAGGTCGAATCGCGGCCGGCGTCCCCCATCCAGCGGGCGGTCCGCGGGAAGATGCCGGTGCGCCAGGCCCAGCGCGAGGAGCCCCAGCGGGACGTTCAGGAGGAAGATGGCGCGCCAGTCGAAGGCCGCGATCAGCAGGCCTCCCAACGAGGGCCCCAGTGCCGTGCCGACCGCCGAGGCGCTGCCGAGGAGCCCCATGGCCCGTCCGGTCCGCCCCTCCGGGACCGTGTCGGCGACGAAGGCCAGACTCAGCGCCATCATCGCCGCGGCCCCGGCGCCCTGCAGGCCCCGGGCGACGATCAGCATCCAGAGCTCCGGCGCGGCGGCACCGACCGCCGACGAACACGTGAAGGTTCCGACGCCGGCCAGCAGCAGCCTGCGGCGGCCCATCAGGTCACCGAGCCGGCCGGCGCTCACGACGAGGGTCGTCACGACGAGCAGGTAGGCGAGGACGACCCACCGGACCTGCCCGAACGAGGCTCCGAACGTGACCTCCAGCGTCGGCAGCGCCACGTTGGCGACGCTCGTTCCGAGCGACGAGAGGAGCATCACCAGCGAGAGCCCGGCGAGCGCCCAAGCCGGTGCGCCGGACGAGGCCGGGATCGGGCCTCCGGGGATCGGATGGGCGGTTCGTCGCATGCCGTCGACGCTAGGCCGTCGGCGTGTAGTGGCGGAAGACGCACAGGTTGCACATGGTCGTTGCGCCTGACGCCATGCCCATGGCAGGCTCGCCCCATGCAGCGGCCCGACCTCAACCTGCTGGTCACGCTTGACGTCGTGCTCGCCGAGGGCAGCGTGACGCGCGCCGCCCGGCGGCTGGGCCTCAGCCCATCGGCGATGAGCCGGTCACTGGCACGGTTGCGCGAGACGACCGGCGATCCGCTGCTCGTGCGGGCCGGACGCGGCCTGGTCCCGACGCCGCGGGCGCTGGAGCTGCGCGAGGTCGTCGGCCGGCTGGTCCAGGATGCGGAGGCCGTGCTCCGCCCCGCCGAGGCACCGGACCTCACCCGGCTGGAGCGAACCTTCACGCTGCGGACCAGCGAGGGCTTCGTGGAGAACTTCGGCCCGGAGCTGATCCGCCGCGTCGGCGTCGAGGCGCCGCATGTGCGGCTGCGGTTCGTGCAGAAGCCGGACAAGGACGCCGTCCCCTTGCGTGAGGGGAGCGTCGACCTGGAGACCGGCGTCGTGGAGCCGACGACCGGGCCGGAGCTGCGTGCCCGTGCGCTCTTCCGCGATCGCATCGTGGGCGTCGTCCGCGCGGCGCACCCGCTCGCCGGCGGCAGGATCACACGCGCCCGCTATCTGGCGAGCCGCCACGTGGCCGTCACCCGCGAGGGGACCCGTCAGTGGCCCGTCGATGACGCGCTCGATCAGCTCGGACTCGAGCGGCGGGTGGTGACCGTCGTCGCGGGCTTCGCCACCGCGGTCGGCCTGGCCAGGGCCTCCGATCTGGTCGCAAGCGTCCCCGAACGCCACACGGCGAACCTGCGCGAGGGGATGCACACCTTCCCGCTTCCCATGACCACCCCCGAGTTCGCGGTGTCGCTGCTCTGGCACCCGCGCCTCGACGCCGATCCCGCGCACCGCTGGCTGCGCGGCGTGGTCCGCGCCGCCTGCGACGCGGGCTGATCGGGGACGCGCGAACGCGCACCCTGGGATCCGTCCCGGGATGCGCGCCGGCGCTCTCCTCAGGTGCTCACATCGCAGGCTGCATCCCGGCAACCGCGCCCTCGGCGTCACCGGCGCCCGGTGACATCCGGAGGCCCCGGACCGTGAGGTAGACACCGAGGAAGAGCTCCCAGACGAACTCGGGGGCCGTCGCGACCGACTGCACCACGCCGCCCGCCTCGACCGCGCCGAAGAGCACGGCGATGCCGGACGCCACGAGCACGGGTCCTCCGATGATTCCCAGCAGCGCCATCCGCCGCGGCACCAGGCCCGAGCGGTACAGCAGGTAGCCGAGGATCAGGCCGTTCCCGATGCCGACCGTTATCCCGGGACCCAGGAGGAACGTCCAATCCTTGAGCGCGGCGAGCGACACCGCCATCGACGCCGCGCCCGCGTCGTCGCTCCGCAGTGAGACGATCCCGAGGACGAAGAGGATCCCGGCCCCGATGAAGGTGGACTCGACGATCCGGGCGGCGAGGAAGCCGAACGAGAGAACCGGCCGGGTCCGGCGGAAGAGCGGGATCAGCACCACGGCCGTCCCGATGTTGGCGGCGATCAGGGCCAGCTCGAGCACGACGCCGAGGATGATCCGGCCGTCCTGGCCGGCCCCGGCGATGTACCCCGCCGGATCATCGAGCACCGGTTGGAACAGCGCCAGCGCCGTGATCGACGTGACGTAGGTGATCAGAAAGAGCACTCCACAGGCGAGCGAGAGCCTGCGGACGAGCGTGCGGTGTTCGGACTCCATCGCAACCTCCATCCCCTCGTGTTCGCAGATGGGCCGCACCGTGCCGTTCAGGTTCGATGCGGCATCCGCGACGAGCGTAGGTCGCGCATGAGAACTTGCACCAGACGCACGCTCCGCAAGGATTCATTGCGCGGAACGCCATGTCATGGCAGCCGCCTCCAGGCGGGCTGAAGGCGCGGGCCACCGATCGTGGCCCGACACGACAACGGCCGCTCGACGAACCCCGGCCGGGGGTCCATCGGGCGGCCGTCGGTCACTCCGGGCCCGCGCTGCCGCTGTGCCGCAGCGGTCCGTTCGCGTATTTGACTGGGGGTGTGAGAGACCCCGGTCACCGTCAGGTATCCCGGGATGGGCGCCGGGTGGGCGGTTCGTAAGGGTTCTCACCGGCTTCCCCATTCCTGCAGGGGGTGCCACCCGCTGGATGCGCGAGCATCCTTGAGAACCCGCATGACCAGCGGTGTTCCGGTCCCCGTTCCCCTGGGGCCGTGAGTTTGGGGGACTGGGGCTCGCGGCTTCCGGGCCCAGGTGGGTGCTCCTAGTGTCGCGCCGTGCCTCCTGCCCGTGCTGAGCGGTTCGCGAACCCGGTGTGTGAACCGCTGTGGGCGGCGTTCCTCACGCTGCCCGAAGGTGACAAGCACCAGTTCCTGGAGGAGGTGCAGCGTCACCTGGTGCAGGGGGAGGACCGGGTGGGGCTCGCCGGCACCCGCAACGCCCTGCTGGTCGGCGCGCTGCGTGAGTGCGCACAGGCCCTGGGGCATTCCCCGTCCATCAAGGAGTACCGGGCCTATCGGCGTGAGACCGATGACCGTCTCCCACCGGACGGGTCGATCCGCCGCTGGGCGGGTGGCAGCTGGAATGAGGCGCTGCTGCGGGCACGCCTCGACGCCGAGGTGGAACCCGATGTGCTGGTCGTGGACCTCGGGCCGGCGTTCACCGCCCAGGAAGCAATCCAGGCGATCCGCAACTGCGCCAACGAGGGCGGGGTTGTGCCGACCCTCACCGCTTACCTGTCCTGGGCCCGACGGGAGGATGTGCGCCGCCGCCCGGGCCGCCGGCCCCGCACGGTGGCGGTGTTCCAGCGCCTGTTCGGCGGCTGGCTCCCCGCCTTAGTCGCGGCGGGTCTGGAGAGCAGCCCCGGACATGAGAGTCCCCTGCCGGACTCCATCCAGGTGCGCTCCGGGCGTGGTTACCGCTGGAGTGATGAACAGCTTGCCGACACCCTCCGCGCCGCCGCGAGAGACATCGGACGGGTCCCCACGGTGCAGGCGTTCTCCCACTACCGGCAGCGGCGTCTCGATGCCGCGCACGCGCAGGGGAAGGCCATTGCCCTTCCCTCCTACACCGCGTTCCTGGCGCGCTACCGACAGTGGGATGTGGCCCTGGTCGCTGCCGGGCTCGAGGCACGCGGCGGACGTGCGGTGCACAGCATCCCCGGGCGCCCCCGTGGCGGGCGCCGGCGCATCCCCGATGAGGAGATGATCGCCGCCATCCGTCTGTGCTGGATGGAGATCGGCGAGCCGTTCACCTCCCCGCGCTACCAGGACTGGCGACTGGGTGTCCTCGCCCGGGATGAGACCGAGGGGCGTCGGCCCCGGCGGATCCCCAGCTACCACAGCATCTGGGGTCGCTTCGGCACCTGGGACGCGGCTGTCGACGCCGCCCTCACCCTCAACGATGACGACGGGGAAGACGACGAGCTTGAGACAGGCGAGCCCGAGGAAAGCGGCGCTACACCCGCCGCGGACTGATGAGCGGCGAACGGGAGGACCACGCGGACGCACCGGTCGAAGGTGACCCGGACTCCGGGGAGCCCGATGCGCCGACGCTGCCGGCGCCGCTGGTCGCGATGATCGCCGCCACCCCGCTCGACGCCCTCGAAGAGCTCGCCCACTACCTGCGAGCCCACCTCGCCCGCCAGCCACACTCCCGCACCCGACGATGGAGCGACCTTGGCGCCCTCGCGACCCTCATCGAGGCGCAGCGGGACAAGGGCTCCCTGACCGGCTACGTCAGCCAGGTCGACTACGACGCCAAACGCCCCGCAGAGGCCCCCAGCGCCATGTCCCTCGCCAGGCGCTTCGGGGACTGGGGGTGGGCGCTGCGCGCCGCGGACGGGCTCCAAGCCGATGGCCGCACCCGTGGACCAAGTTCTCCCTGGCCCCACACTGAACGCGGCCGCTCACCCCGCCATCCGCCCTACACCCTCGAGGAGATCCACGCTGCCATCCAGGCGTGCGCCGCGGCCACGGGCCGTGTCCCAACGATCGCCCGCTACGAGGAGTGGGCCCGCCGGGAACGGGCGAAGGCCCGAGCTTTGGGTGGGGCGCCGGCGAGGGTGCCATCAAGCCAGACGATCTACCGGCACTACCGGGCATGGAAGCAAGTC
>LNFM01003814.1_pt1 | contig 62090 bp, 53 predicted proteins | sample 596031 | NCBI WGS metagenome assembly LNFM01 (sample SAMN04254537, study PRJNA301005) | activated carbon metagenome | isolation source: dual media filters at the Ann Arbor, Michigan drinking water treatment plant | place: USA: Ann Arbor
AGATCGGCCCGCTGGTCGGACGAGACCAGGGCCGAGATCGTCTGGCCGGTCCGGCTGGTCGACAGCCAGGCGCCCTTCTCGCTGGCGACGACGCCCGGCGGCACGTCGTCGGTCACCTCGAGCGGGAGGATCACCTCGCCGAGATCGTTCCACACCCGCACCTCGGCGCCCGAGGCGAGATTGCGCGCCGCCGCATCCGCGGGGTTCATGTGCAGACGGGGCGTCGCGCGCGACGGCGCGAGATCGCCCAGGGTCGAGGAGATGCGCCTGTCCGACGCCGGCGAGATCAGCATCAGCGGATGCGACGACTGGCGCGGACGCCACTCGGGCAGCAGGGCCGCCGCGCCCCAGCGCCCGGCCAGCGTCTCCGACCGAAGCTCGATCCTGCCCGACGGCGTCGCCGGGAAGACGTTGTCGAACAGCACCATCGGCTTGCCGTCCGCCGCGGTCATCTGCAGCGCCTTGCCGGTCGGGATCTCGCTCGGCCGCAGGCCCTTCAGCCGCGGATCGGCGGCATCGACGGCATCGTCCATCAGCTCGGCGTCGGTCGCCTTGAAGCACGGCTCGTCGAAGGCGAAGCGCGCCGCCAGCCGGCGGAAGATCTCGGTGTTGGGCAGCGCCTCGCCGAGCGGTGCGATCACCGGCTCGGCACGCTGCAGCCAGTGATGGCCGTACGCGGCATAGAGGTCGGCGTGCTCGAAGTTGGTCGCCGCCGGCAGCACGATGTCGCAATGGGTCATGCTCTCGGTCATCGTGAGCTCGATGCCGACCGCGAAGACGTCGGGGCGCGCGAGGCCGCGGCGCATGCGGTTCTGGTCCGGATGCACCACGATCGGGTTGTGGTTGTAGATGAACAGGGCGCGCAGCGGCGGATCGATGTCGTCCTCGGCAAGATGACGGCCGACATCGTTGATCACCAGGGTGCGGGTGCCCGGCGGCGCCAGGTCGGGCCGCTGTAGCTTCGCCGGAGTCTTGGGGAAGGCATTGCCGGCGCCCAGCACGATGCCGCTGCCCTTGCCCAGCCGGCCGAGCAGCGCCGGCAGGGCGATCGCGGCGCGAATGCCGCTGCCGCCGTTGCGTCCGCGCTCGAGCCCGTTGCCCATCGACAGCACCAGCGGGTCGGACTCGGCGAGCCAGCGCGCGAAGGTGACGATATCTGCCTCGCTCACGCCGCAGGCGGCGGCGGCCCGCGCCGCCGGCCACTGCCGGGCCCGCGCCATGAAGTCGTCGAAGCCCAGGACATGCCGGGCGATGAACGCGTCATCGAGGGCGCCCATGCGCTCGAGCTCCGCGGCGACCGACCAGGCGAGCAGCACGTCGGTGCCGGGCAGCACGGCCAGGTGAAGGTCGGCCTGCTCGGCGATCTTGCAGCGCATCGGGTCGATGACCACCAGCTTGCCGCCGGCGCGCTTGGCGCGGCGGGCGCCGCGCACGACATGCAGGTTGCTGACCGTGGCGTTGTTGCCCCAGACGACGTTCAGCCTGGCATGCTCGACGAGCTCGGGCGGGCAGCCGACGACGGGGCCGTAGGTTCCCGCCCAGGCCTGGCTGCGCACGCCGCCGCACAGCGCCACGCGGTTGAGCTGCGTGGCGCCCAGCCGGTGGAAGAAGCGCGACGACATGCTGTCGTAGGCGAGGAAGCCGTGCGGGCCGGCATAGTTCAGCGGCAGCACCGCCTGCGGTCCCCAGCGCTCGACGACGGCGCTGACGCCCGCGTGGATCGCGTCGAGCGCCGCCTGCCAGGAGATGCGCTCGAACCGGCCGGAGCCTTTGGAACCGACGCGGCGCAGCGGATGCTGCAGGCGCTGCGGGCCGTGCACGAAGGTGGCCATGTCCTGCGCGACCTTGTTGCAGATCACGCCGGCCGTGTAGGGCAGCGCCTCCGACCCGCGCACCTTGACGACCCGCCCGCCCTCGACGCTTACCGTGAGGCTGCAGGTATCCGGGCAATCGAAGGTGCAGACGCTGGCGCGTTCGGTGACGGGCTGCTCGGTGACGGGCTGTTCCGTGACGGACATCGGGGGTTCCTCCTGGCGCTTGGCTGGGCGTCGCCATTTTCCTCTTGGCAGTCTAGACCGGCGCAAGCGTAGGGGCACCGCTCTCATAGGCGTCGACTACGGAGTGGTCACATCCAAGCGCGTATTCCCCTCACAGATCGGGAGAGGTCCTTCATCGGGTCCTCTCCGCCCGCGCAAGCGGGGGGAGAGGAAGGGGCCCCGCGCATGGCGCGGGGGAGGAGAGGTGGGTGGGTGCCCCAGCACCGAACCGAGCGGGCGCGCGACCTTCGCCGCGACAGCACGCCTTCCGAAATGGACCGAGATGGATCAGCTCCTGGGCGGCGCCCCATGACCCACCTCTCCTGGCCTCTCCCCCCGCTCCGCGGGCGGAGAGGAACATGAGGCTTCGACTCTTCTCCGCCCGCGTCAGCGGGAAGAACATGAGCTGTGTCCACGGGCAACGCTCCCTCCGAAAATATAGAACGACCCCCGATTCTTGCGGTCGGTGCGGTCGGTGCGGTCGATGTTCTTTGCAATCAAGGGGTTGGCCGTCCGGGCCTCTTGCGGTCGCTTGCGGTCGCATCGCCGTCTTGCGGTCGCAGCCGTCAGGGCATCCGGGCATTCGAGAATCGGCCTGAAAACTTGCGTCATTTGCGTCACAGCGTCATTTGCGTTCGATTTCAATCGCTTGCGTGTGACGCAAACGGTCGACCTCGCGTCACCGGTAAGAGTTGCGTCGGGCATCGCATGAGCAACGAGTCCTCCCGGCACTCGGCAGGGCAATCGCATATGGCAAGAAAATTCCGTCATCCCGACCGGAGCCGCGCAGAGCGCGGCGCAGCGGAGGGACCTTTCTTGTTGCACCTCCAGCAAGACAAGGTCCCTCGACTGCGCCCTGCGGGCGGCTCCGCTCGGGATGACGGCACTTTTCCTTATGCGAATGCAGAGGTGCTTCTCCGGGAAGCATGGATCAGGAGCGCGCCACTCGAGGCGGAGTAATCTCCGCCGACGTAGCGCGCTCCCGGCAATGGTTTCGTTGTGGACGCTCATGATCGCCACGCTAGCGAGGCCGCGCCGGAAGTCACCATGCGCCAGCCGCAAGGGACGTCTGCAGCCATGACATCGGGTGCACGCGGCAGCGCGGGAAGGCACTATCGTGACGAAAGCCAGCCCCAGGGGAGGAGCGTTCCGTGAAAGTAGGATTCATCGGCGTCGGCAACATGGGCGGTCCCATGTGCCGCAACATCGTCAAGCGCAGCAATCACCAGGTGACCGTGTTCGACCTGAACGCCGGCGCCGTGAAGGCGTGCACGGACCTCGGCGCAACGGCAGCCGGCTCGATCGCCGAGGCGACCGCCGGCGCGGATATCGTCATGACCTCGCTGCCGATGCCCAAGGATGTCGAGGCGGTCGCCCTCGGCGACAAGGGCATCCTCGCCAGCATCGCGCCGGGCCAGACCTATATCGACCTCAGCACCAACGCGCCGTCGATGGTGAAGAAGATCGGCGAGGCGATGGCCGCCAAGGGCATTGCCATGCTCGACGCGCCGGTGAGCGGCGGCACGACCGGCGCCGAGGCGGCGACCATCGCCATCATGGTGGGCGGCGACAGGAAGGTGTTCGACGACGCCCTGCCGGTGCTGCAGTCGTTCAGCGCCAACGTGATCCACATGGGCGGGCTGGGCACCGGCACGGTGGCCAAGCTGGTCAACAACATGCTGTCGTTCTGCAACATGGCCGCGCTCAGCGAAGGCATGATGATGGGCACCAAATACGGGCTCGACCCGGACAAGCTGCTCCAGGTCATCGCCAGCTCGAGCGGCAACTCGAACGCGATCAGGAACTTCACCCTGCGGGCGCTCCCGGGCAAATACTCGCCGCCCTCCTTTGCCCTCGATCTCGCCTACAAGGACCTGCACCTCGCCCTCGAGCTCGGCGACGAGCTCGGCATTCCGCTGCCGCAAGGCTCCTCGACGCACACCCTGCAACGCCTGGCGCGCGGCATGGGCTTCGGCGGCGACGACAGCTCATCCGTCCTGCGCGTCTACGAAAAGATGCTGAACCACAAGGTCAAGCCGTGACCGACCCTGGAGCATGATACTCTTTGGTTGAAGCACCAAAGCAAAACCTCACCCTGAGGAACGCCCGTAGGGCGTGTCTCGAAGGGTGGGCAGCAGCAATGTTGTCGCCCACCCTTCGAGACGCCACGCGCCGCGTGGCTCCTCAGGGTGAGGCGCTCTTTGGTGCTTCGACCAAACAGAATCATGCTCTAGACGGCCTTCTCGAGGTCCGTCACCGCTCGCGGATCATCGACATCGACTGTGAGGTGCTCGGTCGGCTGCGGCGTCGCCGTCATCAGGGAGACGCCGTTCGGCGCCACGAACTGATGCCACGCGTGCTGCGGCACGATCACCATTCGGTCAGCAGGCGCAGCTCGGTCTCGCCGTCGAGCACCTGCACGATCTCGTCACCCCTGGGATGGCGCTCCCATGCCGAAATACCGGAGAACTTGGCGACGAAGATCGCCCCGTCGCGGTACGGCGCCAGGCGCCCGAAGGCGCCGGCGCGATCGGCCTCGGTCGAGGTCGGCGTGCGCCCCTCGAGCATGGTCAGCTTGGAGAGCTCGCTGGCGAGATCAACGACGACGGTCATGGGTTCCTCCGACTTCAGGCTCACAAAACCCGATGCCCGTCGGTGGCATTGAGTCGTGTCGATTGCCGCGGCGGTGCGAGAGCGAGAATTTTCATTCTGGCAGACCGGCGGCCCGCAGGGCGTCGAAGAACTGCTGCTGTCCGGGTGTACGTCGATACGGGCTGGTCTCTAGCCATTGGTGTATGGAGAACCCGGGAAACTTCTCGACGTATCTCCTGGCAGCTTCTCTTGCCTCTGCGTGTCGCCCCGACAGCCATAGCGCGGCGATCAGAGGACGTTGATGCCCACTCGAATCTGGATTGCCTCGAACGCTTTTCCGCGCCCAAGGCAGGGCTTCTTCCGGACGTCCGCTGGTACACAGGGCAAAGGCTATCCCGTGCTGAAAAGTGCTACCCCATTGTGGATCGAACGGGCTCAATCGCATGGCCTTCTCGAACTCACCCACCGCCATTTCGGTCTCGCCTGCCCAGGCGCTGATCCAACCGCGCGTGTTCCATGTCCTCGCGCTGTTCGGATCAACTGCCAATGCCTGATCGACCAGGTCCCAACCCGCCTGATAGTCGCGTTGCGCCAGCACGATGGTGTTGCCCATGGCCCGCAGAGCATCTGGATTCGCAGGATCACTAAGAAGCGCTCGCCGGCATAACTCCGTTGCCTCACGGAAATCCTTGTCGGTATCGGGGCTGCAGCCAAGAACCGGTCTCAATGCTCGGCACATCGCTGCGTACGCGAGCGCCTGGGCGTAGTCCGGCGACAGGTCGATGGCGCGATCCAGCAGCTCGATCGCCTCGGCGAGCCCTGGTGCCGCATGGGTGGTGAGCTTTGGCAATGCCTGCAGGAACAGATCGTAGGCGTCGAGGCTGCCAGGCTGCTTGCGCCGCGAATGGGCAATCTCCGCCCCACGTAGCTTGGGCTCCAAGGTGCCCACCAGGCTGATGATGATCCGGTCCTGGAAATCGAACACTTCTTCCAGCGATCCGTCGTACCGTTCGGCCCAAAGATGATTGCCCGTCGCCGCTTCGATCAGCTGCGCCGTCAACCGCAGGCGTTGGCCGGCGCGGCGCACACTGCCTTCCACGAGATAGCGTACGCCCAACCGCTCGCCGATCGTCCGCGCGTCGAGTTGCTTGCCGCGAAACGAGAAGGACGAGTTGCGAGCAACTACGAACAGCCATGACACTCGCGACAGGCCCGTGATCAGGTCCTCAGCCAGTCCGTCGGCAAAGTAGGCCTGATCCGGATGACCCGAGATGTTATCGAAGGGCAGCACCGCCACCGACGCCTGATTCGGTAGCGAGAAGGGTAGTGCCTCTTCCGTCGCCGAGCTCTCCATCGCGCCAGGGACCACGGGCAGGAGCAGTCGATAGCCGAGACGATGACGCGTTTCGACGAACCTTGGGTTGCGCGCATCGTCGCCGAGAGCGCGCCGCAGCTCCAGCACGCACGAGGTGAGCGCGTCGTCTCCGACCGCCCTTCCGTCCCACAAGCGGTCGATCAGCTCCTTCTTGGTCACGACCTGCATCGACCGCTCGGCCAGGGCGACCAGCAGGGCCGACGCGCGCGGGGGGAGCGTGATCTCCTCGGTACCTCGCCACAGCTGCCCAGCCACACAATCGAATTGATAGTCGCCGAAGGCGATACGGCGCGACCCCACAGATTCCGCGGAAGTTCGGCGGTACTCCGCCATGACTTGCCACTCCCCGATGGCGGAGACTCTCGCACCGCTCCTGCCCGGCTTCAACCGCGAATCGATTGATGGCGAGTGGTGGTGGCAGTTTCCACCTATTGGACATGCAAGGGACGAAACCATGCGAAGAACCATCTTCCTGGCGATTCTGGCCAGTGTTTTCCTTGTCCCATCGGCATTTGCCGATGACGACGCCGACTTCCGCAAGGCCGCGCCGCAAATTCGGCTGGCGTTCCTGGAGGCCTTCGCCAAGCAGGACGTAGCGTGGCTTGCCGCGGGTTACACGTCCGATGCCGTGAGCGTCGGTCCGATGGGGGTGCATCCGATCAATGCGAAAGCCATCGAGGGATGGTTCGCCAACGGCCCGCGCACCATTGAGACGACTTTCGATCAGGCTTTGCCGCTGAGCGCGGATGTCGCGCTCGGGATCGGGACGTTCCGGATTGCCGGCAAGACCCTGAAAGGCGAGCCCGTCGCGGTGACCGCCCGCTGGGCCAACACGTACGTCCGGCAGGATGGACGGTGGAAGATCCGGATGGCGACGATGATTTCGCTGCCGCCGCCGGCAAAGTAAGCCATCCTGTCCGTCCTCAGAGGCGGTCGCAACCAATCGACTCAGCACTTTGTCTCAAACGCCTTCGCTGGCATTGAACGCGGTGCGATAGACTTCTTCGATACGCGACGCTTCGTGGTCCGTCAGCGCCTCGAATTCCTTCTCGCGTGCGCGCCGGGAGAGCGTGCCGCCGTTCTGATGCAGGAAGCGGAAGAGCAGGTCGATCGTGCGCTCGGGCATGTCGAGGAAGGCCTCCACCTGGCCGCGGAAGGAATCGTAGCGCCGCAGGAAGTCGGTTTCCTGCGGCAGGTCCTCCTCGATGGTCTTTTGCACGCAGGCATGCAGGAATTCCGCGTGCGGGGTCGCATCGAAGAAGCGGTAGAAATCCCCGGTGTCATTGAGGACGCGCACGTTGAAGCTCTCCGTCGCCTCCCACTCGATCAGCGGCAGCAGGCGTCCCGAGTAGCTCTCCAGCACGGCGCGGTAATCATCGATGCGCTCATGGATCGCCGCCGAGACGGGAAACACCACGCCCGGCGGATTGAACCCGCGCTCGGCCAGGACGTGATGGATGAGGTAGCGGTGGAGCCGGCCGTTCCCATCCTCGAGCGGGTGTATATAGACAAAGCCGAAGGCGAGGATCGCGGCGGCGATCACGGCATCCATCCGCTGCGCCGCGCCGCGATCGAACGCAATCATGCCCCGGATCAGGACCGGAAGGTCATCGTGACGCGCGCCGATGTGCTCGGGCAGCGGCATGCGGGTTTCGCGGTCATGCTCGCCCACAAAGCCACCTTCCCGACGGAATCCCAGGCTGACGAACCGCGCGTCGCCGATCACGATCCGTTGCAGGCGCAAGAGCCCCTCTGCATCGAGGGGCCGGCGGCCGGCTTCGCCGATAGCGCGCCCCCAGCGCTGAATGCGGTCCTGCGGCGGGCGCTCGCCCTCGATCGCGTAGCTCGAGCGCGAGTCCTTCAGCCGCAGGAAGGCAGCCGTCCGGGCGAGGATGTCGCGCGGGACGGCGGCGATTACATCCTGCGCCCTCCTGGACAGGTCGATGCTTGCAAAGCGATCGAGCTCCCTGGTCCGGAACACCAGCGGGCAGAACTCCGGCGTGCCGGGCAGGTTGTTTCTCACCCGGTAGCGCGGCGCGCTCTCGCCGTGCTGTGCGTATTGCAGCTCGGGATCGACGACCGGCACATAGCGGCCCGCCGCTGCATCCGGCAGGCTCAGGCGCTTTCCGGTCAGCCACTCGTAAAGGAACCATATGCGCCGGGCGTAGCTGCCGGTCGGCGTCCCACGCACGAGCGCCTCGATGGCGGCGGGGCCGACCGCCACGAAGAGCCGCTTGAGGATCGCAAGATCGAGCCCCTCGTACTTGAGGGCAAAGGTCAGGTGACCCTCCAGCGTCGGGTGCGGTGCGTGCCGCGGCGTCGCGATTCGCCAGCCTTCGCGTTCGACGATACGGTGCCGCTCGCCGATGGCCGAGAGCGTCCGAGGCAGGGGAACAGCGAGCCCGTAGGCTTCGATCAGGGCGGCATAGCCGGCAGGAGTCGCCGTCTCCGGAAGGCACCGCTCCTGAAAAACCGTTACCGGCCCGGAAAACCGAATCTCACCCCTGGCGTCCATAAAAATGCGCTCTCTCCCTCTCAGGACTTGGCCCCTGGAAGGCATTCTCCCTGAAAACTGATCCTATCATGTGAAAAATGTCGTAACGAAGATGGTCTTCGCGAAAACTGATATCACGAACACGATGAACTCTCGTGGACGGGCGGGGCTAGCCCGTCCGGTCCGGTCGCCTCAGAGCGCCGTTGCCAGAGCGCTTGCGCCAGCCGGCGCTTTGCGCCCGGCACGCCGGGGAAGCGGTAGCTGTGACCCTAGGCTAGACCAGCGCGATCGGGCGCACGGGGCAGCCGGTCGCGCCCTTGAACTTCGCGGCCAGCAGGATGAAGCAGAAGCTCGCGATTCGGTCGCGGGCGAGGTCGTCGAGCGCGAGGTTCTCGATCAGGTGAACCCCTGATTCGACGAGGACGTGCTGATGCACCGCCATCGCGACGCCGCGGTCCGGGTTGGGCAGCACCTCGACCGCCATGTTGTCGCAGCCGATCGCGACGACGTCGCGGCTGGTCAGCCAGCGCGCGGCGGGCACGTCGATCCCGGGTTCGCCCGACAGATACCGGTCGTTGTTGACGCCGAAGAGGCGGCCCCAGCCGGTGTGGATCAGCACGATGTCGCCGGCTTCGATCGCCACGCCGGCCGCATCGGCGGCCCGCGCCAGGTCGTCCGGCCCGACGACGCGGCCCGGCTCGAGGAAGGCGCCGCCGTCCAATCCGGAAACGTCGAGCAGCACGCCGCGACTGATCATCGGCGGCATGTGCTCGATGCCGAGACGGTCGAGCCCCCAGTCGGTCACCACGTCGTTGGCGTCCAGCCCGTTGTACAGCTTGTCGCCGATGCTGAAATGGCCGAGCGCGTCGATATGCGTGCCGACATGCATCGTCATCTCGACACGCTCGACGTTCGAGCCGGCGTCGTTGGTGGCACCGGCGGCGCGGCGGCGCCTGATCGAATCGTGCCAGGATGCCCAGATCGACTGAAGAAACGGTGTCTGGTTCGGCATCAGGAACGGCGCCTTGGGGCTGATCTCGTGGCTGAGATCGTAGAGCGCGCCGGTCTGGATCGAGCGCAGCGCCGAGAGGCGCCGTTCGGGCGTCAATAAGTTCCCCGCGCCCAGCTGGTCGTCGCGTCCCCAGCGGGAATGGTCTTTCAGGACCTCGTTCATGTCGTCGCTCCGTTGATCGACCGCCGCGTCGCAATCGAGCAAGATGTTCCACGAAACGACGCGAAGAGCCAAGCGGCGCAACGGGCGGGAGACGAGGCATGACGGGCGACGTAAAGCGGCTGGGCGCCGCGGAGCTGAAGCGGCAACTGCATGACGGCGGCGAGATCGCGCTGCTCGACGCCCGCGAGGAAGGGGTCTTCCACGCGCGCCATCTGCTGCTGGCCTCCTGCGTGCCGCTCAGCCGCCTCGAGCTGCTGGTCGACGACCTGGTGCCGCGGCGCGGCACCCGGGTCGTGTGGTGCGACGACGCCGACGGGGGCGGCGACGGAGCGGCGCTCAGCGCCGCCCGACGCATGAGCGCGCTCGGCTACAGCGATGTCGCGGTGCTGGAGGACGGCATCGCCGCCTGGGAGGCGGCCGGCTACCGCCTCTACAGCGGCGTTCACGTGCCGAGCAAGGCGTTCGCCGAGGTCGTCGAGCACGAGGCCGGCACGCCGTGGATTTCCGCGCCGGACCTCAAGGCGCTGATCGACCGCGCCGCCGACATCGCGATCTTCGACAGCCGCTCCTACGAGGAGTACCACAACAACAGCATCCCGACCGCGACCAGCGTACCGGGGGCGGAGCTGGTCTACCGCTTCACCGACATGGTCCCGTCGCCCGACACGACGGTGATCGTCAATTGCGGCGGCCGCACCCGCAGCATCATCGGCGCGCAGGCGCTGCGCAACGCGGGCTTTCGCAACGAGATCATGTCGCTGAAGGACGGCACGATGGCCTGGCACCTCGCCGGGTTCGAGGTCGTGAAGGGCGCGACGCGGCGGCCGGCGGACGTGTCGGAGGCCGGACGGCGAGCGGCCGCCGAGGCGGCGTCGCGGGTCGCCGCACGCTGCGACGTCAGGCGGATCGACAAGGCGACGCTCGCCGTCTGGCAGGGCGGAACCGGCCAGCGCACCCTCTACCTGCTCGACGTCCGCACGCCCGAGGAATACCGGGCCGGGCATCTCGCCGGGGCGCGCTCGGCACCGGGCGGGCAGTTGGTGCAGGAAACCGATGCCCACATCGCCACCTGGAACGCCCGAATCGTGCTGGTCGACGACAACGGCGTGCGCGCGACGATGACCGCCTCGTGGCTGAAGCAGATGGGTTTTGACGACGTGGCGGTGCTGGTCGACGCCGGATCGGGCGGCGGCTGGACGAGCGGCCCGCATGTGCCGCGCGTCCTCGGGCTCGATCGCGCCGCCGCGGCGGGCGCGAGTATCACGCAGGCCGCCTTGCGCGACGGGCTGGCCGCCGGGCGCATGGCCGTCGTCGATCTCGCTACCAGCCGGACCTATGCCCAGGGACACATTCCGGGTGCCTGGTTCGCGATCCGCAGTCGGCTGGCCCAGGACCTGGCAAAGCTGCCGAAGGCCGAGGCGATCGTGCTGACCTCGCCGGATGGCGCCTTGGCCCGGCTGGCGGCCGCCGATCTCGCCACGGCCTCGACCTCGGCTATGGGCGCGACGGCGGCCACGCCGATCCTGGTTCTCGAGGGCGGCACCGAGGCATGGAAGAAAGCCGGCCTGCCGATCGAAGCCGGGGCGAGCCATATGGCCAGCGAGCCGGTCGATGTCGTGCTCTCGGCGCGCGAACGCGGCGTGGGCCGTGAGGAAGCGATGCGCGAGTACCTCGCCTGGGAGATAGACCTCGTCAATCAGATGGCGAAGGACGACGACCAGCGGTTTCGCGTGGACGCCGGGTGACTGGCTCCACTGCGTTGGAAATGCCGACGCTCCACGTCAGCCGTTCGACAAGCCGACTGAGGTTGGTCGATCTCCGGTTGCTCGGCGTGCGCCGAGCGACAGTCTCCTCAGGCGGCTTCCTTATGGCCAGTCGGCCGGATCAAGACTTCGGCCGAGATGCCGAGCTTCTCATGTAGTTGCCGGATCATCTCGATCGACAGGCCGCGCTTGCGGTTCAGGACTTCGGCGACACGGTTGCGGGCGCCGATCATCGGCTCGAGATCCTTCCGCGACAGACCTTGCTGCTCCATGCGAAACAGAATCGCCTCGATCGGATCGGGCGGGTCCATCGGATAGTGCTTCGCCTCGTACGCCTCGATCAGCGTCGCCAGTATGTCGAGCCGGTCGCCTCTTGGCGTGCCGCTCCTGGCGCCCCAAAGACGCTCGACCTCTGCCAGAGCCGCCTCGTAATCCTTCTTGGTGCGGATCGGCTTCAGCTCATTCGCCATGCTCAACTTCCTTTACGTCGATCCTGTCGTATGCCTTGTGCGTCCCGACCCACTTTATCCAGACGATGCTCTTCTCGAAATCCACCGAGACGACAAGCCGATAATCATTGCCCTTGATGTTGAAGACGATCCGCTCGGCGCTGACGATACTTGCCGTCGCATAGAGCCTCTTCACATCAGCGGAACTTGTCCAGACCGCCTTGCTGACCTCATCGAACCAGGCATCGAAGGCGGCTTTTACGGCCCGTTGATCCTTCCGGCCGGAAAGGCCTTCGACAAACTCCCGCAAGGTACGGCGAGCAATGATCCTCATTGTCCCTCTTTGTAGGGTGATCCCATTATGGGATCAAGACATTTGCGCCGACACGGCCGACTGGATCGGTCCCTCTCGAGCCGTGCGTGGATCGAGCTGGGCTCTGGGCTCCGATCGCAGGGAAGCCTTCGCCCGCCTGCGTTCAGAGGCTTCTCGGGCCATTTGCCGACCGACCAGCCGACCGCGGTGCCGGACTGCTTCATCGACGCGCGAGTGCGCCGCGGCGAGTTTGTCCGCCGCCCTGAACTCTGTGGGAAGGGCATACAGGTGGTTGCCATGCATCTGCATTGATTCAGATTCGGAGGTGGTGTCATGGACTGGAACGCGCAGGTTGCGGCTCGCGTGGCATCGGGGCGGCGACTTGCCGTCGGCTGGCGGCGCGCGGCGCCGCAGTTGGCATCAACTCCGTGGCGCGCCCGGCGGAAGCCGAGGCATTGCGCGCGGAGATCGTCGCGGGCGCTGCCCTGAGCGGCGGCGAGCGGCTTACACCAATCGCTGCATCATCCCGGTGCAGGTGTTGTTGGGCCCGTAGAAGCGCCAGCTCAGGATGCGGTTCGTCGGGTCGACCCTGACAGCGACGCGGCAGGCCGGCGGGGTATCGGCAATGTCCGGGATCGTCATCGCGACCGGCGCGCTGCCGACCGAACCGGCGGCGAGCCCGGTGTCACCCGTGCCGTAGGGCTGCGCATCGCGCCAGATGTAGGTGGCGCCGCCGTCGTCGCCCGGCGCGGACCCCTCGGGCGGCCCCCAGCGATCGATCAGGCTGCCGATCGGCTTGCCTTGGTACAGCGGATAGGCGCGATCGGCCGTCTGCTGTGAGCTCGCCGCGCATCCAGCAAGGACCAGAAGGGCCGCGCTCACGAGCCAGCGTCGCATTGGAAGCCCTCCCCCGCTCCCCTTGAAAGGAGGCGACCCTATCAGGCCACCCCACTCCCTGAAAGCGCCACACTCCGATTCAACCGCGATCCCGACAATGGTCTCCAAATCGAACAGGAACACAGCACGACAACGTCGAGCGGCACCGTTCCTCGAGGAGGGGAAACGGAAGCTCGCCAGCTATGGCATCGCCTGGGAGCTCACTTGATCGCCAGCAGCTCGACGTCGAAAATCAGGGTGGCGTTGGGCGGGATGACACCGCCGGCGCCGCGCTCTCCGTAGCCGAGCTGCGGCGGAATGATCAGTGTCCGCTTGCCACCGACCTTCATGGTCGCGATTCCCTCGTCCCAGCCGGCGATGACGCGCTTCATGCCGAGGGGAAACTCGAAGGGCGACCCGCGGTCGACGGAGGAGTCGAATTTTCGGCCTTTCGCGCCCCCTTCCGAGAGCCAGCCGGTGTAGTGCATGACACAGGTCTGGCCGCTTTTGGGGCTCGCACCCGTGCCGACAGTCGTGTCGGTGAATTTCAAGCCGGTGTCGGTCGTCATGGTCTTTCCTTGCGTTTGCGCGGCAGCTTGACGGGCGGCGGCGAGAGTTGCGATTGCAATCATGACGCGGCGGGTCACAGGCATATGGCTTTTCCTTCGGGGAAGTCGCGTGCAGGTCCAGCGATACGAAATCGAGGCGAGGAAGCCAACCTTGATTATGGCGGCGCGGCTTTCCCGCGCTGCACTGGACAGAGCCCGTCGAATTGCCCCGGATGTCGCTGAACAACCCTCCAATCGCCGCAAGCGGGGCTCAGTCGCCTGGCAGCTCCATGGCGAGCCAGCCGTGCCCGTCCATCCGTGCCGTGTCGCCCGGCAGAAGGAGCACGGTGGTCGTGTCGCTCTCGACAATCGCGGGTCCGGCGATTTCCTGTCCCGCGGCGAGCGCCGTGAAGTCGAAGACCGGAAGCTCCTGCTCTACCCCCTCGATCTGCACCCGGCGCGTCGCGAACGCCGCGGCCGGGCTGCCTCCCGCGACAGCTTCGGGCGGCTGCATCGGCGGCAGGCGCCCGATCACCGCGAGTCGGGCATTGACCAGCACGACCTCCTCCTCGAGCAGCGCGTAGGTGAACAGGGCTTCATGGCGTGCGTGGAAAGCATCGGTGACGCGAGCCCTGAGACCGGTCGCGTCCCACTCGACCGCCTCGAGCGGCACGGTGATCTCGAAGACCTGCTCGCCATAGCGCATATCGGCGGCGCGCCTCGTCTCGACCTCGCCACCGAACCAGGATGCGACGCGGGCGCGGCCTTCCGCTTCCAGCCCGGCCCAGATGGTGCGCAGCACGGCATCCTCCGGGACCCCGCCGGTGGCGAGCTCGCTGCGGGCCATCTCGTAGCGCAGGTCGGTGTGCAGCATGCCCCAGGCCGAAAGCCCCGCGGCGAAGATCGGCACGGCAACGCGCTGCATCCCGAGCTCGCGCGCGACGGCCGAGGCATGCAGTCCCGCCGCACCGCCGAAGGCCAGCAGGGTGAAGTGGCGCGGATCCACGCCGCGTCGCACGGTGGCAAGGCGGATGCCGTCGGCCATGCGCACATTGGCCAGGCGATGCACGCCCTCCGCGGCGGTCAGGGCGTGAAGACCGACCGACTCCCCCAGCCTGCCGAAAGCGGCCAGGGCGCCATCGCGGTCGAGCTTGTGCGCGCCACCGAGGAAGTTGTCCTCGTCGAGATAGCCCAGGACAAGATTGGCATCCGTCACCGTGGGCTCCGTGCCGCCCTGGCCATAGGCGACGGGCCCCGGAACGGCGCCGGCGCTGCGCGGGCCGACCTGCAGCGTCCCACCGGCCCCGACATGGCCGATCGAGCCGCCGCCGGCGCCGAGCGTGACGATATCGAGGCTTTCCAACGCGATGCGCTCGCCTCCCACGGTGCGGCCACGGCCAAGTGCGGCCTCGCCCTCCAGGACCAGCGCGATATCCGTGGAGGTGCCGCCGACATCGAAGGTGATGAGGTTCTGCCCCACGCCGCGCTGCGCCAGAGCGACGCCGGCCGCGACGCCGCCTGCCGGGCCGGATAGCGCGGTGCCCGCAGCGAGCCGCGCGGCTTCCTCGACGGGCGCGACACCGCCATGGGAAAGGATCACGAAGATGGCGCCTTGGTATCCCGCATCGGCCAGCCGCGCGCGCAGCCGCGCGAGATAGCGCGACACGATCGGCCCGACATAGGCGTTGACGCAGGCCGTGGAAAATCTCTCGAACTCCTTGATCTGCGGGAGCACTTCCGCAGACGTCGTCACGAAGACATGCGGCAGCGCGCTGCGCACGGCCTCGGCGGCAGCGCGTTCATGCGCGTCGTCACGCCAGGAATGGAGGAAGCAGATGGCCACCGCCTCGACCTTCTCCGCCTTCAGCACGGCAATGGCCGAGTCCAGCGAGGTGCGATCGAGCGGGACCTCCACCGTTCCATCGGGACGGAGGCGCTCGGCAACCGGCAGGCGGAGGCGACGCGGCACCAGCGCCGGTGCGGCCGGCATGCGCAAGTTATAGCGTTCAGGCTTCAGGCCCTCGCGCATCTCGATGACATCGCGATGGCCTTCGGTGGTGAGCATCGCGACCTTGGCGCCCTTGCGTTCCAGCAGCGCGTTGGTGGCAACCGTCGTGCCATGGACGATGCGATCCGTGCGCGCCAGCAGCTCGGGCAGTCCCACGCCCAGCCGTTCAGCCAGCACGGCGAGGCCATTCACCACGCCCTCGCTCTGATCCGACGGCGTGGAGGCTGCCTTGGCCAGGGTCGTCATGCCGTTCGCTGCGACGCAGACGATGTCGGTGAAGGTGCCGCCGACATCGATGCCAATCCGGAAGGTGCTCACAGCAGCCCCTCATCGGCGTCGCGCCTGCGTGCCTCGGCGTTGCGTTTCTCAGGCAGCCCCCATCCGCCGCCGCCGCCGGCGCGGACGTGCAACGTATCACCCGGCGCGAGCGGGATGCCGACTTCCTTTGTCCTCAAGTCGCGCGACGTGCCATCTGCGCGCTCGAGCGTGTAATGATGCGGCGCCCCGTCCTTGCCGCCCAGCATCCCCGCCGCGCCATGGCGCACGCCGTCGCCGGCGGTATTCCCCACGGCCGGCCCGTCGGTCTCGAGCTTCAACACCAGCTCCGCGCCCAGGCCGCCGCGATAGCGGCCATCGCCCGCGCTGCCGGGACGGAACTCGTGCCTGGCGAAGAACAGCGGGAAGCGGGCCTCGGCCATCTCGATGCTGCCGAACTTCAACCCACCGGCCGAATGCCACTCGCCCGCGTTGGACCAGCCATCGCCCTGCGACGACCCGCCACCGCCGGGACGCGCATGGAACAGGTGCCACACGAAGGGCCGGCCCGGCCGCCGCGCATCGCTGCCCTTGATCGCGATACGGAAGCGCCGGCCCCAGCCGCCCATGGCGCGATCCGGGCACGCATTGGCCAGCGCCTTGACCACCGCCTCGACGATCTCGTTCGCGCAGTGGGACGTGCACATGGTCACCGGTGCACCCTCGTGCGGCAGGACGATCGTGCCTTCCCTGGCGACGATCTCGATCGGGCGGAAGCAACCGTCGTTCTTGGCGATTTCCGGATCGAGCAGGAAGACAATGGCCATCCGCACGGCGCTCACCGTATTGGGCCAGGAGGAGTTGAGGAAGGACGGCACCTGGGGATCGGACTCCGACAGGTCCACGACGATCGCATCGCCCGTCTTCGTCACCGTTGCGCGGATGGCAATGTCCTGTCGCCCGAAGCCGTCATCGTCGAGGAAAGCCTCGCCTGTCCAGGAGCCATCCCTCCACGACGCGATGATGCGGCGTGCATGGGCCTCGGACAGCTCGAGGATCGCGGTGACCGCGGCTTCCGTCCTCGCCACGCCATTCTTGTCGAGGACGGCGATCAGCCGCTTCTCGCCCAGATGCGCCGCACCGATCATCGCCATCAGGTCCCCGCGCACCTCGCGCGGCATCCGGCTGTTGGTGACGATCATGCGCACCAGGTCGGGCCTCGCCAGCCGCCCCTCGCCCAGCAGGATCGGCGGCAGGCGCAGGCCTTCGTGGAAGATCTCGGTGGCGGCGGGATTGTAGGCGCCATGGGTGCCGCCGCCGATGTCGGTTTGATGGGCGCGAACCACCGAATAGAAGATCACCCGACCTTCGGCAAAGATCGGCACGACAACCGTGAAGTCCGGCAGATGCGACCCGCCGTGGTAGGGGTCGTTCAGCAGATAGATGTCGCCGTCGGCAATCGACTCCCCGAAGGCCTCGACGACCGCCTTCACCGCGAAGGGCATGGCACCGACGTGGATCGGGATGTGATCCGCCTGGGCCAGCAGCCTCGCCTCGGCATCGCAGATCGCAATGGAGAAGTCGCGAGAGGAGTTCAGGATCTGGGAATAGGCGGTGCGCAGCATCGCCTCTCCCATCTCATCGACGATGGCACGGAAGCGGTTGTCGAGGACGGACAGTGTCACTGGATCGGGCGAGCTCATGCAACGGACATTCCGGCAGGGGGCTATCGCCGTCAACACATGCGGCATCATTGGGCTCAGGCAGCGTATGCGATGATGCGCTCGAGCGCATCGCGGACGGCCGGGACGTCGATTGCGCCTTCGCCGGCAGTTGTGCCCCGCGGTTCGCCCGCCGTCCGGTAGTCGCATCACGTGACCAGCGCGGGCGTCACACTGGCGGTTGCGATAGATTGATTCAGGTTCGGAGGGAACGTCATGGACTGGAACGGGCAGGTGGCGATCGTGACGGGCGGCTCGCGTGGCATCGGGGCAGCGATTTGCCGTCGGCTGGTGGCGCGCGGTGCCGCCGTGGGCATCAACTACGTGGCGCGCTCGACGGAAGCCGAGGCGTTGCGCGCGGAAATCGTCGCGGCCGGTGGCCGGGCCGCCTTGCTGCAGGCCGACGTCGCCGATCCGGCTGCCGTGGCGGCCATGGTCGGCGAGGCGGAGGGAAAGCTGGGAGCGGTGTCGATCCTGGTCAACAACGCCGGCGTGTCCGCTCCCGCCACGCTGGAGACCTACGATGCGTCGGCGCTCGAGCGCATGCGTGCCGTGAACGTGAACGGCGTGATCCACACCGTGCGAGCTGCCATGACCGGAATGAAGGCGCGCACCTACGGCCGGATCGTCAACATTGCGTCCAACGCCGCCATCGGCACGGCGCTCCCGGGCACGACGTTCTACGCCGCGACGAAGGCGGAGGTATTGATCCTGACGCGACGGTTCGCGCTGGAGCTCGGACGGTCCGGGATCACGGTGAATGCGGTTTGTCCCGGCTGGATCGTCACCGACATGGCGCGGCGCGGTGCCAGCGAAGAGGCGTTCGCGCAACGCGTGGGGTCGATGCGCGAGCGCACCATGGTCGGTCGGGTGGGCGCGCCGGAGGACATTGCCGCCGCCGTGGCTTTCCTGGTCGCGCCGGATGCCGGCTTCGTCACGGCCCAGGTGCTGACGGTCGATGGCGGGCGCATGGATTACATTGGCCACGGGTGACAGCCGGCTCGGCTGACGCCCATGGGCGCTGACTTTTCGGCTCTCCTCCCCAGCTTCGCTGGGGAGGTGTCCGCGTAATCGCGGACGGAGGGGTCATAAGCCACAGTCGCGATGCTCATGACCCCTCCGTCCGCGATTACGCGATCTGCGGCACGAGGATGCAGACAGCTGGTTGCGCAGGGGATCGGCAATGGCTACCGCGTCAGGGAAGGGCCAGGAAGTTCGCCGCAGACACGATCGCAATCCCGCGCCATGGGTGCATCGAAAGCAGGTGACGAACGTCGCTGCTCACGATGACGTCTGCGCCGCCAGCGGCAGCCAATGCCAAGTACTTGTCGTCCTTCGGGTCGCGGCACTCTCCCGTACAGTCTCGGTCGGTTCGACCCGGTCGGCCGCGAATACCACCACGTCGAGGATACGCTGACAGCGTTCGACCGCGACGAAACGATCGAACTTTGGCCGGAAGATTACCTCTCGATACTCGTCCTCGATCGCTTGTGAAAGAAGCAGGCGGTTGGGTGCGGTCACAGCGCGCAGGAGTGCGCGTTCGGGAAGGCTGTTCGCTTTGAGGACCGCGGAGACGAATGTCGACGCGTCGAAAACGACGATCAAGCTTTGCGCTCTGCCCGCCAAGCTTCCAGTTCGGCGTCGATGTCATCGTCCGTCAATCCGCTCGCGCGCGCCTCGCGCTTGGCGTCGGCGATCGCTTCCGAGAGAACCTTGGCCAGGCGTCCATCCTTGAGCAGGGCGCTCAGATAGCGACCAACTGCTTCACGGCGCGCAGGCGTTTCGAGCGCCCTGGCGGCCTCGGATTCAACCGGAATGGTCACTTCGATCGTGTTACCCATCGGAGCCTCCTCAGGGGCAATTATATGGCGTGTTCGGCGAAGACACGCCCCCTTTTTTGATTCCAGCTGCTTCCTGCCCCACTATCGGCAGCACAGCCCATGTCGACCAGCAATCGGTTGCGCCTCTCGATCACCGCCTTCAGAGGTCCAACTCCCTTTCCCCGTGATGCGCACACCGGCGCATCTCTTATGTCGGTCGCATGCCCCGGCGAGGGATGCAATTGATGCTCGGCGAGTCGATAATGACGAAGCATGACCTCCATCTTGCTGTCACCCGGCTCGGTCCCGCTCGCCGACTGGCGCGCCATCTATCGCGGCGCCTCGGCGACGCTGCCGGCCGAGGCTTACGAGGCTATCGAGACCTCGGCGCAGGCGGTCGCGGCGATCGTCACCCGGCGGCAGCCCGTCTACGCCATCAACACAGGGTGCGGGAAGCTCGCCAACGTTCGCATCGAGGCGGCGGACCTCACCACCCTGCAGCGCGACATCTCGTCGACCACGCCGTCGGCGAAGTATTCCTGCTCCGGGTCACCGCTCATGTTGGTGAACGGCAGCACGGCGATCGAAGGCGCCGGGGCAAGGCGAGCCCCGGCTCACTCTCCGATGCGCTGTCATCACGGCCGAGACGCGCGGCAAAGGCCAAGAAAGCAAAGGTCCCAGTCGGCCCAGGCAAAGCCCGGCCCGTGGCGGCCAACCGCTTCGGTAAGCACGTAAGGTTATGGTCGGTCGGCGCCTGCACTCCAGAAGCCCAGCGGCTGACCACGGATTTGTCGATGCCGACGGCTTGGGCGAGCTGCCCGCGACTGACATTTGAAGACCTTCAGGACGAGGCCGAGCGTGTGTGCGAAGGCCGCGATGGCGGCCATGCCGCCCACCTCATCCCAATGTCAGGGCAGGACCCTGGCCGGTTGCCTCGCAACGCCTCGCACGCCGACGCAACGGGTTGCGCCCAAGGACTCTTGCGAAGGTCTGTGCCGGCGGATGGCATGCTGCCCGGCCCGTCGAGGAGACCTTGCACCATGACTGTCACCGTAGTCACGCGTTGGACGACCCCAGACATCGCAGCAGGAACAGTGACCACCAAGCGTGCAAGAGAGTTCTGGAAAAAGCACGGCGTGCAGGACGTCCGCTTCAGTCAGATTCTGACAGGTCAGTATACTGGACAGTTCCTCGTGACGATGGTGTACGCTGACATGGCGACTTATGCGAAGGTGCAGTCGGCTGGCAATGCAGATCCTGAATTCCAGCAAGTCATCGCCCAGATCCGAAAAGACGGCTCACTGATACAGGAGCGCGAGATTCTCATCGGCATAGACCTTTCATAGTTGTCTGGGGACACTCGACGATGATCGTGACACTTGCGACGCGTTTCTCCGTTACCGTGAAACTAGATGACGTCTACGATACTCAGCTGTTGGAGAAAACCCGGGAGGGGTCAGTGCCGTGACTCATAATTACTATGTGATGGTGGAGCTGACAGCCAAGAAGGGCAGCGAGTCCGCGCTGCTCGAGGCGCTCCATCGTGATCTGCCGACAACGCGAGCCAGGGACGGGTGCTTAAGCCTCGAGCTTACGGTGAACACGGACGACCCCGACAACATGTTGATCGTGATGCGCTGGCAATCGCGCAAGCACTACGACACCTATCTGGCATGGCGCGAGAGCATCGGCGACGTGAAGCGATTCACCGACATGACAGAGAGCGGATTGTCGATTCGCTTCTTCAGTGCCGCTGACGTGTAGTAGCAGCCTCGGCCCCCTATCCACCCTCCTTGTGAGACAACGAGAATCTCAAACCGCACTTCAGGGTTCATGCGCCGGGCTTCTTTCTTCTTCTGCACGCTGACCCGGACCGGGCGCACCACTCGCGCTTCCTCATGCTAACCATACGGTTCGGCGGGGTGCGGACGTTCAATCGGACGTCCTGAATCGGCATGTACGCGAACGTCACAAAACGGCTCGACCGACCCGACTCGGACATCGGTCGGCATTTCATGTTGCTGCGGCGAAGCCTGTTTCAGTCCTATCAAAGTCCTCGTTTGAGGCTACGATGCCGTCTCCTGAGCCTTGGAGGCAGACATGCAGCGACGTGAGTTCATGGCACTCGTTGGGGGCGCGACAGCAAACTGGCCACTCACAGCACTCGCCCAAAAGGCTCCGGTCCGCATCGGATTTATGGCCAGTGGCGCGGCCAGATCAGCATTCAGCACGGCTCAGATCGACAATATCAAGCAAGGCCTGCGCGAGAACGGTCTAGTGGACGGACGAGACTACGTCCTCGAGACGCAGTTTGCCGCTGGCGACTATGAGCTGTTTCCGGAGATGGCGCGCAAACTAACGCTAGCCGGCGCGCGCATGATCCTGGTGAACACAATCGCCTCGGCGCGCGCGGCACAAAATCTCAATCCGCCGGTACCCCTCGTCATGCTCAATATGAATGACCCGGTGGGAACCGGCCTTGTCGAAAGTCTCGCGCGGCCGGGCGAGCTTACGACGGGCGTGGCGTCGTTGAATGAAGATGTAACATCCAAGACCATTGAATTCCAGCTCGAACTCGTTCCGAAGGCTATGCTTATCGCCACCTTGTTTAATCCGGCCAATCCGACAAATCCGCCTTTCATGGCCAAATTCAGCGCCGCTGCGGGCGCGAAGGGGATGACTGTGCGGCCCTTCGCATTGAAGTCACACGGCGAGCTTGACGCAGTCTTTTCAGGGCTTGTGGCGCAGCATCCAGACACACTGCAACTCATAACCGATACAGGCAATATGGATCTTGCTGATCGCATTGCAACGCTAGCCATCGCGCATCGGATCCCCACTTTCTCCAACTATTCGCCCTTTGCTATTTTGGGAGGTCTTTTGTCATATGGGCTATCAGAACGATGGTCGTTTACCCGGGCGGCATATTTCGTGAAACGAATTCTGGATGGTGCTACGCCAGGTGAGCTTCCGGTGGAGCAACCGACAAAGATTGAGCTGGTCATCAACCTAAAGACCGCCAAGGCGCTTGGCATCATTGCGCCACCGACGCTGCTCATCCGCGCCGATGAGGTGATCGAGTAAGCTGTTAAATTGCTGCGGCGCATGAGTCTCTTGTTGGCCCATCTCTGACGAACCGCTCGACGTGTCCAATGTCCGGAACCGGTCCAGAAGTCCCCCTGTCCACCAATCCAGACTGTGGGAGTTTCCCCGGCATAGAGAAGGCCACGGGCCAGCGCATCGTTACGCCATTCGGGCAGGGTCATGGCCTCTTCCAAGAAGCCAATGCGTTCGACGCGCCTTACGTCGATAATGGGCAGCCATGACCTCCATCTTGCTGTCTCCCGGCTCGGTCCCGCTCGCCCACTGGCGCGAGATTTATCGCGGCGCCTCGGCGACGCTGCCGGCCGAGGCTTACGACGCCATCGAGATCTCGGCGCTGGCCGTCGCCGACATCGTCGCCAGGGGACAGCCCGTCTACGGCATCAACACCGGGTTCGGGAAGCTCGCCAACGTCCGCATCGAGGCGGCGGATCTCGCCACCCTGCAGCGCAACATCGTGCTCTCGCATGCCGCCGGCGCCGGCGTGCCGATGCCGGTTGCCGTGGCGCGCCTGATGATGGCGCTCAAGATGGCGAGCCTGGCGCAGGGCGCGTCGGGCGTGCACGACGCCACAGTGCGCCTGCTCGAGGCGCTGCTCGCCAAAGGCCTCACGCCCGTCGTGCCATGCCAGGGCTCGGTCGGCGCCTCGGGCGACCTGGCGCCGCTTGCCCACATGAGCGCGGCGATGATCGGCGTCGGCCACATGATCGCGGGCGATCGAACCGTGCCGGCGGCGCAGGCACTGGCGGACGCCGGGTTGGAGCCGCTGCAACTCGGCGCCAAGGAAGGGCTGGCGCTGCTCAACGGCACGCAGTTCTCGACCGCCTATGCGCTTGCCGGCCTGTTCGAGGCCGAGACCCTGTTCGGCGCGGCGCTGGTGACCGGCGCGCTGTCGACCGACGCGGCGCGCGGCTCCGATGCGCCGTTCGATCCGCGCATCCACCACCTGCGCCGGCACAAGGGCCAGATCGCTGCCGCCGAGTCGCTGCGCCGCCTGATGGCCGGCTCGGCGATCCGCGCCTCGCACCTGATCGGCGACGAGCGCATCCAGGATCCCTATTGCCTGCGCTGCCAGCCCCAGGTGATGGGCGCGGTGCTCGATATCCTGTGGCAGGCCGCCGACACGCTGGCGACCGAGGCCAACGCCGTCACCGACAATCCGCTGATCTTCCCCGACAGCGGCGAAGCGCTGTCGGGCGGCAACTTCCACGCCGAGCCGGTGGCCTTCGCCGCCGATATCATCGCGCTCGCGATCTGCGAGATCGGCTCGCTGGCCGAGCGCCGCATCGCCATGCTGGTCGATCCGACCCTGTCGGGGCTGCCGGCCTTCCTGACCGCGCATCCCGGCCTCAACTCGGGCTTCATGATCCCGCAGGTCACGGCGGCCGCCCTGGTCGCGGAGAACAAGCAGCGCGCCCATCCCGCCAGCGTCGATTCGATCCCGACCTCGGCCAACCAGGAGGACCATGTCTCGATGGCCGCGCATGGTGCGCGCCGCCTGCTCGACATGGCGGCGAACGCCCGCACCATCGTCGGCATCGAGCTGCTGGCAGCGGCGCAGGGCTGCGATTTCCTGCCCCACATGGCCTCGAGCCCGCCGCTCGAGGCGGTGCGCGCGCTGCTGCGCGCCGACGTGCCGCACCTCGAGGAAGATCGCCACCTGCATCCCGACATCGAGGCCGCGACAGCACTGGTCGCGAGCGGCGCTGTCGTCCGCGCCGCCGGCAGCGACCTGCTGCCCACGCTCGACCGGAGAGGACCTGCATGAACCGCATCGACAATACCCGCATCGTCCGCGCGCCGCACGGCACGACCCTCTCGGCCAAGAGCTGGCTCACCGAGGCGCCGCTCCGCATGCTGATGAACAACCTCGACCCCGATGTCGCCGAGAAGCCGGGCGAGCTGGTGGTTTATGGCGGGATCGGCCGCGCGGCGCGCGACTGGGAGAGCTTCGACCGGATCGTCGCGGCGCTGCGGCGGCTCGAGGCCGACGAGACCCTGCTGGTCCAGTCGGGCAAGCCTGTCGGCGTGTTCCGCACCCATGCCGACGCGCCGCGCGTGCTGATCGCCAACTCGAATCTCGTGCCGCGCTGGGCGACCTGGGAGCATTTCAACGAGCTCGATCGCAAGGGCCTGATGATGTACGGCCAGATGACCGCCGGCTCGTGGATCTACATCGGCAGCCAGGGCATCGTGCAGGGCACCTACGAGACGTTCGTCGAGATGGCGCGCCAGCATTTCGGCGGCAGCCTCGCGGGACGCTGGATCCTGACCGCCGGGCTGGGCGGCATGGGCGGCGCGCAGCCGCTGGCCGCGACCATGGCCGGCGCGTCGTGCCTCGCCGTCGAATGCCGCCCGAGCAGCATCGAGTTCCGCCTGCGCACCGGCTATCTCGATGTCCAGGCCCGGGATCTCGACGACGCGCTCGCCATCATCGGCAAGGCGACCGCAGAGAAGAAGGCTGTCTCGGTGGGTCTGCTCGGCAATGCCGCCGAAATGCTTCCAGAGCTGCTGCGGCGCGGCGTGCGGCCCGACTGCCTGACCGACCAGACCTCGGCGCACGATCCGGTCAACGGCTACCTGCCGAAGGGCTGGACGCTCGGCGACTGGGAGGCGCGGCGCGCCAGCGATCCCGCGGGAGTCGCCAAGGCGGCGAAGCAGTCGATGGCGGGCCATGTGCGCGCCATGCTGGAGTTTCACAAGCAGGGCGTGCCGACCGTCGACTACGGCAACAACCTGCGCCAGATGGCGCTCGAGGAAGGCGTCGCCGATGCTTTCGCCTTCCCGGGCTTCGTGCCGGCCTACATCCGCCCGCTGTTCTGCCGCGGCATCGGGCCGTTCCGCTGGGCCGCGCTGTCGGGCGATCCCGAGGACATCTACCGCACCGACGCGAAGGTGAAGGAGCTGCTGCCGGGCAACGGCCATCTCCACACCTGGCTCGACATGGCGAGAACACGCATCAAGTTCCAGGGCCTGCCGGCGCGCATCTGCTGGGTCGGGCTGGGTGACCGCCATCGCCTCGGCCTCGCCTTCAACGAGATGGTGGCGAGCGGCGAGCTCAAGGCGCCGATCGTGATCGGTCGCGATCATCTCGATTCGGGCTCGGTCGCCAGCCCCAACCGCGAGACCGAAGCCATGCGCGACGGCTCCGATGCCGTCTCCGACTGGCCGATGCTGAACGCGCTGCTCAACTGCGCCTCGGGCGCCACCTGGGTGTCGCTGCACCATGGCGGCGGCGTCGGCATGGGCTTCTCCCAGCATGCCGGCATGGTGATCGTCTGCGACGGCACGCCGGAAGCCGCCCGGCGGATCGAGCGTGTGCTGTGGAACGACCCGGCGACCGGCGTGATGCGCCACGCCGACGCCGGCTACGAGGACGCCATCGCCTGCGCCCGCGAGAAGGGGTTGAATCTGCCGGGGCTTTCCTGACGTCGACTCCCATCCGGCCGGTCGCCCGGGCCGCCTTTCGTCCGCACCAAACCCTTGTTCCGATGACGGCGCAGGCAGGGGCCTGCGCGCTTCGTGACGGCCTTCACCAGCCGCTTGTCGGCGCTTCGCTCAGGACGACGCGACCTGAAACGACTTCACCATGTAGACCCTGGTATGAGGGTCGAGCCCGTGGTCGGGCGGGCCGCGGCGCACGATCTCGAAGCCGTGCCGCTGGTAGAGGCGAATGTTGGCCACGGCCATCTCGGCGGTCTGGAGCGACAGGCTGCCAAGGCCGCGCGCTCGACCTACCTCGTCGATCCGCTGCAACAGCCAGCTCCCGACGCCGGTGCCCTGTCGCGCCGGATCGACAGCGATCTGGTGGATGTAGAGGTCTTTCTCCTGCGGTTTCGTCCTGACGGCACCGACGATGCGCTCACCCTCCAAAGCGACGTAGACGTCGCCGCGCTCGAGTTCGGCGACAAATCGCTCCCGCTGCTCGGCAAACCCGGCAGATCCGTCGGCGGGAATCTCCTGCCCCAAAGCGCGGACATAAGGGGTGAAGGCTGCGCGTATGACGCGCCCGACCTCTTCGCCCTCCGAAAGCATCGCCGTTCTGAACGTCAGGACCATGGAGGCAGAGTATCAAGCAAAGCGCCCGCCAGTCAGCCGGCGGGCGGGTCATCTCGATACTGGTTCGGTCGCCGGCCCCAACCGCGATACCGACGCCATGCGCGACGGCTCCGACGACGCCATCTCCGACTGGCCGATGCGCAACGCGCTGCCGAACTGCGCATCGGGCGCCACCTGGATGCCGCTGCACCATGGCGGCGGCGACGGCATGGGCTTCTCCCGGCACTATGGCTCGCCTGCTCGGCCTCGTATGATGGGGCACGTTCCCCGATGACGGGGGAGACACCCGGCACTCCCGGCGCGCACCACGATGCCGGGGAAAGGGGTGGGCCCCCTCTTCATGGGAGAGACATGAAAAACGAGAGGGGTGCCGGACGATGCGCGGATCGATGCACCACCTCGACTTGACGGTCAGCGACCTTGCCGTCTCGGCGCCCTTCTACGAGGCGATCCTGCATTTCATGGGCTATCGGCGCGTGCGCGCGGAGGTGGATGGCATCGACTGGGATCTGACTGCAGAAGGCACCTGCTCGATCGGCATCAAGCCCGCGCGCTCGGCGCGCGCTCACGATCGCTACACTATTGGCCTGCATCACTTCGCTTGGCGGGCCGATAGTCGCGCCGACGTCGAGCGATTGCACGAGCTGCTGCGCGCGATTGGCGCCACCATCCTCGATGCGCCGGCCGACTACCCGCACTACGGCGCCGGGTATTATGCCGTGTTCTTCGCCGATCCCGACGGTCTCAAGCTCGAGTTCGCGTACCAGGACTGAACATCGAGACATGGCGTGCGTCAGGCGCGGCGCCATCGGGGCCAGAGCGCGGTTGCTCGAGTGGAAACCTCACCCTGAGGAGCCACGCCTGGCGTGGCGTCTCGAAGGGTGGGCCAGAGCATTCTTGTTACTCACCCTTCGAGAGGCGGCTTGCCGCCGCTCCTCAGGGTGAGGACTTCAACCCTGGAAGATCATGCTCTAGCAGAGTTCCCGATCCTGGCAACGCGCCTGGACCGGATCACACGCTTGCCGAAGTCTTCCGCTTCGTTCGATTGCGCCCGGCGAGTTTCGCGGGGCCCGCTGATGGCATCTTCCGCTCACGCCCGCCTCGGGCCGCAACCGGTGTGGCCGCGCTCTCGGCCATCTCCAGGCCGAACAGCGCACCGACGTCACTTCCGGAAAGCACCTTGTCGGCGGCGAGCGCCGGTGCAGGTGCCGATGGAGCCTGCTCGGCGCCGCTGATCAGCTCGCTTTCGTCGACGTGGCGTAGGGTGAACAGCAGCTCGGGCTTCTCGTCGAGGCGGGCGCCAGCTCCATAAAGCACGGCGGCGACGTGCTTGCACATCCTCGCGCCGTCCTCGCAGCTGCACGACAGCTTGATCTCCTTCGGCGCCGGAAACAGGCCGTCGCCCTGGCGGCACACCCGGTCCATGACGCTCTTCGCGAGCCGGCCCTGCAGCAGCTCGACCAGCGAATCGATCGAGCCGGTGCAGTCCCGGCAGATGGCCTTCCATCGCGCTGCCGGCACCGGCGCGATGGTGATCGTGGTCGTGTAGAGCTCGGTTCCGCTCACCAGCGCGGAGATCTTGCCGTCGGCGATCTGCAGATCGACGACCATGCCATTGCGTACATAGGACCGGCCGCGCGGCAGACGGCTGGCGTAGTCGCTATAGCGCTCGAGATTGGCGCACCACGCCTTGCCCCAGAAGCTCCTGGCGATGGCATTGCCGTCGATGGTCACCGGGGCGACCGGCCGCTTGCCCTTGCGCAGCCTGGCCAGCTCCTTCATCGCTCTCTCGCGCTGCTCGGCCACGCTGACGTACTGGGGCCAGTCGTTGAAATATCTCATCCGTCACCCCTCCTTCAGCGCCGCGGCGAGGTCGAGTCTCACCAGCTTCAGAAGCTCGTCGTCCGGCAGCTCCGTCAGGCTCGCTTCCGCGCCGCCAGTGAGAAAATCCCCGGCGAGCCGGCGCTTGCTCTCGATCATCTGGTCGATCTTCTCCTCGACGGTGCCTCGACAGACGAACTTGTGTACCAGCACATTCTTCGTCTGGCCGATGCGGAATGCACGGTCGGTCGCCTGGTTTTCCACAGCCGGGTTCCACCAGCGGTCGAAGTGGATGACGTGGGAGGCGGCGGTGAGATTGAGCCCGGCACCACCGGCCTTGACCGACAGCACGAAGAACGGCACGTCCTCGGCCTCCTGGAATTGCCGCACCAGGTCCCGGCGCTTGCCGACCGCGGTGTCGCCGTGCAGCACCAGGCCGGCGCGGCCGAACACCGAGGCCAGGAACGACGCCAGCGGTGCGGTCGTTTCCCGGAACTGGGTGAAAATCAGGACCTTGTCCTGACGCGCGGCGATCTCCTCGGCCAGCTCGCGCAAGCGGGTGAGCTTGCCGCTGTCGCTCTCGGCCCAGCCATTGTCGCCGAGCCACTGCGAGGGATGGTTGCAGATCTGCTTCAGCCGCATCAGCAGCGCCAGGACGAGCCCGCGACGTTCGATGCCGTCACTGCCCTCGAGCCGCTCGCCGAACTCGCGAACCGCCTGCTCGTAGAGCGCCGCCTGCTTGCGGCTGAGCCCGCAGAAGGCCTTCACCTCGGTCTTGTCGGGCAGATCCGCGATGATGCTCCGGTCGGTCTTCATGCGACGCAACACGTAGGGCCGCACCAGCTCCCGGAGCGGGCCATAGGCGTCGTGGCCGTCGCTCTCCGCCAGCCTCTTGGCGTAAGACGAGAATTGCCTGGCCGACCCGAGCAGGCCCGGGTTGAGGAAGTCGAAGATCGACCACAGGTCGCCCAACCGGTTCTCGATCGGCGTGCCGGTGAGAGCGATTCGCGCGTCGGCCCGAAGCTGCTTGACGGTGCGGGTCTGCCGCGCGCCGGGATTCTTGATCGCCTGGGCTTCGTCGAGAATCGCAAGTCGCCAGGAGCTGCCGAGGAGCCACGGCACGCGCGACAGGAAGCCGTAGCTGGTGATGGCGAGGTCAGCGTCGGCCGGCAGGGCGGCGCCCTTCTCTTTCAGATCCTCCGCCGGCAGAGCGGAAGGATGAACCACCACCGCCTTCAGGGTCGGGGCAAAGCGGGCGATCTCCGCCGCCCAGTTGGCGAGCAGTGAGGCCGGCGCCACCAGCAGCGACGCCTTGTGACCGCTGCCCTGCTGCTGCTGCTGTTGCTGTTGCTGTTGCTGTTGCTGTTGCTCCCGCTGCTGCTGCTTCAGCACCAGCAGCAGCGACAGAACCTGGATCGTCTTGCCGAGTCCCATGTCGTCGGCGAGGCAGGCGCCCAGTCCCAGGCGGGCGAGCAGATGGAGCCACTGCACGCCGGCCCGCTGATACGGGCGCAACTCGCCTTGCAATGACTTTACTGGATCGACGCCGGATTCGCCGGTGGTGTGGCGCAGCTCGGCGAGCGTGCGGGCAAGCCACGGGCCGGCCACGGTTTCGCTCCACTCGGCGTCCGCGCGCCCGTCCGGCTCGTCGCCACCAATCGACGCCCCCGCCAGCAGCCGCATCGCCTCACCGAACGACAGACCCTCCTCGGCGGCCCGCCGCTCGATCGCTTCGAAGCGGCCAAGCGTGCGTCCAAGTCGCACGCGGTCGACCTCGACCCACTTGCCGCGGATGAAGGCAAGACCCTCGGCTTGCTCCAACAGGCTCTTGATCTCGGCTGCCGACAGCGTCTCGCCGTCCAGCGTCATCTCCATGCGGAAGTCGAGCACCGCGTCGAGCCCGAGCTGGGACGGGGCCCGACCGCCCACCGTCGCCCGCACCTGCGGGCGCGCCGGCCGGTTCATGCGCCACGCCGCCGGCATGCGCACGATCACGCCGGCCGCCTCGAGCGCCGAGGCATCGCGCAGGAAGTCCATCGCCTGGCGCGGGCTCCAGCGCAGCGGATGGTAGACCTCGCCCGACGCGACCATCGTCGTCAGCCAGCCGCAGCGCTCGGCTGCCCGCTGGACCGGCACGAGCAGCGACAGCAGGCGCTCGCGATTCCTGGCGCCGGCATATTCCTGCAGCGCCCGGCCGAGCGGCAGGTGCTGCGCCTTGGCCGCAGCCGACAGACGGGTCGTGTAGGAAGCGAGGAAGGCGAAAGGAGCCTCGGCGTCGTTCCGGTTCTCCGCGAGATTGAAATAGACCCGTCCGACGAGGTTCCAGGCGGGATGCCGCGCCTTGAGGAAGTCCTGCACCGGCACGCCGGCCTCGACCAGCTCGGAATCGCAGGCCCGATCGGTCTCGCGCCACAAAGCTGCGAGAATGGATGCCGTCAGGTACTCGCCGCCGGTCATCGGCGGCACCGCGGCGGCCAGCCGATCCAGCTCGGGTTCCGCGGGAATCGGGACGGCCGACTTGCTGGGCGCCTCGTCGAGATTGGGCAGGGCGCACAAGGCCGTGACGAAGCGCGCCGCGAACTCGCGCCAATACGCCAGCACCGGCGGCAGCGCCGTGCCCACCTCGGTCGCTCCGAGATGCAGCAGCCCGTGACCGACGCCTCGAGCGAACGCCTTCTCCAGGGCCAGCGCACGCGCCGCCTCGGGCCCCGCCGTCGCGTCGACCATCGGCTTGAGCGACAGCATGCCGTGCGGGCTGAGGACAGGAATCATCGTCATGCCGGCAAACGTCGCCCGGATCCCAGGCGCTCGCTATCCATGTCGCGCCATTGACCGTCGCCGAGAGGCCAGAGCGCAGGCACGCCGGCCCGTCACGACGCGATGGGACCAAGCCTGAACATCGAGATGTCGCGGTGCGTCTCGCCCAGCGCCATCTGGGCGAGCAGCTCGCCGATGCCGGCGGAGTGCTTGAAGCCGTGCCCCGAGCACGGCGAGGCGATGATGATGCGGTCGTGCTCCGGATGGCGGTCGATGATGAAGCGCGCGCCGTCGACCCACGTGTAGAGGCAGATCTTGCTCTTGACGCACACCGGCGATAGGCCGAGCAAGTACGGTCCGACATAGGTCTCGTACATGTCGCGGATTTCCTGCGGGCTCGCCGTTCGGTCGACGGTCTCGGGCGTGACCTCCAACTCGTATTGCTCGCTGGCGATCTTCACGCCCTCGTCGATGCCGCCGGTCGCGGGAAAGCCGTAGATCACCTGCGGTGCCGGCACCTGCCAGATGTAGACCGGGAAGCGGTCGGGGCTGAACTGGGCATGGGCCGCCGCGTCGCGCGCGCGGAACCAGTAGAGGACCTGGCGCGTGATCTTGAACGTCCTGGCGAGCTCGGGCTCGAGCAGCTGCGGCAGCCACGGGCCGGCCGACACGATCAGCTGCCTCGCCTCGTACGTTCCCTTGTCGGTCGTCACGCTGACCACTCCGTCCTTCTGCCGGAAGGACGTCACCGTCTCGTTCACGTGCAGCTCGGCGCCGAGCTCCCGCGCCCGCCGCAACTGGACCTCGATGCACAGCTCGGGGCGGACGAAGCCGCTGACGCGATCGAGGTAGCCCTCGTCGCCGTCGGAGAAATTGAAGGCGGGAAAGCGGGCGCGCATTGCGGCAGTGTCGAGCAGGCTGTAGTCGACGCCGGCCCGATCGGCTGCATTGACCGTCGCGGCGAGGAACGCATCGATGCCGTGGCTCAGCGCCCGCTCGCCCTTGCCCGAGATCACCAGCATGCCGTTCTGGGTCAGGAGCTCGACGCCGAGCTCGGCCTCGAGCGCGCGCCAGATCTCGTGCGAGCGCAGGACGAAGGCCGAGTACTCGGGACCCTCGCCGCAGGCGATGCGGGTGACGCGCGTGTCGCCGTGGGTCGAGCCGTGCTCATGCGGCGGCGCATGGCGGTCGATGCCGAGCACCCGCGCGCCGCGCCGGGCAAGCTGCCAGGCCGCCGCCGAGCCCATGGCACCGAGGCCGAGCACGGCGACGTCGTAGGTCGGGGTCATGCAGGCTCCGCGCCGGCTCAGGTCTTCTCGACGGTGCCGCCGGCGTCCACCCAGCCTTTGAAGCCGCCGAGGTTGCGCACGTTGTCGTAGCCCATGTCCTTGAGCGTCTTGCCGACCAGGGCGGAGCGCCCGCCGGAGGCGCAGTAGGCGACCACGGTCTTGCTGCGGTCGAACGCCTTGTCGTGCATCGCCGAAGCGGGATCGGCACGGAACTCGACAAGGCCGCGCGGGATGGCGAGCGCGCCCGGCACCTTGCCGGAAGCGGCGACCTCGGGCGGCTCGCGCACGTCGAGGAACAACACGTCGGCGCGGCCGACCAGCGCCTTGGCATCCTCCGGGCTGATGCGCGGCACCGCCGCCTCGGCCTCGGCCAGCATCGATTGAACGGTCTTCATTGCAATCCTCCTCCTCTGCGTGGTTCGGCGAAGCCGAACGCGTCTAAATCGTCCGCCACATCGGTCGCGTCGCCGCCAGGGCCGCGAGCCCGATCAGCCCGGTCGCCGCCGTCGCCGTCGGCGCGCCGACCTGGTCGGCGAGCCAGCCCAGCCAGACGAAGCCGATCGGCCCGGTGCCAATGCATACCGAGAGGACGCCCAGGATGCGAGAGCGCATTTCGGTCGGCGCGGCGAGGTAGACGATGGTCGCCTGCAGGGTGGCGAAGCCCGCGCCGGCAACGCCCGTCAGCAGAAGGGCCAGCCCGGCCGTCGTCGGCTCGGGCGCCAGGGCCGACATAGACCGGCGCATGCCAGCGCTGGGTCAGCCAGAACGCCAGCGCGAGGGCGCCGAAGAAGGCGCCGACGCCATCGACGCTGGTCAGGATGCCGATGCCTTCCGGGCCGAGCCCGAGCTGGTCGCCGCCGATCACCGGAATCATGCTGATGAAGGGCCAGCCGAACACGTTGTAGATCACGGTCACCACCATGGTGGCGGTGAGCCGCCGGTCGGCGAGCACGATGGCGAACCCTTCGAGCGTGCGCGCGAGCACTGCGCCGGCGCCCGGCGTCGCCGGCATGCGCGTGCGCACGGCCAGCGTGAGCGCGATGGCGGCGAGGTACATCGCGGCGTTCATCACGAACGTGCCGTCGATGCCGACGCCGACCAGCAGCAGGCCGCCCACCGTCGGGCCGACCATGCGGCTGGCGTTCAGGCCGCCGACGTCGAACGCCACGGCCGAGGCCATGCGCTCGCGGCCGACGCTTTCCCCCATCAGGACGCGGCGCACCGGATTGTCGGTCACCCAGCCGAAGCCGTTGACCAGGCTGGCGAGGGCGAGCTGCCAGACCTCGAGATCGCCCAGCCGGGCTGCGATCGCCAGCGCGATAGAGGTGATCGCCAGCAGGCCGATCACGCCGGCGAGCGTCAGGCGACGGTCGAACCGCTCGGCGAATGCGCCCAGGAAGGCGCCGAGCAGAGCCATCGGCAGCAGGCGCAGCATGGTGATCGAGGCGACGGCGAGCGCCGAGCCCGTCTGCTTGTAGACGACGACGCCCATCACGACCGTTTCCATCCAGCGCACGGTCGTGACGATCAGCCCCACCGACCAGAGGCGCCAGAAATCCGCCGGAAGAGAACGAAGCATGTGTCGGATCAGAAGATCGGTACCGGGTCACGCACGCGATCCATTGTCATCCGCGGCACGGCTTCAGACGGACCAGTCCGGCGATCCTAGAGCAGGATCGGGCGGCGAGCACCTCTTGTCATCGTGAGCGCCCCTCGCATCCTCGGTCATCCTGAGTGCGGCGCATGCAGAGCACGCCGTAAGCGAAGGATCGATGTCGCATCGACCAGTACCACCTCATCCTGAGGAGCCACGCGAAGCATGGCGTCTCGAAGGATGCGGATCGGACAAGGTGCGTGCAGCCCATGCTTCGAGACGCGCCCTCAGGGCGCTCCTCAGCATGAGGTTGGGGTTTGCCCGGCCCTTGGATGAGACCGAGAAAAATGCGGCGCCCGTGAAGAGGGCGCCGCCGGTCGTTACTCCCCAGCCACGCTACGCGTCATTGCACGACGATCTCGACGCGGCGGTTCTGCGGCTCGCGCACGCCGTCGCCGGTCTGCACCAGCAGGCCCTGCTCGCCGCGACCGATCACCGCGATCGCCGTCACCGGCACGCCTTCGCGCACCAGCGCGTCCTTGACGGCGTTCGCCCGCCGCAACGACAGCGCCATGTTGTAGGCCTCGGTGCCCGAGGTGTCGGTATGGCCGGTCGCGGTGATGCGGGCATTGCCCTTCGTCTTGAAAGCCTGCGCCGCCTGGCGGATCGTGGTCAGCGCCTGGTCGCTCAGGTTGGCGCGATCCCAGTCGAAGAACACCATGAACGACGGCGGCGCCACGGGTGCCGCGACCGGCGGCGGCGGCGGAGGGGCGGACGGCTGGCCGAACTTGTAGCTGAGGCCCAGCATGACCGTGATGTTGTTGTTCTGATAGCCCGGCGGGTTGGTGGTGCCGTAGTAGCGGCCGTCGAGGTTGATCCGGAAATTCTGGTCGACGTTCCAGCCGACGCCGACAATGCCCTGGTAGGCGAACTGCGTGCTGCACAGCGAGCAGCCGTTGATGTAGGCATCGGCGAAGGCGATGCCGGCGCCGGCTCGTACAGCAGGTTGGCCATCACGGAGAGCTGCTCGATGCGGCCGCGCACGTTGCTGAAGATGTTGCCGAAGTTCGCGGTGCCCGTGCCGTTGTTGCTGCGGAACATGCCTTCCAGCTCGACGCGCGGGCCGACGAAGTCGTAGCCGATCACGCCGCCCACGGCGTAACCGAGATCCATGTTGTAGTTGTTGCTGTTCAGCAGCCAGTTGAGGCCGCCCTGGGCGCCGATATAGACGCCTGGATTGGATGGTCCGCCGTCGAAGAGCGATTGCGATTGCGCCGTCGCCGGTACGACGAGCAGCGATGCAGCAACCAGGAGGCCTTTGTTCATGAGAATGCTCCGGAATTGAGGGACGCACCTCCGAACGGGCCTCGAGTGGTGTCGTTGCCCGGTGCCTCGTCGATCGAGGGCGAGTGTGGCAGGATTACAACATCCCGGGCGGCCTGAAGCCGCTGAAAGCAGATCAGCACCAGCTATTCCGAGCGTGGCAACCGGCATGGGCGTCCGTCGCCTTACCCTCCTGAGATGGACGGACGGATGGCTAATCAGTAGTGTTGCCCGTTGTATCGATAGGGAACGCAAAATGGCCGAGCTCGATCAAGAAATCGCGGCCTTTGAGGCAATGCGGCAGGATCTCGAAGCCCACAAGAGTGGAAAGTGGGCTCTGGTTCACGGCCATGACCTTGTCGGCGCATTCGACACATTTGATGCGGCAGCAAACGCTGCAGTGACGCAATTCGGACGTGGTCCCTACCTGATCCGCCAGATTGGCGCCCCTCCCGTCATCTTGCCGGCGTCGGCCATGTACACTTTCCCTCATGCTCGAGATTAAGTGCGGCTTCATCAGTGGAGCTGCGGGAGATGGCCGCGACCTACTGGAGATGCATGGACCTACCCTGTTCGTCGACATTGGCTTTGACCCAGCCTACGACCCAGCGTCTCCTACCAAACCCGTTTTGGCCGAAACCAAGCTTGGGCGCTCGTCGATACTGGTGCCACCGAAAGCTGCATAGACAATGATCTGGCAATCAAGCTCGGGCTCCCTGTTGTAGATCGACGCCGGGTAGGAGGAATCAGCGGCCTCAAAGAGGTCAACATGTATTTGGCACACATCCACATCCCAAATCTGAATTTCACCATCTATGGCGCTTTCGCGGGCGTCGACCTGATCGCAGGTGGACAGAGACACTACGCTCTCATCGGTCGCACATTCCTTCGGTATTTCAAGATGACGTACGACGGCCTCACTGGCGACGTGACGCTATCCGCCCCGTAGGGGCCATGTTTCCAGCTGGCTCGCTACCGGGCGGCCTGACTACGCCTTTGCACTCAGGCATAGTCGGCGTGATCCAGAGGAGTCGAGAACGCATGGCCGGGGACGATCTGATCGACGCCGCGAAACAAGTGGGCGTGGCGAGCTTCGAGGCGACCTTCGGGCGCGTGCCCGAGAACTTCAAGCTGCTGGCCGAGCATGCACCGGGGGCGTTCGCGGGCTACGGCCTGATCCGCAGCACGATCATGCGCGACAGGGCGGCCGGAGGTGCCCTCGACCTCAAGACCAAGGAGCTGATCTTCGCGCTTCTCGATACGCTGATCGGGCAGAAGACCGGCGCCAAGAACCACGCAGCCGCCGCGCTGCGGCTCGGGCTCACCTTGCCCGAGCTCGCCGAGGGCCTGGTGCAGGTCGTGATGGCGGGCGGCATCACGACCTGGAACGAGACCGGCGCCGACGTCATGCGACACTGCGTCGAGCTTTCCGCCGCGACCCCAGCGGCCGCCGGAAGCTGAGAGGGGTCGTCGTGCGAGGGGCCAGGTGCTGGCGGCGCAGGCAAGTCTCGATCGCGGCGGCCGCAGCGCTCGGCTTCCTGCTCTCGCCTCCGCGCGCCTCCGCGCAGTCGGCACCCTACCTGTTCGATCTCCTGAAGCGCCCGGCCTTCCGCAAGTCGTTCGACGCGTTGTTCGCCAATGAACGGGCGATGCCTATGGCTTCGGCCTGCAGCAGGTGGCCGCGGTCCTCGCCGAAGGGGGCGTCGACGGCATCGCCGTCGCCGACCAGGCCGACGCGATCGCGCTGCGCGATCACGAGATACGGGTCCCGATCCTGCTCTATGCCGGCCACCTCGCCAGCCGTGAGACGGTGCAGGCCACCCTCGCCCACGATCTGATCCCGACCCTGGTCGATACCGCCGAAGCGGCCGCGTACGCCCGGCTGGCGACGCGCCCCCTCGATGTCTTCGTCAAGGTCGATGTCGGGCTCGAACGGATCGGCGTGCCGGCCGAGCAGGCCGCTGACTTCGTCGTCCATGGGCCTCTATACCCATCTGCAGGTGCCGGCCAACGTGACCGACGAATTCCTGCGCTGGCAGGCCGGCCGCTTCGATGCCGTCGTCGCGGCGCTGGCGCGGACAGGCGCGCCGATGCCCTTGCGGATGCTGGCGTCCAGCGCCTCGCTGGTGCTGATGCCCGGCATCGACTACGACGCCGTCGATCCGGGCAGCCTCCTGTACGGATCGCGTGGCGCCGCCGCAGGACGCATCGATTTCGGCGTGCGTCCCGTTCTCGACGCCGTCACCAGCCGCATCCTCCAGGTGAAGACGGCGATCTCGCCGCCCCATCCCGACCAGATGCCGTTTCCGTGGACTCCCGGCATGCGTTTCGCCGTGCTGCCGCTCGGCACGCGCGATGGCCTGCCCCGGTTCAATGCCGGCCGGGTGCTGATCCGCGGGCGCGCCGCGGCCATCCTCGGGCCGATCTCCATCGAGCACGTGCGGGTCGATGTCACGGACATCTCGGACGCCGCCCCCGGCGACGAGGCGGTCATCGTCGGGCGCCAGGGCGACGCCGAGATCCCGTTCGGCGAGGTCATGACGCGATGCGGGCACCGGCGCCTCGCCGACCTGGCGATGGCGGTGGCGTCGACCATCCCTCGTGTCGGCGCGCGCTCGAGCTAGTTGTCCCTGCTCTCCTCGTCCCGGCGCGCCGCCAGCTGCCGCAACTGGCCGTCGAGCTTGTCGAGCACCGCATCGGCCTGGGCGGCACCCTCGAGCCATTGCGTGTGCTCGCTCGACAGCTGCTCGGCGACGGTCTCGGTGAAGGCGACCAGCGCCTGTGGTTCGCCGGCCTGCAGGCGAGCGACAATGTCGTCGATGCGCCCGGCCAGCCGGTCCAGGGCGACGACGGCCTTCTCGTAGCGCTCGGCATTGGCGCGATCGCGCAGCAGGGCCTCGCGGTTGATGGCATAGGCCGCCAGCGCGGCCCCGACGGTGCCGGCCAGGACCAGCCACACGGCGCTCTTTGACTGGCTGGCGACGATGGCGCCGCTGCCGCCCACGAAGGCGAGCGCGACCGCGAATGCGCTCAGCCGGCTGGTCGACACGGACGACTCGCGGTGGCGCGACGCTCGTCCGATCATCCACAGCCTCTGGTCGTTCAGCAGGTGAGTGACGACGAGGGCCAGCCCGTACAAGGCCGGGCGCGGACCGGCATCGGCCGCCCGCCGCGCCGCTTCCCGGAAGACGTCGAGCCGGGCGACTTCCGCTTCGCCGCGCTGGGCGAGCCATCGTCCGGCCCGCCCCTGATCCCGCGCGATGTGACTGAAGAACGCTCCGACCGCCCCGAGGGCGATGATGACAAGGCCCAGGACATAGAGCTGGGGCGCATTGTCGGGCGCCAGCGTCGTCGCCAGCAGCACCAGGGCGCTGACGACACCGGCGCCCGCCAAGCAAATGTTGGCGATGGTCGCCTCGCGCTTCAGGCTCGCCTGCTGCTCGATCGCCTCCTCGTTGTGCCGCAGATAGCTTTCGACCCGCAGCGTGACCGGCGTCATCTGCAGGATTGCCGCGAGCTCGGGACACGCCGTCGCGAGCTGCGGCACCAAGGCAGGGACCCGCTGGACGCCGGTCTCTTTGCCGGTCGCGACCGCCGCCGTGCAATCGGAGAAGGCCGGCAAGGCAGGAGTGCCCGCTGTGGGGGTGACGGGAGGCGGCGGAACGGCGTTGTTCTCCTGGTCAGGCATGACGTTCCTTGTCATCTGAAAATGCCCTGCGAGGGGCAAGGCTTCGCCCGGTGCTCAGGCGGTGCCGCACTGTACACTTCCCCCGTAGGCATCCCTGTAACGCTGCTCCGCCGCCGCCGCCGCCACTCCTGCCTGCCGCCGGTCGATCCGGCTGGGAGGCTGCTGGCGATTGGCCGCCCAGACCGCCAGATCGGCCCTCTTGCGCGCCAGGCAGGCAACGCGTGCGTCGTTGACCTGGAAGAAATCCATGACCGAGCCGCCGCGCTGCGCCGTCGCGGGGCCGCCGGCCGACGCGCCGATCGGTGCGAGCGCGATCGCCTTCTGCCGGCCGGCCTGGTATCCCGCGAGCTGGGCGTCGAAATCGGCGTCGCCGGCGCGCTCGTCGAGAATCGCGCGAACCCGGTCGGGCTGCGTGACCTTGTCCTGCGGCTTCAGCAGGCGCCAGGTCTCGGACGATGCCGCGAGGGTGGCGAGGGGACTGGCGACGGCAAGATAGGCACAGTCGCGCTGCGGCGGAGTCTTGAGCTGCGCGCAGGCCTCGCTGCCGCGGCTCTGTGCCTCGTTCAGCAGCGCCGCGGCGCCCCCGCCCGCCGCCCCGGGGCTCGAACGTGCCTCCTCGACCAGCGCGAAATGAGCCGCCGACGCGGCCAGGCGATAGAACGCGATCCGCGTCTCGACGTCGGACGAGGATACGTTCTGCGCCGCCTTCAGCGCTTCGCGCGAGATATTGGCGAAGGCAGGACCGAGATTGGCGCCGGGCGGGACGATCATCGAATCGCCGGAAGCGCTCGCCGTCCGGCGAGTGGCCTCGCTCTGGCTCGCCTCGATCGTCAGCCTCTCGTACGTTGCCGACAGATCGTCCAAGGTGCGCGCCGCGCATCCCGATACCAGGAGAGCGAGCACCGCCCAGAACAGCGCCAGGCGGCCGAGGCGATCGCGTCGCCGCTCTGTCGTCATTGGCCCACTCCCTCGAGCAGCTGCACGACCGTTGCGGCGGCCGGAACCTTCTTCGCGAGAACCTGAAGACCGATGCGGGCGAACAGCGGCGGAAGACTGCCCGGCAGGATCAGCCCGTCCGGGCTCGCCGCTTCCTTGGCGAGCGTTCGAAGAGCTCCCAGCAGCTCGGCGATCTGGGCCGGCGTGGCGGCGCGCGCGGCGACGATGTTCAGGCCCTCGACCAGCAGCTCGGCCAGCACCGCCCCGCTCAACACCGGCGGCTTGCCGGCCTCGAGAAGCTCGCTGGCCTGCAGCAGGACGCCACGAATGAGCTCTGTTCCGGCACCGCTTGCCACAGCGCCCTCGAGCTTGAAGAGCCGGCCCGGATTGCGCGCGGCAGCCTGGGCGGCGGCCGATGCGACGGCCAGCCAGCCGCCGGCCGTCAGCAGCTCGGCGCCCTGCGCTGCCATGGCGCCGGCGATCGCCGACACGACGGCGCTGACCTCCGGTCCGGCCACCCCGCCGACGACCAGCTGCGGCGACGCGGCGATCTCGCCCAGCACCACGGTGACCAGTTCGACGGCCTGGGCCGGGGACGCCAGCCGCCGCAGCAGCAGGGGATCGCCCTCGCGCAGGACCGGCAGCAGAGCCTCGATGACCCGGCTGACCACATCGCGACCCACGCCATTCCAGCCGGTGCCGCGCAGCACGAGCGGCAGCGACTCGTTGACGACCTCGAGCGACGTCGCGGCAAGCTCGAGCAGCAGGGTGCGGTTGACGCCGGCCGGCACGGCCGTGAGCTTGCCGGCCACCTGCTTCACCAGCTCGCGCAGGATCTGCTCGTGGACGGCCGGGGTGCCGGCGGGGACGACGAGCTCGGGGCGGGCGGCAATGACGCCGATGGCGGCGGACCAGAAGCGGATCCAGGTATCGCGCAGCAGTAGATCCTGGCCGCCCAGCTTTGCAGCCTCGTCGAGCAGGGAATTGGCCAGCGCACCGACGAGCTGGCCCGCATTCGATCCGCCCGGGCCGCCGACGACCTTGCCGAGAAAGAAGCCGCGATCCTGCGCCACGGCGCGAATCGCGCCGACCGCCATGGCCGGCAGCCACTGGTCGCGGATCGACTCCCAGCGGACCAGAGCGCCCAGCTGCGCGCCCGCCGGCGCATTGGCCCAGGCCTTCTCGAAGCCGTCCCTCAGCGGCGCGATCGTCGCGGCGAGCAACGGCTGCAGATGCTGCTCCCGGATCACGATCCCCGGATTGTCGGCCAGCGTCGTGAGACCGGCCCGGAACACCGTCACCAGCAGCGATTGGGCGAAGTTCGCCCTGATCCAGCGATCGCCTGTCCATTGCTCCGGATCGTTGAGGTCGGGCACCAGCGCGCGGCTGCGATCGGCGAGGGCGGCTAACGTCTCCAGCAACGGCTGGCTGGTCCCGGTCGGCCCAAGCAGGGCAGGAGACGCCTCGCCAAAATCGAGCGCCACATCGGCGAGTGCCAGGGCGAGCCGCAGCCAGGGCGGCGGCGGGCCGTCACCTTCCCATTGCCGCACCAGGAAGGCGACCGACCGCGCCGGCTCGAAGGGCGTGGCCGACGGCGCGCTCGTGCACACGGCGAACCAGGCGGCGACGATCGGCCCCTCGTGCTCGATGCCTTCCCTGAGGCCGTTGGTGTCGGCATCCCAATGGGCGGCAAACGTGCCGCCCGCGGCGACCCAGGCTTCGTTCCCGGGCTGGCGGAAGAACTCTGCAGCCTGCTCGACCGGCGTTCGCGACACCGTGCCGAGCAACGGCAGGGACGCAGGCCGGTCCCGCACATACTGCTCGTAGGCCTCGCGCGAGGCCCGTCCCAGCTTGATCAACCCCTGGACGCCGAAGACCAGCAGCGTGGGCGTGACGATCATCGCAAGCTTTCAGGTTCGCTCGCAGCGAGCGATGCGCGTGCGTACACCGCGCCCGGACCTGTCGGAGGCCGACGCTCGCCCTCGAAGTTCATCCTTCCCCCCGTCCGAGTCAGGCAACTCCGTGAGCAGGGTGGCGTGATCGCCAGGGCAATTCAAGGAAGGCGGGTGGCTGCACCCCCTCCCCATTTGCATATCTTGCGGACAGTTTCGAACACGCAACCAAGGCGCGAGATCGACTATAATCGACACCAGCTGTCATGAGAGCGGGGGAACGCAGCCAGGCGACCCGGGCCACCAGGACGACACGGCAGCCGCCGCTCCTCGACGATCGAGGCCACGGAGAGATCGAGCCACGGGAGCACATGCCATGACGAGCAAGGTGCTGGAGCGCATGACCGCGCCGGGTCCGAAGAAGATCCTCGCTTGCGACGGCGGCGGGATCTTGGGGCTGATGAGTGTCGAGATCCTGGCCAGGCTGGAGGCCAACCTGCGCGCCCGGCGCGGCAAGCCCGACCTCGTGCTCGCCGACTATTTCGATTTCGTGTGCGGCACGAGCACGGGAGCGATCATCGCGACCTGCATCGCGATCGGCATGTCGACGGCGCAGATTCGCGACTTCTACGTCAGGAGCGGACCGCTGATGTTCGAGTCGTCGTCGATCTGGAAGCGCCTGCACTTCGCCTACGACAAGGAGCCGCTGGCCGAGCTCCTGCGCCAGGAGATCAATCGCTCGCTCGGCTATACCGGGCAGTCCGATCCGCCGGCCACGCTGGGCGACGATCGGCTGCGCACGCTCCTCATGATGGTGATGCGCAACCACTCGACCGATTCGCCGTGGCCGGTCTCCAACAATCCGCATGCCCGCTACAACGCGCGTGGCCGCAAGGACTGCAACCTTGATCTTCCCTTGTGGCAGCTCGTCCGGGCCAGCACCGCCGCGCCGACCTACTTCCCGCCCGAGGTCATCGTGTTCGCCCCTGGCACCGACAAGGAGTACTCGTTCCTGTTCGTCGATGGCGGCGTCACGACCTACAACAACCCGGCCTTTCTCGCCTTCCAGATGGCCACTGCCCGGCCTTATGCCGTGAGCTGGAAGACCGGCATCGACGATCTGCTGATCGTCTCGATCGGCACCGGCCAGGCGCCGCGCGCCCGCCCCGGCCTGCGGGCCGGCGACCTGTCGCTGCTCGATCACGCCAGAAGCATTCCGTCCGCCCTGATGAATGGGGCATCGGCCGGGCACGACATGTCGTGCCGGATCCTCGGCGCCTGCCGCTTCGGGGCGCCGATCGACCGCGAGTTCGGTGCATGCCTGGCGGCAGCCGGCGAGCCCTCCAACTGGACCAGCCCCAAGCTCTTCACCTACGTCCGCTACGATCCGGAGGTCACCAAGGCAGGCCTCGAAGCTCTCGGGCTGGCCCGCATCGTCCCGGAGAACGTCCAGGTGATGGACTCCGTCGAGTTCGTTGACGACATCCGGAGCGTCGGTGAAGCCTATGCCGCGAAACACGTGACCACGAACCATTTCTCCAATTTCTCCTGAGCTGCCGGTCGAGACGATCGCGGGAGGGCTGCCATGAGCGCTGCACGACGGGCCTTCGTCATCATGCCGTTCGGCAAGAAGAAGCTGGCCGACGGCACGGAAGTCGATTGCGACGACGTCTACAGGCGGCTGATCCAGCCGGCGATCGGCGCCGCGGGGCTGGTGGCGCACCGCGCCGACGCCGACCGGCGCGGCGGGTCGATCCATCTCGACATGTTCCAGGACCTGCTCCTGTCGGAATTCGTGGTCGCCGACCTGACGATGGACAATCCCAATGTCTGGTACGAGATCGGCGTGCGTCATGCCCTGCGCTCCGGCGGCACCGTCATGACCTACGCGGCGCGCGATCGCCTGCCCTTCGACATCGCCGGCCAGCGCATGCAGCGCTACACGTTGAAGGAAGGCAAGCTCGATCCGGATCGGCTGGAGCAGGAACGCACGGCGCTCGGCGAGGCCATCGTGGCGACCCTCGGCGCGTGGCGCGGACGGCGCGCCAGCCCGGTCTACCAGACGATCCCGAGCCTGCAGGAACCCGACTGGAAGACCCTCAAGGTGGGCGACGTCAACGAGTTCTGGGACGCGCTCGAATTGCCCGGCGCAACCAGCGGCCCGGCGACATCCTGGTGCTGGCCGACGAGACGCCCAACAGCCTGCTCGAGTTCGAGGCGCTGCGCACGGCAGCCGACGCGCTCCTGAAGATGAACCGGCCGCGCTACGCCCTCAGGATACTCGAGGAAGCGCGCAAGCTCGATCCCGACGACGTCAAGGCGATCCAGATCGAAGGCATGGCGCTCGGCCGCGTCGAACGATATGCCGAAGCGCGCGACGTCCTCACCACGCTGGCAGCCAGGCACAAGGACGGCGAGACGCTCAGTCTCTTCGCCCGCACCTGGAAGGACGAGTGGACCCAGGTCTGGAACACCCATCCCCAGCGACAGGAGGATCCGGCTGCTGCGGCGCGCGATACGGCGTCCACGCTGCACAATGCCGCCGCCGCCTACCATGACGCGTTTCGCGCCGTCCCCGGCGAGTACTATCCCGGCATCAATGCCCTGACTTTGGGCAGGCTGTGGGAGCACGTCACGGGGACCGCGAGCAAGCTGCCGCTCGAGAGGATTGCCGCTGGCGTCGGCTGGACCGCCAGCGTCGCCGTGGAACGCGACAAGGACTACTGGTCGCTGGCCACGCGCGCCGAGATGGCGCTGGTCGAAGGACGCCAGAAGGAGGCTCTCGCCGACTATGCCGATGCCGCCGCGCTGGCCGTGGCCAACCGCGACCGCTTCGCGCTCGACTCGTCGAGCCAGCAGCTCGACTTCCTGGGTACGCTGGGCTTCCAGGCCGAGATCGTCGGCGAGGCCGCGAGGATCATCGATCGAGCCGAGAAGCAGCTCGATGCCCTGGTCGGTGGCCGCAAGCCGGCGCAGGTGGAGCCGCATCGCGTCGTGGTGTTCAGCGGCCACATGATCGACGATCCCGAGGTCCGCGGGCCGGGCAAGGAAAAGCCGGCGCGCTTCCCGCCCGAGAAGATCGACGCCGCGGCCAAGGCGATTCGACAAAGGCTCGACAAGATCGGCGCCGCCGCGGGCGATCTCGGCATGTGCGGCGGCGCTTCGGGCGGTGACCTGCTGTTCGCCGAAGCCTGCCTGGAACGCGGCATGCGGATGGAAGTGCGCCTGGCGCGCCGCGAGGAGGAGTTCCTGGCCGAGTCGGTGACATTCGCCGATCCCGACCGCCGCTGGGAGGAAAGCTTCGAGCAGGTCAAGGAGAACAAGGCGACGACGATGCTGGTCATGCCGCAGGAGCTGGGGCCGGCGCCGGCTGGCGTCAGCGTGCACGATCGCTGCAATCGCTGGATGCTCTACAGCGCGCTGTCGATGGGCCTGCGCAAGACCTACTTCGTCACGCTGTGGATCGGCGAGCCGGGCGATGGTCCGGGCGGCACCCAGCACATGGTCGAGCTGGTGCGCAAGCTGACGGGCCGCCGGCCGGAGATCATCGATCCGAAGACCCTGTGAAGCATCCAGCCCGGGAAGAGGTGCACGCGATGGCGCAACCCGACCGCAACCGCCGAGCGTACGTCGATTGACACGGCGTCCACTCGACTCACAATCGGCCGTGGCGACCCGCGCCCGTCGTCACGGCAGGAGACGCTCATGCCCTATGTCGCCGGGGTCGATCACGATTTCTTCCTGAGCTACGCGCACGGCAACGACCTGCTGCGGGCGTGGTCGCTGCGCGTCGAGACCAAGCTGCGCGGCTCGCTCGAGATCCTGCTCGGCGACAGGGAGAGAAAGCTGTCGGTCTTCACCGACAGCGAGGACCTGCACGGCAATGGCTTCCTGACGCCGCAACTCAAGCGCGGTGTCGAATCCTCGGCAGCGATCATCATCATCCTTACCCATCACTACACGAAGTCCCCGTGGTGCCAGCAGGAGGCGGCATGGTTCGCCTCCGTCGCGCGCGATGCCGCCGACCGCATCTTCGTCATTCGTGCCCAGAACGTGGCGCCGGCCGACTGGCCCGCGCCGCTGAAACTCAACGGCGAGCCGATGCTGGGCTACTCCTTCTGCGACGAGGACGAGGCGGCTCTGCCCTACGGCCTGCATGGCCAGCAGGAACAGCAGCTCGACGGCGCCGTCGTCCGGTTGAGCAAGGCGATGTTCCACTACCTGCGCGGCCGTCGCCCTCCGCAGCCCCGCCCGGCGGCCACGCCGGCCAGCAAGGATCGGCCCCGGGTGTTCCTGGGCTTCACGACGGAGGATCTCGAGCCGGAGCGGGCAGCGCTGGCCGACCGGCTGTCGGCCGAGGGCACCTTCGACGTCGACGCTCCCGCCATACCGGACGACATCGAGGAGATTCACGATCGGGTCGTACGCGCCGCCGAGGAATGCTCGGCGCTGGTGCAGGTCTGCGGTCGCGCCTCCGGTCGCTGGAAACGATCGGCCGACGGCTACATCGCGGGCCAGATACGCCTGTTCGAAGGCAGGCGACGTCCCAACTGGCTGGCGCGGGCGCCCAACCTCGATCTCGCCAGGCTGCCGTCCTCGCCCTATGCGGACTTCCTGGCGGCGCGCGCCGAGCGCCTCGGCCCGGAGCCGACGGTCGCCGACCTGCGCGGCATCCTGACGGCGGCCGAGTCGAAGGCAGCTGCCATTGCCTGCACCGTGTTCATCCAGAGCCGCCAGTCGTACGCGTCGGTCGAGCAACGCCTGCGCCAGAAGCTACACGAGGTCGGCAAGGCCGGCCGGATCAACGCCAGGCTGCTGCCGCTGCCGCCGATCTACGCGACGACCAACCCGCGGCAGATCGAGGCCCTGCTCGAGCAGCGCAGCCAACGCGCCGTCGACATCCAGGCCGAGATCCTGCTTCTGACGGAGAACAGGGAACTGCTCGGCGAGGACCTGGACGAGTATTGGCGCGATTCGAGCAGCGGCGCGGCAACCTGGCCCGCCGCCATCGTCGATGCCACGACGGGTGGTCCGGTCATGACGGAGGCCGACATGGGCCATCCAGTGTTCCGCCTGGAAGATCCGGCATTCGCAGCGAGCTTCGCCGACTGGTTGCGCCAGTGCGCCGCGCAGCGGGTCGCGTCGTGAGCGACGCCGCCGCCGTCCACCTGCCGCCGCCGACCGCACGGCGACGCAGCGGGCCGCCCTATCCTGGATTTCGGCCCTTCCGGCGCGACGAATGGCAGATATTCTTCGGCCGCGATCGGCAAGTAAAGGCGCTGCTGAAGCTCCTGGCCGACCATCACTTCATCTGCATGCACGGCCCGTCCGGCTCGGGGAAGTCGTCGCTCATCGAGGCCGGGCTGATCGCCACGCTGGAGCGCGGGCACCGTCGCCTGGGCACGGACTGGTTCACCGGCACGTTCCGGCCTGGCGCCGCTCCCTTGCTCAATCTCGCCCGCGGCCTGCTCGACGCCCTGGGTGATAAGGTCGAACGCACCGAAGCATCGGTGGTCGAGATGCACAGCCGGCTGGTGCGACCCGGCGGCTCGATCGCCCGTGCCGTGCGCGAGTCGGGATTGCCGCGCGGCGGCAACCTTCTCCTGGTGGCGGACCAATTCGAGGAGCTGTTCCGCTTCCGTGCGTTGGGCGACCCGCAGGAAGCCGTGCGCTTCGTGGATCTGCTGCTCGACGTCTTCGACGAGCAGCCGGACGGGGTGCACGTCGCCATCGCCACGCGCACCGATTTCCTCGGCGACTTCTCCGACATCGTGGGCCTCGCCGAGGCGGCGAACGCCGCCCCCTACCTCACGCCGGCCCTGACCGAGGACGAGCTGCGGGCCGCCATCCGCGGTCCCGCCGAGTTGCACGGCGGCAGCATCGACCCGCAGCTCGTCGAGGCGCTGCTCACCGATTCCGCCGACGAGCCCGATCGCCTCCCCATCCTGCAGCACGCACTGATGCGGTGCTGGGACGTCGCCGACCGCCTCGGGACGCCGGGCAGGCTCACGTTCGACGTCTATCGCTCGGACGCGATCAGGAGCGTGCGCGACGCGCTCAACAGTCACGCCGATGAGGTGATGCAAAGCCCCGAGCTGAAAGGCCTGGAGCGCGACGTCGAGCTGACGTTCCGGGCGCTGACCGATCTCGACGGCCAGCGACGGGCGATCCGCCGGCCCCTGCCGTGGTCGCAGCTGCTGGCGGAGACCGGCAGCCCGCCGCCCGGCGAGGCGAAGGACGGCCACGCCGAGCCGCTGCCGGTGGAGCGCGTGGTCAACCGCTTCCGGGCGGAAGGCACGGGCTTCCTCGGGCGGCCACGCCCGGAGGAGAAGGAGCTGAAGCCGGACACCGTCGTCGACATCGCGCACGAGGCGTTGATCCGGCGCTGGCGGCGCATGAACCGCCGCGCCGAGCCGGGCAGAGGCCGGCCGCGCGATGGCTGGCTGTGGGATCAGGTCGAGGACGGCCATCTCTACCGCGCCCTGCTGATCGGCGCGCGGACCACGGACGAGGTCGTCAGCGCCGACAGCCTCGAGAGCCGGCTGGCCTGGTGGCAGCGTCAACCGCGCACGCCGGCCTGGGCACGCAGGCTCTCGGACAATCGCGACGCGACGGAGCAGGATGCCAGGAACGATCTCGCCGGCATCGAGGCGTTGTTCGAGCGCAGCGCGATGGCGCGAAAGCGCAAGCGCTGGTTCAGCCTCCTCACGCTCCTCGGCATGATCGCCATCGTCGCGGTGCCGATCTACATCGTCGTGAAGGAAGCCGAACGAGAGGAGGAACGACGGCTGGAGGCCATCCAGCGGGAAAAGGAACGGTCGGCCTTGAGGGAAGAGGACCTGATCAACCGGGGCCGGGCGGCCGCGGAGCGCGATGCCGCGCAACGACAGCTGGCCGATACCCAGGAAGCCCTTTCGCGGACGAAGGCCGAGCTCGAGGAGGCCAATCGTCGTCTTGCGTCGACATCATCGACCTCGGGCAGGGCTCCCGTGATGGTCGACACCCCGACATCGGGAGATCGGGTGGCTCAGATCGCCCTGAAGGTGCGCCCGGAACAGAAGCCCGAGACGACCGGAGCCCCGAGCTGCGAAGGCGCCTTGTGGATCGGCTCGGGCAACGCGGCGAATCTCGAGGTTGTCGACGGCACCTCCCGGCGGCCGGCCAGGCTGGACGAGGTCCGGACGGATCGGCAGTTCATCCTCGCCAAGAATCTCTACCTGCGCAAGGACCTGCCCAGGCGCGAAGGCTACGTCCAGCAGGAATCGATCGGCATCGCGCCCAGGGGCGCGCAGATCGTCGTCCTCGGCGATCCCGAGCGATTCGACCGGCCTTCGGGTCCGCAGTACTGGGTGAAAGCCCGTGTTGCCGGCCAGGTCTGCTCGCTGGTCTATTTTCAGTTCGCCAAGGGCTCGGAACCCGAGGCGCGCAAGCTCGCCAAGGCACTCGAGGCCGATGGCTATCTCGTGCCCGGCCAGGAGGCGCTGAGTTCCGCCGTCGGGCTCGCCGAGGTCCGCTACTACTACGACGACGATCGTGCTGCTGCCGAGCAATTGGCCAAGGATGCCACATCCGATGCCCGCGAGCTCGGCCTGGCCCGCAACCGAACAATCAAGGTGCAGGACCTCACGAGGTGGAAGGGCACCAAGCCGCCACCAGGGACATTGGAGCTGTGGCTCGACCTGTCCGACCGCTGATCGACACGACTCCCGACGGCCTGATCGATAAGACAAACATTCGCGGCGTGCGCTGCCGCTACTCGATCACCTCGTCGGCGGAAGCGACCAGCGTCGGCGCCACGGTGACGCCGATCTCCTGCGCGGCCTTGAGGTTCACGGCCAGGACGAACCTGGTCGCGTTCTGCACCGGGAGCTCCGCCGGCGTGCTGCCGTCGAGCACGCGATCGACATAGACGGCGGCACGCCGGATCAGGTCCCCCGGGTCGATGCCGTAGGACATCAGGCCACCCGCCTCGGTGATGAAGCGGTCGGCGTACACCGCCGGCAGGCGATGCCGGCCGACGGCGGCGAGAATGGTAGTGCGCCGCACGGCCGTGAAGATGTGCGGCACGGCGAGCATGCTGGCGCCCTTGTCCTGCGCAATCCGGGCGATCGCCGGCGCGATGTCGGATTCGTGCTCGATCGTCGAGGTGTGGAGGGTGATCCCGTAGGTCGGCGCGATGGCGTCGAGGGTACGCAGCATCAGATCGGCATAAGGTGCGGTCGCCGGGTTGTAGAGCGCCGTCGCCCGGGTCACAGGCGGGCTGAGCTGGGTCAGCATCGACAGCCACTTCCCGGCCAGCGGCGGATCGTAGTCGGCGAAGCCGGTGGCGTTGCCACCGGGGCTGGCCAGGCTGCGGACGAAGCCCTGCGCGACCGGATCGGTGACCCGCGCAAAGACGATCGGGATCGTGCGCGTGGCTCTCAGCAGTGCCGCGGTGGCCGGGCTGGTCTGGCAGAAGACGACATCGGGCGCCAGCGCGACCAGCTCGGAGGCGTAGCGCTCGAACAGGGCGCCTTCGCCGCTCGCCCAACGCCAGTCGATCGCGAGATTGTCGCCGGCGCGCCATCCGAGATCGCCGAGAGCGCGTACGAAGATGTCGGCGAAGCCCTTCCACAGAGGATCGCCGCCGGAGCCGGCCATCAGGACACCGAGCCGGCGCGCGCCTCCGGCGCCTCGAGGTTGGGCGCCCAGCGGACCCGGCAAGAGGGTCGCGGCGGTGCCCGCAAGCAGGGTACGCCGCCTCACAGGGCTGGAACCCATGACGTCACGTCTGATTTCACGCACGTCAGATCATACGCGTCGCCGTCACGCTGGTCTCAGCGGATTTTCCCTCCAGTGAAGATCGGGGCGGGGACCGCCCCGATCTTCACAGTATCGTGGTGCATGCCGGCGTACTGGGGATCTCCTCAGAAGAACTTCCAGAATACCCCGATGCAAGCGACGTAGATCGCAAGGATCAGGCCCGCGCCCAGCAGGTTGGCGCGCAGCACGTTGCCCTTGGGGAACATCCACCAGCCCATGCGGTTGGCGACCCAGGGGACCATGAAGCCGGTCAGGGTGACGCTGAAGATGTTGCCGATGAACAGGTTGAGGGCCCAAGCCACGTTCAGCTTGTCCTGCAGGACCGGCGTACCGAACCAGACGCCCCACAGGAACACGATGGGGTAGAGCAGCAGCAGCACGATCATGTCCATCTTCCAGACGGACAGGCCGCCACCGCCTTGCTTCTCGTCGCGGAACCATTGCTCGAAGCCGGTGCCGACGCGGGCGTGGAATTCCTCGGTGAGCGGCTCGGCTTCCTCGACGAGCTTCTTGCGCACGGGCGAATCGAGCCAGGCCTGCAGGTTGGCCTGGGTGTCGAAGCGCAGGATCGCGACGTAGTCGTCCTGAACGCCCGGCACGGGTGGCTCGAAACGATAGCCTTGCAGGCCGGGTGCCTTGGACTGGGCGGCGGCGATCTTGCGTTCCCAGGCGCGGTACTCGGCCTCCCTGCCCGGCTTGACCCGCGTGCTGATGACGACGGAAACCGGCGCAGGCTTCCTGCCGCCTTCGTCGTCGCGAACGATGTGCACATCATCGCGGCCAACCAGGAAGGGCGCCGCGCCCTCGATTCGCGTCTGGCGCTCGCTCGACGCCAGCCAGCGATGCGCGTCCTCCATCGCGTTGAAGCGCTGCAGGATCACCCAGTCGACCTGCAGCGGCGGATGGGGCGGCATCAGCCGCTGCTCGACGAAGCCCGGAAAGCCGGCGACGAGATTGCTCGTCTCGCCCTGCCAGCGCGCGAAGTCCTCGGATCGCTCCGGTCGCACGCTGGTCTGGGTTACGATGCTGACCGTCATGACGCCCTGGCCAGCGTCGCGAACAGGCGATCCGGCGTGAACGGCAGATGCGCGAAGCGTACGCCCGTGGCGTTGGCCAGCGCGTTGGAGACCGCCGGCGCCACCGGGTTGATGCCGCATTCGCCCTGGGACTTGGCGCCGAGCGGGCCGATCGCGTCGACCGTGTCGGCGAAGAAGATGTCGGTGTGCGGCGTGTCGGCGAAGGTCGGCACGCGGCAGTTGCGCAGCTGCGGGTTCACCATGTGGCCCTCGTCGTGGACCATCTTCTCGATCAGCGCCCAGCCGTAGCCCATGGCGACCGCGCCATCGAGCTGGCCACGGCACTGCATGGGGTTGATCGGCCTGCCGATGTCGGCGGCATGCACGCTGTGCAGGATGCGGATCTCGCCGGTGACGCGATGCACCGCGAGCCGCACCCCCTGCACGTTGAAGGCGATGGTGCGCGGCGACAGGTAGGCCCTGCGGCCGACCGCGAAGCGATGGTTGACCTTGGCGCCTTCGGCGTGGAGCTCGGCGAGCGCGGCACTGATCGAGCGGCGTCTTGGTGAAGCGCGCGGCGAAGTCGAGGATGTCGGCCTTCATTGCCTCGGCGGTCGCCAGCACCGCCTTGCCGGCGACCACCGTGCCGGTGCTGGCGAAGGTGCCGGTGTCGTAGGGCGTGCGGTCGGTGTCGGCGTTGATGATGTCGATGTCGGCGGCACGCACGCCGACCACGGCAGCCGCCATCTGCTTGTGCGCCGTGGTGATGCCGTTGCCCATCTCCGACGAGCCGCAGGCGAGATGGTAGGTGCCGTCGGGCAGCAGCTTCATCTCCGCCCCCGAGCGATGCTCGGTCGGCGGGCCGCATTCGAGCATGGCCAGCGCCGCGCCCGTGCCTTCGAGCCAGTCGTCACCCTCGGGCTTGGCGACGCCGTTGCCCTTCTTCAGCTCGCGCTCGACGATCTCGAGACATTCGTCGATGCCGTGGCTGCCGAAGCTCGCGTCGCTCGGCTCCATCCAGATCGATTCGACATTGTCGCCCGGGCGCACGACGTTCCGGCGTCGGATCTCGAACGGATCGATGCCCAGCACCCCGGCGAGCTCGTCCATGGCGCATTCCATGGCGAAGGTGGTCTGCGAGGCGCCGTATCCGCGGAAGCCGCCGCCCGGGATCATGTTGGTGTAGACGACGCGTCCGATGCCCTTCTTGTTGACGCAGCGATAGGCCGCGAACGGGCTCGCCATGGCGGCGGCCAGGGTCTCGCTGGCGTGATTGCCGTAGGCGCCGGTGTTGGAGACCACGTGGACGTCGAGCGCGGTCAGGGTGCCGTCCTTCTTGGCCCCGATCTTGACCCTGGTCGTCATCTGGTGCCGCGTCGTGGCGCCGATAAACTCGTCCTCGCGGGTCCACTCCCATTTCACCGGCCGCCCGTCGAGCTTCATGGTGGCGAACAGCGGCAGGTCCTCCGACACCATCTCCTGCTTGCCGCCGAAGCCGCCGCCGACGCGCTCGGTGAAGACATGGATCTGGGAAGCCGGGATGCCCATCAGATAGGCGAGCTTGGTGCGCGCCGCGAACGGGCCCTGCGAGCTGGTGCGCACGTGCCAGCGGCCATCCTTGCCGCGCCAGGCGATCGAACCGTGGGTCTCGAGATGCACGTGCTGGACGCGCGAGGTCGAGTAGGTGTTCTCGTGGATCACGTCGGCTTCCTGGAAGCCCCTCGCCACGTCGCCGATCTCGCCCTGCAGGGTGCAGAAGATGTTGCCGTTGTCGGTCACGACCTCGTGCTTCTCGTGCAGCAGGGGCGCGCCGGGCTCCATCGCGGCCACCGGATCGAACACCGCCGGCAGGATCTCGTAGTCGACGACCAGGGCGCGCACGCCCGCCTCGGCCGCCGCCTCGGTCTCGCCGATCACGGCGGCGAGGCGCTGGCCGACGAAGCGCGCCACGTTGTCCAGCATGTAGGTGTCGTCGGGATCGACGAGATGGTCCTCGTGCAGAGCCGTGCTGTAGAGCCGGCGCGGCACGTCCTCCCAGGTGTACACGGCGACGACGCCGGGGATCGCCAACGCCTTCGACTTGTCGATGCTCCCGAGGCGCGCGTGGGCATGCGGGGAGCGCAGCACCTTGAGGTGCAGCATGCCCTCCATCGCGATGTCCATCGTGTAGTGCGCCTTGCCGGTCAGGATTGCATCGGTGAACGGGTTGGGCAGGCTGGCGCCCAGCGCCTTGCCGGCGACGTCCTCCTCGATGTTGCTCTTGCCGTCGAGCGCATCGACGATCGAGCGATAGCCGGTGCAGCGGCAGATGTTGCCCTTGAGCGCGTGCAGCAAGTCGGCCTTGTGCGCCTCGTCGAAGGTCGCCGTGGTCATCATCATGCCGGCGGCGCAGTAGCCGCACTGGAAGGCCTGGGCATCGTGGAAAGCCTTCTGGATGGGATGCAGCGACCCGTTCGGAGCAAGGCCCTCGATGGTGGTGATCTTGTGGCCCTCGCCGCGGAACGCCGGCACCAGGCAGGAATGGAAGGGCTTGCCGTCCAGCCATACCGTGCAGGCACCGCAGTCGCCGGCGTCGCAGCCCTTCTTGACGCCGAACACCTCGAGATCGCGCAGGAAGGTGCGGAGGCACTGGCCTGGCCTGGGTTCGGCGGAATAGAGGCGACCGTTGACCTCGAACTTGCTCATGACAGCTCTCCGCGAATCTGTTCGGCGAGATAGAAGGTGACGTGGCGCTTGTAGGGAGCCGAGCCGTGCACGTCGGCGAACCAGGCGTCGGGCGGCAGGCGCGCATCGATCGCCTGGCGCAGCTCGGCGGCGGTCGGCGTCGTGGCGAAGCGAAGGTGGACCGGCCGCGGCGTCGCCGCGCTGACGGTCAGCAGGAAATCCTCGCCGTTGTCGCCGACGGTGGCGATGATCAGGGCGGCCGAGCGGCCAAGATGGGTGAGCGACACCTGACGCATGGCGAAGCGCTTTCGGAGCGCCGAGGCCGGCAGCAGGATCGATCGCAGCAGCTCGCCCTTCTGCAGGACGTTGGTGTGCATGCCGGTGACGAAGTCGACGACCGGCACCTGGCGCGGCGGGCCGTTCTGCGGCCACAGGGTGCAGATGCCCTCGAGCGCGGCGGTCAGCGAGACCATGGCGCCGGCCGGCAGCGACATCACCACGTTGCCGCCGACGGTCGCGGCGTTCCAGATCTTGAACGACATCAGGAAGCAGTCGATGCACTGGTCGAGCAGCGGCACCGCCTTCCACTCCGGCGGACCCTTGAAATCGTGCAGCTCGACGATCCTGCAGGTCGCCGCGATCTCCAGCCCGTGCGGCGTCACGGCGAGCGCGGGCCAGCCGAGCTGGTCGAGATCGACCAGCGTATCGACGCTGACCTGGGGCTCCGAGAACAGCCAGGTCCCGCCGCCCAGGAAGGCATGGCCGTCGCGCCATTCGACCTGGTCGAAAGACTTCGGCCGCTTCACCTCGACGATCGTATTGAGATTCATGCCATCCCTCCTGCTTCCTGTTCATGTTCTCCCGGACCGCGGGCGCCTGCCCTTCGGCAAGCTCAGGGCAGGCGCCCGCGGTCCGGAAGACCCTAGATTCGCCGCATCCCCCTTATTTCAGGTCGTCGAGCGAGGTCGCGCCTGGGCCCGGCGTGATCAGGGCGGGCCACTGGTGCGAGCCGAACGGCACCGCCGGCGGCAGGAAGGCCTGCTTGCCGCGACGCTGCATCTCCGAAACGATGGTCTTGCGCGCATCGCCACCCATCAGCTCGAAGTCCATCAGACGGTCGTTGTTGAAGAACAGGCCGCCCACCGCGCGGTCGGAGATGATGCGGGTCAGCGACGTCAACATGTCCTGCGGCGTGGTGGTGAAGGAGATGGTCTCGATCAGCAGAAGCCGGTCGTTGATCGCCTCGGGCGGAAAATACTGCGCGAGTGTGCTGAACAGCACGTTGTTCTGGCGCGCCACGTAGATCGTGTTGGCCGCGGCATAGACCTTGTTCCAGTCGTCGCCCAGGCTCGCTTTCCAGCCGTCGAGCACCTCCATCCAGTGCTTGACCTGGGTCGAGGCCGCCCAGTTGATGATCAGCTTGATGGGCGGCGCCTGCTTCTTGCCGAACGCCTCGACCGCATCCATCGCGATCACGCCCTTTGCCAGGCAATCATCCATGAAGGCGACATTGTTGGACAGGATCTCGCGCACCGCGGGCTTCCAATCCTCCTGCATGGGCACGTCCTTCAGCCCGTCGAGCGCCGTCTTCATCTGCGTGCGATAGGCGAGCAGCGGCGCCATCCAGCTCTTGTCGGCGGCGTTGTTGACATAGGGCAGGACGACCTCGGAGATCGCCATGGTGCTGTGGCCGGTCGACTTCAGCACCTGGTAGACCATCGGCACCGACGGCGCCTCTTCCGGCGGCTTGCCGGGCCGGTACAGGATCATCCGCCCGCCGGCGCCCGAGAACAGCGCCAGGATCATGGGGTTTCTCGCCATGATGTTGGCCTGGAAGATCTTGGCGGCGGCGTCGTAGAGCGCAAACATCGAGACGTTGAGCTGCAGGACGTCGCGCGTGGCCACCGCCGCCGGCGTCGGCGGTGTCGTGCCGACAAGGCCGCTCAGGTAGCCCGGAATGGTCCCCTGTGCCGACGCCGAGCCGGTGGCAAGGCCGGCTGCGAGCAAGCCCGCAGCCAGCTTCATTGAAAGTCTGTACATCACTCCTCCATTTCCGGCCCGACAATGGGCCGATCAAGTATTGCGATCGTTCGCACGCTCTAGAAAAGCACAGTGAGTCGAAGTGTCGTCATGAAAGAGCCCGGCACCGTGGGCGACTCGCCCGGTGTCGGGATGTAGGTCACGGTCGGCTGCAGGAAGGTCGAGGCGAAGAGATGCGCCTGGTAGTACGCCTGAAGCATCAGCTCGCTCGGCCGCTGGAAGATGTTCTGGTTGAGGCGCGACAGGGCGAGGCCGATACCCATGGAATCTCGCGCGCGATCTCCGATCAGGCCGAACCCGGTGGCGCCCGCACCGTAATACTGGCTGATCGGCATCGTGCGCGAGTCGTTCGCGCCCAGCTGATAGAAGACCGAGATCGACGAGTTCCTCACCCCCGGATTGACACCATAGGCGACGCGCTGCGAGCCGAACAGGTAGAACCCTCCGGCGCCATTCTCGGTTATGCCGTGAAATGTCACCTGGCCGGTCTGCCGCCACAGGCCGATGCCGAGCTGGCCGGGATGCTTGCCCTCGCCCAGCAGCCAATTGACGCCGATCTCGCCGATATTGAAGAAGTAGCCGTTGAACATCGGCGGATAGATGCCGGTCTGGATGCCGCGATAGCGATTGCCGTCGTAGACCCCGAGATTGACGTAGAAGGACTTGGTCGGCGTGAAGTTGACAGTCACGCCGTTGGCCGGGTTGTAGTAGCCGAGCGCGGCGCCGATCATCGAGGCGTTGACGAAAATCGGCGAGTAGAGGAGGCCGCTCACCGCGGGGATGTTCTGCTCCTCGTCGACCAGCGTGACGGGACGCAGGACGTTGCCGAAATCGTAGGTCGGCAGGCTGCGGCCGATCCGCATCTTCAGCACGTCCTCGATCATCTCCTGAAGGTACCAGGCTTCGAGGATCTCGGTGCGGTTGAAGGGCGGCAGGCCGACGATGCCGTTGTAGCCGGCGACGCTGCCGGCCTCCTCGTTGGTCTTCGTGCCGTTGAACTGGAGAAACTGGAAGCCGAACGACGCGCCGCGCCAGCCGACCAGCTTCTGGGCGTCGACGCCGAGGCCGATGACCAGCGCGCTGTTGTTCGTCCAGCCGCCCGGCTGCACGCCGCCCGCCACCACGACGTTGGTGTCGGCGAGCCACAGCCCGCCGAGCGTGACGCCCCATTCGTCCTTGAGGCCGAGTTGGCGACCGAGCCACCCGGTGCCGGTGATTCCGAAGTCCGTTGCCGCAGGGTTGCCGCTGACCGCCGCGACCCTCTCTGGCCGGCTCGCCTGAGTGGTCGCGTCCGGCGCCGGTTGGGCCCGGGACGCTTCGCCCGCGAGGGCGCACAACGCCACACCGAGTATCCCCAGCCGGCCCGATCGCCGGCCGCCACCACTCCCAAGGCGATGGCGGCCCATCCGACCCAGCATCGCGAACATCGCCCCAAATGCCATGCTTTGCCCCAAGACTCTGCACGACCCAACCCGCCTAGATGTACCTGCACCCGCAGCGCCTCCACGCATCAAGAAACGATCAAGATCGCCAAGGCTCGCTCCTGCGCCGGTCCAGATCTGTCGCCCGACCGCATTGCGCTGGCTGTCGGCTGCTCGCGCGCCACGCTCTTTCGGCCGAAGGCCGGTTGCTCGTCCGGGCAAAGCGGCGTCCCGGGGCCGCGGATGTTGGTCGAACGGTAGTCAAAAGAAGCTGCATTTACAGCGCCTTGGCGTGCAGACGGCCAGTCGCCAACTGGCTAGGATGCGCCTCCAGGAAAAACCGCCAGCTCGAGCGAAGCCCTCCCTGCATGCCGGCCTACGCGTTCGGTCCTTTCGTCCTCGATCCCGCAGAACGCTTGCTGTCGCGCGACGGGCTGCGCGTCGCCGTTCCCGGCAAGGCCTGGCAGATCCTTCTGCTGCTGGTCGAGGCGCGTGGCCGGCTGGTAACGCACGAGGTTTTGCGCGCCCGGCTCTGGCCGGACACCGTTGTCGAGGAGCGCACCCTCACCGTCCATGTCTCGACCCTGCGCAAATCCCTGGGCACCGGACCTGACGGCGGCTATTTCGAGACGGTGGCGCGGGAGGGCTATCGGCTCGCCGTGCCGGTGCACGTCCTGCAGAAAGCCAGCCCGCCGATGCAGGCGGGCGCCGGGCCGCTGCCCGCCGAGTGGAGGACCCTGGCGGTGAAGCCCTTCGCCACGCGCACCGTGGTCGACGCGGATACCTATATCGGCATCGGCATTGCCGATGCCGTCAGCACGGCGCTGGGCGCCGTGCCGGGCCTGACCGTCTGGCCGATCGACGCCATGGAAGATCCTGCCGGCGGGCGCGACACGATCGAGGCCTGTCGCGCGCTCGGCGTCGGGCACCTGCTGGAGGGCACGGTTCAGCGCAGCGCCGACCGGCTGGAGATACTGGCGAGCCTGATCGACGTGGAAAGCGGACGCCGGAAGTGGAGCGAGCGGTTCGAGCAGCCGCACGGCGATGGCGCAGCCTTGCAGGATGCGATCGCCAGCTGGGCCGCGAGCGCCCTGCCGCAGGCATCGACGATCGTTCATCGCGTGCACAGCTACCGGCCGAGCACGTCGGAGGCTTACTTCCTCCAGCTCCAGGCGCGGGCCAACCTCAAGCCCTTCATGCGGCTGCCGCTCCTCAAGGCGCTCAGCCTGTTCGAGCAGGCGGCCACCATAGATCCCAACTATGCCGTGGCCCATGCCGGGTTGGCGTCGACCTACCTGCGCATGTCGTCGACCGCCCTGCTGCGGCCGCTGCCGGTCGACGAGGCGATGCCCATGGCCCGCCGGTCGGCCGAGCGCGCCCTCGCCCTCGACGAGGGGTTGGCCGAGGCGTGGGCCGTGCTGGGCCGCGTGAAGATGGAGTACGATTGGGACTGGGACGGCGCAGAGGCCGACCTGACCCATGCTTTGGCCCTCAACGCCAGCTCGGTCGAGGCGCTTGCCGCGACGGCCGAGTTCCTGAGCGTCATGGGCCGCCACGACGAGGCGATCGAATCCATGGAGCAGGCGCGGCGGCTCGATCCGCGCAGCGTCGAGATGCTGCAGCATCTCGGCATCGTCTACTGGATGGCGGACAAGGCGGAGCAGGCCCTCGAGGTGGTTGCCGAGAGCCTTGTCATCGTGCCGGAGTCGCCACGTGGTCACTATGGGCGCATGCTGATCCTCGACCAGCTCGGCCGGCGCGACGAGGCGATGGTCGAGCGTCTGGCCACCCTGCGCGGGTTGAGCGTCGCCCAGGGACTGGCCGAGCATGTCGAGGCGCTGGCAGCGGGCCAGGGCTGGCGCGCCGCGATGGAGGCCTGGATCGGCCTGCTCGAACGCACCAACCGCTGGGAGGGCGCGGCGATGCAGTGGATGGCCGCCGGCGAGCCGTCGCGCGCCCTCGACGCCCTCGAGCACTGCGTCAAGGCACGCACCACGTACCTCGGATTTACCGGGCAGAGCCCATGCTTTCGCGCGCTCCATGGCGACGCGCGCTTCCAGGGCGTCTTGCGGGCGCTCAAGCTCGAGGGCCGGATCGGCATCGCGCGACGGGCGGGCCGGGTGCCTGTGCATCCGGGCAGATCGGCGGTCGACGGAAGGGAACCATGGACTTCAAGCTGACAGACGATCAACGCGCCATGGTCGCGGCGGTGCGCGCCGTCGCCCAGGAGAAGATCAAGCCGCGTGCCGGCAAGGTGATGGACGGCAGCTTCCCGCACGAGAGCTTTCGCGATCTCGCCGGGATCGGCATCCTCGGCATGGCAGTGCCGCAGGAGTATGGCGGCCTCGGCCTGCCGGTGTTCGAGACCGCGCTGGTGATCGAGGAGATCGCCAAGGCGTGCTACGTGACGGCGATCGGCGTCATGGGCATGGTCGGCGTCCAGACCAAGATCATCGACGCGTTCGCGCCCGAGCCGGTCAAGCGCCGCCTGCTGCCGGGCGTCGTGTCGGGCGAGACGATCCTGGCGATCTGCATGACCGAGCCGCACGCCGGCACCGACGTCGCCAACTACCGGACCAATGTCGACATCGAGAATGACCGGCTGGTTCTCAATGGCTCGAAGACGCTGATCAGCCGCGTCGACGAGGCGGCGGTGTTCGTCGTCTTCACGCGAGTCGACCGGCGGCCGGGCCAGGCCGGCATCGGCTGCGTGCTGGTCGAGCGCGGCACGCCTGGCTTCGACGTCATCGCCCGCTTCCACACCATGGGCGGCGAGAACTTGGCCGAGATCCGCTTCGACAGCTGCGAGTTGCCGCTGGAGAACCTGATCGTTCGGGAGGACGGCTTCAGGAAGCTGCTCAACGCCTTCAACACGCAGCGTTGCCTCAACCCCAGCATCTCGCTCGGCCTGGCCGAAGGCGCCTTCGAGGAGGCGGTCCGCTACGCCCGCAGCCGCGAGGCGTTCGGCCGGCCGATCGGGCAGTTCCAGGGCATGCGCTGGAAGCTCGCCGAGATGTATCGCGACATCGAGGTCGGCCGCGCCATGCTCTACCGCGCCTGCGCCACCGCCGACCCCTTCCCCGACCCGCACCAGGCCGCCATCGCCAAGATGTACTGCAACGAGATGGCCATCCGCGTCACCAGCGAGGCCATCCAGGTCCACGGCGGCTACGGCTTCACCGACGACTGCCCGGTCTCGCGTCTGTATCGCGGCGCGCGCTACGGCACCCTGGGCGGCGGCACCACCGAGACGCTGAAGGAACTGGTCGGCAAGCACATCATGAGCAGCTTCCCCGACCTCGACGGCTTCCTCGAGACGGGGACGTTCTGATCGCCGCCGACTGACCAAGGGAGAGCGGCGATGGGCACCGTCCTGGTGACCGGCGGTTCAGGCTTCATCGCCAGCCATTGCATCGTCCAACTCCTTGCCGCGGGCCATCAGGTGCGCACCACGGTGCGCAACCTTCGGCGCGAAGGCGAGGTTCGAACCATGCTGACATGCGCCGGTGCCGGCGAGACGCGCGATCGTCTGGCGTTCCTCGCCGCCGACCTCCAGGCCGATGCAGGCTGGCCGCAAGCCGCCGAAGGCTGCGACCACGTCCTGCATGTCGCGTCGCCCTTCCCCGTGGGCGTCCCCCGCCACGAGGACGAGCTGATCGTGCCGGCGCGCGACGGCGCGCTCCGGGTATTGCGGGCCGCGCGCGATGCCGGCGTTGGCCGCGTGGTGCTGACCTCGTCCTATGCCGCGATCGGCTATGGCCTGCCCGCACAGACCGCGCCGTTCGACGAGACGAGCTGGACCGACGCCGCGGCGGCAGGCCTCAGTGCCTACACGCGGTCGAAGACCCTGGCCGAGCGCGCGGCGTGGGACTTCATGGCACGCGAGGGCGGCAGGCTGGAGCTCGCGGTCGTCAACCCGGTCGCGGTCCTCGGCCCGGTGCTGGGGCCCGACTATGCGGCCTCGATCGTGCTGGTGCAGCGCCTGCTCGCCGGCACGGTTCCGGGCTGCCCGTGGATCCAGTTCGGTGTCGTCGACGTGCGCGACGTCGCCGACCTGCACCTGCGCGCCATGACCGATCCTGCCGCCAGAGGCGAGCGCTTCCTGGCCGGCGCCGGCGACTTCCTGTCGGTGCTGGAGATCGCCCGGGTGCTGAAGCGTCGCCTGGGTGCGCGGGCGCGGCGCGTGCCGACCTGGCAGCTGCCCGACTGGCTGGTCCGCCTGGCCGCGATCGCCGATCCGGCCGTGCGCCAGGTGCTGCCCG
>LNFM01004206.1_pt1 | contig 62056 bp, 61 predicted proteins | sample 596031 | NCBI WGS metagenome assembly LNFM01 (sample SAMN04254537, study PRJNA301005) | activated carbon metagenome | isolation source: dual media filters at the Ann Arbor, Michigan drinking water treatment plant | place: USA: Ann Arbor
CCCACTCGGCGGTCTGGTCGGCGCCCACGATCAGCTTGCCGGTCTTCAGGATCTCGGACTGCACCGGCTGCCAGATCCAGGCCGCGTCGATGGTGCCCTGCCCCCAGGCCGCGGCGATGTCGTCAGGCTTCATGCCGACAATGTTGACGTCGGCTTCGCTGAGGCCCTCGTGCTGAAGCGCACCCATCAGCGAGTAATGTGCGGTCGAGCCGATCGGAACTCCTACCGTCTTGCCCTTGAGGTCAGCCACACTGGCGATGCCGGAGTCGTTGTGAGCGATCAGCGATTCCGCTTTGCCGATGACGTCGGAATAGGCGATCAGCTCGATCTCCAGGCCGGAGCTCGCGCCAATTGCAATGGGCGAAGAGCCAAGCTCGGACAGGACCACGTCGCCCGAGGCCATCGCGGCGATCACGTCCGTCCCCGCGTCGAACTTGCGCCATTCGATTTCCCATCCGGTGGCCTCAGCCAGTTCATCCGAGGCAGAGAGCATCTGCATGGGGGTGGGGTTGCCGAAATGGCCGATGATGATCTTCTCGGCCAGTGCCTGTCCGGCCAGCAGGGCCGATGCGGCAGCGCCCAGAAGAATGTGCTTCAGTTTCAGGCTCATGACTTTCTCCTCTGTTGGTTTTTTTGTTGTCTGTTGGTTCAAGTGTCATACGACGTTGGTTGCCCCCCTTTGACTGTCCTCCAGAGCGAAGCCGGTGATGGCCGCAACCAGGACGTCCAGCGTGTCGAAGGCGGTCACGCCAACCGCCGTCGCATCGGAAAGCAACGAGTACTCGGTGCAGGCAATCATCTGCACGGAGGCGCCCCGCTGCAAGAGTGCATCTGATGCAGTCCGCAGCGCCACGGCCGTTTCCGGGTCTGGCCCGACCGCCTTGATCCGACGGATGGCCGCCAGCATCTTGGCTTCGTCATCAGGGTAAAGCGCCTGGAGGCCACACCGGGCCAGAGGCGCGTCGAAAAGACCGATCTTCCTGACAGCAGGTGAGGCCAGAATGCCCACCCGTCCGTCCAGTCCCGCAAGCTCTGCCGCCCGACGCACCGACAGGTCGACCATGTCGAGCAACGGCACTTTCACCGCTGCCCGGATCGCTGGGGCGTAGTGGTGCGCGGTGTTGCACGGCATGGCCAGAGCCTCGGCTCCGGCTACGACCAGGCGCTCCGCCATCCGGGCCAGGACCGGGCCGGGGTCATCTCCCGAACCCTCGATCAAATGGCGCATGCGCGAGGGAACTTGCGGGTTCTGATCAACGATCAGCGGGATATGATCAGCGTCATCGACGGCGGGAACGGCATCCAGAAGCTTCTGCATCAGGAGAAGGGTCGCCTGCGGCCCCATGCCCCCAAGGATTCCGACCCGCCGCAAGCCTTTCGCTCTTCGGCAAAGATCGCATCGTAGCCGAACAATCCCGCTGCACCACCAGTGTGCAGGAAGACAACCCTCTGGCCTTTGCTGAAATGGCCCTTGCGGACGAGGTCGATCAGACCAGCTGCCCCCTTGCCGGAATAGACCGGGTCCAGCAGAATGCCTTCCAGCTGCGCGAACATCGCGATTGCCTCCAGCGTATCGGCCCGCGGGATGCCGTATCCGGCACCGACATAGCTGCAATCCGCGACCACGTCGCCCCGGCTGACCACAGTGGGGCATCCCAGTTTTTCCGCCGTGCGTTGGGCCAAAGCGAAGACGTTCTCTTCCTGCTTTTCCTTTGGGGCCCGCACCCCGATGCCCAAGAGCGGAATCCCCGCGTTCATGGCCTTGAGCCCGGTGATCAGCCCGGCCTGGGTCCCCGCACTACCCGTCGCGGTCACCAGATGGTCGATCACCAGACCGCGGTCATTGGCCTGAGCGACCAGTTCGAAGGCGCAGTTCACGTAACCAAGTGCGCCCGTCGGATTCGAGCCGCCTCCGGGGATGATGTAGGGCTTGCGTCCGTCACCGCGAAGGCGATCGGCGAGGAGTTCCATCTCGGCTGGCATGTCCACCCCACCGGCGCGTCGGGACGTTGTCGCCCCGTGCAGATGGTCCAGCAGAACATTGCCATTGGTGTTATAATTGGAATCGTTCGAGCCCGTCCTGTCTTCCAGCAGGATATGACAGGCAACCCCCAGTTTTGCCGCGAAGGCCGCCGTCTGCCGCGCGTGGTTCGACTGGGTGGCACCCTGCGTTATCACCGTATCTGCGCCCTGAGCGAGAGCTTCGGCCATCAGGAATTCAAGCTTTCGCGTCTTGTTGCCGCCGGTGGAAAGACCGGTGCAGTCGTCACGCTTGATCCAGATTTCGGGCCCACCCAGTTCTTTGGAGAGGCGATCCAACCGCTCCAACGGGGTTGGAAGATGGGCCAGGAAAATGCGCGGAAAGCGGGCGAGATGCATGCGTAGTTCCCCGTGTAACTTGCGGAAGGCAACATTTGCAAAGGCGATTGGCAATTGCAAATGCGAAATATGCGGAATAACTTGTAGAAGCTGCAAGTTGAGGACCCAATGCGTCTGGAATGGCTGGAAGACATTGTGGCGATCGCGCAGACCGGATCGTTCAGCGGTGCGGCCGAACGCAGGAACCTGACGCAATCCGCTTTCTCGCGCCGCATTCAGCAGATCGAGGATTATGTCGGGGTCAAACTCTTTGACCGCAGCCGCAAGCCGGTGCAGCTGCGAGCGATGACGCAAGGCCATGCCGCCCAGATTGAAGAGCTGGCAACAGCCTTGCGGCAACTGGTGATTGACTTGCGCCGGGGCGATCGCATGGCGTCAAACCGCATAGTCATCGCCAGCCAGCATTCTCTGACCGCGTCGCTTGCCCCGCGGATCATTCAAGACCTCCACGACAAGGGGCCGGGTATCTATGTTCGTTTGCGCTCGGCAAATCTGGACGAGTGCTTCGGGCTGCTTTTGTCAAGAAACGCCGACCTTGCCATCGTCTACGGCGTGCCAGGAGCCGATGCATTTGCCAAAGACTACCTGGAGTCCGTCGACCTATGGTCGGACCGCCTGATTCCGGTCTTGCGTCCAGACCTTGCGCTGGAGGTCCTGGCCGGAATCGAGACCTCCGAACTCCCTATCGTGGCTTACCCACGGGAAGTCTTCTTTGGCACCATCATGGCAGAGCGGATCCTGCCGGCGTTGGCTCCGACGACCGTCGCATTGCCCAGGGCCGAGACGGCCCTGACCATCGCGGCGTTGGAAATGGCCGCCGCGGGCGTCGCCGCGGCGTGGGTTCCCGAAACCCTGGCTGCAATTGCCATCGCGCAAGGGCGGCTTACGGATCTATCCGCGGTCCTGCCCGTCTGTCCGCTTTCAATCCGGGCAATGCGGCTGAAAGGGCACCGTGGCCCGGCAGAGGACATGATCTGGGATCAGATTCTGGCCCTGTGCGGCGGCAAGATTGCGTTGGTACGAAGGATTAGCTGCAGGGTGGTTTGCAGGGACCCCGGTATGGGCTTCGAGTTGCCCCTCGAATGTCTCTTCAGTCGCCCGTGCGCGCACCTTTGGTTTGAGCGAAATTCACGACGAAGGTGTTGATTTAACATCGCTCTACCCAGCGAAATGCGCACTATCGGTCCAGCTGTTGATCTGACCGTAAGTAACTGCATGCGTTGGATTAGATGGTGCCCAGAGCCGGCATTGAACATGTGTAGATGCAGAGATCATCGATCATCAGGCGGTCTTACTGAGACCTAGTGATCGTCAGAGTGCCTGCTTTTATTGGTTCAAGCTATCTCTCCGGCTATCTTTTCGGATCGGTCGATCCTATATCTAGGGGGGGATACAAAGGGGGATTGAATGACGCGCCTTCTGAACAGGCTCAGTGCAGTCAAGGTTCGTTCCTGCCAGACAGGCAAGCACGCAGACGGCGGCGGGCTCTGGCTTTACAAGCGAGAGGACGGCGGAGCGCAATGGGTTCTCCGCGTAACGATCCACGGGCGACGGCGCGAGATGGGACTGGGAGCCCTGACTGACGTCTCACTTAAAGAGGCCCGCGAAGCTGCAGAAAAGTGGCGGGCAACGGTACGGGAAAACAAAGACCCGATAAAAGAGCGAGAACGTTTGCGCCGAGAAGCGGCTCGCAATATGCACTTGCTTAAGGACATCGCTCTCGACGCCTTTGAAAGCCGAAAGGCCGAACTGAAGGGTGACGGTGCCAACGGCAGGTGGTTCAGCCCCCTTGAACTGCACGTGCTTCCAAAGCTGGGCAAGATCCCGGTCGCGGAGATCAACCAGAATGACATCCGCGACGTTCTGGCGCCAATCTGGCACACCAAGGCGGAAACCGCCCGCAAAGCGATTAATCGGCTTGGCATTTGCCTGAAGCACGGCGCTGCCCTAGGTTTGGACGTCGACCTTCAAGCGATAGCAAAAGCAGTAGCTTTGTTGGGCAGGCGGCGTCACAAACCGGAGAATATCCCTGCTCTGGATTGGCGAGAGGTTCCCGAGTTCTATGGAACTCTTTCAGATGGCACTCCTGCGCACCTTGCATTGCGCTTGGTAATCCTGACAGGCATGCGGCCTGGCCCCGTACGTAATATGCACCTAGCTCAGATTGAGGATGATGTGTGGACGGTAGCCGGAGAGGGCATGAAAGGACGTCGGGATGCGACCCCGGATTTTCGTGTGCCGCTATCGACTGAAGCTTTGTCGGTCATAGATCAAGCCAAACGACTAGCCCGCGATGGCGTGATGTTTCCCAGCGTCCGCAAGGGAGTACTATCCGATGCGACGATGGCTCGCTTGATGGAGCGGCGGGGAATGAAAGCCCGGCCGCATGGGTTCCGTTCTAGTCTTAGGACTTGGCTTGCAGAAGTGACGGACGTTCCGCGCGACATCGCAGAAACCTGTCTGGGACATACGGTCGGCAGTGCCGTAGAGCGCGCTTACCGGCGAACTGACTTTCTGGAGCAACGGCGCATCATTATGGAGCGGTGGGCATTACATGTCACCGGTCACAACGGCGCGGTAGTGAAAATGGCTACGGCTTCTAAATGATGCCGTTCCAGGGCCATCGACTACACGATGATCATCGATGCCTTCGCCAAGATGCAAAGTGGATGAATATTATATTTTTAGATTCAATAGTTTAAGAAGAGTACTGTTAGCGTTCGCCACAGCTTGGCCATGCGTTTGGCCGTCTGGTGGGCTTCCCTAGCTCAATGACGCGCAATTAGACTCACCTCATGGCAACGCGACTTGAGGCAAACCTATGGGAATTGTAGATCCACTCCTGACAGTGCGTGAAAGCGCGCGAATTCTTCAGATCAGCGTACCGACCTTCTGGCGTCGCGTCGCAGACGGGACTGTCCCCAAACCGGTGAAGCTCGGCGGCCTCTCTAGGTGGCCAGAATCGGAAATCTTGGCTGTGATCGAACAGGCCAAGGCGGCAAGGATCAAATGATCGGGCCGCACCCCTCCAACCGGTTGCGTAGGCCGGCTCGCCAGTCCATTACGGCCAATCATCGCGAAGCACAAGAAGTAGATCGGTCAATCCCCCACGACACTTGCGACGAGGGTCTATCCCCGTCGCGGTCAAACTCCCGCGAGACCAATATCCCTCGTCACGTCGACGCTAATGTCCATTATGAGGAGATCGTCGGCGACCCGCGGGCGCGAAAAGTCCCCCCGAGTGTGACAGAACTGGCGACGGTCGATGCAGGCAGAAATGCTGAAAACCTCCGTAGATCGCTCACTAACGCGGAATCTGCTGCGAGCCTTCCTATAGTAAGCAGAGAAGTAAGCAGAGAATGCGTTGCAGAGCAGACTGGCTTTGCGGCTTCCCAACTGCTTGCATCGGCCGGTCCACTGCAGCAACGAATGGACGCGGTCGCTAAAGGTCGCTCCCCAAGGTACGAGAGGCGGGATGCAAAGAGACGGTACCAGCAAGCAGTAAGCGCGGTCGAGTTCGCCTACAGGATGGACTGGCCGCTCAACTACCATCTGACCATAACGTGGCACGCTCTGATCGTTGCCGCAGACCTCAAAGCGGGTCACTGCCTCTGGCGCCCGCCTGGACGTCGTGAAGTCCACGTGCGTACTGAGTTGGCACGACGTTTGCGGGCCATCGGACTGCCGTTTGCAGCAATCTGGGCACGGGATGTTGGCAAGCGGCTTGGATCCCACATGCATATCTTGATCTATTGGCCGACCTATTTCGTTGAGCAGTTTCTGCGCCTGGTTGAGCGCCTGACAGGCAGCCGAAGGGCTCATGCGACTGCCACCAGGCCCCGTCGATGCCTTGCTCGGTCCGAGTGTGGAGGTTGGATGATCACTGTGGTCGATCAACACTGGGTAAAGGCGGGAGCGCTAAATGTCGCGACCTACATAGCGGGCCAGCGTGAAAAACATCCCATGTTGTCAATTTCTGGAAAGGCGTTCGGCGTGTCACAGGCGTTGGGGCCGGCGGCGCGTCGACGGCACGACTTAAAATAAATGTCGAGACAGTGGTCGCCTTCGCACAGGGCGGAAAGCTGCCCGTCGACGATCCGGTTCGGATACTGCGGTAATTCCAGCGAAGCAGACGTTCGCGCGTACCACAGCGAACGACCTGCGCTGCCGTAGGTGAAGGGCCGTTAGCGAGCTGCAGTCTTCAGAATATTCTTGGAAGTTGAGGCTCATCAAGCTAGGCATTTTCCTTGGGAGGACGCCTTGACGACAGCTAAATCCATTTCAGTCGTGGAGACAATCGACTTGCTCGACGGTCGGATGAGCAGCTTTTCTGAAGGCTTCCGAGCCGGGCTTTACGCGCTCTGGTTAGGATCGGGCATTTCGCGTGACCGCGTAGTGGGCCTGGACGGCGTCTTGGCCAAGCTGCTCGAGAAACTACGCCTCCGCATCACGGGTGCCGATTGCGAGCACCATCGCGCCTTCAATAGGATCCTCGGACTTGCCGACCTATCTGCCGACGAATTGGCGCAGATCGACCTCAAGCAGCCGGTTGCGTCCTGGCAGATCCACGACGTCCTCATCGACCGGCTCTGGAACAAATACTCGAAGGTTCTGGGCACCGAAGTTCAAGGTCAGCCCTTCGACTACCTGCTCTGGGAAGTCCTTGACTTCCCGGCGACATTTTCCGCGCAGAAGGCGGATGCCGAGCACGTGGCGATCGCAATGCTTGTTCTCGAAGGCGTGGTATCGGATCTCGCGACGGCCAATTGGGATGGCTTGCTAGAGGCGGCAATGGTAGAACTCGGTCGGCCGAACGAAACATTTCGCGTCGCGGTTACTGGGGGCGACCTGCACGGACCGCCAGGAATTGGGACGTTGTACAAGTTCCACGGCTGCGCGAACCGAGCAATCGAGAACGAAGCTGAGTACCGGCCATTGCTCGTGGCGAGAGAGGCAGCCATCACGCATTGGGCTCAGAACCAGCGCTTCACGCAGATGCGGGATCAGCTCAGGGCACTCATTGCTCGTTCAAGAACGCTTATGATCGGGTTGTCAGGGCAGGACACGAACATCCAGCAGCTATTCGGGGCGAATGGTTGGGTGTGGAATTCTGTCCCGGTGCCAATCGTGTTTGCGGCTCAGGACCTCTCCGAGGGCCAAAAATCTATCCTCGAAGGTGCATACCAGGGCGATTATGAGGCTAACCGCGAGCAGATACGGGCGGATGCCACCTTGCCCGCCTTTGGAAAACCACTGCTATTGGCGCTTCTTCTGAGCACATTGTTCGGAAAGCTTGCCGCGCTCGCTGGTGTGCTGACGTCCCCAGCCGTCGGTGTTGCGGGCAAGCAGAGCCTCGTAGAGGGGCTGAAGGCGCTTGAGCGTGCCGCGGCGCAAGCCGGAAACGCCGACCGCTATGAGTGCGCCTGGACAATCGCCGGGCTGATTGGGAGGGTCTCCGAGCAGTTTCTCGGAGGCCCGGGCAGCGTCGGCCGCCGCCCCTACATGCCGCTGAGTTCGCAGCCAGCGCATTTGATGCAGCATGATCCTGCGATAGGATTGTCCGGGCGACCAGAAGCTGCTGCCGCAGTAGGGTTGATCGGACGGGGTCTTGTCGCCAACAAATGGTCGGTCACGATCGACAATCCGGAGCAGCCGACGAGCGGGGCGCTGCGACTGGTCGCCCCCGCGGCCGAGGCCCGCGTTTTTTTCGCCGCTAATGATGGCAACATCAACCAACTCGTCGCCTCCGGAGCGTTTGACGAGGCAGACGGCGACGTCGTCGTCATGTGCTCGCGCAAGGTCACGCCCCGGCAGCAGCGAAGCCCTTCGAAGGCATGGCGGACAGGCAAGGCACCGCCGCGCTATGTAAGCCTGAGCGACCTGCTCGAGAGCTCCGCGTCGTTTCACGAGGTCCAGAACAGATTCAACTCTGAGGTCGGGCTATGACGACAGCGGAAACCGTGTATCAAATCCTGACGAAAGAGGGGGGCTACCGACCGCTGGGTAAGCCAATGAGGATTGGTTCGCAGGCTTTCGATTTCACCCATGTGCTGGTGGCCGGCGTACGGGCCAACGACCTTGTCATTGTGATCGAACTCACCGGTGCATCGGAAGACACACAGGTCACCCGATCGGTCCTCGCCTTTACCCGAGCGCTTGATGTGCTGGGTTCGAAACGCTCGGTAACCGCCGTTCTGACCTCGGGTCAGGCGGAAAACGACTTGGTAAACTCGATCAGCCGTGTCTGCCGCGTGCTGCCGGTCGGCGCACCGAGTGGGCCGTTGGCGGAAGAAATGGTGCGGGACTGGCTGGCTGTGCTGCTGCCGCTGAAGAGCCCACCGCCGGTCGAGCACTTGGCCGACTGGAAGGCCAGCCTCGAAAAGCAGCTTGAGGACACCGACAACGAACCAGCTGTCGGCCGTTTTGTGCAGCTGGCCGAAGAGGGCAAAGAGGCCGTAGAAGCTGCGCTTGCCTTGGAGATTTCGACGCTTGCCGACAAGGTGCTCGAAGACGGAGCGGCGCAATTATGAATCCGCGCCTAAAGTCGCTTTCGATCCAAAACTTCCGTTCCATACGCGGACCGGTGGTCGTTCCGCTCGATGCGCAGGTCGTGTTAGTTCACGGCACCAACGGCATGGGCAAGACCAGCTTGATGTCGGCCATCCAACTTGGCCTTACCGGCTCCATCGCTCACCTCGAAGACCAGTCGAAGTACCACGACTTCCTCACACATATCGACACGCCGGGTGGTTCGATTCAACTTTCCGTCGAAGGGATGAATGGCCGCTCGACCGGGGCTGGCCAGGTGACGTTTGCTCCGGGTTCATTCGACGCGACGCCGGCGCTCAATGCGGCCGATGCAAGCTTCTTTTCAGAGCGGTGCTATCTGCCGCAGGCCGTGCTGGGCCGCCTGCTGGACATCTACGATCAAAAGAAGACTACGAACTCGCGGCTGACGGAGTTCGTGAAGGAATTGCTGCGGCTCGATGCGCTCGACGCCTTGGTGGATGGCCTCGACCATGCGTTCAACGTTACCCGGATCCGCAAGCTTGCCCCGGTCTACAAGCAGCTCGAAGAGGCTCGCGACCTACTTGAGAAGCAACTCGAGCGCGAACGGTCGAGCGTCGAGTCCGCCCGGCAGGCGACAACTCAGCGCATCTCCCGCCTCAACGACTTGCTCGCCGTGTTGGACTCCAAGGCAGAGCCGGTCGGCGCTGGTTTCGATGTCGCCGCGCTGCGTGCCCGGGTCGGAGACCGGGACAGGGACCAAGGCGAGCTCGCCAGTGTAACCCAGCAGCGCTCGGAGGCGAGCTCATTGCTGAGCCGTCTGGAACAGACCTCTGCAGGAAGTCCCGACGCCGCGATCGCGGCGCTGGAGCGCGATGTTGCCGACATTGGATCGCGGTACGAGACGTGGCTGAACGGTCAGGGAGCGCAGATCACTCAGGCGCTGGAAGCACTAAGAGAGTTCCATTCAGAGTTGTCGCCACTAGATGGCGCCAGCGTCGAGGATCAGGTGCGGGATGCCCTGAGCTGGTGCATCGTGGATGTTAATCGCTGCCAGCGGTTGCTGGACCAGCACGGCACCGCGAGCCGGCAGCTGACGGCGGCGAGAACGACAATCCAGCGTGCGACGACCCGAATTAGTGAGATCAACCAGGCGCTCGAAGCGGGCGCTAAGGATGCGCGAACCCTGGCCGCTGCCCTTGCGGGCATTGCGCCGCATGTTGAAGGGGATTTGTGTCCGGTCTGCAGCCGCGACTATGCGGAGGTTGATAGCGGCTCCCTAACCGCGCACATTGCGGCTACGATAGCGAACCTCACGTCGGAGGCAGGGCGCCTGCAGGCGTTCTCGACAGAGCGTGCGTCGGAGAGTGAGCTGTTGACGACGGCCCGGCGGGATGAGGCTACTGCTGAGCGGCTGGTGCTGCAGCCCGATGCGCTGATAGATCTGCGTCAACGCCAGTCGACGATCGCTTCGATCAGGTCAAGCCTTGAAGAGTTGCAGGGGAGCGCCGCTAACGGCCAGAGCCTCTTTGTCCGCCTCGACAGTGCTCGCCGGAGCCTTGCGGCCACGAGACGGGCAGGCGTGCAGTCGGCGTCCTTGCTTCCGGAAATTAATGCCGCGGTGGAACGGGCAACGGGCCAGCCGACGACGAACTTTTCGGGCCTGCGCGAGGCACTTGAGGCAGCTTCCGGAGCGCTTTCGGGCCGTCTCAGTACCGTCCAAGCGGCTCTTTCGTCGCGCGTCGCCGTCGAGACCGAACTCGAGCAGTATGCCCGGGAGGCCCAGTTGCTGTCGGACCGCGCAGCTCGAACCGCCGAACTTGAAGGGCGCCTTGCGATGATGACGGGGACCTTTTCGTCGATTGGGGAGGTCCGGGAGCGGGCGAAGACCATCGCTACCGCGGCAACCCAGGTGCGTTCCGGGATCGTCCGCGACGTCTTCAGCGGGTCGCTCAACAAGGTCTGGCGCGACCTGTTCGTACGGCTTGCTCCGCACGAGCAGTTTGTTCCGCAGTTCCGGCTCCCCGATCGGGGGGGCGGCAAGGTGGAGGCGGTGCTCGAAACCTTCCATCGGTCGGGACAGGTTTCCGGTCCTCCGGGAGCTATGCTCAGCCAAGGCAACCTGAACACCGCGGCGTTGACACTGTTCCTCGCGTTGAACCTGTCGGTGCCGTCGCAGTTGCCATGGCTGGTGCTCGATGACCCCGTGCAGTCGATGGATGATGTTCACATCGCCCAGTTCGCGGCCTTGTTGCGGACTTACTCTAAGGGCCTTGGCAAGCAGGTGGTGATCGCGGTGCACGAACGTGCGCTTTTTGAGTACCTGACTCTTGAGTTGAGCCCGGCCTTCGCTGGTGACAGCCTGATCACTGTGGAGATCAGTCGGAATTTCGCGGGGGACGCGATAGCGGATCCGCACTTCTACGTGTTTGAGGATGATAACGCTGTTGCTGCATGAAATCGAACCCTGAAAGTCATGGCCCTAGCAGTTAAACGTGTAGCCAGACACCACGTGAGACGACGATCCGCGCATACTGTCGCGTCGATAGATGCGAAGTGCCATGAATCCGGCTGGGCCAGAAGAACTCGAGGGCCGGCCATCTCCGGATCACGGATCCGGCGCTCCAGCGCTCCAGCGACAACGGGTGGTGTCGGTGACCTCGAACCCAACCGGCTTGCCCGTCTTGCTCTGGATCATCGAGGCGCGTTCCTCGACGCGTCCGGCAGCAAAGACATCCCTGACCCGCAGCGCCACGAGGTCGCAACCTCGCAGCTTGCTGTCTACCGCCATATTGAACAGCGCGAGGTCGCGCGGGTTGCCGGTCATCTCTAGGCGGACCCGGATGGACCAGACGTGACGTGGCAGGAGCGGGCGCTTCTGGCCGATGATGCGACCCTTGTTCCAGGGCACTCGGGGGCGCGAGGATCTGAAGCAGGCCGACCCGGACAGCTATGCAGCCTATCTGGAGAAGTTCCCCCAGATTGACGCGATTCCGACCTTCGGGGGCTTCAAGGAAGGCACCTTCGACATCGAACAGGCCGTCTCGTTGAACCCCGATGTGATGATCCTGAACCTGGAGGCGAAGGCCGCGACCGACGAGGCCGGGTATGAGGAGAAGCTTGCGGCCGTGGGCATCCCGATCGTCTACGTCGACTTCCGCGAAAAGCCCTTCGAGAACACGGTGAAGTCGATGGAGCTGATCGGCCAGCTATACGGCAAGGAAGACCGCGCGGCCGAGTTCAATGCCTTCTACACCGAGCAGATGGAAAAGGTCCGCTCGGTCATCGCGGCGCAGACTGACCTGACGCGCCCGCTGGTCTTCGTCGAACGGGCTGGCGGTTATTCGGAAGACTGTTGCATGTCCTTCGGGTCGGAAAACTTCGGCCGCATGGTCGAGGAGGCAGGCGGCACCAACATGGCCGCGCCCTTCATCCCCGGCACCTTCGGCACGATGAACGCCGAACAGATCGTAGCCTCGGACCCGGAGATCGTGGTCGTCACGGGCGGCAACTGGGAGGCTTACGTCCCCGGCGGCGCATGGGTCGGCGTGGCCCCGGGAGCGGACCTTGGCGTGGCGAAGGACAAACTTGCGGCCCTGATGCAGCGCCCCGGTTTCGTGGGGACCCGCGCGGTGAACGCGGGCAATGTCCACGCCATCTGGCACCAGTTCTACAACAACCCCTACAGCTTCGTTGCCGTCCAGCAGCTGGCGAAATGGCTCCACCCCGAGCTTTTCGCCGATCTCGACCCCGAGGCCACGCTGAAGGAGCTGCACGAACGCTTCCTGCCCATCGCATACCGCCCGGGCTACTGGGTCTCGCTGAACTAAGCTTACAGGGGTGGCGCGACGCGTGCCGCCCCCTTCCTTTCCGGGGCATTCCATGACCAGTCTTGCCGAACCCCTTGCCCAAACGCAGTCTTCCCGTCACCCCTACCGCCGGCTTGTCCAGCGGCGCATCGCGCTCCTCACCGGGCTGGCCCTGCTTCTAGCCCTTTCGGTGGCCGTGGACGTCTCGCTTGGTCCCGCGCGATACACGCTGCGGGAAGTTCTGGCGACGCTTATCCAGCCAGGTCAGGCCGATGCGCAGATGCGCATGGTCATCTGGGACATCCGGATGCCGATGGCGCTGATGGCGGTCACCGTGGGGGCCTGCCTGTCGCTGGCGGGGGCGCAGATGCAGACGATCCTTGCCAACCCGCTGGCCAGTCCCTTCACCCTTGGCATCTCCGCCGCCGCCAGTTTCGGCGCGGCGCTGGCGATGGTGCTGGGCGTGGCGGTGGTGCCTACTGCGCTGGCGCTGATGGTGCCGATCAACGCCTTCGCGATGGCGATGGTCGCCTCGATGCTGATCTTCGGCCTCTCCACCATGCGGGGCGTCACGGTGGAAACCATCGTGCTTCTGGGCATAGCACTGGTCTTCACCTTCAACGCGCTTCTCGCGCTTTTGCAATACTTCGCCTCCGAACAGGCGCTGGCCGCCGTGGTGTTCTGGACGATGGGCAGCCTGACCAAGGCCACCTGGACCAAGGTCGCCGTCACCGCCCTGATCCTTGTCGTCATCACGCCGCTTTTCGCCCGCCGCGCCTGGGCGCTGACCGCGATCCGGCTGGGCGAGACGCGGGCCGCCGCGATGGGCGTGCCGGTCCGCCGCCTGCGGCTGGAGACGCTGATCCTCGTCTCGGCCCTGGCGGCCATCCCGGTGTCCTTCGTCGGCACCATCGGTTTCATCGGCATCGTCGGTCCGCACATCGCGCGGCTTCTCCTGGGCGAGGACCAGCGGTTCTTCCTGCCGGGGTCGATCCTCGCCGGGGCACTGATCCTCTCCGCGACCTCGGTCCTGTCCAAGGCGATCCTGCCCGGCGCTGTGCTGCCCATCGGCATCATCACCGCGCTGGTGGGCGTGCCGTTCTTCGCCACGCTGATCTTCACGCATGGAAGACGCCAATGGTAAGCCTGAAGCTTGACGCTGTCGAAGCTCGCTACGGCCGCAAGGTCATCTACGCCGGTGCCTCGACGACCGAGATCGCGGGCGGTCAGCTTACCGCATTGGTCGGGGCCAATGCCGCCGGCAAATCCACCCTGTTCCGCCGTATTGCCGGGCAACTGTCGGGGGGCGGCCGTGTCACCCTGTCCGGTGCCGGGCCGCAGGACCTGCGCTACATGCCGCAGGACACCGGGATGAATGCGGCGCTGAGCGTCTATGAATCGGTCATCCTCTCCCTGAAACAGGGACGCAGCGGCTGGCGGCTTGACGCGGGCGAGCTTGCCGCAGTGGACGGCATGCTCCAGCAACTGAAAATCGCCGGACTGGCGGATGTGCCATTGGCTGAACTGTCCGGTGGACAGCGTCAGATGGTCTCGATCGCGCAAACGCTCGTCAGCCGTCCCCGAGTGGTCCTGATGGATGAGCCGACCTCGGCGCTGGACCTTTACCGGCAGTATGAGGTTCTGGAAATCCTGCGCCGCTACGCCGCCGAGACGGGCGCAGTGGTGATCCTGGCCTTGCATGACCTGAACCAGGTCATGCGTGCCTGCGCCATGACCATCGCCGTCGCGGGGGGGCAGATCGTCGCAACTGGGCCGACACTGGAAACCCTTCGCCCTGCCCTGCTACGCGCACTTTACGGCGTCGAGGCGCGCGTGGAAACCTGCTCCCGCGGATGTCCGATGATGATTGTCGACCGGGTGCTGGCACCGCAATAGCGGCAGGATAACTGAGTCGTCGAGGCGGGCCATCCAGTGTCCGTTGTGGTCCGACTGGCCCGGTCGTCCACCCCAGCCGTGTCGTTGACAACGAGCCGGAAGCCACGCGCGCTTTCCAAGCGCCGACTGCCACTGGACTAAGAGACTTAAATTCTTTCTGCTTGGACCTGTCGCGAAGATTGGCAAGATGCGAACATTGTGATTTGACCCGGCGAACAGTTCACCACCTTCGACGACGAGACGGAGTCACCTTTGAAGTATAAAGTTGCAAGCGATGATGTCGTGTTCGAAGTTTTTGATGGCGAAACCGTCGTGCTGGACCTGGGGACGGGGCGCTACTTTGGGTTTAACGTCGCCGCGTCGGCACTTTGGCAGGCGCTGTCCATAGGGGTGGAAAGTGCAGCCTTGGCCGGAACTGGTGTGGATCCCGCTTGGGTCAGCCGTTTCGTCGCGGATTGTCTAGAGGCCGGTTTGCTGATCGAAGCGCCCGAGACACCTGGCAATCCTCTTCCCGTCGGATTTCACGTGCCGGCCGACGCTCCGCCGCAGATTGAGGTGCACAGCGAGCTGTCAGACTTGATAGCTGCGGACCCAATCCATGATGTCGATCTCGAGGTTGGCTGGCCGCATCTTCCGATGGGTCAGGGGAACCGCTGATCTTGGACCTGTCGACGGTGCCCTTGGATCCGGCGGCCCTGGCGCAAGGCCTGGACAACCTGTTTGGGCGCTTCGAAAACCTGTGGGCATCTTCTGCCCTGATCGCGTCCTTCACGTTCGAGGGGACGCAATTCGATTGCCGCGGAAACGCGCCAACCTACCGGGCCTTGTTGCGCGATGGACTTTGCACGGCCGCGGCGGCGCCATCCCGCAAGGCCCAAATTCTCCTGTTGGACGCGCAAGGCCCCCGCTGGACTGCCACCTACTTCCAGGAGCGCGAAGTCGAGGCGGCCCTTCGGGGAACCAACTATTTCCTTGCACACGACCCAGACCGAGGTTTTTGGCAGGCATTTGACCGCAGCACCGGACGCGGACTGCAGGTCATGCGCGGATCCGATGGCTATCCGCCTTGGGAAACCGGCTCCCCCTTGCGCAACTTTATGCATTGGCAGGTCCTTCGAGCGGGACGCGGACTGATTCATGCTGGGACGTTGGCAGAAGGCGAAACTGGTGTTCTGCTTGTGGGAGAGGGTGGTAGCGGCAAATCCGGGACTGTTCTGGCCGGCCTCCTGAATGGGCTGTCCACTGTTGGCGACGACTACGTGCTGGCCGAAATGAAGCACGGGCCCTCCATTCGCCCGATCTTCCGCACGTTGAAGCAGGATCGGAAGGGGGCGTCACGCCTGGGTTTGGACCTCTCTGATCGAAACTCCAACTGGCAAGGAAAGCTTCAGATGACCGTAGAAGAAGTCGCCCCTGGGGCGCTTTTGCCGCGGATTATCCCGATCGCCGTCCTCTGCCCTCGTATAGCCAATGCGGCCTCTACCTCGTTCAGCCCGCTAGATCCGCGGACCGCGTTTCAGGCCTTGGCCCCGTCCGGAGTACGTCAGATCCCAGGCGACCGCGCTGCCGCTTTTGCTCTGGCGGGGTCAGTCGTCAGGGCCGTGCCGTGCTACACCATGGAACTCGGCACCGATCCCGCGGAGATCGCCGCCGCGATCCGCGGCTTCATCCGTCAGGGGGGTGCATGAGCATCGCGGTGATTATACCGACCTACAACCGCGCTGGGTTGGTCAAGCAGGCGCTGACATCGGTCCTTTCGCAGCGGGTGCAGGAAGCGCTATCGGTGATCTTGGTCGACGACGGCTCGACCGACGAGACCGCATCTGTGCTGTCAGACATGAACGATCCACGTTTACAGGTGAACCACCAGCCCAACTCCGGCGTCTCCGCCGCGCGGAATGCGGGCCTCGCGGCATTGCCGGCGGACGCGGACTTCGTGACTTTCCTCGATTCCGATGACGTCCTCCCCGAGGGCCGCTTGGCTGCTGATCTGGCCAGGCTGTCGGCCATCCCGGCAGCGGGCTACACATACGGGCGTATGTGCTATGTCGACGACATCTCCCCGGAAACGCTGCTCCCGACCGCACGGTCGAGGGTAGTCGCTCTGCACGGAATCCAGCTCGGTTGCGGCCTCTACCGTAGGTCTTTGATCGACCGGATCGGGTCATTCCTTCCGCAGATGTCGCACGGCGAGGACACCGACTACCTCTTCCGCTTGTTCGAAACCGGCGCGCCCTTCGTGCAGCATGATGATGTCGTGCTGTACTACCGCCGTCATACCGGCAACGTGACGAACCAGACCGAGTTGAACCGCCGCGGGTTTGCCCGAGCGCTCATGCTTAGCATGCAGCGCCGCCGGGCCGACCCGTCCCTGAAATGGTCGATGCCGAGCTTCGCGCTCGAACCTAGACCCACCGAAGCGATGACAGCATGAGCGATTATAGCGTGGTCATCCCAGCCTGGAACGCCGCCGCGACGCTCGCGGAAACGCTGGAGTGCGTGCATGCGCAGACCTGTCCGCCGGCCGAGGTGATCGTGGTGGACGATGGATCGACTGACGAGACGTTCGCCATAGCAACCGGATTCGGTGGACGGGTGCGGGTGATCCGACAGATAAACCAGGGTGTTGGAATTGCCACGAACAAGGGCATTGACGCCTCGCGCTCGCCTTTGGTGGCGCTGGTGGATTCCGATGACCTTTGGCTTCCGGACAAGGCCGCGCGGCAGCGCAACCATCTCTCGCAGCTGACCAGACTGTCGATTTCTTGCACCGCAATGCAGCTTTTCCGGACTGGAGCCGACGGTGTGCGGGAACATGGCCCGGTGAAGTCCGGCCTGCTTAGATCGACGATGATGTTTCGCAGGGAGGTGTACGCCCGCGTCGGCCCACTTTTCGACCCGCCGGGTGGAAGGGGCGACATGGTGGATTGGCTGGCACGGGCACGCGATTTGGGCGTGATCATCGAGCAGTTAGATGAGCCGCTGGCCTTGCGCCGCATCCGACCCGGCAGCCTCTCCTCTGGCCGCGATGCCGCACTGGACCGAGGGTATCTGCTCGCCGCCCGCCGGGCGCTGCTCCGGGCCAGACAAGATGGGCGTAGCGCATGAATCGACGCCGCTTTCCACAGCCGGGCTGGGCCTGGCCGACCCGGGGGCGCGACCTCCTTCTGAAGGCAGCGCTTCTGCCCGATGCCGACGCTGCGCTGGATCACTTTGGCCGCTGGCTGGCCGCGCAGGATCTCAATGACGCGGTCTTCGCCGACCACCGTCTTCTTGCCGCTATCGCCGAGCGGCATGGCGCTGCGCTGGAGATGTTCAACGAATACCCGCGCCTCAAGGGCATGCAGCGCAAGCTCTGGACTGAATCGCGGCTACGCGTGCACGCCAACCTCCCCCTCCTGCGCGCGCTCTCTCAGGGTGGAGTGCCCGTCATGCTGTTCAAAGGGGCAGCGCGCGTGGCCGTGAACCCGGCAGCACAACGGCAACGGGCCCATCAGGACGTGGATATCCTTGTCCGAGACGAGCATATGGCAGCTGCCGCGCGGATTCTTGTCGAGCAGGGTTGGCAGACCGCACGGGGCGAAACCCCGCTTAGCGCCCTAGCCCGCGCGCCGACCGCTCGTGCTATAAACTTTCACGACGTCCGCGACGGCGACATTGACCTGCACCGAAGCATCTATCACGGCACCAATTTCCACCCACGGCGCGACGCCGCGATTTGGGAGGAGGCAGTCCCCGCCAACTTCTTCGGCCAGCCGGTATTGGTACCCCGTGCGGAAGAACGGTTGTCGATTACCCTGGCCCACGGGGCCTGGTCGTCACATTCCCACAGCGACTGGTTGATCGACGCGGCCGAACTGATTGCACAGCCAGAACTGAACTGGTCCGAGGTAGGAGCGATAGTTCGCGATCGATCGATGGTCTTCCAGGCAAGAATCGGTCTTGGATACCTTGGTGACGAAATTGGCCTACCGCTGCCTACAGGCCTTTTGGAGGATCTAGCCGCCTTACCACAGCGAGGGACACTTGCTCGCAGTGGTGCGCTTTTGCTCGCGCGGCCGGAAGACAACCTCGGTCGGTTGGGACGTATTGCCCGACAGGTCTGGATGCGGCTGGAGCAGCGCCGCCAGCGCACTTCCCGTGTCGCCGCTCCGCCGCTTGTGCTCGCTTTTGCACGCCCTTCGCGCCTCGTTCAACCCATCCAGCACTCTCGGCTGGTTGCGACCCTCCCTTCGCCGGGTACGGGGTCGCATCACCTATCGCTCGACTTAACCTTCACTGCGCCCGCTGCTCAGCGTCGGATCGAGCTAGAACTGAACAGCCCGACCACCCATATCGCGCGATTCCGCATCTTTTCGCGCGCTCGTGTACCGACCGAAATGCGCGTGCGTCTGTCGGTGAAATTTACGCTGGCAGGTGAAGACCCGCAACTATTCCTGAGTTCCTGTCCCGGGGGAATCGTGCATGGTGGCGACAGCCCGAAACGGCAGCAAAAGTACTGCGCAGTCCCCATCCGTCTACTGCGAGCGACCTTCGATTAGAGTTTCGACGACTCTGCTAAAGGCTGCCCCACCAGTTTTTGCCATAGCCGCATCGCACGGGACGGCCGGGCCGGTGTCTTGCAATCATCCAGAATGACAACCTCGTGCAAGGTCAAGTCCAGAACCGCCGGATCGATCATTTTCTCCGCTGGCTCTTCCAAATCGGCGGGCCACTCGCGGCGCGGCAGCAGAGCGTGGGGCTCCTTCCGACCCGCGGTGCCGATGCAGAACCGGCACGACGCCAGTGGCTCTGCTCCGTTCAGAAAAGCCAGAAGCCGAGATGGGAAATCCGGACTGTCGTCGATGGTCAGCCCATCGAATCCCTCGGCACCTGCCAGTTTCAGTGCATACATCGATTGCGGGCACCGATAAATGGCACCGCGGTAAATGCCGTGGCAGCCCCAAACGTTGGCGATCTTGCAACCCTGAAAAACCGCCTGTACCAAAGACGGATTGGTCGTTTCCGTTCGAGTAAATGTGCGACGGAACATAGGATAATCGTTCAGCGTGAACTTGACGCCATGGGCTGCTGCCGCAGCGCGTGCTCGATCAAGCAGCGTCTGGTGAAGCTGAGCGCCGGGATAGCGGGAGATCTCAATTTCGTCGATCAGTTCCCAGATCTCCGGCCGCATCCGGTCCAGTAGGACTCCGTTGGTGACGAGCATGTGGTAAGGTGCCACGCCGGCCGCCCGTCCGGCGCGGATCACGGCCGGCAGGTCGGGGTGTAGCAATGGCTCGCCGCCAATGTACTTCAGGAAGGCTGGTTGGTAGGATCGTGCCAGCATACCAAGCGTTTGTCCGATTTCTTCCGGGTCGACGCTCCACTTGGGCAGGACCGGAGAGCCGTGATTGCACTGCCGACAGGATATGTTGCAGTGGTCTGTGACAATCAGTTCCATTCCGGTCGGCGGAACTACAACGTTCCCGTGAAGTTCACTTTTTGTGCGGACTGCAGGCTTTGCTGACGAAGAAGATCTGCGCATTTGCTCTCGGGCGATTGGAACGACGTTCTAAGTTACCATGAAGTGCGGCGGGCCACGACGCTAGTCTGTTTCCCTGTACGCGTGTCGCCGGTCTTCTGCCGGACGCCCAGTCTTCAGGTCTTGGCTGAACCAACCTTTGTCTTTGACGCATACCTGTCGACGAGAAAGCTGGTAGTTCCGTGGATGATGGCTGAGGCGAAGATGGTATAGGCGACGAGTGCCCATAGCTGGTCTTCGTTGACGAACTCTACGTGACCGGTGGCATAGCCAAGGTAGTAGATCGACCCGATACCACGCACGCCAAAGAAGCCGACGATAAGCCGGTCCCTCGGTGCGACTATTGGCCTGATGACCAGAAGCAGGCCGAACCCGATCAGCGTGTGATTCCAGTCAAGTACCGGCCAGAGGGCCGGCAGTGCGCTGCCCAGCAAGACCAAGATGATCGCAGTCAACGCATGTTCCACAGCCTCGCTGAAGTCGTGAAGCCGCTTATGAAAATGATGCCTCTCCTGGACACGACGACACACTAGGCCAGCGGTGAAGGCGCCAATGAAGCCATAACCCTCTGCCAACTCAACGAGTCCATAGCAAAGCAACACGGCACCAAGGGCGACGACACCCGGACCGGTTTTCTCGATCGCACTGCTGCCCCATGCAGAAAAGAGAATGCGCCCAAATATCCAGCCGACCAGCGCACCCAATGCCGCCCCGACAGTGATCCGGCAGAGCAAATCCCGCATCACCCAGTCCAGCAGCCAAACAGACGGATCGGTCCCCTGAGCAGCTATGATCCAGCCAAGATAGACGAATGGAAAGGCAAGGCCGTCATTCAGACCGGCTTCGGCCGTCAGGGTGAAGCGGACAGGGTGCTCGCCACCTTCGAGCGGTGGGCCGACCTGCACATCGCCCGCCAGCACCGGATCGGTCGGGGACAGGGGCGCAAGTCTCGTGCGCTCGCAGTTGATCAGGAAGCTGTTGCGGATAGCCGGCTAGAGTTGCTGGAGTACCGACGTTGTGCAGCGCTCGGGACGAACGGCAGCTATGCGCCGAAAGCGGCCTTTCAGCCTCGGTACATAATCCACAAAAAATGTAGGTACGCGGGATCATACTATCCCAGTTTGTGGACAAATCCGTGGAGCACTCCAGGGATCGGTCATGCAACTGCACGGTCAGGCCTGGGTCAGGCCCGAGCGGATCGTCTCGGCCGTGGGCTTGTAGTGGTCGCGCAGAAGCCGTTCGGCCAGCAGAATTTCGCGGGCTAGGACGGCATCGGGGATAGCGCCGTGCTCGGCGTCGATATCTCGCTTTTTGTGGACCCGCCGCGAGCAGGTCGGGGATGCGGTAGCGCTCGGTCGCGGCATAGAGGCGCTCGAAGAAATCCAGCAGCCAGTCCGACCCGCAAGCCACCAGGAGGGGGCGTTGAAAGGCGTGATGGCGGGTCTTCATCTCATCGACTTCGCCGCCCTGGCGCCCAGCCCGCTGGCGAAGCAAGTAACCGGCGGTGACGATGGAGGCTTCCCAGGCGTCGTCACCTTTTGCGATCGAAAAGCACAGGGCCTCGATCTCGACGATTACGCGGGCGTTCAGCGCAACTTTGAACTCGGCAAGCGACCGAGCCGAGGCGCGGGAGCCGCGCACCTTGCGCGGTATGCTCACGTCAACGTAACGACCGACTAAGGCCAACCTCGTGACATGACGTCGGAGATTGTTGACCCTTTGAGTGGTACAGCTTGCACTGTTGCGACTATGGAAATCCATAGATCGCCGTTGGGTTTTGCACAAAGATCTGTTGGCGCAGGGCGTCATCCGGCTCCATCCAACTCAGCGTCATCTGCGCCAATTCGGCATCATCGGGCGTCGGCACCTGGATTGCACTGTGCGGCCAGTCTGTGGCCCACAGCACGTGGGCAGGATTTGCCCGAAGCACCGCATCAAAGAATGGGCGCACATCGACATAAGGCGCACGCGCATCAGGCCCCGCCATACGATAAGCCCCCGAAGCTTTCACCCATGCCCGCCTTCACGCAGCAGCGCCAGCATGGCCTGAAATCCAGCGTTTACGGTGCCAAGCCGGGCAGGAACATGGCCCAGATGATCAAACACAATCGGAACCTTCAGTCTTCCAACAAGAGTTGCAAGGTTTGGTAATGTCGACACGTCCACCAAAAACTGGATGTGCCAGCCCAATTCGCCGAGCCGCGGCGCAAGGTCCAGCGCGGTTTGCACCGCAGCAGCCGCGTCAAACACCAGATTGATGCGGATCGCGCGCACTCCAATCGCGTGCATTGACGCCAATTCAGTGTCGCTGACATCTGCATCCACGGCGACAACACCCCGCATCGGGAACGGGCATTGCGCCAGACCTTCCAGAAGGCGGCGATTGTCGGTGCCATAGGGGCTTGGCTGGACCATGACGGCGCGTGCGATCCCAAGGCGCTGTGCGATGACCAGATAGTCGACCATGGTCGCGTCTGCAGGCGTGTAGCCGCGCCCGGGGGCGTAGGGATAGGTTGAGGTCGGGCCGAACAGATGGAAATGCGTATCGACTGTCCCAAGCGGAAGCAGCGGCGTCCCGGTCCGGCTCGTCATTCCACGGGTGTCGACCGATAGATAGGCCCACGGCGCACCACGTTTTCCAGCCGGTGATCCAGCAGAAAACCATGCACCTCGTGGGCGTCAAAGGCGACAGATTCCTGTCCGGGATAGCCGAGCACCTCGCGCACGGCGGGCGTCATGTAGTACCCACCAGAGGCAACGAGACCGATCGCGTTGAAAGCTTCGGCGTCGGCCTTGTACATCCGGTTCACGCTGTCCGACAGCGCACTCCTGTCGATGACAGCGAGTCCGCGCAGGAAGGGCTCGACGAGGTCGGGGCGAAAGCCCAGGACGTCATCCAGCATCTTTTCGTGCACACCCACCGATGTCGCGGATGGGTACCTCTTGTAGGCCGGGATCAGGAGATCGGCGACCTCAGCGAAGGCAGCGCGCAAGTCTGGGGTCAATCCGGACATCATGCGGCCCTCTGGTTGCGGCGCGCGGCGATCAGACGACGGGTCTGGCGCAGGGCAACCGTCATGATCGTGGCGGTCGGGTTCAGGCCGGCCGAGGTGGGGAACGTGCTGCCGTCGAGGATGTAAAGGTTCGGCACGTCATGCGTCGCGCCCAACTGGTCAACGACCGAGGTTTTCGGATCGTTGCCCATCAGGCAGGTGCCCAAGAGGTGCCAGCCGGTATCGGGCATCTGATGGACCACGTTGGTTTCAATCGCGCCGCCGGCCTTGACGGCCTCAAGGCAGCGGTCTTCGTGGAATTTCAGCATGCGTTCGGAATTCTCGGACACCTTGTAAAGCAGCTTCGGCCAGTGCTGCGCCAGCGGATCAAGCCCGCGATCAACGCAACCTGCGCTTCCGAATGCGTTCGGGCGTTCCGGGCATAGGGTATCAACTCCCCGATTGGGCGCCAGTCGATTGCAACGTTCCGTTCGCCAGTCTCTCGGGCTGATGGGGCCACCGGCATCACCAAACGCTTGATCGACGTCGAGGCACTCTGGCGTAGCCACCTGCGATATGCGCAGTTCAAGACGATCTGCCGACCGTCCGGTATCTTAATGGGTTGTTAAGAATTTCGAGCCAATTTGAACAAACATCTCCGTAGGACAACATTGATGCAAAAACGACCTGAGCTGGACTGGGTTAGTTATGTGTTGCGTGACGTGATCACTTTTCTAGCCGAGAACGAAATGATGCAATCCGCGCAGATGCTGGCAATTGCCGCGGCGCACATCGAACATGACATGAAGAGGCGGGAGCCGGTTCCGAAGGCGACCATTGCCGCTGAGGCGAACGTGGTAAGGTTCCCGAACGGGAGCAGGCGATTGATCTAGCTCTGCCATTCTTGACTTGCTTATCTGCCCCACGACGCCACCTTCGTCGAAGCTCACGCATTAACTGCGCCGTAACCCTGAAGTGATCTGGTCGACCTTGGTGCAACAAGGGAGTCATTGGATGGACGCAGAGCGCAACGACAGCCGGAACCATCATGACGACCTCTCTGCCCTTGAACCGCAGGGCGGTAGCATAGCTATGTTGGTGAGTTCACCGTCCAAGTACTCCAGTTTGATTGTATCTGACCCGATCTATCAGAGTGGCATTGTCCGCTTCAGCGTTACCTCGCGGAGACGATACTCCTGACATTCATCGCAGGCCGCCGACGCTAGCGCAAAGTCAGTTCGGGTTCCACGCGCTTCGGCGAGCACCTGCACCTCCAGCGGGTTTGTCGCCGTTCGATTGACCCCGCGGCCCCGACCGATCGCCTAGAAAAGGTTGTAAATCTTCGGGGTCAGGGGCACCGGACGTTCGCACTAGGGTCACCGTCCTCGCCGCAACGGCGCGTGGCCTAGCATAATGGGTGGTTAGCTGCCCATCCTCAGAGCTTTAGCTTGTATCCGAAATGGGTCGGTTCAAAACCCAGGCGGTCGTAGAACCGATGGGCGTCTGGCCGGGCTTTGACCGTTGCAAGCTGAACCAACGAACACCCGCGTGCCCGGCATTCGCTGATCTCCCATACAAACTTCGATTCACCCAGCTTGCCGCCGCGCCGCTCGCTCACGATCCGGACCGCCTCGAACCGTGTGGCCCGGCTGGCCAGCCTTGCAGGCATTCTGGCCCAGGTCGGCTACAAGCGCCGCCCGGGACGATATGGCGGGAAGCCTGCTGTCGTTGTGAACAACACCCTGGACCGGCAGTTCGAGGTGGATGCGTCCGACAAGGTCTGGGTGACAGACATCACCTACATCAAGACCCACGAGGGCTGGCTGTTTCTTTCTGTCGTCATCGACCTCCTCTCGCGGCATGTGGTCGGCTGGTCCGCGCGGCCCCGCATGACGACCGACCTGGCGCTGCAGGCGTTACTTGTGGCCGTCTGGCCACGCAAACCCAAGGCCAAGGTGATGATCCATTCAGACCAGGGATCGCAGTGTCACCGGCCGCGAGTGGCAGGAATTCCTTGGCCAGCACAATCTCGAAGCCAGCATGAGCCGCCGCGGCAACTGCCACGACAATGCCGTCGCCGAAAGCTTCTTTCACTCTTGAAGCGGGAACGCATCCGGCGCCGCACCTACCTGACCCGCGAAGCCGCAAGGCAGGGCGTTTTCGACTACATCGAGATGTTCTACAACCGAAGCGCAAGCAAACGAACAGCGGCATGCTGTCGCCGGTTGACTTCGAAAACAGCAGCAGAAACTGAACGAGGCGGGCGTCTAGGAAACTAGGGGCACCTCAACTCTTCCGGACTTACTTCCCACCGCTTTCATTGCGGGACCCCAGAAATGATCAAGATAGATGGGATTTGGATTCGCGTCAGCCCGTGGAAAGACGAACACTAGAACTCGCTCGTGTCGAATGTGGCGTGCGTCACAGGGAGGTCATAACTTCTGGGAGTGGTATTTCTTGTTTGATAAGTTTATTGGGCTGCGTGAGCCAAGGTTCGGTGCAGTACCGCTGCGGTGCGTCTAGTGTGGGAGCAACTTAATTTCAGATCTCGCTCATCTGAAGTCAGCACTAAGTTCGGTCGGCACGACATGGTCGCAGGAACAGAAAGAAACTCGGATTTACTCTGCACTTCTGCAATGCGCAGTTTCGAGCTTGACGATCAGCCGCACGCTCTCCCGCTCAACTCTCTTCAATGACCGCAGGCTGCGGCGAAGTTGCGAGCCCCGCATATCATTGCTTTTATGGGTGATGGTCGCCAGGGTACGGATCAAACGATCGGATTCTTCTACGTAGTGTCGCCCGATCAGCCTCGTCGATGTCCAGGGGACTATGTTTTCACCGCGACCGAAACCGCAGTGGTCATGCGCTTCGAATTCCCGTGCCAGCGCGACGGACCGAGCGCGCATGCAGTTCCTACTGGCCCGCTCCAGCGAGGTCCTGAACTCCTTGATTAGTTCGATCTGATGCGATTGTGAACCTGTCACAAAGCGTAGGCCTAGGATTGCCAAAAGCGATCCTGCGAGGGTCAGGAGTGAGAGGTGATTGTAGAGTTGCAGAAGATCCATCTTGCTCACCCCGCTAACTGAGTTGAAGGGGCGGAAGGCACTTGCGTGATGTCGCTGCCGTACAGTTCGCGAGTTTGTCGCGCGTAGATACGAAGCTCGGAAGGCACCTGACCGCCTTCCATCACCATCGCTTCAATCGTGCGGCTGCAAGCCATGTGCAGTCGTGAATCCGAGTTCTTGGTAGCGTGCGTGCGGGCTTCGCGAATGACCGCAAGAGCGTCCTTTTGCCATTGTCTCATTCTGAGCAATCTCCAAGCAGCGTGTACTTGAAGCAAAGCCCCCTAAAGTAAAGATTCCCTTAAAAGAGGACTTCAAAGTTTTGCAAACGATCTCCGGTTGTGGCGGCTCTGCCGGCCCGTCCGGTCTGCGGTAGGTCCAGGAGAAGGTCGCGCGCTTCTGCCGCACAAGCTATGGCCATAAGCCTGAACGCTTCGGCAGTTGATTTAAACCCGTCGCGCTCAGCCATCAGAGCTGCGACAAGGGCTTGGTTCTTCAGCTCGCTCGGATGCATGGGACACCTCGGATTTGGTCTACTTTCGCCCTGCGGACAGTGGACCGGAGATGAATGAACCCGTGCCATTAGATCTAGTGGTTACTAAAGGGCCTGGCGCTGTATCTTGGCTTTAACTTGATCTTTCTCTAAGAGAAATGCGTGTGGAGTCGACGCTTGGCCGCAACAGCAAAAGGCATTGTGCATAAGGCCGCGCACAATCTACGATTGATTAACTCCAATGCGGGACGGGCGCGGGCAGCTAGGCTGTCCAATGAGAAGAAAGCACGGCGTCACAACTGTCCCAGGTAAGATGATCTACCCTGGGCGAGGTTTCCGAAAGATCTGGTCCGTCCACCATTCTGAGATGATGGACCGCTAGGCGCAGTGCTACCGGAGCGAGCTAGGAGGCTCGCCCAGAGGTGACCCGGCCTGGGAATGGGGCACATCGACAGATGCTCGAGTACCTTGCAGATTTCCAAGGGGCGGAGATTCTGGCGCGCTTCGCCGAAATCGTATGGGGGCGCGAGGCAGACCGGCCGGAACTGGAGAAAGCGGAATGCCGCATGACACTATCACAGAACCCGACAATGTATTTGGCGACGGTGTCTTCCGCCTGCTGGCGGATTGCCAAGCGACTGGGAAGATGAAGACCGATCTGATGGTCCGGAAGAACGTTTCAACCGTAGAGTTGTTGTCGCAGTTCCGAAGCCTAATCATCAAGAGAAGAGTGTCCCTCTTCCCGAGTGGCGCGTGATAGCAAACAGGGCCTAACCGCTTGCGATTGGACGGCGGCCAACCGCACTCTCGGTTTTGCCTATAGAAACCGAGCATCGGATCGACCCTCGCCTTCGTCTGGCCTGCCACCGCCCCGCGCGGAGAAAGGCCACGCAGCGGAATGACGACCGGTCACTGTTGTGCGATGCGATGTTGTACGTAGCATCTCTGCTTCTGCACAGTAAGGAAGATATGACAGCCGTGTCTGAGGCTTGCAGGCCGATCCCCGGAGCGTTCTGTAAAATTCTCGCGACTACCCACGGGATAAACACAATCTGATCATGAACGATGCTTGGCCAGCCCTTATGCAAGACCAGAAGGGAAAATCACCATGGCCAATCTGCACTTCTCTCAAGCTATCCCCGTTGTCAGCTACACCGGCGGCGCGGCTACAAGCGATCTCTTCGGTGCAAACTTTCTCTTTGCACGCGATGGAGCTTGGCGGCCTGGTGAAGTGTCCCAGCCATACATGGCGTTTGCTGATGAGGTCGGCCTGTCTACTCTCAGGTATCCCGGCGGGACAATGACCGAAGACAAGTTCGATATGGCAAATCCAAACAATCAGGGTGACACCACAAATGGACAAAAGGGACTTGTACCCCTATCAAGCTTTCTCGACTATGCCGCCTCTATTGGAGCAACGGCAACAATCGTAATTCCAACGTACAGACTGTTTACCGATCAGTTCGACGAGGCGGGCCAAAGGATCATAAGCCAAAGTGCGGAAAGCTTGGTGCGGAATTTCATTCAGTTCACGCTAAATGAGGCAGCCCGTGCTGGAACAAGCATCAAGGGCTTCGAGCTGGGAAATGAGTGGTGGGTAGATAACACATCAATCTTCGGGTTCAGAATGAATCCCATTGAGTATGGCCGAATGGGAAACTTCCTCTCAAAGATAGTTCAGGAGGAAATAGATTCATATAACCACACTGCCGCTTCATGGAGTAGAGTTGATCCAGACATTGTATTACAAGTTGGGCCTGGAGGAAATGCTGAATGGTATCCCTTATCTGAGCTGGGGCTGGCAGCGACTGGGGGCCAAACCGAGATCCGCGCAACCGAAGTCATTTTTCGCCAGATAGTTGACCCGGCAGCCAAGGCAGCAATAGATTCAATCTTAACACATCGATACCTGGTAGGGACGGACCAGGCTATTTCCGGATGGGCATACAACCCGTTTTTGCTTTGGGAGAGTCTAGCCAAGAACGATCCACAATTTAATAGAGAATTTGCGAAGTATGTAACAGAGTGGAACGTGAAGGCTAGCAATCCAACTGAGATCGGAATCCGGCAAGTCGACAGCATGGTACTTCTTGCTCGGGAGATGATGATAGCAGGCGTGGACCTCGCAAATGTTTGGGCTGTTCAGCAAAACAACAACACGAAGCTGATATACAACACCGGGTTAAAGGAGGCGAATTATGGTGGTCTAACCTTTGGTGGAGTTGCATTTGACATGATGGCCGCGCAGCTTCCCGGTCTGCGCACGATATCTACCCCAAGCACCATCGCAGGTCTACAACTTGTTTCTTTTGGGTCTGATGCGAGGATGGTGTGCTTCCTTACGAACAAAAGCGCCGCGTCAAGGAGCGACTTCCTTATTAAATCAACGGTTCCCTCAGGAACTACCCACGTCAGTGTTTATGAGATTACCCAAGGCTCCGATGGCAGACCAACGGTGGCGGTGAGAACTTTCCCACTTAATGAAATGCCCAATGCTGTTTCACTGGATTTCTCGATCGACGAGACTGTGATGGTAGTTTTTGCAAAGGGGGGGCATGGAATTACAATTGAGGGTTACGGTCTCAATGACAGTCTTGTTGGCACGGTTGGTGATGACTTTATAACTGGCGGTCATGGAGCAGACTCACTGTTTGGTTCTAGTGGAAATGATATGATTCGCGGTGAGGAAGGAAGCGATCTTTTAAGTGGTGGTGACGGAAACGATATCCTGGATGCAAGTCTGGGCGCAGATACAGTTCTTGGTGGTCAGGGGAATGACACAGTCATCTTCGGTGAAGTATCAGTAAACCTTACCATTGACCTTGCGCACTCTGAGCCAACTTCGGTTTCATCAAGTGGTATCACTATTGGCTCGATCGAGAACGTAGTTTCAGGAAATGGAAACGATACTATTCTTGGAAACACTCTTGGCAATTTGATCGACGGATCGGGTGGGGGCGACGAAATGGACGGTCGCGGTGGCGACGACACGATTAGGGGAGGAGACGGAAGAGATTTCCTTCGTGGAGGGGAAGGAAATGATATTGTTGACGGCGGCGATGCTGAAGACTTCCTTGAGGGTGGCGAAGGTGATGATTGGATTCTCGGTGGCCTTGGAGATGATTTCCTCTTTGGTGGTGCGGGTTTTGACCTCATCGAAGGTGGAGACGGCAATGATGCTCTGGACGGAGACGACGGTCACGACGTTTTGTTGGCTGGCGCCGGAGACGATAAGCTTTTTGGAGGAGCAGGAAATGACCGTTCCTTCGCCGGTTCGGGGGATGACATAATATTTTGCGGGGATGGAGATGATGTCGGCAATGGAGGTGGTGGAAGTGATTTGATTGTCGGGGAGGGTGGTTCCGACTCTCTAATTGGAATGGAAGGCAACGATATTATTATTGGCGGCGCAAATATAGGTGCCCCGATATGGTTCCTGCGCGGTGTATACGATCAACATGTATCCTATTCCGTTATTGAATACCTCCTTGAGGAAAGTTTAACTACTAGTTTTGCCACCGAAGGTGACCATCTTTCGGGAGGCCTAGGTGACGACATCCTTTTTGGCGGCGGCGGTAGCGACTATCTTTCTGGCGATCTGGGAGATGATTGGATCTTTGGCTTTGGCGGCGATGATGTTATTCGGGGTGGTTTCGGCAATGACTATTTCGTTGTAAGTGCAGAAACAAAAGGACGCACGACAATCGTTGATTTCGCCAACAACATTGACACCCTTGTATTGGCGGGTCGTTTTGGTGATGGCGCTGTGCAGGCTGAGATCCTTTTTGATCAGTTTGCGTCTAATGTTGATGGTGGGTTGCTTCTTAAGTTTGAAGGTGGTTCGGAAATAATGCTCCATGGGGTCTCAAGTACATCTTTGATTTATGATGACCTTCTACTGTTCAGCGTCTAATTTCTTTGTTTGTGCACTTTTGCTATGTGGTTTGGCGGCAATAAGGCAGTTCATCTGATTTTTTCTGAAGAGTCTTCGCCAAACTAGGTTTCGAATTGACGAGAATGATATTTGTCACTCTGTTCAGGTTAACCGACTCGACCTCGTGGCGCTTCTGGACCTATTTCGGAAAACCCGGACAATGTCCTGCAAAGCCGTCTCTCTTGATAACGAAGCGATGGTTTATGCAAATGGCGTGCGGTTTCACTTAGCGGCTTAACCTCGGGTGCAGTGTTGCCTCATGCCAGGACATCTTCAGCTTGGCGCATCTGTCCGCCGCTGCACCGATTGCTGCGCTAACGTTCCGGCTTTGGGAAAAGGTTTGCCTGGAGGTTGGGCTGCCTGACTTGGGTCCAGTAATTATTTCTGTCTGATCATTAGGTGCGCTCGGTGCCCAAAAAAAGAATTGCTGTATTCAATGAAAGCCTCTTTTTTTTGGGTGATATTTTTGTGGATGCGCGATGTTTCTTCAGTTGCGAAGCCGCCGTGATTTCGGCCGTTGCTGCTGCGGTTGTGACGTTTCTTGCGACCACAATTTCTGCTTAACACTTTTCTTATATGGTGCACTTGGTGCCAGCGAATCAGGAGGAACTTCTGGATAGTCTTTGTGATATTGTGAAGCTCGCGAAGCCAAATGTGCTGTGTTCTTCAGATCCGACGCTGGCGACAGAATGAGAGTGCTGACAATGGATGGTAGTTCAGCGCGCTACATTGGAATGGATAGTTCTCGATGGGTTTTTTCAATATGAGTGCTGGTCATTCGGAAATGAGGGCTGCTCGGTCAGAGTCTTGGGGGCTGTATGCTTCGACCATTATATTCAGCATGGTGGTTAACCTCCTGATGCTAACAGGCCCAGTGTACATGCTTCAGATCTATGATCGCGTGTTGGGCAGTGGGTCGGTGCCCACCTTGGTGGCGCTCACGGGGCTGGTGATCTTTCTGTTTTTTTCTATGGGGATGCTTGAACAGTCCCGTAGCAAAATCATGTCGATCGCGGGTGCTCGATTTCAGGAACGGTTGGACCGTAGGGTGTTCACAGCTGCAATGCGGCGGACATCGGTGGTACCAAACGATTCAATCGCGGTTACTGCACAGCGCGACTTGGAGGAAATTCGTGCCTTTATAGGTTCGCCGGTTCTGCTTGCGCTGATGGACCTTCCCTGGACTCCGCTGTTTTTGGTTGTGCTGTTCTTTTTCCATCCCGCGCTTGGTTGGCTTTCGATCGGAGGCGGTGCGGTCTTGATTTTGGTGACAGTGCTTAACCAAGTGCTGTCTCGAACCGCTCAGAAGGAGGCCGGTGCGACGGCACTTCACGCCGAGCGTATGGCCGACCAGATGAAGGCGGAGGCCGAGACTCTGCAAGCCCTAGGAATGACGAGTGCAGGGTTCAATCGATGGCAGAAGGCTCGCAGGCTGGCGTTGGAGAGCGCAATCAGTTTAGCAGGAGTGTCGAGCGGGTTCGGCTCGCTAACCAAAACTTTTCGTCTGTTCCTGCAGTCGGCCATGTTGGGACTTGGGGCCTGGCTAGTGCTGCTTGGCGAGTTGTCACCGGGTGCAATGATCGCAGGGTCGATCCTAATGGGGAGGGCACTTTCCCCCATTGAAGTGGCAGTCGGACAGTGGGCTTTGGCTCAAAAGGCGAGCGAGGCATGGAAGCGCCTTTCCGAACTTCTGTCCCGGATTCCAGAGCATCCGGTGCGCACTGCGCTGCCGCGGCCGCGATCACGTCTAGAGGTGCAGGATTTGACGGTGACTGCACCCGGGGAGCAGGTGCCACTTCTTCGGATGGTCAGCTTCAAAATCGAGCCTGGGCAGGCGCTTGGAGTGATCGGTCCGTCCGGAGGAGGCAAGTCGAGTCTGGCTAAGGCGCTTACAGGAGTGTGGCGACCCTTGGCAGGAAAGATTCGGTTCGACGAAGCGGCACTTGACCAGTACGACCCCGATGTCCTTGGGCGGCTGATCGGCTATTTGCCACAGCGGATATCTCTCTTCGACGGCACGATCGCCGATAACATCGCCCGATTGGATGGGCAGGCCGAAAGCGCGATGATCGTTTCAGCAGCCCGGAAGGCCGACGCACATGAGATGATAGCACGGTTGCCTCAAGGATATGATACCCGGGTCTCTGCTGCTGCTGGGCGTCTTTCCGGCGGACAGATGCAAAGGATTGCCCTAGCCCGGGCGCTGTATGGCGATCCAGAACTTTTGATCTTGGATGAGCCGAACTCCAACCTCGACATGATGGGTTCAACGGCGCTAAATTCTGCCATTAGGACCATGAAGGCCGACGGCAAGTCGGTTCTGATCATGGCGCACAGGCCTTCTGCCATCCAAGAATGTGACCTTCTACTGGTGCTGGAAGACGGGATGTGCAAGGCGTTTGGTCCGCGGGATCAGGTGTTGCGCGACCAAGTTAAGAACCACGCCGGTTTTCTGAAGTCCGTCGTTCGGGGTGGCACTGCATGAGCGGGATTTGCCAGCCTTGGTCGGCTGCCCGGCCCCTCCTGTGGGGCTTCATGACACTTGCACTGCTCGTGGGAGGGGTCGGGGGCTGGTCGGTGTTCACCACGCTGTCCGGCGCGATCGTTTCGCAGGGCCAAATCGAGGTCTCGCAGAGTAACCAGTTAGTCCAGCATCCCACTGGAGGCGTCGTCACTGAGATCCTCGTTCAAGAGGGAATGCAGGTTGTGGTGGGCGACGTGTTGATGCGGCTGGATGGCAGCGAGCTTGAGTCGGAACTGGCGATCGTCGACGCCCAACTCCTCGAACTTGGCGCCCGACGCGCCCGACTTGATGCTCAGAGCGGGACGGCCGAATTGCTCGTCTTTCCACCCGATCTAGTCAAGTCTGCTCAAACTGCAAGCGGTGTCGAAATCCTAGCGGGTCAGCAGGCACTTTTTGCAAATCAGGCTGAAATGCTTGTGCAGACGATTTACCAGCGCAAGACTCGGATCGACCAAATCAAGCTTCAGATCGAGGGCCTTGCAGCGCAGCAGGATTCCATCCGGATCCAGATCGGCCTTGTGGAAGCCGAACTCGCAACGCTGCGCGACCTCCTCAACAAAGGGCTCACGCAGTCTGGGCGCGTCTCGGCGCTTGATCGCGACCTTGCGCAACTGATGGGAAGGCTGGGTGAACTGACCTCGGCCCGTGCCGAAGCCGCAGGACGGATCACGGAAATCGAAATCGAGATAACCGCGATCGTCACACAGCAGCAAGAAAAAGCCGTGGCGGATCTCCGGGATGTTTCCGCGAGTCTGTCCGAGTTGGAGGAGCGCAAGCGGGCACTGCTCAAAAGGATGTCGCGGCTCGAGATACGCTCACCTGCCTCAGGCGTAATCATGGGTTTGCGGATCAAGACCCCAAATGCCGTTATTAGATCCGCCGATACGTTGATGTACATCGTGCCGCAGGACCGGCCACTGCTGGTGGCCGCTCGCGTCCCTGTTACCCATGTCGATGAAGTCCACTATGGTCAAGAGGTCAGGCTGGCGTTCAACGCGCTGCCCTCGCGCCTTCTACCGGAACTCTTTGGACAGGTTACGCTCGTCTCTGCCGATGCGTTTATGGATGAAAGGACCGGAATAAGCTACTTCCGCGTCGAAGTCGCGATCGACCCCGCCGCTGTGGTCGCACTAAGCGACGTGCAACTAATCCCCGGCATGCCTGTCGATGTCTACATCAGGACGGGCGACCAGACCCCGCTTTCGTACCTCATCAAGCCATTCTTCGACTATTTTAGGACCGCTTTTCGCGAAACATGATTGGCGAGTCAGATGGAGAAGGTTGGATTTCAGGCCCATTCCCTCCGCCAATTGCCCTAGTGAAAGCGTTCTCCCGATCCGGCAGCGGCCGGATTTTTCCGTTGTTTTTGAGGGTTATGCGGGTGTGGCTGTGAACCAGCCCGTCCGCTCTGGACCTCTTGACTGCGCGGTTTTGGTGCTCAGCGCGTAGTGCCCTGTAGCAGAACGATTTTCCAAAGCCTCCTCAAAAAGTTCGCTCCGAGTTCTCTCTGCGTGAAGTGGAACTGCGGTCGAACTCTGGCTGGATGCCCACACGGACGGCTGGTCTGAACGACGGCTTAGGGCGGAAAGCGGACTTTTGCCATTATTGTCGTGGCGGTTCTTCACTTGGGCAGTCGTCGCACCTAGGCGCAGGCAAAGGGCACGAACTACTGGATGATCTTGCTGTTTGACTTAGTCGATAGCTTCATGCCCATCCCTTGTGCCTTGGCAGAGAGAAGTCCAAGCAGAATTGACTTCGCCAATCTCAATAGGCGTCCAGGTCCAGGGTCGAAGTCCATTGCAGCATCCTTCGCGGTGTCTTGAGTGCGATCAGTGGGCAGGGCCTTCGCCTCAGTCCTGTCCGGCCATCCGTGCAGGTTCCGATATCTGCTCCATGTCGATCAGCAGCGTCATCGCGCGTTCCGAATAGCGCAGCGCGGCCACCAGGCCGGCCTCGGCGGCCTTCTTGTCGCCCTTCTTCACAGCCTGCAGGATCTCTTTCAGATGCGCGTGGATGCGCGTTGCGAACAGAGGGATCTCGAAGACGGCGTTGGCGGGCGGGGCGACCTTGACCCAGACATGCTCGATCATCTGGATCAACGCCACCGAGCCGCCAAGCCGGTAGATCTCCATCAGGATCGAGTTGAAGCGCTGCGCATAGCCTGCGAAGCGACCGGAATCGAGGTCGGCCTGGTATTGGTCCGCCTTGGCGATCAGGGCGTCGATCTGCTTCTGGCTGATGCGCGCGCAGGCCCGAGTCAGGGCGCGCGCTTCCAGAAGGACGGCGATCTCGTGGTATTCGGAGTAGCGTTCCGACGACAGGGTCGGCACCCGGGCCGAGCGCTGTTCCTCGATCAGAAGCGCGCCTTCCTCGCCCAGCCGTTTCAGCGCCATGCGGACGGGCATCGGGCTTACTCCGAACTCGGCAGCGAGGTTGCGGATCTTCAGCGTTTGCCCGGCGGGCCAGCGACATTCCATCAGGTCGCGGCGTATGGCCTCGTAGACCTTGTCGGTGATCGTCTGCTTCTCGCCGGGGCGGGCCTCGGCTTCTGGCGCATCCTTCTTCGCGCGCGTCGACATTCTTTCGGACCCCTCCCGCTGCACCGGCCTAGTGTAGCCCGGCCTGGTCGGCAGCGGCCAGAGCATTGCCCAGCGCCTCGCGCCGCATGAAGCCCACGGGCTGCTGGCGATCGTCGTGGAAGCCGATCACCTGGGTTCCGCGGGCAAAGACCCGGGACACCTCGCGCAGGGTCGCGCGCGCGGGCAGGATGGCGTCGGCGGCCTGCGTGGGACCCTGTTCCATGAAGCGGTCGGCCTTCAGGATGCTGCTGCGGTCGGCCTCGGCGGTGAAGGCGCGGACGTAGTCGTCGGCCGGGGTGCAGACCAGGTCCTCGGCGGGGCCGCATTGCACCATCCGGCCGTTGCGCAGGATCGCGATCCGGTCGCCGACGCGGGCGGCTTCCTCGAAGTCGTGCGTGACGAAGACCACGGCCTTGGCAAGCGTTGCCTGCAGGCGCAGGATCTCGTCCTGCATCTCGCGCCGGATCAGCGGGTCGAGGGCCGAGAAGGGCTCGTCCAAGAGCCAGAGCGAGGGGTTGGTGCACAGGCTGCGGGCGATGCCCACGCGCTGCTGCTGGCCGCCGGACAGTTCGTGCGGATAGTGGTCCTCTTTCGACTTCAGGCCCACCAGCTCGATCATCTCCAGCGCCCTCTGGCGGCGGGTGCGGGCGTCCTGTTTCTGGATCTCCAGCGGCAGTTCCACGTTCCCCAGCACCGTCCGGTGCGGCAGAAGCGCGAAGTTCTGGAACACCATGCTCATGTGTCGCTTGCGAACATCCAGAAGGTCGGCGCGAGGCATCCCGGTCAGGGGGGTGGCGTCAAACAGCACCTCGCCGTGGCTGGGTTCGATCAGCCGAGTCAGGCAGCGCAGGAGGGTCGACTTGCCCGACCCCGACAGGCCCATGACCACCAGCGTCTCACCCGGACGGACCGACAGCGAGATGTCGGCCAGCGCCACATGCGCCCCGGCCTGTGCGGCCTTCTGGATCGTGTCCTCGGGGCGGGCGGTGAAATCCAGCCGTGCCTCACCGTAGACCTTCCACAGATTTCGGCATTCGATGGTCATCCGCGCCCCCTATCCCTTGTCGGCCTGGAACTGCCGCGCCTCGTTCAGCATGATCTGGTCGGACGAGGTGTAGCCCCCGTCCACCACCAACGTCGCGCCCGTGATGAAACTCGCCTTGCGCGAGGCGAGGAAGGTGATCGCGTCGGCCACCTCCTCCGGCGTGCCGTCGCGGCCCAGGGGCGTGACCGAGGCCGAGGCGGAGGAGCCTTCCGATGTCATGTCGGTGGTGATCCAGCCTGGGGCCACCGCATTGACCCGGATGTTCCGCGCGCCGAAGTTGCAGGCGAGGCTGCGGGCCACGTTCATCAGCGCGGCTTTTGATGCGGCATAGGCCATGCTGGCATAGGCGCCGATGGTTCCGTCGGTCGAGGCGACCATGACGATCGACCCTCCGTCCCGGATCGCGCCCTGCAGCCGGACCGACAGACGCAGGTTGGCGCTGAGGTTGGTTTCCAGCGTGCGGTCCCAGATGGTTTCGTCGTAGGCGGCGAAATCCTCGAACTCAATGGCGCCAGCGTTCAGGACCAGCGTCTGCAGGCAGACCCCGGCCAGGTCCTGCACCAGGCGATCCAGACTACCGGGCTGGCCTGCGTCGAACTGGTGCAGCGTGACCCGGCGGCCAAGGCTTTCCCCCAGCGCCACCAGATCTTTCGCGGCCCCCACGGCAGAACGGTAGGTCGCGTGCAGGTCATGGCCTTCCCGCAGCAGCGCCTCGGCCGTCGCGCGACCGATCCCGCGTGAGGCCCCGGTGACAAGCGCTGTGGGCGCTTTCCCGCGTTCGGTCATCTGGTCAGTCCCTTCGTCCGGTGGCGCAACTTGACCCAGAACGATCACAAAACAGGCAGTCACGTCAACCGCTTTAGGCCATACAAGCTATTTGGGATAGATTTGTGATTGACGTATGATCACAACTGCACTCACCTGATGCAAAGCAACAGGGGGTCGACATGAAGAATCATCCACGCGGTCTGATGCTGACGACGGCGCTGATTATCGCCTGGGGCGGTGCAGCGCTGGCCGAAGGGCCGATCTACACCGAAACGGTGCGCATCCCGGTCTACAACGTCCCGGATTCGGACTTCATCGACTATGTCTTCGGGGGCCTCCTGACCAAGGCGGGCTATTCGGTCGAGTATCTGAAGATCGACTACACCGCCCATTTCACCGCGCTTGAGTTCGGCGATGTCGACCTGTCGCCCGCAGTCTGGGGCACCACGAAGGACCTGATCGACAAGACCGTCGGCTCGGGCGCGGTGGTCAACGCGGGCTCGCTGGGCGTGATGACGCGCGAGACCTGGTGGTACCCGAACTATGTGGCCGATCTTTGCCCCGGCCTGCCCGACTGGACTGCGCTGAAGAACCCCGACTGCGTCAAGGCGCTGTCGACGCCGACCTCCGAGGGCAAGATCAACTACCTGGGCACCCCGCCCGACTTTGCCGCCTATGACGTCGAGCGGATCGAGGCGCTGGGTCTGGATGTCCACATCACCCTGCCGGGCACGGTGGGCACGATGGTCGCCACCGTGCAGGGCGCGATGCAGAAGAAAGAGCCGATCATTGGCTGGGGACTGTCGCCACACTGGCTCTATGGCTCGGGCGAAGGCACATTTGTCGAATTCCCGCTGTATGACGACGTTTGCCACACCGACCCGTCCTGGGGCGTGAACCCGGACAAGATCTGGGATTGCGCCCTGTCGGTGGGGGAAATCGTCAAGCTCTACAACGTTGAGTTTGCCGAGAAGGCCCCCGACGTGGTGGCGATCCTGGACAAGTTCAAGCTGACCACGGACGACATGGCCAAGGGCATCGAACGGCAGGATCTGGACGGGCTGACCCCGGAACAGGCCGCGCAGGAATGGCTGGATGCCAACACCGACACCTGGTCGAAATGGTTGCCCTGACCGAAAACGGTCCGGCTGAAGCCATGGCCCCGGCCCGGACGCTGCTCCGGGCCAGGACGCTGGTGGGTTTGGCTTTGGCGGTGATTACCCTGGGCTATCTGGCCCGGGGCCTTCTGCCCGAGGCGCTGTATGTCTGGCCTGAAAGCCTGCACCTGCCGCTTCTGGACAAGGCGAACCTCTGGCTCGACGAGCTTCTGCGGAAGACCGAGATCCTGGACCGCCCCCTGCGCGCCTGGACCCGCGACATGGGCGAGGTGTTGGGGGTCCCCATGCGCTTTATCCAGGACCTTCTGGCGAACGGCTGGAACTATGTGGACGCGGATGGCAAACGCGCCACGCTACCGCCCCTGCCCTGGCTGGTGATCGCGGCCCTGTTCGTTGCCGCCTCGTGGCTGCTTTCTGGGGTGCGGCTGGCGGTCTTCACTCTGGCGACCTTTGTCTACTACGGCGTCTTCGGATTGTGGAACGAGGCGATGCTGACGCTCGCCTCGGTCACGGTCTGCATCGTGCTGGGTCTTGTCCTGGGGCTTGTCGCCGGCATCGCGCTCTGGCGCTGGCCGCGGCTGGAGGCGGTGCTGAACCCCGTCTTCGACATCATGCAGACGATCCCGCCCTTCAGCTATCTCGTACCCGTCCTGATCCTATTCGGCTTCGGCCCGGTCGCGGCGCTGGTCGCCACGCTGATCTTCGCCCTCCCGCCGATGGCCAGGGCCACCGCCTATGCGCTGCGGCGCGTCCCAGAGTCCGTCCGTGAGCTGGCTGAGATGACGGGGGCTAATTTCCTGCAGACGCAGCGGAAGATCCTTCTGTCCAGCGCGCGGACCGACATCCTGCTGGGCCTGAACCAGCTGGTGATGATGTCGCTGGCGATGGTGATCCTCGCCTCGATGATCGGGGCGGGCGGATTGGGGGGCGAGGTGCTGAAGGCGCTGCAGACCCTGCGCTTTGGCCGGGGGCTGGAGGCGGGCTTTGCGATCACGCTGATGGCGATCCACCTCTACAGCTTCGGCCATGCAGCAGCGACCCGTAGGCCAAGCCACGCGGCGGGGCCGGAAAACCGGCGGAGGCTCGTCATCGCGACGGTCTTTGTCCTGCTCTGCGTTCTAGCCTCCGTGGCAACCCCCGGCTTCCGCCAGTTCCCTGAGGCCTGGACCATGACCTCCTCCGATGTGCTAGGTCGGGCCATCTCCTGGCTGAACACCAACCTCGGCTGGCTGTTTGAGGTGTTCCACACCGTCACCACCCTTTGGCTACTGCGGCCGCTGCTAGACTTCCTGCAGGGGATCGGCTGGTTCGCGATGACCATCGCCCTGCTGCTTCTTGCCTTTGCCGTAGGGCGGCCGAGGCTGGCGATCCTGTCGACGGTGACCGTCCTCACCATCGCGGCCATCGGCTATTGGGACCTGTCGATGATCACCCTGCACCTGGTCATCGCAGGCACCCTGCTGTCCCTTGTGATCGGCGTGCCGGTGGGCATCCTGGCCGCCACTTCGCCCCGCGTCTACACGGTCACCAGCGCCATCGTCACCCTGCTGCAGACGCTGCCATCCTTCGTCTACCTGATCCCCATCGTGATGCTGCTGGGTCCTGGCGACGTCTCGGGCATGCTGGCCATCGCGATCTATGCCATGGCGACGACGATCCGCTATGTCTCGCACGCGCTGAAGGAAATCGACCCCGCGATCCTTGAGGCGGCGGATATCTTCGGCGCCAGCCCCTGGCAGACCTTCTTCAAGGTGCGCCTACCCTTGGCCTGGCCCGGTCTGATCCTCGCGTTGAACCAGACGCTCATGATGGCCGTCGGAATGGTGGTGATCACCGCCCTCATCGGCTCGCGCGGGCTGGAACTGGAAACAATCGACGCCATCGCCAAGGTCGAGGCCGGGCGCAGCCTTGTCGCGGGGCTGACGATCAGCGCGCTGGCGATCCTGATCGACCGGTTCCTCAACGCCGCCGCGACGCGCGGATTTCCAGGTCAACACGGGAAGAGAACAGCATGAAGATCTTCGGCCATTCGGCGCATCGCCTTCACGAGGCGAAGCTGGAGCTGATCCCGGGCCAGCTGGTCCCCACGATCGAGACGGCGGACCGTATCGACCGGGTGCTGGAGGTGGCGACGGCGCGGGGCCTTGGTCCGCTGGTCGAATGCGGGCTGGCTTCGCGCGATGATCTGCTGGCGATCCATGACGCGGGCTACATGGATTTTCTGGAACATGGCTGGGCTGACTGGTGCGCGAGCAATGACCCGAAGCTGGACGGGATCGGCTTCGTCTGGCCGCACCGCAACCGCCCGCCGCGCGTGCCCGGGGTGATTGAGGGCAAGCTCGGTTACTACTTCTTCGACGCGGTCAGTTCGCTGACCCCGCACATGTGGCCCGCGGCCCTGGGCGCGGCCGGGGCAGCGCGGACGGCGGCGCTGCATCTGGCGGCGACGGGCACCCCGGCCTTTGCGCCGATCCGCCCGACCGGGCACCACGCCTGCCACGACATGGGCGGCGGAACGAGCTATCTGAACAACACCGCCTTCGCCGCGCGGACGCTGGCGGCGAAGGGCGCGCGGGTCGCGACGCTGGACATCGACGCCCATCACGGCAACGGCACGCAGGACATCTTCTGGCAGGACCCGAACGTCCTCACCGTTTCGCTCCACGCCGACCCGGCGCAGGACTACCCCTATTTCTCGGGCTATGCCGACGAAACCGGGGGCGGCGAGGGCGAGGGGTTCAACCTGAACCTGCCCCTGCCCCCCGGCACCGATTGGACAGGCTATTCCGGCGCGTTGCAGACGGCCCTCAAGCGCATCGCCGACTTCGCGCCGGATTACCTGGTCGTGGCGCTGGGGGTGGACGGATATGTCGACGACCCCTCGGGCAAGCTGGCTCTGACAGCCGAGGATTTCAGCTGCATCGGGCAGGCCATCGCCGCCACCGGCCTGCCGCGGATGTTCGTCCTGGAGGGCGGCTACCACCATCCGACGCTGGGCGACTGCATGTATCGCGTGCTCGAGCCGAGCGTCTAGCCCCGTTCAGCCGACCCCGAACAGGCCGCACAGCCACTCCATCTGCCGAGCCTCCTGAAAGGCTTGGCCGCCTTCGTGGTTGTTGAATTCGTATTCCACGATCTTTTTCGCCCCGGCATAGGCGTTGTAGGCGCCGTAGACGGTCGAGGGCGGGCAGATGTCGTCCATCAGCGCGACCGAGAACAGCGCCTTGGCTCTTGAGGTCCGCGCGAAGTTCACCCCGTCGAAATAGGCCAGCGTGTCCATGACCTTGGCCTTGTGGTCGCGGTGCTGGGACAGATAGCGGACGATCTCGGGGTAAGGGTCGCGGATCGCCATCTGCAAGGCGCGCGGGAAGTCGCAGAGGAAGGGCACGTCGGGCATGATCGCGGCCACGCGCGCGTCGATCCCGCCCACTGCAAGGCTAATCCCGCCGCCCTGGCTGCCACCGGTCAGCGCGATCCGGTCTGGGTCGATGCTGTCCAAGGTCAACAGCGCGTCGATGGCCCGCACCCCGTCGGTGAAGACCCGGCGATAGTAGTAGTCCTCGCGGTCCAGGATGCCCCGCGTCATGAAACCCGGATGCGCGGCCTGCGTTCCCACCGGGTCAGGGGTGTGGCCCACGCTCCAGACACTCCCCTGCCCACGGGTGTCCATCCGAAAATAGGCAAAGCCAGAGGCCGCCCAATGCAGCCCTTCATGCGGAAACCCGCGCCCGCCGCCGTAGCCCACGAACTGGACGACCAGCGGCAGGTGGCCAGAGCGGTCGCGGGGCAGCATCAGCCAGCCCTTGACCGAATGGCCGCCAAAGCCTGGGAAGGTGACGTCGAACACCTCCACAGCCCTCAGAGTGGTTTTGGCTGGGCGGACGACCACTTCGCCACCCATGGCCCTCGCTTCGGCGATGGTGAAGTTCCAGAAAGGCTGGAAGTCCCCTGGCATGGCGACGCGGCTGGTATAGGCGGCAAGGTCGGGGTGGATCAGGTCGGGGAAGGGCATGGCGTCCTTTCGGATGTTGCGGTCACCGCCCCGTCTGACGCAACTCGGCCGGCAGATCAGTCAGGGCACGGTCCAAGGCTTCCACGCAGCGGGCAACCTCAGCAAGACCAAAGACCAGCGGCGGGCGGATCTTGATGATGTTGCCGAAGGGCCCGGTCGAGGACACCAGCACGCCCAGCGCCTTCATCCGCTCGCGCACCCAGCGCGCCGCCAGCTTCGCGGGCTCGCGGCTTTCGCGGTCGCTCACCAGTTCAACCCCCAGGAACAACCCACGTCCGTGGATGTGGCCGATCAGCTCATGCCGGCCAGCCATTTGCTGTAGCTCGGCCATCATCTGCGCACCGCTGCGGGCGGCATTGGCCTGCAGCCCCTCGCCCTGCAGCACGTCCAGGCAGGCATTCCCCACCACGGCAGAGACAGTATTGCCCCCGAAAGTGTTGAAATAGCCGGTCTGCGCCTGCACGCGCGCCGCGATGTCGCGCCGGGTGACCAGGGCCGCGATGGGATGGCCGTTCCCCATCGGCTTGCCCATCGTCACGATGTCCGGCACCACGTCAAAGACTTGGAACCCCCACATGTGGCTGCCCGACCGCGCAAAGCCCATTTGCACCTCGTCCGCGATGACCAGCGCCCCCGCCGACCGCGCCGCTGCATAGGCGCGGGCCATGTAATCGGGCGGCGGCACCAGCGCGCCGTTGGCGTCGAAGATCGAGTCGATCATCATCCCCGCCATGCCCGGCCCTTGTACCCCCAGGGTTTCCGCCGCGCCGATCACATGCGCCGCGTAGCGCTGCCCCGCATCATTCGCGCCCTCGCGGTAAAGCCCCCGATACAGGTTCGGCGGCGGGACCGTCTCGACCCAGTCCGGCCGGTCGGCGCGGTCGTAGTCGATCAGCGACAGGGGCGCCATGACCGAGGTGTTGCCGTGATAGCTGTTCTCGGTGACGACGATCCCTTCTTTGCCGCTGACCGCACGGGCCAGACGCACGGCCAGGTCATTCGCCTCGGACCCGGTGCAGACGAAGACCCAGGTGTCCAGGCCCGGTGGCAGGGTGGCCGAGAGCCTCTCGCCCAGCCGGACGATTTCGGAATGGAGGTAGCGCGAGTTGGTGTTCAGCGTCCCCGCCTGCCGCGCCAGCGCCTCTACCACGTAGGGGTGGCAATGGCCAAGGTTCGCGACGTTGTTGTAGCAGTCGAGGTATTCCCTTCCCGCCGCGTCATACAGATAGCAGCCCCGGCCTCGGACCACCTCCAGCGGTTCGTTGTAGAAGGTGTAGGTCTTGCCCAGCACACCCTCGCGCCGAGACAGGAGTCGGGGGGTCGGCAGCGCCCCTGTCCCGGCGGCGGGCGTCACACTAGGCACGACCGAGGGCACCATTCCCGCCGCGAACGTGGCGTCGTCAATTGCGTGCAGCGCCTTGATTGCCTTGATGTAAAGCGCCTGCAGCCCGTCGAGGTGCGGGTCGCTCCACCCCTCCACCGTGCCGCGATAGGCGACCATGCCCACCTGCAAGAGAAGCCGCGCCAGCACGAACTGCCGCAGCACCGCTAGGTCCTCTGTTTCAAGGGCCATGTGGCGCTGATAGCCCCGCACCAGGCATTGCGCTGCAAAGACCGGGTCCGGCGCCCAGTGGATCAGCGAGGCCACGGCAACCGCCACGTCCTGCACCACCGGGCCGTGGATCATGTCGCCGAAATCGATCACGCCTTCGACCGCCAGCCCGCCATCGCGCCGCACAAGGACGTTCGATTCATGGAAATCGTTGTAGATCACCTGCGCCCGCAGGCCCGGCAGCACGTCCGCCACCAGCCGCTCCAGCCCCGGCCGCAGCGCCTGGTAGATCGGCCGGACCTCCTCTGGCATCGCGCCCGCAAGCTCCGGCCCGAACAACATCCCGAACCGGAGGTCCCAGGGCATGTCTTTCGGCGCGCCCTGCCCCGCATAGCCGCGCAACGCCCGCGCCAGGCGGCCTGCCGCCTCGCCCAGCGCCATCAGGTCCCCGGCCGACAGCGGGCCCTGGTCAATCTGGTCGTACAGCACCCGACCCGGCAGGAAGGTCAGGACGCGCAGGACATGGTCCGTTCCATCTTCGCCCAGGATCGTCCTGGAGGCCGCCCCGTCCGCCGTCCGGCAGACCCGGGGAACCGGCAGACCGGGGTCCACCTTTGCCACATGCTCAAGCGCTCGCATCTGGAACATCAGGCCGTCGAGCGTTTCCGACCGCGCCGCGATCTTGATCACGAAGGCCTGGCCATCGCCGGTGACCAAACGGAAGTTCTGCTCGCGCTCGCCACCCAGCCGCTTCCAGTGGCCGGTCAGACCATAGACCTCGGCCACCCGTGCCGCGACCAGCGCCTCTGGCAGGTCGGGGGCCTGAGCGTCGTCCAGACGGGTTTCGGCCACAGCCTCGGTCTGATGCGCCATCTTCGTCCTCACCCTTCACCGGGCCCTCCGATACCAAGGGCACTCCGCGACCCAAGTTGTCCCGCGTCCCGCCCCTCGCGTGCAAGGCCGTTCCCCTACAGTTCACTTCGGCCTGCGTCGAACTGCGGCGCCATCGCTTCCGAGATCGTCGCAATTGAGCCTACCACGCCACCGCCCTGGAATAACTTTGACAAAACCCAAAGTGAAATCCAGCGCGCGGTGATTTGTGACGCCTGCCCCCGGTGCTGCACTTGCCCCACGACAGAACCGACCGGCGCCCCGGCACACAACAGGGATGAAACGCGACACCATGAAACTGAACAGCCTGATCGGCCAGTTCCTCCTGGCCTCCCTCCTCTCCTCGGCCGCCTTCGCGCAGTCGGTAGAGGCCCCGCAGCGCATCAAGGACGCCGGGAAACTAGTGTTCTGCAGCGAGCTTGCCTATGCGCCTTGGGAATCGATCGACCCCGAGACGCAGAAGCCCGTAGGATTCGACATAGATATCTCCACGGGCGTGGCCAAGCAGATGGGCGTGGCCAGCGAATACAAGGACATCTCCTTCGACGGGCTGATCCCGGCGCTGCAGGCCGGACAGTGCGACGCGGTCATCTCCAGCCTCTACGACAAGCCCGAACGGCGCGAGGTTGTGAACTTCGTCAACTACGCGGTGACCGGCACTTCGATCATCCTGCGCAACGACAGCACGCTGCCAGTCTCAACCCTGGACGACCTCAGCGGCCAGAAGGTGGCCGTCCAGATCGGGACCACGGGCGAAGAGCTGCTTGTCGAGGCCAGCAAGCGGCTGGAGGAGGCGGGCAAGGCTCCGATCGACATCGTCATTCTGAAGACCACGACCGAAGCCTTCCAGCAGGTCATGGCGGGCCTTGTGGTCGCCTATCTGGCCACGACCGACCAGGCGGGGTTCTACAACAAGCTGAACCCGGATTCGATCAAGCTTGCCGGTGAACCGCTGAACACCTTCCAGACCGGCATCGCGATCCGCAAGGACGACGAGGACCTCACCAAGGCTATCGACGCGGCCTTTGCCAACATGAAGGCGGACGGCAGTTACCAAGCGATCCTAGAAACCTGGAACTTCCAGGCCCTCGCCCTGCCGTAAGACACCCAGTCGGGTCGGCGGATACCCTGCCGACCCGACGCACCGAAAGGCCTGTCAGTTGGGCAACCTTCGCCTCGATTTCGCGTTCTTCCTGGACTACCTGCTGTCGCCCCCCGCCATCATCTGGCAGGGTCTGGGCGTTACCGTTGCCGTCGCCGCAGTGGCGATGGTCCTCGGCATCATCATCGGCTTCCTGATCGGCCTTGCACGCCTGTCGAAGAACCCGCTTCTGCGCAGTTGGGCGGCGCTTTACGTCTGGGTCTGGCGCGGCACGCCGCTTCTGGTCCAATTGGTCCTGGTCTACACCGGGGTCGCCACCGCCGGGATCTATATGTATCCCGACCTGACCCTTTTCGGCCTGACCATTTCCGGCGCGATGCAGGCGGCGATCCTGACCCTGGCGCTGAACGAGGCCGCCTACATGGCCGAGATCACCCGCGCCGCGATAGGCGCCATCGACCGCGGCCAGTTCGATGCCGCCCGCGCGATGGGGATGCGGCCCGCGCAGGCGATGCGGTACATCATCCTGCCCCAGGCGATGCGGATCATCCTGCCGCCCTTGGGCAGCGAGATCACCCAGATGATCAAGAGCACCTCGCTACTGGCCGTCATCGGGATCCGTGAGTTCTTCGGCACGCTCCAGTCGATCAACTCGGCCACCTTCAAGACCTTCGAGCTCTTTGCCGTGGCGGCGATCTGGTACCTGATCCTGACGTCCCTCGTCACCGTCGTGCAGTCCCTGATCGAAAAGCGGCTGGCACGGTACGATATGCCTGCCGCCCCGGGCATCGAGAAACGCGGCCTTTTCACCTTCCGGCGGACATGACCCAGTCTTCGCAACCCCTGGTGCGGATACGCGACGTCCGCAAGAATTTCGGCCCGGTCGAGGTGCTGAAAGGCGTCTCGCTGGACGTCCACGCGGGCGAGGTCCTGTGCATCATCGGGCCGTCCGGGTCGGGCAAGACCACGCTTGTCCGCTGCATCAACCACCTGGAGACGATCAATTCCGGCGACATCTTCATCGGCGAGGACCGTGTGGGCTACCGCCTGGTCAACGGGCGCCTGGTCGAGGAATCGCAGCGTAAGATCGCCCTTCAGCGCCAGCGGACCGGCATGGTCTTCCAGCGCTTGAACCTGTTCCCGCACCTGACGGCGCTGGAAAACATCACCATCGCGCCCCATCGCATCCAGAAGCGCGACCGCGCGACCGTCACGGCCGAGGCACGGGCGCTGTTGGACCGTGTGGGCCTTGGCGACAAGGGCAGCCGCTACCCGTCGCAGCTGTCCGGCGGCCAGCAGCAGCGGGTGGCCATCGCCCGGGCGCTGGCGATGAAGCCCGATGTCCTTCTTTTCGACGAACCGACCAGCGCGCTGGACCCCGAAACCGTGGGCGAGGTGCTGCAGGTGATGAAGGAACTGGCCCAGACCGGAATGACGATGATCGTCGTCACGCACGAAATGGCCTTCGCCCGCGACGTGTCGCACCGCACCGTGATGATGGTGGGCGGCGAGATCGTCGAGGAAGGCCCCTCGGAACAGCTGTTCCGCAGCCCTGTCCACGACCGCACCAAATCCTTCCTGAGAGGCCTCAGATGACCTTCACCCAAGTCCCCGGCTGGCCCTGGCTGACCCATCACGAAGCCGCGCCCGAACTGACCGGCTTCCGCCCGGTGATTGCCGAGGGCGGGATGGTCAGCTCGGCCCATGCCGCTGCCTCGCGCATCGGGGCGGACATCCTGAAACAGGGCGGCAATGCGGTTGACGCAGCCATCGCCACCAGTGCGGCTTTGATGGTCGTCCTGCCTATGCAATGCGGCCCGGGCGGGGATGCCTTCTGGCTGATCGGCACGCCGGACGGAGAGGTTCACGGCCTGAACGCCTCGGGCAGGTCTTCGTCCCGCACGCGGGTGCAAGACCTGGTGGACCGGGGTCTTGACGGGGTGCCGGCGCGGTCCGCCTTCTCGGTCTCGGTTCCAGGCGCAATCGACGGATGGATCAAGGCGCATGACCGCTTTGCCACGATGCCGTTGGCCGACCTGCTGGCCCTGGCGGCTGAACTGGCCGAACGCGGCTTCCATGCCAGCCGCCACGCCGTCGCATCGTTCCGGATTGCCGATGGCGATCTGCGCAACGGGGGGGCCTATGCGCTGTGGCCGGACCTGGAACAGGGCATCTCGCTGTACCAGCGCATCCGCCAGCCGGACCTTGCCACCACCCTGCGCGGTATCGCGGCCTCCCGGGGCCGGTCGTTCTATGAAGGCACCAACGCCCGGCGCATCGCAAAGGTCGTGCAGGCCCGCGGCGGCTGGCTGACGGATGAGGACCTTGCGGCCCACACCGCCGACTGGGTCGATCCGATCTCGGTCCCCTATCGGGGTCACAAGGTCACCACCATGCCGCCGCCCACGCAGGGCTTTGCCTTCCTGTCGGCCCTGACCTTCCTGGAACGTCTCGCGCCCCAGGGCCTTGATTGGCGCGCCCCGTCGACGACGCATCTGATGGTCGAAGCCGTCGCCGCGGCCCTGTCCGAACGCGATGACCGCTCTGGCGACCCGGCGCAGTTCCAGGGTGATGTGTCCACCACCTGGTCCGGCCCCCGGTTCGAGGAACGTCTGGCCGCCTTCGACCCGACCCGCCGCAGTGCCGCCGCCGGGGCCCGCACCCGCCGCCCGGTCAAGGGCGATACCGCCCACTTCTGCGTCGTCGACCGCAACGGCCTGTCCGTTTCGCTGATCCAGAGCATCTACTACGACTTCGGCAGCGCCGTTCCCGTGGCGGGCAGCGGCTATGTTCTGCAGAACCGTGCCGCCGCCTTCCACCTGGATACCAGCATGGCCGGCCACCTGGCCCCCGGCGTCCGCCCGCCCAGCACTCTTATGCCGGTCCTTGTGCAGAAGGACGGCCGCGTCACGCATGTCTTCGGCTGTATGGGCGGCGACGGGCAGGTGCAGACCAACGTCCAGCTGGCCGTGAACCTACTGGACGGCGGGCTCGACCCACAGCAGGCGATCTCGCGCCCCCGCTTCGTTCTGGACCGCGCGCCCCAGGACGGCGCACTTCTGATGATGGAGGCGGGGCTGCACGACCTGGGTGGACCCGACCTTGCCGCGCTTGGCCATGAGGTCATCCGCCTTGGCCCGGCGGAAGAGGTGATGGGCCATGCCCAGGTCATCCAGCGGATTGGCGACGTCCTGGTCGGCGGTGCCGATCCCCGGTCCGATGGCCAGGTCGCCGGGGTCTGACGCCCGAAAGCCCTGTCCCTTGCATCGAAGAAGCGCTAGAGTAACAGGCACTTACTACGACAGTTCCGCAACCGAACGGAGGCCGCCTTGCCCTTCGACACCTACGACATGCGGCTTCTGCGCATCTTCGTCACCATCGTCGAGGCGGGCGGGTTTGCTGCCGCGCAGACGGAACTGAACCTGTCGCTCTCGACCATCTCGAGCCACGTCGCAGCGCTGGAGGCGCGGCTCAATTTGACGCTTTGCCGCCGGGGCCGGGCGGGGTTCAAGCTGACCGACGAAGGCCGCGCCGTCTATGACGAGGTGAAGGCCCTCTTCGGCCGGATCGAGCAGTTCGACAGCCGGATGCGCGGGCTGAAGCACCGGCTGACCGGGACGCTGGCCATCGGCATCACCGACAACACCCTCACCGACCCGAACTCGCGCCTGACCGAGGTCATCGCCCGCTTTGCCGATGCCGCCCCGGACGTCGCCCTGACCATCGTCACCCGCCCCCCGCACGAACTTCTGCGCGAGGTGATCGGCGGCCAGCTGCAGCTTGCCATCGCGAGCTTTCCTCGGGTGACGTTGGGGCTGGAATACCTCGACCTCTACACCGAAACGCAAAGCTTCTACTGCGGGCGCGAGCACCCCCTCTTCACCCGCCCCGAGGCTGAGATCGACGTGGGCGTCGTGCGCGATTACAATCTGATCGGCCGGTATTACTGGAACTCGCGCGACCTGAAGGTCTTTGCCATCGCCAACCCTAAGGCCATCGTCAGCGACATGGAGGCCGAGGCCCGCCTGATCCTGTCCGGTCGGTTCCTCGGCTACTTGCCCGACCATTTCGCCGACCGCTTCGTCAAGGATGGCCAGCTCCGTAGCCTGCGGCCCGACCTCTTTCGATACAAGGCCAACTTCCAGGTCGCCTACAATCGAGGCCCCTCGCGCACCGGCCCGGCCCCGGTCTTCCTGAACATCTTGGCCGAGGCGCATGGGCTGGTGCCGGAAAAGCCTCGGCGCGCGCGCTGAGGCCACGCTTCGGCCTTGCCCGAAGTGACTTACGCCTATTCCTGAATTGTCGCGTGGTATGCCGGACGTAGGCTGGGGCCGAACCACACAGGAACAGGCCCAGATGACCACCCGCTTCAACCAGCCGCTTGGCGGCAACGACATGCCCCGCTTCGGCGGCCCCGGCACCATGATGCGGCTCCCTGCCGCCGCCAGCGCCGAAGGCTTGAACGCCTGCTTCGTCGGCATCCCGATGGACATCGGTGCGTCGAACCGGTCGGGCACCCGCTTTGGCCCGCGCCAGATCCGGGCCGAGTCGGTGATGATCCGCCCCTACAACATGGCAACCCGTGCCGCACCCTTCGACAGCCTGCAGGTTGCCGACGTTGGCGACATCGCGATCAACACCTTCAACCTGCCGGCTTGCGTCAAGATCATCCGTGACGGCATCGCGGGGATCCTGGACCACGACTGCATCCCGCTGACCCTGGGCGGCGACCACACCATCACTTACCCGATCCTGCAGGCCATCGCGCAGAAGCACGGGCCTGTCGCCCTGATCCACATCGACGCCCATGCCGACATCAACGACACCATGTTCGGCGAGAAGATCGCCCATGGCACCCCCTTCCGCCGCGCCTGGGAGGACGGCTGCCTCCGCCCCGACCTCGCCTTCCAGATCGGCTTGCGCGGGACCGGCTACACTGCCGAGGATTTCGTCTGGTCGCGCGACAGGGGCTTCACCGTCATCCCGGCCGAGGATTGCTGGCACCGCTCGCTTGCCCCGATGATCGCCGACATCCGCGCCCGGATCGGCGATGTGAAGACCTACCTCAGCTTCGACATCGACAGCCTCGACCCCGCCTATGCCCCCGGCACCGGCACGCCCGAGATTGGCGGACTGACCTCGCCCCAGGCGATCGAGCTGATCCGCGGCTGCCGGGGGCTGAACCTGGTCGGCGCGGACCTGGTCGAAGTCTCGCCCCCCTTCGACACCACCGGCACCACAGCAATCACCGCGGCGAACCTGCTGTTCGAGATGCTCTGCGTCCTGCCGGGCGTCCAGTATCGCTAAAAGGCGGGGCGTCCCGACCCCTAGCGCACAGGATCGACAGGCGACAGCGGACCGATCCGGCGTTCCATGACTTCGGCGGCCGAGAGGCAGCGTTCGTCGTCGAACCAGCGCGCGATGATCTGCACGCCGACCGGCAGCCCCCCCACCTTGCCCGCCGGGACCGTCAGCCCCGGCACGCCAAGGCCTGCCACCAGAGGCAAGGGGCGATAGGCGCGAATGATCTGGCCCATCGTCGCCACGTCCACCGTGTCGTGGTCGATGGGCATCGGCAGGACGCAGGTCGTAGGCGTCAGCACGAGCGGCCAGGTCTGGAAGAACATCGCCCAGGCGCGGCGAATTGCCATCCGGCGAACCCACCCCTCGGTATGGGCGTTCTGGTCCAGCTTGGGCAGGCAGTCCGAAGTGAACTGGAACGACCGGCGGAAGTCCTCATCGCCCAGCTCCATGAAGACCGCTCGCACCGGGTCGGACGCATCGGCGTAGAGAAGCGTCATCCAGAGCTCGGCCATTTCCGACAGATGCGGCGGGGCGACCTCTTCCACGACATAGCCTGCGTCCGACAGCCAGCCCGCCGCCTGCCGCACCACGGCGGCCACTTCGGGATCGACCGGCGTGTCGGCATCGCCGAGCCACAGTGCCACGCGGCAGGGCTGGCGCTGCCCGGGCGTCACGGGGGGCGGCGGCACCTGGTCGGGGTCGCGCGGGTCGGCAGCGGCCAGCACCGACATGCCCAGCCGCAGATCGCGGACCGAACGGGTGATCACCCCTTCCGAGGCGCCGATCTGCAGGCCGATCGTGGCCTCGCCGCTTTGCGACGGGTTCCAGGTCGGCAAGAGGCCCATCGTCCCCTTCATCGCATAGACGCCGTTCACCGCCCCCGGCAGGCGCAAGGACCCCGCCACGTCATTGCCCTGCGCCAGGGCGCCGATCCCCGCCGCGACCGCCGCCCCCGCCCCGCCCGACGACCCGCCGGGAGAGCGCGTCAGGTCATGTGGATTGCGCGTGATGCCGTGCAGGTCGTTCGAGGCGAACCAGCGATAGCAGAAGGCCGGCACGTTGGTCTGCCCGATGATCACTGCGCCCGCCTTCTTCAGGTTGGCCGTCGGGATGCCGTCCTCGGCGACGATCACGTCCTTCATCGCGACCAGTCCAGTGGTCGTCGCATGGCCCGCAAGATCGGTGTCGATCTTCGAGGTCACCGGAACGCCGTGCAGCGGCCCCAGCGGGGCGCCGGAAGCCACCATACGGTCGGCGGCATCGGCGGCGGCAAGGGCCTCGTCATCGAACCGGTGGACGACCGCGTTGATCGCCGGATTGACCGCGTCCATCCGCGCCAGCGCGGCCTCGGTCGCCGCGCGGCTGGTGATGCGGCCTGCACGGATCGCGGCGGCGGTGGCGCTGGCGTCCAGGGTGTGAAGATCTTTGGCCATGGGGGTCTCGTCACGAAAATGGGGGGTGTCTGCCCGCCGGTGTGGCGGGCAGGAAGGTCACAGGCGATGACGGGGCTTATTTCGTCACATCGGTCCAGATGCGGGCGTAAAGCTCTTGCACCTCGGGCGGGCAGGTCACCTGGAAGCGCGCCTTGGACACGGAGTCAGGGGGCAGCTGCAGTTCGGGCGCGGTGTTCAGCTCGGGGTCGACGAAGGCCTCAGAGCCGATGATCCCGTTGCCATAGCGCGTGTAGTTCGAGATGATCCCCGCGTTCTCCGGGTCCATAAGGAAGTTCAGGAACAGCTTCGCATTGTCGACGTTCTGGGCATCGGCCAGGATCGCCACGTTGTCCTGCCACTTCAGGTAGCCCTCCTTCGGGAAGGCGAAGGTAAACCCCGAATTCTCGGCCCGGATGCGCATGGCGGCGCCGTTCCAGAAGATCGAACCCTGAAGGTCCTCGTTGATGAACTTCTCGAAGCTAGGATAGTCGATCGAGGCCCAGCTTGGCTTGGCCGCGACGAGAAGGTCACGCACCTTCTTCAGCGCTTCCTTGTCGGCGGTGCAGGGCTCGGACCCGGTGTACATCAGCGCCAGGTCGATCACGTCGTTCAGGTAGGGCGGCACGTTGATCTTGCCCACGAGCTCGGGCGGCGGTTCGAAGAAAAGGCCCAGCGTGTCGATGTCGCCCTTGTAATAGTCCTTGTTGACCATCACCCCGGTCGCACCCCAGGCATAGGGAACCGTGTATTCGCGGCCCGGGTCCCAATAGACATCGACCCATTGCGGATCGACATTCTTGAAGTTCTCCATCGTGTTCGGGTCGGACTTCAAGAGAAGCCCCTTCTCGATGTAGATCGGCACGACCGAGGCCGAGGGCACCACGATGTCGAAGCCGTGCCCGCCCGCCTCGATCTTTGCCATGGCGGTTTCGTTGCTGTCGTATTCGGTCAGCGTGACCTTCACGGCGTAGGTCTTCTCGAACTTCTCGATCAGATCCGGAGGCGTGTAGAGGCCGAAGTTGTAGATGTTCAGCACGCCCTCAGCCATTGCGGGCAATGAGGTCAGGGCCACCAGGGCCGTGGTCAGGACTAGTCTGGTCTTCATGGCAAGCTCCTCTGTTGGGTCAGGTCTTTTTTCTGGTCAAGAGCCACGACCCCGCGACGATCAGCACGCTGATCAAGAGAAGAAGCGAGGAGATGGCGTAGATTTCCGACGTCAGGTTGCGCTTCAGCTGGCCCAGAAGGTACGTGGGCAGCGTGTCCTGGCCGGGGGATTTCAGGAATTCCGACATGACCACGTCGTCTAGCGAGACGACGAAGGCCAGCATGAACCCGGCCAGGATCGCGGGGGCCAGAAGCGGCAGCGTCACCTTGCGGAAGGTGTAGAAGCGGCTCGCGTACAGGTCGGCGGCGGCGGCTTCCAGCGTCAGGTCCATGCCCTGCAACCGCGCGCGGATCGGCATGTAGGCAAACGGGATGCAGAAGGCGCTGTGGGCGACGATCAGATAGCCCAGGCCCATGTAGCCGGTCGCCTGCTTGACCTGGGCCAGGATAATCAGAAGCGCGATGGCCAGCACGATCTCGGGCACCATCAGCGGCTGGTTCAGGATCAGGTTGATCGTGCCCTCGCCGCGGAACCCCCGGCTGCGCGTGGTCGCAAGGGCCGCCATCGTCGCCGTCACCGTCGCCACAAGCGCGGCCGTCGTGGCCAGGATCAGAGAGGTCTTCGCGGCATTCAGGAACCCTTCGTTCTGCAGGGCCGTCACGTACCAGCGCAGCGACACGCCTTCCCAGACGCTGATCGACTGCCCCCCGTTCAGCGAGTTCACCACCAGGATGACCATCGGGATGTAGAGGATCACGAAGCACGCAATCGCCAGCGTGGCCGCCCCCGGCAGGCGGCGGATGTCGAAGCTGCGCTCAGCCATCGCGCCGCTCCTTCGTGGTCAGGCGGGTGTACCAGACCAGCGCCACCAGGACCAAGGCGGTCAACGTCAGCGACAGCGCGGCTCCAAGGGGCCAGTTGCGGCCCTGGCCGAACTGCGTGTCAATCAGGTTGCCCAGCATCAGCGTCGTGCCGCCACCCATGATCCGCGGGGTGATATAGGCACCCAGCGAGGGGATGAAGACCAGGATCGAGCCTGCAATGATCCCCGCCTTGACCTGCGGCAGGACGACCTTGCGCAGGCAGTAGAGGCGGCTGGCGTAGAGGTCGTACCCAGCCTCGGCCAGGCGAAAGTCGAACCGCTCGATCGCGGCATAGACCGGCAGGACCATCAGCGGCAGAAAGACGTAAGCCATGCCGACGAGGATCGCGAAGTTCGTGTACATCATCTGGATCGGCGCATCGATCACGCCCAGCCACATCAAGAGCCGGTTCACAATGCCTTCGCTGCGGATCATCTCTTGCACCGCGATGGTGCGGACCAGAAGGTTGGTCCAGAACGGGATGGTGATCAGGAACAGCCAGAACGCCCGCTGCCGTTGCGGCCGGGTGGCGATGAACCAGGCCGTGGGCACGCCCAGGATCAGGGTGAGGACAGTGGTGACCAGCGACAAAAGGACAGACCGGACAAGAATGCTGATATGCGCGTCTGACAAGCTGACCGTGTCATCGAAGATATCGCGCTCGAACAGGACCTGGAACCAGCCCTCCAGCGAGAAGACCCATTTCACGTTGCCATAGTCGCCTGGCGCCAGGAAGGAATAGGCCACCACGACGCCCAGCGGCAGGATCGAGAACAGGCTGATGATAGTGACCGCGGGCAGGGCAAGGGCCCAGCGACGGCGGGTATCTGCCCGGGTGGACAGTGTTTCGGCATCCGTGGCCAAGTCAGGCGGCCTCTTTCGGCAGAAGCCGCAACGCATCGGTCGGCAGCGTGACGGTGATCGCATCGCCTTCGCCGCAAGGAGCACCCCCGCGGAGCGCATTCTGCACCCGCGCCACCAGCCCTGCTCCGTCGGCGAGGGTAAGGTGCACGTGGGTGTCCGTGCCGAAATAGACCAGCCGCGCGACCTGTGCCACGACAGTCAGCCCCGCGCCCTGTGCCACGACAGTCGGCCCCGCGCCCGGCGCAGGGCCAAGGATCACATGTTCGGGCCGCACCATCAGCGTCACCGGCCCGTCGGGATGGGTGACGGGCATCGGGCTGGTTGCCTGGGGAAGCACAAGCCGTCCCTGATCGCAGGTGGCGTCGAGGAAGTTGCTTTCGCCAATGAAGCTGGCCACGAAGCGGTTGGCGGGCTGGTCGTACAACTCGCGCGGGGTGGCAATCTGCTGGATGCGTCCGCCGTTCATCACCGCGATGCGGTCGGACATCGTCAGGGCTTCTTCCTGGTCATGCGTGACGAAGATGAAGGTCAGCCCGGTTTCCTGCTGCAGGCGCTTCAACTCGACCTGCATCTCCTTGCGCAGCTTCATGTCCAGGGCGGACAGTGGCTCGTCCAGAAGCAGGATGCGCGGCTTCGGCGCTAACGCGCGCGCAAGGGCCACCCGCTGCTGCTGCCCGCCGGACAGTTCTCCGCTCTTGCGGTGGGCCAGGTGCCCCAGCTGCACCAGCGCCAGCATCCGTTCGACCGTCGCCGAAATCTCGGAGCGCGGCCGCCCCTGCGCCCCAAGCGCAAAGCCCACGTTCTCGGCGACCGTCATGTGGGGAAAAAGGGCGTAGTTCTGGAACACCGTGTTCACCGGCCGCTTGTTGGGCGGCAACTGCGCAATGTCGCGCCCGTCCAGCACAAGCTGGCCTCCGCTCGGCGGCTCGAACCCGGCAATCAGGCGGAGAAGCGTGGTCTTGCCGCAGCCCGAAGGCCCGAGAAGCGTGAAGAACTCCCCTTCCGCGATGGGGAACGAGACTTCGCTCAGGGCGGTCACGGCCGTTGCACCCGTGCCAAAGCTCTTTGTCAGGTTTCGAATCTCAAGCATCAGACCCATCCCGCTGGATGCCCTAGGCGTATTGACAAAATTCATTTAGTCAATAAAAAGTTATAGCGACACAAATTTCAGGGACCAGGCTGATGGAAAATCTGGCAGACAGCGCCAAGCCTGGCCTGCGGGACCGCAAGAAGGCCCGGAGACGGGACGAGATCATTGCCGCGGCCCGCGAGCTGTTCACCGTGCAGGGCATCGACGCCACGACAATGGCCGACATCGCCGCAGCAGCAGAGGTGTCCGCACCGACGGTCTTCAACTACTTCGGTTCCAAGGACGGCATCCTGATAGCGATGATCTCGGAAGGGACCCGGGAAGCGCGCGAGCAGGACAAGAACCTGCACTGGCGCGAGGGGGCCGATCTGGTCACGCTGATCGTCGATCTGTTCCTGCGCGTCTCGTCGCGGACCCTGGACGTCGCAGGCAAACGCGTCTGGCGCTATGCCGAAGCTGCCGCGATCCGGCACCCGGAAACCAGCCTGTCACAGGAATACCGGAACGTCTCCAACGCCTTGCTGGTCTTCCTGGCCGATTTCCTGGCTCAGCTTGACCTTGAAACCCGCGCCGGACGCGACTGCCCACCCGATTTCCTGGCCGAAATCCTGATCGACCGCTGGATGCCCTGCTTCATCCAGCTGATCACCATGGAAGAGCAGACGCTGACCCAGCATAGGGCCGTGCTCCAGGCGCAATTCGAACCGCTGATCGGGCTTATCTTCACCGAAGCCGGCGTGGCGCGCCCGCGCCGCAGGGGGATGCACCAGACCGACAAGACGGAAAGGATCGGACATGCCATATGACACTCTGGCCGAGGATATCACCTCACTCGGAGCCGGGACTTCTCCGGGTCAGCCGGTCATCCGGCGGGTCTGCGTGATCCGGGCGGACTTGGGGCAGGCCGTAGAGTTCCTTGCGACCCATGGCCGGGTCCGCTCCATGTTCCCGATTGCCGGCGGCGAGGCGCGCGGTATCGGCTGGACGGCGCACATCCTTCCCGGCGGAGCGGACTTCGCCGTTCGGCTGCCCGACGGCACCTATGAGATCGAGGCGCGCTATTTCTTGGAACTTCAGGACGGCACTCCGGTGATGGTGACCAATGCCGGACGTATGGTCGCACAACCCGACGGCAGCTATGCCGGCCGGACCCGCGCCGTGCTTGAGGTCCCGGATGGACCCCACCGCGCGCTGGGGGATGCCATCTATTTCGGCACCGCCTTGGCCGAGCCGGGCGACGACACTCGCGTCTACATCGAGCTTTGGGAGGCGCCCGTCTGATCGGGCGTGGAACGCGAATGATCCTGATTGCCGGAGCCGGGATTGCCGGACTGACATTGGGGCTGACCCTGCACCAGCTGGGCCTGCCCTTCCGCATCTTCGAACGCGTTGCAGGCCTTCGCCCCCTGGGTGTCGGGATCAACATCCAGCCCAATGCCGTGCGCGAGCTTCTCGACCTCGGACTGGAGGCCGAGCTTGACCGGATCGGCATCCGCACCCGGCAGTACGGGTTCTACACCAAGACGGGCCTGCCGATCTGGGTGGAACCGCGCGGGGCTGCGGCGGGCTATGCCTGGCCGCAGTTCTCGCTGCACCGTGGGCAGTTCCAGATGCTTCTGCTGCGGGCGCTGCAGGACCGCGCGGGAGATGTGGTTGAAACGGATGCGGGCATCGCGGGTTTCGAAACCGATGACCGGGGCGCGACCCTGACCCTGACCGACGGTCGGCGGGTGTCCGGCGATGTGGCGATCGCCGCCGATGGTATCCATTCGGCGATCCGCAAGCAGATGGTGCCGGGCGAAGGCGAGCCGATCTGGAACGGCGCGATCATGTGGCGCGGCACCTCGCCCGGACGTCACTTCCTGGGCGGGAATGCCATGTTCCTCGCCGGCCACGACAGCCAACGCTTCGTGGCCTATCCACTGACGCCGGAAGACCCAGCCACGGGCCTTGCCACGATCAACTGGATTGCCGAGATGCGCGTCGACCCGGCCCGCGCAATGTCCAAGGGCGACTGGAACCGCCCGGCCGACAAGGCCGACTTCCTGCCGGCTTTCGAGGGATGGGACTTCGGCTGGGTCGATTGCCCCGGACTGATCCGCGCCTCCGGTCTGGTCTACGAATACCCGATGGTGGACCGCGAGCCGCTGGCGTCCTGGACGGAAGGTTGCGTCACCCTGATAGGCGATGCGGCGCATGCGACCTATCCCGTGGGTTCGAACGGGGCGACGCAGGCGATCATCGATGCCCGCAAGCTGGTTGCGGCGTTCCGCGATCATGGCGTCAATCGCACCGCCCTTCTCGCCTACGAATCCGAGATGCGCCCCCGCGCCGAAGGCATCCTGCGCGCCAACCGCGGCAAGGGCCCGGATGCGGTAATGCAGATGGTCGAGGACCTGTGCGGCGGCGTTTTCGATGACCTCGAACCGATCCTGCCGCGCGAAAAGCTGGCCGCCCATGCCGAACACTACAAGCGCCTGTCGGGCTTCTCGGTCGAGGTCCTCAACGCCCAGCCCCCGATCATAGGCGCGATGGAACGCGTGGCATGACGCTTTTCACCGAATTCCGCGTGCAGGTCGGCAGTCCGGTCGTCCTCGGCAATGACGGTTTTGGCGAGGCTCGGATCGTGCCCATCCTCGGCGGGACGGTCACCGGCCTGGGCCTGACCGGAACGATCCTTCCCGGCGGGGCCGACGAACAGCGCATCCGCGCCGACGGGCTGACGCGCATCCATGCCCGCTACGTCATCCGCGCCGAGGATGGCGCGATGATCCGCGTGGACAGCCAGGGCTTGCGCCACGCCGCGCCCGAGGTGATGGCGGCCCTGATGCGCGGAGAGCGCGTCGACCCGGCCCTGGTCTACTTCCGCACCGTGATCCGGTTCGAAACCGCCTCGGACGCGCACGATCATCTGAACCGAAGCCTCTTCCTGTCCGAGGGCCAGCGTGAACCCGATGCCGTCGTTCTGCGGTTGACCCGCCTTTGAACTCCCGGAGTATTCTGTGAGTTGAACATCGGATTCTGGGCATGTCCCTTCGAACTTTTTGCCGCAGTAGAGGAAACCGTCCACGCCAGGTTTTGCGCCAGACCAAAAGGTCTTTCGCAAGGGGAGGGTGGTTTAGAGCTTCGGCCCTGGCTAGCGAGCCCATACCAATACTCGCTGATTCAAGCCCCACACGAGCTCGTCGATTTGGGCATGCTGAGACAGCCCTTCAGTTCGTAACCATCGACAGTCCGCTTAGGGCCGAAAGCGCGCTAGCGGGCGCGAGGAGTCCGGGACGCAACCTGTGAGATTGCCGGGCAGCGTTTGCTGTTCACCCTTCCGCACCTGCGTGACCAGTCTGACTGCCGCCACGAAAACGTTGCTTTGGTTAGAACGAGTGAATCGGTTGGCTTTTCCCGAGCCACCACCTTTTGCCGCACAGGAGCTCCGATTTGGTGTCTAACTGCACACATGTCGTACAGAAACAACATCGTATCCGTTGAGGCGATCCGCAAATCGAATCGCCAGAAGTACGACGGTGATGCGCCGTTCAGAGTCCTGGCGCTGGCTGAGGAAGGCAAGTTCCCAGAGGAATGGTGCGTCGAACTCGGGATTTCAATAAGGACCTTGTATAGCTGGGCCGATGAAAGACCGGAGTTTGAGGAGGCTGTGGAAGCCGCCTGGCACGTCTTGCACGCTTACTGGGTTCGGCTGCTTCGGCTGAGTTTGACCGATCCTTCGCTTCGTCATAATGCGATCTGGCGAGTGATGTCCAAACGTTTCCCTTCAACCTGGGGTCAAACACCGAGCAACACTCTAGATCATTTCTTATCTCGCAACTCTGCAGCAGCGGTCAACACTAATGCATCGGTGGCTCCACCAGGCGCAATAGAACGTCCGATGACCAGAGAAGAGCTTCGAGAACGAATAAAAATTCTACAGCAGCGCATCGAAGAACGCGAACGTGATCAGCCCGCGGACACCTAAGAGTTCTGCAACAGGGTCACGTGGATTTCTTTTGCTTGGGAACCACCATCAACGTTACGGCAGAGCATTCCTCTGAGGACGATCGATCCAACCGAGGAGCAGCGTGACCCCATGAGTTTCCCATCAGACTGAAAGCCATCAGTTTGATAGCTAACATCATCTTGAAGCGATGCGATCCCCTGCATGCTATCAAAGTGATGGGAACGCAAAAGAGTCCAACTCGGTACAACTTTTCCTTCACGGCATCCCGCGGGCAACTGGGTCGAGCAAATTCCCAAGCAGTAAAGTCGGACACTCTCGCCTTTCCAGCCCTGGCCTTGCACCTGACAAGATCACCCTACCGAAGACAATAGGGTGGACCACTGGGTGGATTGGCTTCGTCCAACGCCATATATATCATTGATTATCTTAAGTAAATTTGAATTTAATGGTGCCCAGAGCCGGAATCGAACCAGCGACACGCGGATTTTCAATCCGCTGCTCTACCAACTGAGCTATCTGGGCACCGTTTGGTGGGCGGGGAAAACACCCCTTAGTGCGCCCGGGGTGGGGTCTCTTCCGGCGGCACCTCTTCGGCTTCATCCTCGGTTTCCGCCGGTATCCGGTAGCTTTCGTTCAGCCAGCGGCCTAGGTCCACGTCGGCACAGCGGCGGGAGCAGAAGGGGCGGTAATCGGCGGCAGTTGGCTTGCCGCAGATCGGGCAGCTCATGGCAGAAGCTCCGACAACGGCAGGCGGTCGCGCTTGCGGGTCAGCTCATAAAGGCCGAGCGTGGTCCAGCCGGCAAGGTTCGCCTCGCCGTCGGTCTTGAAGGCGGCCTTCAGGACCTGGTCCAGGATATGACGGTCACGCTTGGGCATCGGGGCGAAGTCCACCACCACCTGCCCTCCCAGGCCGCGCAGCCGCATCTGGCGCGGCAGGTCGCGGGCGGCGGCGATGTTGGCCTTCAATGCCGCCGCGGGTGAGGTATCCGGGCCGGTGTTCACGTCAACCGCGACGAGGGCTCTGGTCGGCTCGATCATCATGTGACCACCGGCATCCAGCGCAACGCGGGGAGCCCGCAGGGCGTCCAGCATCTCGGCCACGCCGTGGCGTTCGAAGCTTTCAGGGTCGGTGTCGGCATCGTCCACTGCCGGCTCGAGCCAGTCGCGGAACGCGAGGTCGTGGGCCGTGGGACCATCGACCAGCAGTTCGGGCGGACCAGAGTTGTCGGCAAGCACCGCCTCTGCAAGGCCACGCATTGC